>Ga0334722_10003715_pt1 | contig 16272 bp, 20 predicted proteins | sample C3_bottom_MG_FD_207210 | JGI IMG/M metagenome (GOLD analysis project Ga0334722, IMG submission 207210) | Sediment microbial communities from Yellowstone Lake, YNP, Wyoming, USA - C3_bottom | ecosystem: Environmental > Aquatic > Freshwater > Lake > Sediment | place: USA: Wyoming | collected...
TCCTTCGTTAATGGGGATTAACTACTGTGAGGAGTCTGACGTGGCTGCCATTTACTTGCAACCACTTTCTCAAATTTGCAGAACTTAGTTTACACTACCATTACCGTTGGGGATGGTCTAATATATGCGGAGATAAATACCTAAGAAAAAAAGATTGGCACCATCTGTTATTAATAGCTGAAAATAAAAAAGGCTATACTCTTGAGGGAGACAAATCACGCTACTTTTACTTTTTGTTAGATAGGAAAACCGCAAATAAGATTCGTACTAAAAATGACCTTGTCAATCTTACACTCTCACCAAAGTTTCGGGATGGTAAACCCTCGAAAGCAGGGATGTTATTAAATCATAAAATATCTTCCCGAGCGATAGGGTCGTTGTCAAAAAAAGTCAAAGTGAAGCCAAAAGCCAAAGCATAAAATGCCACAGCCACGAATATATTTCAATCTGCTTGACAGGCGGCATTGAACGTAATACAATGTAATACAGGCGGGAGGTTATTAATATGCCGACAAGAGAGATGATTGCCGTAAGGCTGCCGGAAGACTTGAAAAATAAACTCAAGCTCAAGGCCAAGCAGCAGAACAGAACTATGACGAATCAGTTGGAAACCTACCTTAAGGTTGCTTTGATAGCGGAAGACAACCCCGACCTGCCTTACTCCTTCATCCAGGACATACTCGATGCCGAGGAGGAGAGGAAGGCCGGCTTGGGAGTCCCCTTTGTAATCAAGTCAAGAAAATAGGCTATGCAATATTCTCTTGTTGCCCTGCCAAGGTTTTTGAGGCTGTACAAGAAGCTGCCTCCCAAGATACAGGACGAGGCACAAGATCAAATTGGCAAGCTTCTGGAAAACCCGCAACTGGGTGACAAGAAGGTCGGCGACATTTCTTTTATGCGGGTGCATAAATTCAAAGTCAAGACCCAACTCTTCCTGTTGGCCTATAGGGTTGACGATATAGAGGGCAAGCTATACCTCTATGCCATAGACACCCACGAGAACTTTTACAGGGACCTTAAGAAATATATCAAACAGTAAGAACTCCATGTTAATCTTCAACAGCAACCCTTTAACGATAAACATCCTGCCTGTGCCCGACATGGACGACCGTAACAACACGTCGCTCGTCGTCAATGTCATAGATTACGCGGTAATCCCCCACCCTAATCCGCCATCCGTCGCGGGCCGTGAGTTTCAGGCATCCGTCTGGGCGTGGGCCTTGGGAAAAGCCGCGTATTGCGTCAATGACACGTTCATAGACACTATTTGGCAATTGCGCCAACTCTTTCTGCGCGCGCCGCAATATAAGGATGGAATAATCAGCCATCAGGCGCGCTTGATTTCGGAAACAGCCTGCTCGAACGGGACAGCCTCGTCACCGGAAGCCTTTGCCGCATCATAGGCGCGTATGGATTCAAATTCTTCCAGCTCTTCAAGCATCTTGTGGTAATCTTCGATGTTAAGGAGTACCGCGACGCGGTTTCCCTTTTCGTCGGTCACATAGCGTTCTGTCAATGTGATCATTGTGACTGTCCTCCTCCAAGAACCAACTGTCCCGCCCTGCCGTCTACTACAATTAAATCACATCCTGCAAGAGTGTCAATAGAAATATCAACTTTCACATTTTCCTTGACATAACCCCCGTATTTTAATACCATACTTCTTTTCCATATACGGGAAGAGGGGCAGGTTTGCGCCTTTAAGGGGGTCCGGCAGTGTTCGAGAGCCTTTCGGAAAAACTTGAGAAGGTATTCAAGAAGATAAAAGGGCGCGGCATCCTGAACGAAAAGGATGTGGACGAGGCCCTGCGCGAAGTCCGTATGGCGCTCCTCGAAGCCGACGTAAACTTCAAGGTGGTCAAGGACTTCGTAGCCGCCGTGCGCGTACGCGCGGTGGGCGTAGATGTCTTGGAAAGCCTCACCCCCGGCCAGCAGGTCGTCAAGATAGTCTATGATGAGCTGGTGAAGATGATGGGCGAGACGGTGACGAGGATACCCCTTGTGCCGAACCGCCCGACCGTCATAATGATGGTCGGCCTTCAGGGCTCCGGCAAGACAACCACCACCGGCAAGCTTGGCCGCATGTTCAAAAAGAGCGGCAGGAAGCCGCTGATGGTAGCCGCCGACACACAAAGGCCCGCCGCCATCGAGCAGTTGGCCGTGCTTGGCCGCCAGTTGAATATTGAGGTCGTGGCAACCAACCCCGGCGACGACCCTGTTGACGTATGCGCACAGGGGCTCGACAGGGCGCAGCGAGGCGCGTACGGCGTGGTGATAATGGACACCGCCGGCCGCCTGCACATAGACGACACGCTGATGGAACAGCTCATCAGCATAAAGCACGCTGTTAAGCCGGACGAGATACTATTCGTCGCGGACGCGATGACCGGGCAGGATGCGGTCAAGGTGGCGCAGGTATTCGACGAGAAGCTCGGCATCACCGGCGTAATACTCACGAAGATGGACGGCGACGCAAGGGGCGGCGCGGCGCTCTCGATACGCGCGGTGACCGGCAAGCCCATAAAGTTCGTCGGCATGGGCGAGAAGCTTGACGCGCTCGACCCGTTCTACCCGGACAGGGTCGCATCCCGCATACTCGGCATGGGCGACGTGCTCTCGCTCATCGAGAAGGCGGAGCAGAGCCTGAGCATAGAGGACGCGAAAGACTTAGAGGCAAAGGTAAGGCAGGGCGAGTTCTCCCTTGAAGACTTCAGGGAGCAGCTCTTGCAGATAAAGAAGCTCGGGCCGCTCGAGCAGGTGCTCGGCATGATACCTGGGCTCGGCAAACTGAAGGGCGCAATATCGCAGGTGGACGACCGCGAAGTGGACCGCATAGTGGCCATAATAAACTCCATGACCATGCGGGAGCGGGCGAACGCGAACCTGTTGAACGGAAGCAGACGAAAGAGGATAGCGAGGGGCAGCGGCACCGGCGTGCCGGAGGTGAACCGGCTTCTAAAGCAGTTCGCCGAGACCCGCAAGATGATGAAGAGACTCTCCGCACCCGGCGGCAAGCTGAGGCTGGGACGCGGCATGTTGCCGTTTTAGGTTTTTATTGTAGCTGCCCGATTTATCGGGCGTATTTACGGGAGGAGGTGATACAGATGGCGGTAAAGATAAGGCTTACAAGGAAGGGCGGACACAAGGCTCCTTTTTACAGGGTGGTGGCGGCGGACTCGCGTATGCCGAGGGACGGCAGGTTCCTGGAAATGCTTGGTACGTACGACCCGCTTCAGGACCCCGCGTCGATAAAGCTGGACGAGGAGAAGATAATAGCCTGGATGGCGAAGGGCGCGACCCCGACGGATACTGCGAAGCAGTTGATGATCAAGTCCGGGATTTATGCAAAGATGAAGGAGAACGAGAAGGCGAAAACGGCTTAGGCAAGATATGCGTCCTGGAAATCCTGGATTAGACAAAAAGGTCATCGTCGGCATAGCCATGAAGCCCGTAGGGCTGAAGGGCGAGCTGAAGGTGCACCCGCTTACGGACAACCCCGGGCGCTTTGCGCCGGGCGGCAAGGTGTGGGTGCTTTCCCCCGATGGGGAAACCCAGGCCTTCACCGTCAGGCATGTCGGGGAGCACAAGGGTAACCTCAAGGTGCTGTTCGATGGTATAGGTTCCATCGAGGAGGCCGAGAGGTTCCGGGGCCGCGAGTTGTTCGTCCCGGAAGACGAAGTGCCGCCGCTCCCGGAAGGGGAGTATTACCACTACCAGATACTCGGGCTCGATGTATACACCCACGGCGGCAGGCTGCTCGGCACGGTGAAGGACATATTCACCGCCGGGGAGAAGGACGTGTACGTGGTCAGCGGTCGGGGCAGGGAGCACCTGATTCCGGTCAACGACAACACGGTCGACGTGATAGACGTGAAGGGCGGCAGGATAACACTCCTCCCGATGGAAGGCTACATCTCCGAAGACGAAGCGTGACAACCCCACAAAGATGAACTGCGACGTACTCACGCTGTTTCCCGCCATAGTAGAGGCCGCCGTCTCCGACAGCATCCTTAAAAGGGCGTCCGAAAAGGGGCTTGTCAAGGTAACGGTGACCGACCTTCGGTCGTTTGCAACCGACAAGCACAAGACCGCGGACGACTACCCGTTCGGCGGCGGGGCAGGCATGGTGATGAAGCCCGACCTCGTATTCGACGCGGTAGATGCCGTGCGCGAGGACGCTAAGGCAGAGGGCACACGCATTATACTGCTCTCCCCGCAGGGCAGGCTGTTCAGCCACGAGATGGCGCTCGAACTCTCGAAGGAGACACGCCGCATCGTGTTCATATGCGGCAGATACGAGGGCGTGGACGAGCGGGTGCGGCTCTCACTTGCTGACGAGGAGGTCTCCATCGGAGACTATGTGCTCTCAGGCGGGGAGCTTGCTGCGGCCGTCATCATAGAGGCGTCCGCGAGGCTTATACCAGGCGTGCTCGGGGCAGACGAGTCATCCGAGCAGGACTCATTTTACGACGGCATGCTCGATTACCCGCACTACACAAGGCCCGCCGAGTACCGTGGCATGGCAGTGCCTGAGACGCTTCTTTCGGGCAACCACGAAAAGATCCGCCTCTGGCGGCGCAAAGAGGCCCTCCGTGCGACGCTGAATAAAAGGCCTGATTTGTTCGACAAGATAGAATTGAGCAAAGAAGACAGACGGCTGTTAGAAGAGATAAAAACAGAAGATAATTAGGCGCGGCGATATTCTCTTTTTGTCATTGCGAGGAGCCGAAGGCGACGTGGCAATCTCAGTCTAATTCGTTCTTAACATAGCCGAGATTGCTTCGCTATGCTCGCAATGACAACCGGAACGCTACTCTGCGCCTCTGCGGTGAAAAATGGATTCAGGAAAAATATACATAGCGTTGCTCCACCACCCGGTCTACAACAAGTCCGGCGTAGTGGTCACGACCGCGATTACGAACCTCGACCTCCACGACATAGCGAGGGTGTCGAGGACGTACTCGCTGGGCGGATACTTCGTGGTCAACCCGATGCCAGCGCAGAGGGAGCTTGCGGGCCGGATACTCAAGCACTGGTTGACAGGCTTCGGCGCGGAATACAACCCGAACAGGGGCGAGGCACTGGGGCTTATAAGGGTTGTCGGTGAGTTGGACGAGGTCAGGGCGGAGGTGGAGCGCATACACGGGGTGGCACCCAAGGTGGTCGTCACGAGCGCTAAAACATCCGAAGGCTCGGTCGGTTATGCTGAGGCGAGGCAGGCCATCGAGGGGTACGGCCCTTGCATCATTGCATTCGGGACCGGCTGGGGCCTGACCGAGGATTTCATCGCCGGGGCCGATTTGCTGATTAAGCCCATCGAGGGCGGCGGGGAGTACAACCACCTGCCCGTCCGGGCCGCCGTTGCGATTATACTTGACAGGCTGCTCTCCGATAGGGCATAATACCGTTTTCGTTACGCATATGCATTCAGTACGGCATGTTTGTCATCCTGAGCGATAGCGAGGGATCTGATTTTAATAGGAGGTTTTGCAAATGAACATTCTTGATTCCATAGAGAAGGCGCAGATGAGGGAGATTCCGGTCTTCTCCATTGGCGACACGCTCAAGGTCTCCGTTACCGTAAGGGAAGGCGACAAGGAGCGCACCCAGATATTCGAGGGCGTATGCATCGGCAGGAGCGGCGGCGGCCTCAGGGAGACCTTCACCGTCCGCAAGGTATCCTACGGCATCGGCGTAGAGAGGAAGCTCCCGCTTCACTCCCCGCTAATCACCAAGATACAGGTTGCCAAGCGTGGCGCCGTGCGCCGTGCAAAGCTCTTCTACCTGCGTGACCTCTCAGGCAAGGCGGCGAGGATCAAGGAGAAGGAGTATCGCCCGGAGAAGGCCGCAAAGGCCAAGGCCGCAGCGGCCGTAGCTGCTGCAGAGGTCGCAGAGGCCCCGAAGGCCGTAAAGGCCCCGAAAGCCGAGAAGGTTGTAAAGGCCCCGAAGGTTGCAAAGGCACCGAAGGCCAAAAAGGCATAGCAGTCCGGGCAAGCAGCGGCGTCATTCCCGCGAAAGCGGGAATCCAGAGGCTTTCATCTCTTGACTTAAATTATGCAGAAACGCCGTCAGGAAAGTTTCACATTCAACGAAGGGGAAGGCACTACGCCTTCCCTTTATTTTTTTGAGGCAGACCTCATCAGCCGTGGCTATACCCTCGTCGCCGGTGTGGACGAGGCGGGGCGCGGCCCGCTCGCTGGCCCGGTGGTTGCCGCCTGCGTTATACTCGACCCCACCTGCACCATCCCCGGCCTGAACGACTCCAAGAAGCTTACCGAGCCGAAGCGCGATGCACTTTGCAAAAGGATATGCGAGGCGGCGCTGGACTTCGGGGTAGGCGTGGTCGGCCCGGAGGTCATAGACCGCATCAATATCTTAGAGGCCACCAAAGAGGCGATGCTCCAGGCCATCGGGGAGTTGAAGTCCCCGCCCGATTACCTTTTGATTGACGCGCTCACGCTGAACATAAACATCCCGCAGAACCCGATAATCAAAGGCGACGCAAGGAGCGCGTCCATTGCCGCCGCGTCCATACTCGCCAAGGTCACGCGCGACCGCATAATGCACAAGTGCCACCTGGACTTCCCCGTATACGGCTTCGACCGACACAAGGGCTACGGCTGCCAGGCGCACATGGACTTGATAAAGGAGCACGGCCCCTGCCCCGCACATAGGAAGAGCTTCAGGGGGGTCCTGTCATAAAGGGAGCAACTTTCCCACCCACTTCCCCAAATCTTATTTCCGCCCGTTCTCTTTTTTCGCTTGACAATAGTTTTAAGTAGTATTATTTTATATAAAACTATTTAACCCGAAGGGAAAGCATATGGACAAGAAAGAAAAGCCCTGTCCTTTGAAGCGATGCCTGAAGCAGCTGCGTGAGGGCTGCTTCCTAATCGCCAAGATACACCACCTGTCGGAACGGATATTCTCAAGGTTACTGAAAAAATACGACCTGGAAGAAATCAACCCTGCGCAGGGGAGGATACTTTTTGCGCTTTGGAAGGGTGACGGGATATTCATACAGGAACTGGGGAAAAGGACTTCCCTTGAGAAGTCGACGTTGACCAGCATGCTGGACAGGCTTGAGAAAAGCGCGTTCGTAGTCCGCGCCCCTTCGAAAGAAGACAGGCGGAAGGTGCTTATTACCCTGACCGAAAAGGGGAAGCTCCAGGAAGTTTATGCCCGGATAGCCTGCGAAAAAATAGAACTTCTGTATAAAGGTTTTACGGGAAAGGAGAGAGACGAGTTCGAGGCATATCTCATGCGGGCCCTTGACAACCTTACGTCCTTCGAAAACGACAAAGGTTAAAAGGAGGGGAAAAACTTCGGTAAAAGGCTATCGTCCTGCGCGGCAAGGACGGGATATGGCTCGACATAGAGGTACTATTCACAGAGGCGGCAAACGGTAAAGAAGCTTAGATCTTTTACGTGGGGCACACACCAACCAAAGGAGATGAAGATGAAAAAGTCGGTCATCGGTCTTGTCTGCGCTGTTATCCTGCTGTCCGCCCAAATGGCCTTTGCCCAGCAGGGGTTGACGAAGATTGCAGAGAACGTTTACTCTTATGTGGATGTTAAGGACGCCTCGCCGCAAAGCAGCTTTGCCGCCAATGCGGGGGTCGTCGTGGGCAAGGATGGCGTCCTCGTCATAGACACCCTTGTCTCGGCGAAGGAGGCAAAGCGCTTCATCAGCGACATAAGGAAGGTTACCGACAAGCCTGTCAAATACGTGGTCAACACCCATTATCATTTAGACCATACTTTCGGCAACGCGGAGTTCGCCGGGCTGGGCGCGACGATCATATCCCATGCGGAAGACCGGAAAAACATGATTGCAAATGGCGAGGCCACCCTGAAGAACGCACAAGTCCTGGGCCTCACCGAAGAGGACTTGCGCGGCACACGGATCGCCATCCCGACCATAACCTTCACCGACCGGATGGCAATAGACCTGGGCGGGGAGACGGTGGAACTGATATTCATCGCACCGTCCCATACTTCAGGAAGTATTGTGGTACTGCTTCCCGAGAAGAAGCTCCTTTTCGCAGGGGATATCCTGTTCACCGATTTCTACCCCTACCTTGGCGAGGGAGACCTTGCCGGATGGATAAAGTTTCTTGACTATATCCAGTCTATCGACGTGACTGCCATTGTGCCGGGGCACGGCCCCCTTTCAGGTAAAAAGGATGTGGCGGATATGAAAGAGTTTCTTCTGGCCTTCGACAAGAAGGCGCGGGAGCTTGCGGCAACTTCCAGCGACGTCGATTTTATCACCTCGGAGCTGAAGAAAGCGCTTCCGGCCAGGAGCAAGGGTGAATGGATACTCCCTTACAACGTCAAGGAGAAGTATCTCCAAACAAAATAACGCGAGCGATGAACATGGACGCCATATTTCCCGATATTGTAACATCCCTTCCGTTGGCCGACATCCCGCTTGGGGGCCTGGACGCCCGGCTGTTGCAGGCAGGCGAGAAGCAGGTGCTGTTTATGGAGTTCAATGAGGACGCAGAGGTCCCCGAACACCGCCACGAGGCCCAGTGGGGGGCCGTCCTTGACGGCGAGATAGAGTTGACCATCGGCAATGAAATGCATGTGCTTACAAAGGGTGAAACCTACTTCATCCCTAAAAACGCGCCGCATAGCGCGCGCATAAAAAAGGGGTACAAGGACATAACCCTGTTCAACCAGAAAGACCGTTACAAGGCAAAGGAATAACATGACCGACTACGAATCCTCCCGCTGGCGGGACAGGGCGTTTGCCGACGGGTACACCGACTACGCCGACAGCATGATACAGGAGAGGCGCAAGCTCATCGGGCTGATGCTCTCGTTCTACGCGCACTACATGGGCGGCAGGGCGCGGGTGGACGCGCTCGACCTGGGCTGCGGGGACGGCACGCTTACCCTGGAGCTGGTGAAGTGCTTCGACAACATAAACCCGACGCTGTTAGACGGCTCGGAGGACATGTTAGAAAAAAGCAGGGCAAGGCTCGCGGGCGTAAAAGACGCGAGCTACATCACCGCAAGCTTTCAGGACATACTCAAGGGCAAGTGCAAGCTCCCTGAGTACGACTTCATATTCTCGTCGCTTGCGATACACCACCTGGACACGGCAGAGAAGGCCGGAATTTTCGATATCGCCCATAACCGACTTAGAGATGGCGGCAGCTTTCTGAACATAGACGTGGTGCTCCCGCCTTCGGATGCGCTTGAGGGCTGGTATCTCGCGTTCTGGAAAGACTGGATAGACGGGCGGAAAAAAGAGTTTGACTTAAACTTCGACGGCTCTGAAATAATCACCCGTTACAAGGGCAACGACGACAACAAGCCGGACACGCTCGACAGCCAGTTGTCCGCATTGAAGGCTGCGGGGTTCAATGACGTGGACTGCTATTACAAACACGGGATATTCGTAGTATACGGCGGGAGTAAGTAGGGTGGGCAATGCCAACCACTCAACTATGCGGTCATTCTGAATTAGAGCCGAGATTGCCGCGTCGCTGCGCTCCTCGCAATGACACCCGATGATTATTGTCCCACCGGCAGCCGCCCCTTGCCGACTGGCAAAGCAGTCTTTATCGCATTCGACACAAAAGCTTTAGCCTCTGCTACCGCGTCCGCAAGCTTCATCCCCTTCGCAAGACACGCCGTAATAGCCGCCGAGTATACGCAGCCCGCGCCGTGTAGGGACTTGCCATGTACGCGCATACTGGTGAACCTGACTACCTTCTTGCCTGTAAAGAGGAAGTCCACTGCATCCCCCTTTAGATGCCCGCCTTTAATCAGCACGTTCCTGGGTCCCAGGGCAAGTATCCTCCTGCCCGCGTCTTCTGCATCTTCGGGAGAGGTTATCCTTATGCCGGATAGAAGCTCCGCCTCGTCTATATTCGGCGTGACGAGCGTAGCCAATGGGAGCAGCTCGCCCACGAGCGCGTCTACCGCGTCTTTCGTAAGCAACCTCTTCCCAGACGACGATACCATCACCGGGTCTACGACGAGGTTTTTCAGCTTGTGCCTTCTCACTGCCCCCGCGACGCACCGAACCGCGCCTGCCGTAAGGAGCATCCCTGTCTTTGCCGCGTCAACGTGAATGTCGTCGAGCAGTGCTTCAAGCTGTGCCTCGATGAACGCAGGCTGCACGGCCTTGACCGCCGTCACGCCGACGGTGTTCTGCGCAGTGAGCGCAGCAATCACAGCAGCGCCGTAAACGCCCAATGCGTGAAAGGTTTTGAGGTCCGCCTGGACCCCCGCCCCGCCAGATGGGTCGGAGCCTGCGATGGACAGCGCTATGCGTGATATTTTCATCATGTACCATAGTCTCCCTCTCCCCTACGCGGGAGAGGGCCGGGGTGAGGGCTCTATACGTCTTGTTAGGTTATGCCATCGCCCGCATGTTGTCAAACTATTTCCTTCCCCCACAATTAACCTTGACAACGTACTTTGCCGGTGATAGCTTAGCCATATTCTCATCTAGCGCAAGACGGACTTCATACGCAAATTCCTTCTCTAAGGGGGTAACATGCCCGCAATGTCCAGCCCATCCTCACGCTTTTTTCGGATGACCCTCGTAGCACTTGCCCTGGTCATGGCCCTCGCCGCCTGCGGGGAGGACACCCAGGACACTCAGGCCGCGCAGGATACTCAGGCCACTGAGGCCACCGAGGCCAAGCCCCTCGAGTTCTATAATACTAAAGGGGAACAGCTCTTAAAGGCGGATGACCCGCAGGACGCGCTCAAGGTGATGACGGAGGCGGTAAGGTTCTACCCCAACGACGCGATGGCCCACAAGAACCTGGGACGTGCATACGAGGCCCTGGGCGATTATGACAAGGCGCTCGACGAGTTCAACAGGACCATAGAGATAGACCCGAACATGGCGATGGCATACAATAACCGCGCAGTGGTATATGACGATATGGGCCGTAAGGATGATGCGATGACAGAGTACGACAAGGCCCTTGAACTCGACCCCAACCTGGTCATCGCCATGCAGGGCAAGAGTGCGCTGCTAAGCGAGATGGGCCGCACCGAAGAGGGCCTGTCCCTGATAGACAAGGCGATAGAGTTAGATCCCAACGACGCAACTTCCCACTACAACAAGGGCACCGACCTTAACCATGCAGGACGGTACGAGGAGGCCCTGCCGGAGCTGGACAAGGCCATAAAACTCAAGCCGGACATGTTCGAGGCCTACGTGAACAAAGGCAACTCGCTCTTCAATCTCGGCAGACAGGACGAGGCGGCCGCATGCCTGAGAGAGGCACACGAGATAGAGCCTGGGTTCGAGCCGCCCGACTGGGCGAAGTAGCCCCCGCGCGTCCACAAACTGAGCCTTTACGGAGAGCTGTATGATACCGGTCGGCACGAACGTACAGATAAACAAGTTCCCCAAGGCCACACTTGCCATCATCGGCATAAACGCTCTGTTCTTTATTGCAGAGATCGCCATGCCCGACCCCATGCTACAATGGGTGTTTGACAACTTCGCTTACGGCCCGAACAACTGGTACAACCCGCTCGCGCTTTTCGGCCACATGTTCCTGCACGGCGACATATACCACATCGCGTTCAACATGCTTTTCTTCTGGATATTCGGCGGGCCTATCGAAGGCAGGGTAGGCAGCAGGAACTTCGTATTTTACTACCTCCTTGCCGGGTGCGTCGCCGGTATACTCCAGACCGGCATGGAGGCCATCGCAAGGCCGGGCATGGGCGTGGGCGGCATTGGCGCGTCCGGTGCTATATCCGGCGTGATGGCGATTTTTTTGTACCGCTGCTTCTACTCCAGGATGAAGATGGTGATAGCGCCCATCCTGCTGCCCTGGCAGATAAACATACCGGTCATACCACTTATCCTATTCTGGTTCCTCCAGGACTTCCTGATGGGGCTCGTATCCATGTCATACAGGACGGGCGTCGGACACTGGGCGCACGTGGGCGGTTTTGTGTGCGGCATAGCGATAGGACGCGTCAAGCGCCTGGGCGACGAGGGAAGGCTCGAAAAACTGCGGGCCGAAGTCTTAAAGAAGCTCGATGGCGGGATGGGGTGGAAGGCGGTCGAGAAGGAACTGCTGAAACTGCTCAACATCGCACCACAGGACCCGGAGGTGAACCAGGACTTGGCGAGGCTCTACGCGGAGGCGGGCGAGGCTGGACTTGCCGCAAGGTATTACATGACGGCGGCACAGCGTTTTTTCATCAGCGACCCTGCCACTGCCGCGTACACGGTGATAGAACATAACGACGCGCTCGGCAAGCCGATGTCCATACAGATGCACGTAAAGGCCGCAGAGGCCCTGTGCGCCATAGGCGACGTAGAGTCCGCCAAGAAGGCGCTCGCGCCCTACTCCGGTGAGGACGCTGCGGAAGGCCCCGCATTCGAACGTGCGCTTGCGCTCAACGCAAAGGTGCAGAGATACCTGGGCGACATAGAGGGCGCGCACCGTGCGATAGGCATGCTCCTGCACTACTTCCCGGACACCAGCTACAGGCAGGAGGTGCGCCAGGCGCTTATGAAGAGGCCGGATGAAATATTCACGGCCCCTAAGACAGACCAGGAGAAGGTGGAGAAAAGCGCGCGCGAGGAGAAACGGGCCGAAGACGCGCTCGGAACGGTAGAGATGCTCCAGAGATATTTTATAGACCCTGCGTTCTGGACGATACTCCTGTTCCTGAACATAGTCGCGCCCATATTTTACCCGGAGCTCTATAACGGCGATGTCGGGCCGTTCGTGCTGTTTGTATTGGCTTACTCGATGACCGTGGTGCACAGGATGGGCCACATTGACGAGCTTCTGACCGGCTTTTTGTATTTCGGGAAGTCGGATAAGCAGGCGAAGAAGGAGTTCGACCTGAAAAAACTTTTCAACGAGGCCACGGGGGCGGAGAAGGGGGGGAAGTACAAGGATGCGTCTGAACTCTATGAGAAGTTCCTTGTACAGGACCCGGAGAACATACAGGCCAGGTACAACCTCGCCAAGATATACCACAAAAGGTTGGACGACCCGCGCAAGGCAAGAAGGCACTACAACGAGCTTACGAAGCACTTAGCCGAAAATCACCCGTTCCGTCAGGACGCGCATGACGCGATGAAAACGCTTACCGCGAAACAGGCATGACGATGGGCATCCGCGCCGAAGACATAAAGGTCGTATTCTTCGACCTGGGCAAGGTCATACTCAAGTTCTCCCACCAGGACATAGTGGACAGGCTACTCTCCCATGCCGACCCTGACGGCAGGCGGCCCGACGAGCTTTTTACGTTCCTGTTTGACATGAAGGAAGGGCTCTGCAACCTCTATGACGAGGGGAACATCTCGTCCAGGGATTTCTACGCAGAGATAGACCGGAGGTTCACCCTGGGCGTGGACTACGAGGGTTTCATACCCCTCTGGGAGGATATATTCACCGAGTGCGTTGAGGTCTCCGCGCTCATCAGGCAGGTACAAAAGCGCCTCCCGGTCTATTTGCTCTCGAACGTGAACGAGCTTCACTGGGAGCATGTGAAACACCGCTACCCCGTGCTGTCCGAGATGGACGGCTGGGTGCTCTCATACGAGGTGAAGGCGAAGAAGCCCTCACCCGCCATATACGCCGCCGCCCTGAGGCTTGCCGGGGCCGGGCCGGGCCAGTCCATATTCATCGACGACCTGGAGGAGAACTCCGTCGCCGCGTCCGAATGTGGCATACACGGCATAACATTCAGGGACGCGGACGCCCTCAAGCGCGACCTCCTGGCCCTGAACCTCATACGCCCGTAACTTTTAGTAACCCTTCTAACCCCCGTTTACCCCACCCCAAAAATCTGGCATGGTTATTGCATTAATTTATAATAATAAAGGGGGCCGTGCCATGCATGGGTTCAACAAGAAGGACATGAAGGTCCTGCTGAGCATATTCGGCCCTATAGCCATATTATTCCTTGCGCTGGTCGCCTTCCAGTACCGCTCATACCAGATAACCTGCACATTCCTGAGAGAGCACGACGCCTCGAATGTCACGCACACCTGCGAGGCTGAGGCTATGTTGAAGGAAGAGGCATTGTTCACTGCGGGCGCGGGCGGGATATTCATGATTGCGCTTACCTGCGGAGGGTTCTATTTCAGGAGCGTGTACAAGGCGAAGGCCAGGGCCGAGGCCGAGGCTGCATACCAGACGTCGCTTGCCGAGGAGCAGAGGGCCCTTGCCGCCGAGAAGGAGAAGTTAGAGGCGGTCATAAACAGCATACCCGACGGCATAATACTCCTTGACGAGGGCGGGGGCGTGATGGCCGCAAACTCGAGGATAAGGGACATCCTGGGCGTGTCGCCCAGGGGCAGGCTGATGGAGGACATAAGCGAGATGCCGGACGACTTCCCTATAAAATCGCTGGTCGGGAGTATAGAGGACGGCGGGGAAAGGGTCATAGGCGGAAGGACGTACAGGGTCGTCTGCATGCCGGTGTTGGACGCAGGTCAGGGCGGGCTCAGGGAGATACGGCTCCTCAGGGACATCACTCTGGAGAAGTCCCTCGAACAGAAAAAAGCGGACCTGGTCTCAATGATAACCCATGACGTAAAAAGCCCGATGACGGCCATAATAGGCATGTGCCAGTGGCTGAAGCAGGGGGAGTTGGGCTCCGATGCGAGCGAAGATGCCGTCAGCGCGCTCGACGCCATGTCGCGGGCCTCGACCCGGATAATGGAGCTGATGGACGGCTTTGTGCTCCTGACCTCGCTCGAGGGGATGAAGCAGTTGAACAGGCGGTGCGTTGACTTAAATGAGTTTCTGGGCAAGGCCCTGCTTGAATTCCAGATGCAGGCCAGGAACAGGGACATAAGGCTGGAGCACTGCCTTTCGGATATCCCTGTGGAGCTTCACGCGGACGAGCCGCAACTGATGCGGGCCCTGGCAAACGTGCTTAACAATGCGCTCAAATACACACCCGACGGCGGCAACGTGAGCGTTTCTGCGAGAAAATTCAAGGGTTACGCCACCATCACCGTCACCGATGACGGCCCCGGGATAGATAAAAACGACCTTCCGTATATTTTCGACAGATATTACAGGGCCGCTAAAACCGAGGGCATTAAAGGCTCCGGGCTGGGACTTGCAATAGCAAAGGCGGTGGTCGAGGCGCATGACGGGAGCATAGACGTTAGCACCGAAGAAGGCAGGGGCGCAACTTTTACGTTTCGCCTGCCGTTATGCGGGGCCAATATGTACAACTAAGGCATTGTTACCGTGACCGTCTGCGACCTGCCGCTCTCGTTAGGCGGGGTTGCGTCGTCCAGTGTGGTTACGCAGTAGGTGTACGAAGCCCCCGGTCGGACGTCAGTATCCTTGTATGTTATCAGCCGTGACGCCCTGGGCAGTACCGGTTTCATATCCTTGTCTTCCGGCCCCTTCCTGAAAAGCCTGTAACCCGATATGACTTCGTCCATGTCCGGCTCCCACGAAAGCAGCACCACCCCAGCTCCGGGCACGGCCTGAAGCCCAGTGGGTGGCGCTGGCGGCTCCTTGTCGGACGGTGTGGCCGATACCCAGCCTGTCGGCGTGCCCTCCGTGTACGGCCTCTCGCTGCCCCGGAGCGCTGTGATGCGGTAGTAGTATGTCTCCCCGTTTTTCACCCCACTGTCCACGAACTCCCCGCCCATGAGTGGCTCGACGTTGAGCGGAGACTGAAGCTGGCCTTCCGGCTTCTGGGTGCGGTACACGTTGAAGCCCACCAGGTCCTTGAACATGGAGGCGGTCTCCAAAGTGAGCACGGGCCTCCAACCGAGCTTGACCGAGGCGTTCCCGGCAACGGCGGCGAAGTCCGTCGGTGTGGTGAACGGGTTAAGGAGGCGCGCGGTGGCCGTACCCGACTCGCGTCCGGCGTAGGCACCCGTGTTCACCGGTACTACCTTGTATACGTACATCACGCCGGGCCTGAGGCCGGAGGCCCGGTCTGTCCAAGCAGCCTTATCCCCTTTGACCACGGCGTTTTTGGGGTACTCTATGTCAATGGAGGCGACCTTGGCAAACTGGCACGGGCAGCCGTCCTTACCCTCCGGCATCTCCGCCCTGAGTATGTCGAAGCCTGCCAGGTCGGTCAGGGGCTGACCTGAGGTGCTACGGTTTGGGATGGTCCAGAAGAGTATAATGCCGTCGTCGGCGGACGCGGCGGAGAGGTCGGCCACAGGCTCAGGCAGTATAGTACCGGGTACGATTATGTCTGCCTTCCTGCCGCACGCAAGGGCGGCGGAAAGAGTGGCGACGAGCGCAATCAAGAGAGTTGCGCGGAGGAACCTGC
>Ga0334722_10003716_pt1 | contig 16272 bp, 16 predicted proteins | sample C3_bottom_MG_FD_207210 | JGI IMG/M metagenome (GOLD analysis project Ga0334722, IMG submission 207210) | Sediment microbial communities from Yellowstone Lake, YNP, Wyoming, USA - C3_bottom | ecosystem: Environmental > Aquatic > Freshwater > Lake > Sediment | place: USA: Wyoming | collected...
TAAAGCTAAAGAAAAGCGATGAGGATGTTTATTTGCGCATAAAAAAAATATATACTTATGGGAATGAAAAAGAACCCTATACGGTAATTATCGGAAGGGATATTACAAAAGAGGTTTTTCTTCTTAGAAGAATTCATGAGATGGAAAACATTATAGCGGTTTCGGAACTCACGGCTGCTGTTGTGCATGAAATAAAAAATTCTCTTACTGCTGTGGGCGGATTCTTACAGCTTATAAAAATAAGAAATTTTTTGGATGACTCATGCCTAAACTTTATTACCGATGAACTTAACAGAGTCTGTGAAATAGTTAAGGAGTTTTTACAGCTTACCAAGACAAGAGAAAAGAGGATGAGGTGTATCAATTTAAATGATGTCGTGGTCCAGCTCTTTACAATTCTTGATACCGAATTTGCCAATAAGAATATAACAGCTATTAAGAAATTGGGCGAAATACCGAAGGTAAAGGGTGATGAAAAGCATTTTAAACAGATAGTGCTTAATCTCTTAAAAAATTCCATAGAGGCTATGGATAAGGAAAACGGTAAGATTTATATTTTGACAAGATATAGCAGAAAAGACGGAATGATATTGTTAAAGGTTTTTGATAACGGCATGGGAATACCCTTGAATAATAGAAAGAAGATCTTTGATCCGCTTTTTACCACAAAGGAAAATGGTACGGGTTTCGGTCTATTTATAATTGAGAGGATAGTTAGAGAATATAATGGGAATATATATGTAAGGAGTAAGCCCGGTAAGGGTTCTGTTTTTACAATCAAAATACCGGCTAATATAAAAAAGGAGGATGAAGATTATGAAGACTGATATCGAAATAGCTCAGGAGGCCAAAATGAAACCCATAATGGAGGTGGCAAAGAATCTTGGAATTTTAGAAGAAGAAGTTGAACTTTACGGTAACTACAAAGCAAAGATTTCGCTTAAAGTTTTTGAAAGGTTAAAAGATAAAAAGGACGGGAAACTCATATTGGTTACGGCTATAAACCCAACACCTGCGGGTGAAGGGAAAACCACTACCACCGTGGGATTGGGACAGGCATTAGCTAAATTGGGGAAAAAGGTTGCAATAGCGTTAAGAGAGCCTTCATTGGGACCTTGTATGGGTGTAAAAGGGGGAGCTGCTGGTGGTGGATATTCTCAGGTGGTACCCATGGAAGACATAAATCTGCATTTTACCGGTGATATTCATGCTGTGACGACAGCCCACAACCTCCTTTCGGCGATAATAGACAACCATATACATCAGGGCAACGAGCTCGGCATCGATCCGAGGCAGATAGTATGGAAAAGGGTTATGGACATGAATGATAGGGCATTAAGAAATATTGTAGTAGGTTTGGGCGGAAAGGCTAATGGATTTCCGAGAGAAGACGGCTTTATGATTTCGGTTGCTTCCGAGATAATGGCGGTTCTGTGCTTGGCTTCGGATCTTATGGATTTAAAGAAACGTCTTGGAGATATGATCGTTGCATATACATACGATAATAGACCGGTTAGGGCAAGGGATTTAAAAGCAGAAGGGGCCATGACGGTTCTGTTAAAGGATGCCATTAAACCCAATTTGGTTCAGACTCTGGAAAATGTTCCTGCTTTTATACACGGAGGGCCTTTTGCAAATATTGCCCATGGTTGCAATAGCGTTATAGCAACGAGGATGGGCTTAAAACTTGCGGATTATCTGGTAACCGAAGCGGGATTCGGTGCGGATCTTGGTGCTGAGAAATTTATGGACATAAAGTGCAGATATGCCGGTCTCAAGCCTTCAGTAGTGGTAATTGTAGCTACCGTAAGAGCTCTTAAGATGCATGGAGGAGTTCCCAAGAATAATCTGTCTGTAGAAAATATTGAGGCATTGAGGGTTGGAATTGCAAATCTTGAAAAGCAGATAGAAAATGTTAAGAAGTTCGGGGTTCCGGTGGTTATAGCAATAAATCCATTCCTTACAGATACAAAGGACGAGTTGGAGCTTGTTAAAGAAAGGTGTAAGGAATTGGGAGTGGATGCGGTTATATCCGATGTATGGGCAAGAGGCGGCGAAGGTGGCATTGAACTTGCAGAGAAGGTGCTGGAATTAATTGAGAAAGGGGAAAACAATTTCAGGTACTTATATGAGGTAAACTTGAGTATTAAGGAGAAGATATACACCATTGTCAAGGAAATATATGGTGGTAAGGGTGTTTCCTATACTCCCAAAGCATTAAAGGATATAGAGCAAATAGAGTCTATCGGTTTGGATAAGCTCCCCATATGTGTTGCGAAGACGCAGTATTCCCTTTCGGATGACCCCAAGCTTTTGGGAAGGCCGAAGGATTTCGAAGTTACGGTAAGAGAGGTTCGTGTTTCGGCAGGTGCAGGATTTATTGTGGTTCTTATGGGAGATATAATGGTTATGCCGGGATTGCCTAAGGTTCCCGCAGCCTATAATATAGATATAGATGAGGCCGGAAGGATAACGGGTCTATTTTAGGGGAGATGGTACTATGTATAATGTAAGGGTGCTTTCTATAAGAAATTATAAGGATGCCGAAATAGAAATAAGAAAGATAGGAGCCGATAGGGATTCGGTAAAATGGATGGCCCCCAAGGCCATCCATTATGCAATAAAAATGGAGAATGTACCGGTGGCTGCTGCTAACATTCTGAAGCAGGAGATGTTATCCAAAGGCGGAGATGTTGCAGTAAACAGGGGCTGTATTAACTGCTCGGTGGATGTGACTGATGTAATTATTATGGGCACTTTAAAACACTTTAGATTACTGATTGATAAACTTAAAACCCAAAGAATTTTTTCTCTTGATAGAATGGCTTTGGATATTGAAAGGGTTATTGATAATTTGTCCATGGAACAACCCGAAAGAGAATTTAAATGTGGCCAGTACAGAATGCCTGTAGGGAACAGGACATACATAATGGGAATTTTGAATGTTACTCCCGATTCCTTTTCGGACGGAGGAAAGTTTTTGGATGTGGATAAGGCTGTGGAAAGAGCTCTGGAAATGGTAAGAGAAGGAGCGGATATAATAGATATTGGAGGTGAATCAACAAGACCCGGTTCGGTTCCGGTTCCCGCTGAAGAGGAGCTTAAAAGGGTGATACCCGTTATTGAAGCGATAATTGATAAGGTTGATGTTCCTATATCCATCGATACCTATAAGGCGGAAGTGGCGGAGGAAGCATTGAAAAAAGGTGTTTCTATCGTCAACGATGTATGGGGTCTAAAATATGACCATAAAATGGCGGAAGTGGTTGCAAAGTTTGATGCTGGTGTTATAATTATGCATAATAAAACAGAAGCGGTTTATGAAGATGTAATGGGTGATATAATAAAATTCTTTAGGAGCAGTTTGGATATAGCCGAAAAAGCTGGAATTCCGGAAAATTCTATAATTCTTGATCCCGGTATCGGTTTTGGTAAAACCTATGAACATAATCTGGAAATACTGAATAGGTTGGGTGAATTAAGGGTCTTGGGATATCCCATATTGCTCGGAACCTCAAGGAAATCGGTAATAGGAAAGACCTTGGACTTGCCGCCCGATCAGAGAAAGGAAGGAACCGCCGCAACCGTAGCCCTGGGCATTGCGAAGGGTGTTGATTTTGTTAGGGTTCATGATGTCAAGGAGATGGCTAAGGTTGCCAAGATGTCTGATACAATAGTAAGGTGGAAGAGAAGTTTATGAATAGGGTTTATTTGAGTCTTGGTTCTAATTTGGGAAATAGGGAAGAAAATTTGAAAAAGGCGATACACTTAATATCTCAAAATGAGGATATAAAAATTAATAGGATTTCTTCAATTTATGAAACCGAACCGATCGGATTTAAAGAACAGGATTGGTTTTTAAATATGGTCATAGAGATAGAGACTGGTTTAGAGCCCCATGATCTTTTGAACTATATTTTGAATGTGGAAAGGAACATGGGAAGGGTTAGAGAAATAAAGTGGGGACCGAGGATTATAGACATAGATATTTTGCTCTATGACGATATTGAAATTAAAGATAGGGATCTGCAAATACCCCATCCCAGAATGCTTGATAGGGCTTTTGTCCTTATTCCATTAGTTGAAATAAATCCAGATATAAAAATAGCTGGAGTTTTGGCTGGAGATATTTTGAAAAATATTAAAAACCAAAAGGTGAATTTTTATAAAAATTTATTGAATAGTAATAATTTTTAGAAGGATTTTATAAAATAATATAGAATTAACATTACAGATGTTAAAGTAGGGAGGGATGAAGCATTTCCTCGAAAAGATTGTTTATAACAGGATATGCTAAACTCCCGGAAGGAATAACGGCAAAGGAATTATATAGTGTTATAGGTATAGGTTTAATTGTGGATAGAGACACAGGGGAAATTCTTGATGCCGATTGTTCTCTGGTTACCAGAACCGGTAAGGAATTTTTCAGAGAAATAGTTGTGGGTAAAAGTCTTTGGGAGCTCGATAAGATAGCTGCGATTTTAAACGAACAGTACTGGGGTCATGCCAGAAAACCAATTATTTCCGCTTTAAAGATGTGTTTTGAAAAGTATAAAGCTGCTAAAAATTTAAAAGTTTTAGAGGATTAAGGCCTATTTATCTATGATGGTAAAAGGACCTTTTACCATTTAGTAGGTAAAGCACGGCAAACGGGGCTAAGCCCATGTTTTGTTGTGCTTTTTGTTTTATATTGAAAATTGAAAGGAGGCGTTGTTAATGAAGGAAAGGATAAGATGTGTCGAGCTTATGAGTAAAATAATGTCGGCCGATGAAGCGGCATCTTTGATTAAAGACGGTATGGTCATAGCTACGAGTGGTTTTACTCCCGCGGGATATCCGAAAGCCGTACCTCTTGCATTGGCTAAGAGGGTGGCTGAATCAGGCGAAAGGCTAAAAATATCGCTGTATACAGGTGCATCGGTAGGTGACGAGTTGGACGGTGCTTTAGCGAGAGCTGGCGTAATTAAGAAGAGGCTTCCGTATCATACCAATGAGAGTATAAGAAACTCAATAAACAACGGAGAAATAGAATATATAGACATGCATTTGAGCCATTCTCCTCAGTATGTGCGTTACGGCTTTTTGGAAAAAATAGATTATGCTATAATAGAAGTAGTTGCCATTACCGAGGAAGGTCATTTGATACCATCAACTTCGGTAGGTAATTCGCCGACCTTTGTAAAGAAAGCGAAAAAGGTTATTGTAGAAGTAAATACCAGTCAACCTTTGGAATTGGAAGGTATGCACGATATCTATATTCCAGATGACCCTCCTTATAGAAAGCCGATTCCCATTTTGAAGGTCAGCGATAGGATTGGAAGCCATTATATTGAGTGCGGAAAGGATAAAATAGCGGCAATTGTTATAACAGATATAAAGGATAATGTGAGGCCATTGGCTCCCATAGACGAGATTAGCAGAAGGATGGCAGAAAATCTTATAGATTTCTTCTTAAATGAAGTAAAACAGGGAAGGCTATCCAAAAACCTTTTGCCGTTACAGTCAGGGGTTGGGAGTATAGCCAATGCGGTATTAGCGGGGCTTGTGGAATCGCCTTTTGAAAATCTCGAATTTTATTCTGAGGTAATACAGGATGCGGCATTGGATTTAATAGATGCCGGAAAATTTTCCATAGCTTCGGGTACATCCATAACTCCTTCAGAATCAGGACTTGTAAGATTTTATGAAAATATTAATAGATATAAAGAGAAAATAATATTGAGGCCGCAGGAAATAAGTAACAATCCGGAAGTTGCAAGGCGATTGGGTGTTATAAGCATGAATACTGCAATTGAAGTTGATATTTATGGTCATGTAAACTCAACGCATATTTTTGGAACAAAGATGATGAACGGCATTGGCGGTTCCGGAGATTTTACAAGAAATGCTTATATATCCATATTCGCAACACCGTCAACGACAAAGGATGGTAAGATCTCGAGTATAGTGCCTATGGTATCCCATGTTGATCATACCGAACATGATGTTATGGTTGTCGTAACCGAATACGGAATTGCGGATTTGAGGGGTCTATCACCCAAGGAAAGAGCAAAAGAGATAATAAAAATTGCGCATCCGGATTTCAGACCACAGCTTCAGGATTATTTTGGAAGGGCTCATAAATACGGTAAGCATTCGCCACATATATTGAAAGAGGCTTTATCTTGGCATGTCAGGTTTTTGGAAACCGGGACCATGAAATTATAAAGAAAAAAGGAGGAGGAACAGGGTATGTGCGACAATAAGTTAGACGAAATAAGGAAGTACAAAGAAAATTGGGAAAATACGGTTTTAAACAAAACCCTTAACAAATTTCCTGAAAGGAAAGAAAAATTCGAGACGAGTTCTGGTATCGAGGTCAAAAGACTTTATACACCCCTCGATCTTGAAGGATTTGACTACAATGAAAAATTGGGATTTCCGGGACAATATCCCTTTACGAGGGGCATTCAGCCAACCATGTACCGTGGTAGATTCTGGACCATGAGACAGTACGCAGGTTTTGCCACTGCAGAAGAATCGAACAAGAGGTATAAATATCTCTTAGAGCAGGGTCAGACAGGATTGAGCGTAGCTTTTGACCTTCCAACCCAAATAGGATACGACTCCGACCATCCGCTGGCAGAAGGGGAAGTAGGCAAGGTAGGGGTAGCCATAGACTCACTTCAAGATATGGAAATATTGTTTGACGGGATACCTCTTGACAAAGTAAGCACATCCATGACAATAAACGCACCTGCATCGGTTCTTCTGGCGATGTATATAGCGGTTGCAGAAAAGCAAGGAGTAACTCCCGATAAACTTGACGGAACAATACAGAACGATATTTTGAAAGAATATGCAGCGAGAGGAACCTATATATTCCCGGTAGAACCATCAATGAGGCTTATTACCGATATCTTTGAATACTGCTCCAAACACGTACCAAAATGGAATACCATTAGTATAAGCGGATATCACATAAGAGAAGCGGGAGCAACCGCCGTTCAGGAAGTAGCCTTTACCTTAGCAAACGGTATAGCTTATGTTGAAGCCGCATTAAAAGCAGGATTAAATGTAGACGATTTTGCTCCAAGGCTTTCCTTCTTCTTCAACGCACATAACGATCTGTTTGAAGAAGTTGCAAAATTCAGGGCTGCAAGAAGGTTATGGGCTAAAATAATGAAGGAAAGGTTCGGGGCAAAAGATCCGCGCTCAATGATGCTGAGATTTCATACCCAGACAGCAGGATCAACACTTACAGCACAGCAGCCGGATAACAATATAATAAGGGTAACCATTCAAACCCTTGCAGCGGTTTTAGGCGGAACCCAATCCCTCCATACAAACTCGAGGGATGAAGCGTTGGCACTTCCGACCGAAGAATCGGTAAGAATAGCTTTAAGAACTCAGCAGATAGTAGCATACGAGAGCGGAGTTGCCGATGTAGTGGATCCGCTGGCCGGCTCATATTATGTAGAGAAGCTAACCGATGAAATAGAAAGAAAAGCTATGGAATACATCAAGAAGATTGACGAAATGGGCGGTTCACCCAAGGCTATTGAAAAGGGATATATACAAAAGGAAATTCAGGATAGTGCCTATTCATACCAAAAAGAAGTAGAATCCAGGAAAAAGATAGTAGTTGGAGTAAATATGTTCCAGATCGAAGAAGAACCACCCAAGAAGCTTTTGAAGGTAGACCCGAGAGTAGGAGAACTTCAGAAGCAAAAGCTTGCGAAACTCAGAAAAGAAAGAGACAATGAAAAGGTGAAGAAGACACTTGAAGCTTTGAGAAAGGCGTGTGAGGGTACCGAAAATGTAATGCCCTATATCTTGGACGCCGTAAAAGCTTATGCTACGCTGGGCGAGATCTGCGGAGTTATGAGAGAAGTTTTTGGGGAATATAGACCGGCAAATATTCTTTAGGAATTTACTCAGGAGGTGTGTTAAATGGAAAGACCTATAAGAGTGCTTGTGGCAAAACCCGGCCTTGATGGACATGATAGAGGAGCAAAAGTTATTGCAAGAGCCTTAAGAGATGCGGGAATGGAAGTTATATATACGGGGATAAGACAGACACCCGAGCAGATAGTTGAAACGGCTATACAGGAAGACGTAGATGTTGTTGCACTAAGTCTCTTATCCGGAGCCCATAATACCCTTTTCCCGAAGATCGTAGAACTTTTAAGGCAAAAAGGTGCGGATGATATTTTGGTGGTAGGAGGAGGGGTTATTCCTCCAGATGATATACCGTTTCTTAAGTCCTGCGGCATAGCAGAGATATTTACACCCGGAACCCCTACCAGCGTTGCAATTGAGTTTATAAAACAGAACGTAAAAAGGAGAAATTAAAAATGGATTTAGAAAGAAGAATAATAGCAGAAAGAGACAAAAGAGCTGTTGCAAGGCTTATATCAATGGTAGAAAACGAAGACGAGAGAGCCTATGAGATTTTAAGAAAACTATATAAATATTCCGGTAATGCCTATGTAATAGGCATTACCGGACCTCCGGGAGTCGGGAAGAGCACCATAACCGATAAATTAGTAAAACTGCTTAGAAAACACAACAAATCTGTTGGAATATTGGCTATAGACCCCACAAGTCCCTTTACCGGAGGGGCAATATTGGGAGATAGGGTCAGGATGCAGGATTTAGCATTAGATCCGGGAGTATTCATAAGGAGCATGGCAACGAGGGGATATTTAGGCGGGCTTTCTAAAGCTACCAAAGCAGCTATTAACATTCTCGATATATACGGTGTGGACTATATATTTGTAGAGACGGTAGGTGTAGGTCAATCCGAGATCGACATAGTTAAGACCGCGGATACCGTGGTTATGGTGTTGGTTCCGGGTTTAGGAGACGATATTCAGGCGATAAAGGCAGGCATTATGGAGATAGGCGATGTTTTCGTAATAAACAAAGCAGACAAAGAAGACGCAGACAAAACCATATCCTATATCGAAAATGTACTTGATTACAATCAGGAAAAGGACTGGAGGCCACCAGTTAAAAAAGCGGTTGCTGTAAACGACGTTGGCACTCACGAAGTTCTGGAGGCAATTTTAAATCATGAAAACCATTTGAAGAAATCCGGTAAATTTTATCTTAAAAGGCTTAGTAATGCAAAAATTGAACTTTTGGAAATAACCAAACAAAAAATTATGGACATTATAAACAATAGTTCTCATAATAAGGAACTGCTTGAGGAACTTGCGATAAAGGTTACCATGAGGGAGATTGACCCCTATAGTGCGGCTTCTGAGATTTTAAAAAGTGTTAAAGGAGGAATATAGGATGGTTATCAAGGTGGACCATATCGGTATTGCTGTTAAAAACCTCGAGGAGACGTTAAAGTTTTATACAGAGGTATTGGGACTTAAGCTTCACGGTACCGAAGTTGTCGAAGAACAGAAGGTTAAGGTGGCCTTTCTTCCCATAGGAGATACCGAGGTTGAACTTTTGGAATCCACTTCTTCGGAAGGTCCAATAGCTAAATTTATTGAAGCTAAAGGTGAAGGTATACAGCATATAGCATTTAGAGTAAAGGACATAGAAGCTGCTCTGGCAGAATTAAAAGAAAAGGGAATTAGACTAATCGACGAAAAGCCGAGATATGGGGCAGGTGGAGCAAAAATAGCCTTTCTTCATCCGAAGGCAACTTATGGAATTTTGATAGAACTTTGCGAGAGAAAGTAGTGTTATTATGACTTTGGGGGTATAGAAATTATTAATAGAGCGTAACGAGGAGCTCTTTTAAGGAAGTGGGATACGAAAAAAGGGAAAAAAAACGAAAGAAAAATAAATATATAGTGGAGGTATTGATATGAGCGTTCAGTCAAGAATAGAAGAACTGAAGGAGAAATATCAAAAAGTAAAAGAAGGCGGTGGTAAGAAGAGAATAGAGAAACAGCATGAATCAGGAAAATTAACCGCAAGGGAAAGAATTGACCTGCTTTTGGATGAGGGAAGCTTTGTAGAGATTGATCCTTTTGTCGTTCACAGATGTACCGATTTTGGAATGGAAAAGACCGAAGCACCCGGAGAAGGAGTAGTTACGGGATACGGTACCATTGATGGAAGGCTTGTGTTTGCCTTTGCTCAGGATTTTACCGTTTTGGGCGGTTCTCTTGGTGAAATGCATGCAAAGAAGATCTGCAAGGTCATGGATATGGCATTAAAAATGGGTGCGCCACTTATAGGTCTTAACGATTCGGGAGGTGCTCGTATTCAGGAAGGAGTAGACGCTCTTTCCGGTTACGGCCAAATCTTTTACAGAAATACAATAGCATCAGGAGTTATTCCCCAGATATCTGTTATAATGGGTCCCTGTGCAGGAGGTGCTGTATATTCGCCGGCATTAACGGATTTCGTGTTTATGGTGGATAAAACAAGCTACATGTTTATAACGGGACCACAGGTTATAAAAGCGGTTACCGGCGAGGAAGTAACTCAGGAGCAATTGGGCGGTGCTATGACGCACAATAGCATAAGCGGTGTTGCTCATTTTGTATTTCCTGATGAAAAGGAGACTTTAATGGCTGTAAGAAGGCTTTTGAGCTACCTGCCGTCAAACAATATGGAAGACGCACCTTACATAGAAACCGATGATAATCCTAATAGAATAGAAGTGGATTTAAACACCATAATACCCGATAATCCGAATAAACCTTATGATATGAAAAACATTATAAGATTGATAGTAGATAACGGCGACTTTTTTGAGGTTCATCCTTACTATGCTCAAAACATTATCACCTGCTTTGCAAGATTAAACGGACGGACAATAGGAATAATAGCAAATCAGCCAAACGTTCTTGCAGGATGTCTTGATATAAATGCATCCGACAAAGCCGCAAGATTTATAAGGTTCTGTGATGCCTTCAATATTCCCATATTAAATCTTGTTGACGTGCCAGGATTTTTACCGGGAACAAATCAGGAATACGGTGGCATAATCAGACATGGTGCAAAGATGCTCTATGCTTACTCTGAAGCGACGGTTCCTAAGGTTACTTTAATAATAAGGAAGGCTTACGGTGGCGCTTACCTTGCTATGTGCAGCAGAGATTTGGGTGCTGATGTTGTACTGGCATGGCCTTCGGCCGAAATAGCTGTTATGGGCCCCGAGGGTGCTGCTAATATAATTTTCAAGAAGGAAATAGATGAAGCAGAGAATCCGGCAGAAGTAAGACAGAAGAAGATAGAGGAATATAGGGATAATTTTGCAAATCCGTATAGAGCTGCTGCAAGGGGTTTTGTTGATAATGTGATTGAACCGGCAATAACAAGACCTGCGATTATTTCAGCATTTGACATGTTAATGTCCAAGAGGGAAACCAGACCTGCTAAAAAGCATGGAAATATTCCTCTATAACTTCAAGGGAAGAGGTGAATTAAATTGCCATCTATTTTTGAGAATCTTTTTGGGAAGAAGAAAAGAGAAGATGAAAAAATAGAAGAAAAGGTAGAAAGTTCGAAAGAGTATTTAGAGTTAGAGGATACCGAGGAAATAATAGCTGTCATTTCGACGGCGATTGCTGCGTATTTGGGAGAACCTGCAAATGGTTTTTATGTTAAGGCTATAAGAAGGGTTCCCAATACCACTCCTATATGGGGTATGCTGGGAAGACAGGAACAGGCTTATTCAAGACTATAAAATAAAGATATAAGGAGGACAATAGCTTATGAGAAAATTTATTGTAACCGTAAATGGAAAGAGTTATGAAGTTGAGATAGAAGAGGTAAAAGATGGCGTGACCCCAAGGCCCTCTTCCGTAAAGCCTGTAGAGGCGCCTAAGTTAGAAGAACCTAAAGAATCACCAAAAGCTGCACCAAAAGTAGAAAGCAGTGAACCCAGACCTGCTGTTAACATTGAAGGTGGAACCAATATAACGGCTCCCATGCCAGGAACCATTCTTGATGTCAATGTTAAGGTGGGAGATACCGTTAAAAAAGGAGATGTTCTTTTAATATTAGAAGCAATGAAGATGGAGAATGAGATTATGGCACCCGTTGATGGAAAGGTTGTTGCTGTTAACGTAGATAAAGGTGTTTCGGTAAAACCGGGTGAGTTAATGGTAGTATTGAAATAAATTAGGATTTTTTATAAAATTTATTAGGGGTATTCTTATGGGATACCCTTTTTACTTTATCATGAGGTGATTTTATGAAGGATGAATTACTTAAAATTTTTAAGGAAAATCTTGGGCAGTATGTTTCGGGAGAAAAGATAAGCAAGGAATTTGGAGTTACGAGAACATCGATATGGAAACTGGTAAACGAATTAAGAGATGAAGGTTTTATTATTGAGTCTCATTCGAGGAAAGGTTATAGACTTGTTTCCATTCCGGACCTTATAAATCCAGAAGAAATTCGCAAAAATCTCAAGACGACTTTTATTGGCAGGAACATAATATTTCTTAAATCGGTGGATTCCACCAATGCCTATGCGAAGGAGATGGGAAAGGAAGGGATGCAGGAAGCGGTAGTTTTGGCTGAAGAACAGACCCGGGGTAGAGGTAGATTGGGAAGGATGTGGCATTCACCCAAAGGCTCCGGAATTTGGATGAGTATTCTGTTGAGACCTGATTTTTCTCCCGAATATGCTTCGCAGATAACTCAGCTTACAGGGTTAGCCGTTTCGGAAAGTATAAGAAATATTGCTGGAATAGACGCTTTTATTAAATGGCCCAATGATATAATAATAAATCAAAAAAAGGTTTCTGGAATATTAACCGAAATGGTTGCGGAAATGGACAAAATTGATTATCTGGTTATCGGCATTGGAATAAATGTAAATACAGAATATTTTCCCGAAGATATAATAAAAATTGCTACATCCCTTAAAAAAGAGGCGGGAATCAAAATAGATAGGAATTTGCTTGTTGCGGAGATATTGAACAGGTTTGAAAAATACTATATGGAATTTTTAAAGGAAAAGAGTTTGGGTTTTGTTATAGACAAGTTAAAAGAATTGTCATGTACTATAGGAGAAAGGATCATAATAACTAAAATGGAAGAGGTTTTGGAGGCCATGGCTGTAGATCTTGATATATACGGTAACCTGATTATAAGAAGGGATGATGGCATGGAAGAAAGGATTGCTTCGGGTGAGGTTTCGGTAAGAGGAATATTGGGATATTGTTAGGTATTGAACACAGCTCATTACTTTGGTAAAATTAAAAGGATTAAAGAAAAGGAGAAGGTGAAGAAATGCTGCTTGTTTTCGATGTTGGAAATACTAACATAGTATTAGGTATTTACAGGGATAAGGAATTGCTTTGTCATTTCAGGATTGCAACCGATAAAGAAAAGACCTCCGATGAATATGGAATGCTTATAAATCAGCTTTTTGAATATCAGGGTCTTAAATTGAAAGATGTTGAAGCGGTTGTTATTTCTTCGGTGGTACCTCCCATTATGTATACGCTGGAGAGTATGACGCTAAAATATTTAAACAAAGAGCCGCTTGTTGTGGGACCCGGCATAAAAACCGGAATTAATATAAAGTATGATAATCCGAGGGAGGTAGGGGCTGATAGAATAGTTAATGCTGTTGCAGCATACGAGCTTTACGGCGGGCCTGTTATTATTGTGGATTTTGGAACTGCCACCACTTTTTGTGCCGTCAATGAAAAAGGAGAATACCTCGGTGGAGCTATAGCACCGGGTATTAGGATTTCGGCGGATGCCCTATTTCAAAGAACTGCAAAGCTTCCAAGGATAGAATTGATAAAACCTCATAGTGTAATCTGTAGGAATACCATATCCAGTATGCAGGCGGGAATCATCTATGGTTGTGTTGGAGAAGTGGATTATATAGTTAGAAGGATGAAGAAGGAAATGAATAGGGATGCTTATGTGGTGGCTACCGGTGGATTTGCAAAACTTATAGCAAGCGAATCCGAGACTATAAATGAAGTGAACAGCTTTTTAACCTTGGAAGGTTTAAGAATTATATATGAAAGAAATAAAGAATAGAAATGACGGAGGGAACTCTTTTTGAAAATAGCCGGTGTAGAATTAAAAAATAATCTTTTTTTAGCTCCTATGGCAGGATTTACCGATATACCCTTTAGGCTTATATGCAAGAGAGAAGGAGCAGGATTGGTCTTTACCGAGATGATAAGCGCCAGTGGTTTGTATTACGGGAATGAGAATACCCGAAAGCTTTTGGAAATTGAAGAGGAAGAATTACCTTGTGCCGTACAGATTTTCGGTAGGGATCCTTATATAATGGCTAAGGCGGCAGAAAAAATTAATGAGTCGAAGGCCTTAATTCTCGATATAAATATGGGCTGTCCCATGCCCAAGATAGTAAAAAATGGTGAAGGTGCAGCACTGCTATTGGAGCCGGAGCTGGCAAGAAAGATTGTAAAAGCGGTGATTTCGGTATCATTAAAACCGGTAACCGTAAAAATAAGAAAGGGATGGGATGAAAAAACTGTCAATGCTATAGAAATAGCTAAGATGATGGAGGAACTCGGAGTAAAAGCCATTACGATTCATGGAAGAACAAGAGAACAGCTCTATGGTGGAAAAGCGGATTGGGATATAATTAAAAAGGTAAAAGAAAGTGTAAGTATTCCTGTTATAGGTAACGGAGATGTTTTTAGTCCAGAAGATGCAAAAAGGATGATGGAATACACGAATTGTGATGCGGTGATGATAGGAAGGGGTGCTTTGGGTAACCCGTGGATTTTCAGAAGAACAGAAGTTTTTTTGGAAACAGACGTGATTATTCCAGAGCCCAATGCAAAAGATAAAATTTTAAAAGCTATTGAGCATCTTAGGTTATCGGTAAAATATAAAGGTGAGTATATTGGTGTTAGGGAAATGAGAAAACATCTGGCCTACTATATAAAAGGCTTTAAAAACTCAGCTTATTTAAGGGATGTAATAAATAGAATAGAAGCCCCTGAGGAACTTGAGGCCATTTTATTAAAATCTTTAGAAAATTTATAAAAAGTGCATGAAGAATGCACTTTTTTTATTTTATGCGTTTATTCGGCAATATTTGGTATTATTTAGTTGTTGATTAAATATCTTGTTTGTTTTAGAATAATCAAAAGTGAGCACATAATTGTGCACAAGAGGTGGTGATTATGAATCTTGTTAAAGTAGGGGAAAAGGTAATCAGCCTTTCCAAAATAAGCGAAAAAGTTGAAAAAATTTTGGAATACAGGGCTCTGGGCCTTTCACAGCAGGAAGTAGCAAAAAAAATGGGTTTAGACAGAGCCTTTATTTCAAAACTTGAAAAGATGGGTGAGGTAAGAAGGGGAGAAAGTATTGCTGTAATTGGTTTTCCTATAAAAAATAAGGAAGAACTTACTTCTGTCCTGACCAAATATGGTGTAAATTTTATTTTACTTTTATCCGAAAAGGAGAGGCTTGATTTTGTAACCGATATTTCAGGAGTGGAGCTATTTAATAAGCTTATGGATATAATAGCTGAAATAAAGAATTATGATGTTATTATTTTTTTGGGTTCCAATAAAAGGGTTAAGCTTGTAGAATCCCTTTTTGATACGGAGGTTATAGCTATAGAAATCGGATGCTCACCTTTAAAAGAGGATGTTTATGTTCCTCCGGAAAGGATAATTAGGATATTGGATGTTATAAAAACGAATAGGGAGGTAATGACATGAAAAGAATAGTCAGCGTTAGTCTCGGTTCTTCTTCCAGGGACCATAGTGTTGAAACCGAGATTTTGGGGGAAAAGTTTATTATAGAGCGTATCGGCACCGATGGTAATATGGAAAAGGCCATTGAGATGATAAGGGGATTGGATGGCAAGGTGGATGCCTTCGGAATGGGTGGGATCGATCTCTACATATGTGCAGGAAATAAGAAATATACAATAAGAAGTGCGTTACCTTTGAAGAAAGCGGCTAAAATATCTCCGATGGTGGATGGTTCTGGTCTTAAAAATACGCTGGAGAGGAAGGTAATAAAATATCTGAGCGAAAATAAAATTATAGATTTTAAAGGGAAGAAGGTTTTAATTCCAAGTGCCATGGATAGGTTTGGAATGGCAGAAACATTGGAAAAAGAAGGAGCTATACTGACAATAGGGGACTTTATATTTGCCTTGGGGATTCCTATACCATTACATTCTTTAAAAACATTGGATGTTTTGGCGAGATTCATAGCACCGATTGCTTGCAGGCTTCCCTTTGAGGTTTTATATCCTACAGGAAAAAAACAGGAGTCAAATATCAATAAATATTCTGTTTATTATTACAATAATGATATAATCGCCGGAGACTTTTTATATATAAAACG
>Ga0334722_10003717_pt1 | contig 16270 bp, 14 predicted proteins | sample C3_bottom_MG_FD_207210 | JGI IMG/M metagenome (GOLD analysis project Ga0334722, IMG submission 207210) | Sediment microbial communities from Yellowstone Lake, YNP, Wyoming, USA - C3_bottom | ecosystem: Environmental > Aquatic > Freshwater > Lake > Sediment | place: USA: Wyoming | collected...
AGAGACGGCGTTTTGCACTTTCCTCGCCCCTGGGAAGCCGCTGTCTTCTCCGATTCCGTCTATGAGAACGATCGGCCGCCCTTCTTTGGCAACCCAACCCGCTATTCCCTGGCCCACGGGGACCCGGGTCTCCCCGGTGACGTCCGGGTTGAGGTTCTGAGCCGCCTTGATCAACAGGTCGCCGCTTTTCTTGTCTACCAACATAATCGAGCCGGCATCGGCCTGTTGCATATTGACGGCTTTATCCAGAATGAGACTGAGAACTTTGCCTAAGTTCTGGCTTAGCGTCGACTCACGGCTTATCTGGTTCAGCAGCGATACCTCGTCGAGCCGCTGCTCCAGCATCTCCGTCATCTGGTTGATCGACAAGCCCAGCCGGCCGATTTCGTCCGAACGATAAACGGCGATGCGTTGTTCCAGCCGGCCGGCGCCGATATCGTTGGTAACCTTGATCACCGCGTTGAGGGGCTTGATGAATCGTTCTCTTAAGTAGATGAACATAGCGACCAGCGCGATGCTCATCGCCGCGGTCAAAGACAGGGAATAGTGCCGCCAGCCGAACCGGTCGGCCGAGATAACGACGGCGGCCGTGGCCGTCACCGCCGAACCGGAAAAGAACAAAATCCGGATCGTGACGCCATGCTGCTCTAGCCTGGCTCTTATTTGTCTTAAGCTAGTCATTTGCAAAGGTTGTGTTGGTCCGGTTTCGCGCCTTATTTCCCTATTGCAAGTATCGGTTGCATCTGCCCCACACTAAAGCTTTTGTCAATAGTTTATATATATACAGTATACTCTGGCAATTAGCTAATCGTTCCGTTAACATTTAGGAGCATGAAACGCAGTTTTTTTGTCACGACGCCCATCTATTATGTGAACGATCTACCGCACATCGGCCACGCATATTCGACAGTCGCGGCGGATGTATTCGCTCGTTATCACCGACTCAGCGGCGACGACGTATTCTTTCTTACCGGCACTGACGAGCATGGCCAGAAAGTGGCGAAAGCCGCGGCTGCCCGGGGCCTCGACCCGCAGGCCCATGTCGACCGGATGGTCGCGCCCTTTAAAGAACTATGGCAACGCTACTCTATCTCCAATGACGATTTTATCCGAACCACGGAAAACCGCCATCTGCTCGTAGTGCAGAATATATTTCAAAAGCTCTTCGACCAGGGCGACATCTACAAAGGGATTTACGAAGGCTGGTACTGCATCCATGAAGAGACCTTCTGGCCCGAAAGCCAGCTGGTCGATAAGAATTGTCCCGAATGCGGCCGCCCGGTCGAGTGGGTCCAGGAAGAAAGTTACTATTTCAGGACTTCGAAATATCAAGAGCGCCTCCTGGAATATATCGAGGCGAACCCGGATTTTGTCCGGCCGGATGTGCGCCGCAATGAAGTGGTCAGCTACCTTAAGGGCGGCGTCCAGGATGTCGCGATCTCGCGGACGACTTTTGCGTGGGGCATACCGGTCCCCTTTGCCGAGGGCCATATCGTCTATGTCTGGTTTGACGCTCTGATAAATTATTTGACCGGGATCGGATATCTCGAAGACGAAGAGCGGTTTAAGAGATTCTGGCCGCCGGTCCATATCATCGGCAAAGACATCATCAAGTTCCATGCCGTCATCTGGCCGAGCATGCTGTTCGCCCTCGATATCGCGCTGCCGGAAACTATCGTGGCTACCGGCTTTTGGACTCTCGGCGATAAGAAGATATCGAAGTCCCGCGGTGAGGTCGTGGACCCGAATCAATTAGCCGACGAACTCGGCGTCGATGCCGTCCGCTATTTTCTAATGCGCGAGGTGCCTCTCGGCCAGGACGGAGAGTTTACTCACGCCGGCCTGATCAGACGGGTCAATGCCGATCTGGCAAACGATTTCGGCAATCTGCTCCACCGGACCCTGCCGATGATAGGGCGATACCGGGAAGGAACCATCCCGGCCGCGCGGCCCGAACCCGGCAAAGCGGCGCCTCTGGCCGAGAGCGCGGCTGAGGTCGTCTTCAACTTCAAGGAAGACATGGAAGCCCTCGACGCCCGAGGAGCCCTGACTGAAATCTGGAAGCTGCTCGCGGTCGCCAACAAATTCATCGATTCCACGCAGCCCTGGAATCTTTACAAAGAGGGCCGGGACAACGAGCTCGACGAAGTATTGTGGGGACTCGCGGAAACAATCCGGCTGGTTGCCTTGATGGCCGCGCCGTTCATGCCGGCAACCGCGGAAAAGATGTTTGAACAGCTCGGGCTCGACGAGACGCCGGCGGACCAGCCATATGGAGAGTTTCTGGCTTGGGGCAAATTAGCCGGCAGCCCGAAGAGCCGGCCGGGCGCCCCGCTCTTCCCTCGGGTCGAGCTTGAAACGGAAGCATAGCCGGCTCAATGGTTGACGCGAACACGTATTCCGGCGCTTCGCTCGTCGATACTCACTGTCATCTGGACCTCTTCGACCAGGCCGAAGTGCCGGCCCTGCTCGCTCGCGCTCGCGAAGCGGGCGTCGGCCCATTCATCTCGGTCGGCGTCAACGCTGAATCGTCCAGCCGCGCTATCGGTTTTGCGCGGACCTATCCGGATGTCTTCGCCGCCGTCGGCATCCACCCGCATGACGCGGACAGGGTAGACGCAGCCGCGATCCGGCATCTAAAAGAGCTGGCCCAAGCGCCGAAAGTGGTGGCCATCGGTGAAACAGGCCTTGATTACTACCGGATGCGCACGCCGAAACATCAGCAGATAGAAGCCTTTAAGCGACAGGTGGAGCTGGCGGCCGGTCTGGACTTGCCGCTTATCATCCACTGTCGCGATGCTTATGACGATATGGCCGACATCCTGGCGCAGACCCGTCCGGCAAAAGTCGTCCTACATTGCTTCTCCGGCGGTCCGGCTGAAGCGGTTGCTTTCATGGGCTTGAATTGCTATATTTCTATTGCCGGGACCGTTACCTTCAAAAACGCTGCCGCGCTGCAAGAAGCGGTCGCCCAACTGCCGCTTGAGAGCATTTTACTCGAAACCGACGCGCCTTATTTGGCCCCGCAGCCCCATCGCGGCCAACGCAACGAGCCGGCTTATATCAAGCTGACGGCAGCTAAAGTAGCGGATATCATGGGCTTGCCTGTAGAGGAAGTAGTTAATGGGTCGACACTCAATGTCGATAAGCTGTTTGGACTACATTTTTAAGAAACCTTGGCACCCGTAAAGCGCCCGGGATTTGCAATAGGCCCGGCTTTAACGTAGAATGGCGGGGTTTGTCCGTCCGAGAGCGGTTTTCAGCGCGACGACGAGCGCGGTTGGGAATCGGCAGATGCAAGGCGGACGAAGGGCGAAGCGAAGGAGCGGTCGGAGCGGGGTCAGGTCGTGCAATAATTACCGGCCTAATTGCAAGACCTGACCCCAACGCAGAGCTGAGCACAAGGACAACGCAGCAGATGGCGGTTTTCAGCGCGACGACGAGCGCGGTTGAGAATCGACAGATGCAAGGCGGACGAAGGGCGAGGCGAAGAAGCGTACAACAAGTACGTGACCGAGCTGAGCCCAAGGACAACGCAGCAGATGGCGGTTTTCAACCGCGCGAAGGGAGTGGTTCGATGGAGGTAAACTTATCGAGTTTCCGTTTATCATCGCCAGTAGTTAAAGCTTTAGTCGTAGCAATTTCCGCAATTTTAATCCTTATGATCTCCGGTTTCATTCTAACAAATAAAGAGGTGGCACTAAGTGTCGACGGCAAGACCAGCCACCTCGTCACCAGGGCCGACACAGTGGCCGAACTCCTGGCCGAAAAGAACGTCAAAATCTCTTCCCATGACAAGATCAAGCCATCGCTGGATGCCGCCTTGATTCCGGGTGGGCGAGTCACCGTGAAACGTGCCGTGCCCTTGGCGGTCGATATCAACGGCAAGACCCGGAAGGTCTGGTCTACGGACGGCACGGTCGGCCAAGCCGTGGAGCACATGGGCATCGACACCAGCGCCGATATCAAGCTGGACCCGAAAGCTGAAACCCGTCTGGCCGCGGGCATGTCTATCCGCTTGCAACTGCTTAACCGGTGGATCGAGAAAGTCCAGAGCGAGATCGGTTACGAAACCAAAAGGGAAGACGACCCGAGTCTCGCTAAGGGCCTGACCCGAGTGGCGGTCAAAGGCAAGCCGGGCATTAAAGAAACGATCATCGAACACGTCATGGCCGGCGGCCGGGAAATCGCCAAAGTAGTCCGCGGTGAAAACGCTCTGGCCGCACCGGTCGGTGAGTTGGTTAAGGTCGGAACGCGCGTTCCGAGAGCCGCGGTTGCGGGCATTCCCGCCCCGAGCTTAAATGTTTCGCGCGGCGGGCGCAGCTTGACAATGGTGGCCACAGCCTATGCCGCTTATACCGGCGGGGCAGGTAATCGCACAGCCACAGGCACAGGCGTTTATAAAGGTATTGTCGCGGTCGATCCGCGAGTCATCCCCCTGGGAACACGGCTGTATATCGACGGATATGGTGAAGCTGTGGCTGCCGACACCGGCGGAGCTATCAAGGGCAACCGCATCGACCTCGGATTCGCCTCGGCGGGCGAGTGCTATCAATGGGGCCGCCGAACGGTATCCGTCCGGGTGCTCGATTAGACAGAAGAAGGCGCCCCTGGTAAATCCGAGTCGAACTTCCGCTGTTCTGCGGGAATTCGGTTTTCATTTTGCCCGGGACTTCGGCCAGAACTTCTTGGTCGACCCGAATACCCTGCGCAAGATCATCGACGCCGCCGACCTTCAACCGGACGACGTCGTCTTAGAGATCGGCGCCGGCATCGGCACTTTGACGGAGGCTTTGGCGGCTAAAGCCGCCCACGTGATAACCGTGGAGATCGACAAGAAGCTGTCGCCTGTGCTGGAGGCTACCCTCGCCGGCGTCGCGGGCGTGACCGTGCGGGTGATGGATGCCATGGACCTAACGGCTGAAGAGGCCGAATGGGCCGGCAGGCCCGCCAACAAACTGGTGGCTAACTTACCTTACGGCATAGCGGCCCCGCTCATTCTTAAAGTTTTTACTGAGTTTGACCATGTCAAAACCATGGTCGTAATGGTGCAAAGGGAGATAGCGGAGCGGATGCTGGCGCCGCTCGGGATAAAGGATTACAGCAGCTTCACCGTGAAGCTCCAATATTTTTGCCGGAGCAAATGGCTCCTGCCGGTATCGCGCCAGGTTTTTATGCCGGCGCCAAATGTCGATTCAGCGGTAATTATGCTGTCGCGATGGGAAAGACCCCCTGTAGGCGCAGACAAAGACAAGTTGTTCGCCTTGATTTCAGCTGGTTTTGGCCAAAGGCGAAAACAATTGGCGAACGCGTTAGCGTCAACCTTGAATATGGAAAAAGCGGCTATCGAAACGGCTATCGCGGAAGTCGGCCTGGCCCCCAAGGTCCGGGCTGAAAACCTGGCCCTGGCGGACTTCGCGGCCCTCGTTGAGCAGCTATGGGGAGACGATATATAATTCCGCTTCCACAGGGGAATTAAGTATCATGTCTCCGGGATTAACGGAATTCGTGTTGACACACCTCGCTGTTTTGCATAAGATAGCTGGGTGTCTGCGTCAGGAGATCGGTGAATGAGGACTTACTCAGCAAAACCAAGCGAAATACATAGGGAATGGTTCGTAGTCGACGCCGACGGGTTGACCCTCGGCCGGATGTCGTCCGAAGTGGCTAAAATTCTGCGGGGCAAGCATAAACCGCAGTATACGCCACATCTCGATACCGGCGATTTTGTCATCGTCGTTAATGCCGGGAAGATCAAGATGACAGGCGACAAGCTGAATCAGAAGGTCTATTATCATCATTCCGGCTATTTGGGCGGACTAAAAGAGAAGCCCATCGCCAAAGTGATGGCCGAGAAACCCGAACAAGCGGTGTTCCACGCCGTTAAGGGGATGCTGCCCCACAACAAACTCGGCCGGGTGATGTTCAAGAAACTGAAAGTATATGCGGGCGCCGACCACCCGCATGAGGCCCAAGGCCCGAAAATATTAAGCGTCAACACTTAGGAGTTTAATGGTAGACAAGAACAAAGAAGAAGCTGGGGTTCCGCTTGAAGTCGCCGCCGCCGAACCTGGCGAAAAAAAGGCTAAGGCGCCAAGAAAACCTAAGCGGTCGGCACCTGTTTACTACATGGGCACCGGCCGAAGAAAGAACTCCGTCGCCAGGGTCAGACTGACACCCGGCACAGGGGAATTTAAGATCAACAACGGGCGCAACTTGATAGAATATTTTGGCCGCGACACTTTGTGCACCTTGGTTCAGCAGCCCTTAGTGGCAGTCGAGGCGCTCGAAAAATTCGACGTCCTCGCGACTATCCACGGCGGCGGGGTCAGCGGCCAGGCCGGCGCTTTGCGCCACGGAATCTCCCGGGCGCTTCTCGAAGCCGATGAAAACCTCCGCGCCGATCTCAAAAAGGCCGGCTTTCTGACCCGCGACCCGAGAATGGTCGAACGGAAGAAATACGGCCTCAAAAAAGCTCGCAAACGTCCGCAGTTCTCCAAGCGATAAGAATTAATCCGCTCTCATGGTTTAGGCTCGCGACAGCGCGTGCGGGAATGGCATCGGCATGTACCCCAAACTTATAATCGACCTCGACAAAATCCGCCATAATACCCGGGCGGTCGTCAAAGAGGCCGGCGATATCGCTGTTTTCGGCGTCACCAAGGGCTGTTCCGGCTCTCTCGCGGTCGCGCAGGCGATGCTCGACGGAGGCGCAGCCGGATTGGCCGATTCGCGATTGTCCAGCTTGTCGAAGTTGAGGCGGCAGTTCCCGACCACACCCCTATTGGCCTTGAGACAGCCGATGGGGTTTGAGGCGGCGGCTTTCGGTCAACTCAACGCCACTGTTATCATCAGCGATCCTAACGCGGCGGCGGCCTTATCGGCGGCGGCCCGCGAAGCCGGAGCGACCATCGACGTTTTGATAATGATCGAACTGGGCGACGGGCGCGAAGGCGTGGCGCCGGAGTCATTCCCGGCTTTAATTGCAGCCTTAAGCGCGTATCCGGCTATCAAAATATCCGGTATCGCCGCCAATGTCGGTTGCCGTGGCGGTCGAAGACCCACCGGCAAAGCTTTGAGAATATTCCATGATCTCTGGCTCGAGGCCGGCCGGAGGGGCTTAGACTTAGCCACTGTCTCGGCCGGCAACAGCAGTTGTTGGAATCTGCTTGAAACCGGGCAAATTCCCGAAAGCGCCAATCAAATGCGCTTCGGTGAAGCGATCTTACTGGGACTCGAGGCGGCCGACGGCAGGCCTATCCCCGGCCTTCATCAAGACGCCTGCACGGTTGAGGTTGAGACCCTGGAGGTATCTACAAAGTCGGGCAGCCGCCGGGCGGTCACGGCCATAGGCTGCCGGGATATCGGCAGCGGCGAGCTTTCTCCTCTTGACGGACGGCTGAAAGTGACCCGGTTGACAAGCGACCACTGCGTTCTGGCCGTAGGGCGTGGCTTAAACCTGGTTTGTGGCGACACCATACAGTTCAGGCCGTCATATTTTGCCCTGCAATCGCTGGCCGCCTCAGCCGATGTAGAGCAAGAATATATGGGATATAATGGAGTGAGCATTGAGGAGTGAGCATTGAGGAGTCCGGAGGGAATTGCCTAAACTATTCGGCACCGATGGGGTGCGCGGCATTGCCAATAAAGATCTGACGCCGGAGCTGGCTTTTAAGTTGGGTTTTGCCGGCGCTAAATTTCTGTCAAGCGGCCATGGGTGCCTGGCCCTGGGCCGGGATACCCGTATTTCCGGGGACTTGCTGCAAAGCGCTCTGACCGCGGGTATCTGCGCCGCCGGTTTTGACGTACTCGACCTGGGAGTGCTGCCAACCCCTGCCTTGGCTTGGCTGGTAGCCAAACTCGGCGCCAACGGCGGAGCGATCATCTCCGCCTCGCACAACCCGGCTGAATATAACGGCATCAAATTTTTCAGCGGCCGCGGCGTGAAGTTGTCTGAAGACGAAGAGGCGGCGATCGAAGAGTTGGTTGAAGAACCGCGCGCCGATCGCGCCCTCGGCCCTGATATCGGCCGGATCATCGACCGGCGAGACGCGGTCGCTTTGTATGAAGACCATGTTCTGGCGGGCGCCGGCGCCGAGATAGACCTGAAAATCGCTTTGGATTGCGCCAACGGCGCGGCTTATAAGATCGGCCCTGAGATTTTCAACCGGCTTGGAATGGCCGTGACCGCTATCGGGACTGACCCTGACGGCTTGAATATCAACAAAGAATGCGGCTCGACCCATCTCGATAAACTGGCTGAAATAGTTAGGGCCGATGGCTTTGACGTCGGCATCGCTTTCGACGGCGATACGGACCGGGCGCTGGCTGTCGATGCTGTCGGCACTTTGGTCGACGGCGATCACATTATGGCGATCTGCGCGGTCCACCGGCTGGCCCAAGGTCGGCTCGATCCTCCGGCGATCTGCGTTACCGTCATGACCAACATCGGTTTTGATATCGCCATGAAAGACAACGGGATCGCGGTAGCAAAGACCCAGGTAGGTGACCGCTTTGTCCTTCAAGAGATGCTGGCCCGGGGAATCACTATGGGCGGCGAGCAATCCGGTCACGTTATATTCCTCGATCGCAACTCGACCGGAGACGGCATCATCACCGCCATCGAGTTGCTAAAAGTGATGCGGGACACCGGCAAGCCCCTCTCCGAGCTGGCAACGGTGATGAAAACGTTCCCCCAGGTATTGCACAACCTGCGCGCCGACGGGATCAAACACATCGCCGAGTCATCCGTCGTCCTCGAAGCTATCGCCGAAGGCCAGCGCGAGCTGGGTGACCGGGGCCGCGTGCTGGTCCGGCCGAGCGGCACCGAGCCGGTAATCAGGGTGATGGTGGAATCGGAAAACCAAGATACAGCCGACCGGATCGCCGGCCATATCTGTCAAACCATCGAGGCCCAGATATAGTATGTGCGGAATCATCGGATATATCGGCGACCAAGCCTCGGCCCCGATAATCGTTAAAGGCCTGAAGCGTCTGGAATATCGCGGTTACGACTCCGCCGGCATCGCCGTGCTAAAAGACGGCGACCTCCGGGTCGTCCGGCGCGAGGGAAAATTAAGCAATCTGGAAGCGGCCCTGGACCTCAAAGAGATGACCGCGACCATAGGGATCGGCCACACCCGGTGGGCAACGCACGGGGAGCCGTCAGAGGCGAACGCCCATCCCCATCTCGACTGCACGCAAAAGATTGCCGTCGTTCACAACGGCATCATCGAGAACTTCCACCAGCTCCGCCGCGACCTGGCCGAACGAGGACACGACCTGCGTTCGCAGACGGACACGGAAGTCATCGCCCATTTGATCGAAGAGGCGTTTGCGGGCGATCTTTACCAAGCTGTCAAGAAGGCGCTGGCGCACATCGAAGGTTCCTTTGCCTTGGCGGTCATCTCCTCCGACTCGCCCGACCAGTTGATCGGGGCGCGAAAAGACAGCCCGCTGATAATCGGCATCTCCCCGAACGCTTTCTTTATCGCCTCCGACATTCCGGCGATCCTCGATTACACCAGGGAGATCGTCTTAATCGAAAACGGCGAGATCGCCCGCCTTTCCCCGCAGGGTTACCTGATCGAGCGCCTTGACGGCACCCCGGTCAGCCGCGACAGCATCACTATTGAGTGGGACGTCTCCGCCGCGGAAAAAAGCGGCTTCGAGGATTTTATGCTCAAAGAGATATTCGAGCAGCCGACCGCGGTCAGGGAGACTTTACGGGGGCGAATAGATGGAACCGGCCGGGTCCGCTTGGACGATCTGGGCCTTGACGAAAATGAGCTGCGGGCGCTTAAGAAAATCACAATAGTCGCTTGCGGTACTTCTCTTCACGCCGGCATGCTGGCCAAACAAGCCATCGAGCGGTGGGTCCGCCTCCCGGTCGAAGTCGATTGTTCATCGGAATTCCGGTACCGCGACCCAATCCTTGACGGCGGCACACTGGTCGTCGCCATCACCCAATCGGGAGAGACCGCCGATACTCTGGCCGGGGTCCGTATTGCCGGAGATAAGGGCGCCAAGATACTGGCGGTCACCAACGTTGTCGGCTCGACCATCACCAGAGAATCGGACGGCGTCCTCTTCACCTTTGCCGGACCGGAGATAGGCGTGGCCGCTACCAAGACTTTGATAGCTCAGATGACGGCTTTGAATCTATTCGGCCTCTTGCTGGCGCAGGCGCGCGGGCGGGGCAATCACGAGTTCGCCGCCATCGTTGCCGAATTGCAGCGTATCCCGGAAAAAATCGAAGCCGTCCTGGCGGATACGGCGACGCTTGAGAATTGGGCCAAGACTTACCATCAAGTCTCCGACTTACTCTTCCTGGGCCGGGGCTTCAGCTATCCAATGGCGATGGAGGGGGCTTTGAAACTGAAGGAGATATCCTACATCCACGCTGAGGGATACCCGGCGGGTGAGATGAAACACGGGCCGATAGCGCTGATCAACCCGGGACTGCCGATAATCGTTCTGGCGCCGAAAGATTCCGTTTACGAAAAAATCGTCAGCAATATCCATGAAGCCAAGGCCCGGGGCGCGACCATCCTGGCCATCGCGACTGAGGGCGATAAGGATATTTTGAGCCACGTCGATAGTGTCTTTTATGTCCCCGAGACCCTGGAGCCCCTGACGCCGCTCCTTTCGGTTGTCCCGATGCAACTTTTAGCTTACTATATTGCTAAGCTGCGAGATTGCAACGTGGATCAACCGAGGAATTTAGCCAAAAGCGTGACGGTGGAGTGAGATGATAAAGGGCATAGGCGTCGATATCGTCGAGATCGATCGGATACAACAAGCGATCGACTCCAAACAAGATCGTTTCATCAACCGCATCTTCACTACAGATGAGCAGGAATATTGCTTTGGCAAGCCCCGGCCGTCGCGCCACTTCGCCGCCAGGTTTGCCGCCAAGGAAGCCGTCAGCAAAGCCCTGGGCAGCGGCAAGAAGGGGATGCGCTGGACGGACGTAGAGGTCTGCCGGGACGATAAGGGCTGTCCTTACATCAAACTTACGGGCGGGGCCGCCGAGCGGGCCCAGGAAAAAGGCGTCTGCGATGTCGCCATTAGTTTATCCTTTAACCGCAACAACGCCGTGGCCTCCGCCGTAGCTATGGGTTCATAGGCCCGAGTTACTCCATTCTCCATTCTCCATTCTCTATTGCTCTAGCGGCTGCAGGCCGCTAACCTATAACTATGCTCCTAGCCAAAGCCGACCAGATGCGGGCAATTGAAGAAGAAGCGGTCGCCGCCCAAGGGGTCACGCTCTATGAGTTGATGGCGCGGGCGGGGGCGGCGGTCGCGAAAGAAGCCCGGGAGATGCTGCCGGGGGGCGGCCGGGTCGTAATCTTTTGCGGCAAAGGCAACAACGGCGGTGACGGCTTTATCGCCGCGCGCCTGCTGGCTTCCGACGAGAAGTACGATGTCGAAGTTGTCATGCTCATCGGCGCCGGTGAAGCCACCAGCGCCGCCGCGCAAGCTTATCAAGAGATAGCCCACCTGGCGGCGGTGGCCAAAACCCCGTTTAACGCCCGCAAGCTGACTAAGCCCGCCGCTCTGGTGATTGACGCTATCTTAGGTTTTGGCCTTAAAGGAGCGGCACGCGGTCCGGCCATGCAAGCGATAAATACAATCAACGCGGTCGAAGCGCCGGTGCTCGCTATCGATATCCCCTCGGGCGTCGACGCCGATACCGGGCAGGTCGCGGGCGAGGCGGTAAAGGCCGACCGGACCATCACGTTCACCTGCCCCAAAGCCGGGATGGCCGTCCATCCGGGGCTTGGCTATGTCGGCGCCATGCGGATAGCGGATATAGGCATCGCCAAAGAGACCATCGCCCGACACGCTAACATCTGTCTTGGAAGCAGAGCAGTGGTGCGCCCGATACTGCCGACCAGACGGACCGATGCCCACAAGGGCGATTGCGGCCGGGCGCTGGTGATAGCAGGGTCGGTCGGAATGACCGGCGCCGCCGCCATGTCCGCGCAGGCGGCTCTTAAGATTGGCGCCGGTCTTGTCACCCTCGGGGTGCCGGAAAGTCTCAACGATATCCTGGAAATTAAGCTGACGGAAGTGATGACGAAACCGCTGCCCGAAACCCCGGAGCGGACCATTCGGGCCAAAGCGGCCGAGCAGATAATGGACCTTGTCCCCGCAGCCGATGTGGTACTGGCCGGTCCGGGACTTTCGACCCACACCAGTACCGTTACTCTCGTGCGCCAGCTAGTGACGCTGGTCGCCAAACCGCTAGTCATCGATGCCGACGCCTTAAACGCCCTCGTCGGTAAGGTAGAGTTGCTGTCGAAGCGGCCCGGGCCAACGATCATGACGCCCCACCCCGGAGAACTCGGCCGCTTGCTTGGAATATCCGTGGAAGAGGTGCAATCGGACCGTTTAACCGCGGCGGCCGGCGCCGCCGCCGATTGGGGCGCGACGGTCATCCTAAAAGGGGCGCGGACTATCGTGGCGGGCGCCGGCTGCCTTCATATAAACCCGACCGGCAACCCGGGGATGGCCACCGCCGGCACCGGAGATGTGCTGGCGGGCATGGTCGCCGGTCTGATCGCCCAAGGCCTGCCCCCCTACCCGGCCTCGGTGCTCGCCGTCTATCTGCACGGGCGGGCGGGCGACCTGGCCGCGATAGAAAAAACCGAGCTTGCTCTTATCGCTACGGACTTGCTAGACTATTTGCCGATAGCGATAAGAGAATTGGGGAGGTCCGTGAATGGCTGAAATATTAGCGCGAGACGTAATGACCACGAAAGTCGTCACCCTGGCGCCGGAGCAGACAGTGACCGAAGCAGCCAAGGTCTTGAGCGAGAACCGCATCGGCGGCGCCCCGGTATTGGATAACGAGGGCAACTTGCTCGGCATCGTCAGCGAAAACGATTTGATTATCCAGGATGTGAAATTGCACTTCCCACACTACATCCAGTTCCTGGACAGCTACATCTACCTCGGGAGCCTAGCTAAGTTTGAATCCACGCTAAAGAAAGCCGTCGCGACCAAAGTGAGCGAGATCATGACGCCCGAAGTGGCCACTACAGTGCCGGAGGCTTCAATCGAAGATGTCGCGACCTTGATGGTGCGCCAAAATGTTAACCTGCTTCCTATCATGAAGGGCTCCGTTCTTGTCGGCGTCGTCAGCAAAGGCGACATTGTCAGAAGCCTGGGCCGGGACTGACTAAATGATCCGTCCGGTTTGGGCAGAAATCGATTTGAGAGCCATCGCCGCCAATCTGGCGGCCATTAAGGCCCGCCTGGCGCCAGCGACAAAAATAATGGCCATCGTCAAAGCCAACGCGTACGGCCACGGCTTGGTCCCGGTAGCAAAAAAGGCCGGGGAGTCGGGCGCCGACCGTCTCGGCGTGGCCCTGGTCGAAGAAGCGCTGGAGCTGCGCGAAGCCGGCCTGGATATGCCCATTCAAATCCTAAGCGAACCCCCGGTCGGGGCGGCTGACGAGATTGCGGCCTACCGCTTGATACCGGCGGTCTACTCATTCGAGCTGGCCCAAACCCTGAGCCGCAAGGCCCAGGCTATTCAAGAACCTATCACCGTCCATCTAAAAGTCGATACCGGCATGCACCGCGTCGGGGCGTCTCTTGACCGGTCGCTTGAACTGTATCAATCTATCCGCCGTCTGCCGGGCCTTGAAGTCGAAGGCATCTTCACCCATTTTGCCTGCGCCGACAGTCCGGAAGACCCTTTCACTGCCAAGCAATTGCATGCGTTTTTACAGCTAAAAAAAGCGCTGCCGGAGGTGCAGGTCTGGCACGCCGCCAATAGCGCCGCGGCGATCTTTATGCCGGAAACACACCTCGACATGGTTCGCATAGGCATCGCCATGTATGGTCTGCAACCTTCAGCCCAGCCCAGCCCCATACCGCTAAAGCCGGCTCTGTCTCTTAGAGCCAAGATAAGTTTCGTCCAGGAACTTAAAGCCGGCGAGGGGGTTAGCTATGGTTTGACCTATAAGGCCCGGCGGCAAGTGACGGTTGCCACCTTGCCGATCGGTTATGGGGACGGTTACAGCCGTCTGTTGTCTAACAAAGGCGAGGTTTTGATTGGCGGCCGACGGGTAAAAATAATCGGCAACATCTGCATGGACCAGATGCTTGTTGAGCTGGACCGGGTGAAAGCAGCGGCGGGAGATGAAGTCGTATTAATCGGTGCTCAGGGCAGAGAGACCATTTCGGCCGAGGAGATCGCCGCTTGGCTCGGGACCATCAACTACGAGGTCGTTTGTCTCATAAACAACCGGGTTGCACGGGTTTATCAAAAAGAGTAAGCTGTTGGTTGGCGGCAATACTGATACTGTTCCTCCCCATAAGCCTGGCGGCATGCTCGCGGGGGGCCAAGCAAGGGTCACCCCCGGTTGCGATTGAGCGACTTGGAGACCTAGAAGCAAGGCTCTCAACCACAAAACAGAGTTTTAAACGAAAAGAAATTATACCGCTAAAGCTTGTGATCGAGAACACAAGTGCCAAGGAGACGAGGTTGGAATTCGCGAGCGCCAAGACGCACGATTTCATAGTCAAAACCTCCGGCGGCGCCCCGGTATGGCGATGGTCCGGCGATCGGGTTTTCGCCCAATCGTTCTTCTCTAAGACGCTAAAAAGCGGTGAGAAGCTGCTGCTTTCTTCAAACTGGAACCAAGAGACCGACCGAAAAAGGCCCGCGGCCGTAGGCAAATATGCGGTTGAGGCCGAACTAAACGCTGGAGGCAAGTTTCTAAAACCGGGCCCGCTCTTCATTGAGATTGTGGAATGATGCCGGCGATTCATCCCGCGTTTATATTCTTAGGCGCCTCCGCGCTCATCCCGGTCATCAAGGGTAAGGCGAGGCAAATTTATGTCATGGCGGTCGCCCTCTTCGCGCTGGTCGACGTCTTACTCCTGAAAGTCCAGTCCAGCTGGGTCACGACCTTCATCGGCTTTAAGGTCACCCTCTTGCACGTCGATCGGGTCAGCCTCTTTGTCGCCTATATCTTTGCCATAATCAGCTTCCTGGCGATTCTGTATACGCTGCATGTGGATGAAATGTGGCATCACCTCCTGGCTTTTTGGTATGTCGGGGCCTCGTTCGGAGCGGTCTTCGCCGGCGACCTCTTAAGTTTTTATCTCTTCTGGGAACTAATGGTCATCGGCTCGACCGGCCTGGTCCTGCTCAACAGAAAAGACCCGGAAGCCAAGGGCGCCGCATACCGCTATCTGCTGATGCATTTACTCGGCGGGGCGGTTTTAATCGGCGGTATCTTTCTGCACTACATGAATACCGGCTCTCTCGCCATCGGACCGCTTAATTATAGCTGGGCGTCATATCTAATCCTGTTTGGTGTCGGGATGAATTCAGCCTGGCTGCTGCTTCATACCTGGCTCCCCGACGCTTATCCAAAAGCCCTTTTTACAGGCAGCATCTTCATGTCGGTCTATACCACCAAAACAGCCGTCTACGCCCTGGTGCGCTTCGCGCCCGGCTGGGACTTTGTCGCCTATATGGGGGCGGCGATGGCCGTCTTCGGGGTCACCATGGCCCTGGTCCAAGGCAACCCGCGCAAGCTCCTCTCTTATCATATCGTCAGCCAGGTCGGCTATATGGTCGCCGGTATCGGCCTCGGCGGGGCCTTAGGCGTTAACGGCGGCTTGATGCATCTCTTTAACAATATCTTATACAAGACCCTGCTCTTTATGACTATCGGCGCGGTGATCTACCGCACCGGCAAGGACGACTTAACCGAGATGGGCGGCGTGGCCAAGAAAATGCCGATCACCACTGTCGCCGCCATCGTCGCGGCTATGTCTATATCCGGGTTTCCACTCTTCGCCGGCTATATCAGCAAGTCGATGATCTTCGCGGCCACCGAAGGCAACGGGACGATAGAGCTGATGTTGGAGCTGGCCGCGGTCGGCACGTTCCTCTCCTTTCTTAAATTCACCTACTTCGGGTTTATCCGGCCCAACAAGGGCAATGAGATAAAAGCCACGGAGGCGCCGCTTAATATGACAGTTGCCATGGGCGCTATCGCCGTCCTGTGCGTGGCCGTCGGGACAGTCCCGCAATTCTTTGTGCGCCTGTTGCCTTTTTCGATGCCGGCCGCCGAGACCAGTTTCTATATCGTGCCCAAGCTCCTCGGTATCGGGCAGATACTGGCCGTTACCGGAGTGATCTTCTTCTTCGCCCTGGCGGTCTTCTCCCCGCATAAGCGCCGCACCTTTGACTTCGACTGGTTCTACGCGCGAATCGGCGAAGGTTTGCAGCAGGCGGCCG
>Ga0334722_10003718_pt1 | contig 16270 bp, 19 predicted proteins | sample C3_bottom_MG_FD_207210 | JGI IMG/M metagenome (GOLD analysis project Ga0334722, IMG submission 207210) | Sediment microbial communities from Yellowstone Lake, YNP, Wyoming, USA - C3_bottom | ecosystem: Environmental > Aquatic > Freshwater > Lake > Sediment | place: USA: Wyoming | collected...
TGTCCCTTATGTGATTCAAGACTAGCTGTCGGTTCGGGGGTGCGAAAGACCCCAAGAGAGGGACTACTAAGGAGGGAGGACCAAAGACGCCATGCTCTACGACTGACCTATATTGCTGGGGGGGGGGTACCCACTTAACTCCAGTATCCCCTAGAGGATGCTAAAAAAGTCCGCCAGCGGCGTTCTCGCTTCGCTCCCAGGAACCGTAAGACGTGAAAGGTAAAACGCGGAAATGCGAATACTTTTCTTCCGAAACGTTTCACCTTTTACCTTTTACGTTTCACGAACGACGAAGACAGCCTTTTTGAGCATCCTGCGCGGTATTCTCCTGTTGCCCTAGATGTGCGGGCTATCGAATTTCCACTGTGCCACAATAGTTTTTCTACAGGCTCATAGGCCTTGTGGTGCGGCCAAGCGACCAGCTTCGAGAAGAGCGCGGGCTGGACCACGTCCGCTTGTTGCTCGAGCCGATAGAACAGCTTGCCCCGATGCAGGGATGTTCGACGGTTAAACCGAAAGGTGAGCTCGTCGAGGGAATAGTCCAGTTGCTCCCGAGAGATGCCGTCTTGATGGGGAAGCCAGACGGCCAGCGCAGCTTCGCCAGATAGGCGCGACATGCCGCGTCCGTTGTGAACCTCTGCTCGAATCCGGCGAGCGGCCGCTGGCAGTCATCCATACAGAGGAACGCGACCGGGTGGGGGGACTGGAGTCAAGTGGCGACCCCACAGGCGAGAATCTGATCGTGGGTCGCCTTGCCTTGCTAGCGGACGGTGACACGCGCGAATTTGTCTCTGGATGTCACGAATCGCATGGAGTCGACCTTCGCCGGGCCAAGCGAAGGAGCCCCTGTCTCCATTTCATAGGTTTGAGACGGACCGGCGGTGTCGACTTTCATGAAGGTGTTGGTTTCCGAAAATGTCGCGCCCCAGGGGATTCCCTCGAACCCGTTAGGATCGTTCTGTATCGGCACAGCGAACACCAGGGTGCCCTGTAGGATGATCAAGAAGAGAAGGCAGACGCAGTGAGGTGTGACGGATCCAAGGGGCTGTGTGAGAACGGCGAGGCCTGCTCTGCTACTCCGCTGAATCGGTGATATGGTCGTTGAACCGTGGGGCCAGGGAACGGCTGTCGATAAAAATAAATCCACGCTCCGTGTTCGCGTGGTAGGTCAAGTTAATCTCGGTATCGGTCCCGCGCCAATTATACTGCTGATTGAGGCCTCGCATCATCTGCCCCGGAATGCGCTCAAGGGGGCCGAACTGTTGTTCTAGATAGGTGAGGATCTGTTTGTGCCGATCGTCGCCCTGGTAGCGGATGGTCACGCGGGCGAATTGTTCATCGACCGACAAGAAGCGGAGGCTTTCGACCGGGATCCCGGCAAACAACGGCTGGCCATCCCTCAATTGGTATTCGTTCACATGTGGGCCTGCCCTGGTGACTTCCAAGTCCGGTGTCGCGGTCAGGGCAACGCCCCAGGCAAGGTTTTGAAAACCATTCGGATCGTTCACCATCGATCCCGCATGGGCAAGAAAGGGGCAGCTCATGCAGAGCAGGAGCCCCAGCGGGAGAAGCTGTCGGCCCGCGTGATTCCTCTGCCGTCCGATCATGTCAGAACGCTACCATGGCCGATCATATGGCGCAACTCCCTCAGTTTTGTTGAGAATGTCCAAAGGCATAGCTTATAATGCGCGCGTTTTCCAATGTGTATAGAGGCAAGGAACCGGCACGATGATTGAAAGCGATGCGTTCGTCCAAGCGCTACAAGATATCGGGGTGGATTTCTTTACGGGGGTCCCGGATTCGATCCTGGGCGGCATCATTGCCGAGTTGATGGAGCGGCGTCTCTACACCCCGGCTGTTCGGGAAGATGAAGCGGTGGCCATGGCCGCCGGGGCCTATATGTCCGGCAAGGTCCCCGCCGTGCTCATGCAGAACTCTGGACTGGGTACGTCCCTCAACGCCCTCATTTCGTTGAACGTGATTTACCGCCAGCCCTGCATTCTGATTGTGTCCTGGCGCGGCTATCAAGGCAAAGATGCGCCGGAGCATCTGGTGATGGGCGAGGTGATGCCGCAGTTTCTTGACACGATGAAGATCCCTCATCGCACCCTTTGGGAAAAGACGGCGGTTGACGATTTGAAGTGGCTGGCGGAGACGTTCATGAAGCAGCGCATCCCCGTCGCCCTCTTGATTACGAAAGGCGTCGTCAAAGGGTTGCACCCGTGACAAAGCGAGCGGGAAAAGCGAGAAACGTGACACGAGCCAGAAACTAGGAATCTGGAGTTGCGCGCGTCTCGCTCGTCGCGCAATCTCTGGTAAGTAAGGGACATTGGGAATGAGACCTGAGCAGGGGACCATGCAGAGTCGGGCAATGGCCATGGCGGCTTTGTTGGAAATACTTACCGATCAGCCGGTGATTATTTGCAACGGCTTTCCCTCGCGCGAGGCCTACAAAATCGCCGATCGTCCGACCCATTTCTATATGATCGGGTCCATGGGCTCGGCGTCGGCGATCGGACTGGGTGTGGCGCTGGCCAAGCCGAAGAAGCAAGTCGTGATATTCGACGGTGATGGGAATGTGCTGATGGGGATGGGCACCTTGGCCACGGTCGGCGCGCTCCGGCCCAAGAATTTCATTCATGTGGTGTTCGACAACGAGGTCTACGGGAGTACCGGCAATCAGCCGACGATTTCCAATGTGGTCCCACTTGAAAAGGTGGCGAAGGCGGCTGGGTATGTGAACGTCGAACGGGTGCGGGAACGCGAAGACCTCGTCTACGAGTTCAAAGACATGCTGAAGAAAGACGGGCCGAGCATGTTGCTGGTGAAAGTCAACGAGATGGTGGAGAATGTCGGGCGCGTGATGCTTGATCCGCCGGACATTACGAAGCGGTTCATGAAAGCAATCGAATAACATCGTGAGGGGTACGGTGTAAGGGGTGAGGGGGTAGACCGAATCTTCCCTGGCGATTTCGCTTAACACCTCACGCCTAACGAGGTTTATGATCTTATTGAATCCAGGACCGGTGAATGTGTCGGAACGGGTGCGGCAGGCACTTTTGCGTCCCGATGTCTGCCATAGAGAGTCGGAATTTGCCGAACTCTTGCACGGGATTCAGGCGAAGCTGCTGAAGCTCTTTGTGCCGGGGTCGGAAGTGGAGTATGCCGCTGTGGTGTTGACTGGATCGGGAACTGCGGCAGTGGAGTCCGCCGTCATGTCGTCGCTCCCGCACGGCAAACGGATGCTGGTGCTCAACAACGGCGTGTACGGTGAGCGCATTTCCCAGATGGTTGGCCTGTATCGCCTGGGCGTGTCCGAACTCAAATACGATTGGACGACAAGGCCGGATCCTGAACGGTTGCGGCTCGCGTTGCGGCAACATCCGGAAGCGCACGCTGTAGGCATGGTCCACCATGAGACGACCACCGGGCTCATCAATCCGGTCAAGGAGATCGCGGATGTCGTCGACAGCCAGAACAGGGTGTTTATTCTAGACGCGGTCAGTGCCTTGGCAGGGGAGCCGCTGGATATCGCCGGGTCTCACATCTATATGGTGGCGGGCACATCCGGAAAATGTATTCAGGGATTCCCAGGCCTGTCCTTCGTGCTCGTCCGCAAGGGATTTCTGGAGCGGATGCGTGCCTACCCCAGACGGTCGATCTATCTCCACATCACTCAATATGTGGATGACCAGGGCCGCGGGACGATTCCGTTCACGCCGGCTGTGCAGGTCTATTACGCGTTCGACGAAGCATTGAACGAACTCATGGAGGAAGGGGTCGCCAAGCGGATTCAGCGGTATAAGAAAGTTGCGACCTTAATCCGAAACCGCATGGCGAAACTCGGTGTGAGGCCGCTCCTGACTCCCGACAAACAGTCCAACACGATCACCGCCTATCATCTTCCCGAGGGCGTGACCTATCAGTCGTTGCACGATCAACTAAAGAAAGAGGGCTACGTGATCTATGCGGGCCAAGGCCAACTCGAGAGCAAGATTTTTCGCGTGGCGAACATGGGCGCCCTCACGGAGGCGCAGTTGGTCGGATTCCTCGACGCATTTGAACGGATTTGCGGCACAGCATGAAAGCTGTCATCCTTGCAGCCGGGGTCGGGAAGCGCCTGTGGCAGGTCACGCAACATCGCCCTAAGTGCCTCATCGAGATCGGTGGGCAGACCCTCTTGCATCGCTACCTCACGTCGCTTCGGAGCGTCGGGATTCACTGCGCCGACATAGTTGTGGGCTACAAGCAGGAGATGATTCGCGAGGCTGTGGCAGCGGACTCTTGTGGTGTGCGTGTGAATTTCCTCGTCAACGAGCAGTTCCACCGCGGCAGCATTTCCTCGCTCTGGATCGCGCGCGCCGCGTTGGATGACGACGCGATCGTCATGGATGCAGACGTGCTCTTCCATCAAGAGATCTTGCGCCGTTTGGTGCAATCTCCCTACGAGAACGTACTGCTCATGGACGACACCGTCAAGCAGACCGGGGAAGAGTGCATGGTCGTGGTCGAAGGCGGGCGCGTGATTGCGCTGACGAAAAAGATGCCGTTACACTATGACTTTGCCGGAGAAGGCGTGGGGTTTCTTAAGGTCCGGCATGCCGATGCGCCGCATGTGGTTGCCTCGCTCAAGACCCATGTGGATCGCGAGGCCTGGCAGATGGAATACGAGGACGCGCTTGTGGGCTTTTTCCGCGACGTCAAAGTCGGGCATGAGAAGATCGGTGGACTCCCCTGGACCGAAATCGATTTTATGGAAGATGTGACGAAAGCGGAACGGGATGTGTTGCCGAGACTGTGAAAGAGGGGGTAGTGGGATAACGGGGTAAACGGGATACCAGCTCTTGGCAGGATGTGTTGCCGAAACTATAGTAAGAGGATGTCAATGGTCAACGGTCATTGGTGAGGGAGATTGCAGCGAAGTTCTTGCCATTGGCTCATGACCAATGACAATTTACGGTATGTCAAAATGAGCGAGAGCACAGTTCAGAAGCAGACAGGCCTCCAGGGATTGAGTACGGCGATTCTCTTGCCGTCGGTGAGTCTGTTCGGCGAGCTGGACGGATTGTACGCCGATGAGGTGGGTCCGCTCACCAGCGTGGTGGGCATCGGCCTTTTTCAGCGGACGGTGTTGACGCTGCAGCGCGCCGGTATTCGACAGCTCATGGTGTTGGTCGGGCCGGAGGAGGATCAGCTCAAACAGGCGTTGGGCAAAGGGCCACGCCTGACGATCCCCGTGCGCTGGATGCCGATTCGTGAGTTTCCGCTGGATGATTCCCGCACCTGGGAAGCGCTCGCTGCTGAAGTTCGCGGCTTCTGTCTCCTGTCCGGCGTGCAGGCTGTGTTTGCGGGCTCCTTGATCGAGAGCCTGCGCCATGAGGTGCAGGAGGGACAGGCGATCATCGTGGCACGGGCCGGTAGCGAGCGAGATCGACAGCCACGCCGGTCGAGTTTGCGCGTGAAGGTGCAGGCTGGACGGCTCCGCTCGATTACATCGAGACAGGACGATGCGGCGCTGGTGGCGACAGACTTGGTGGTGCTACCGGCCAGTTTCATGAGCGTTGTCGGTCAAGTCGACGTGGAAACCGGCACGGTGCCGATTCGTCGATGGCTTGAACGGGCTGCGGTGGACGGGCATGTGCGGGTGCTGTCTACGGAGACGAACCGGTCCCACTGGTATCAGGACGTGCGCGATGCCGCCGATGTGCAGGCCGCTGAGAAGAAGCTCTTCAATTCCCTCAAGGGCGAGTTCGAGGGCTTCGTCGACCGGTTCTTCAATCGGAAGGTCTCCCGCTGGTTCACGCGTATCTTTCTCGCCGCAGGTCTCTCGCCGAATGCCATTACGATTCTGGCGGCCCTGATTGGGTTGGTCGCGGCCGCCGGCTTTGGCGTCGGGACCTACAGCGCCGGCATCATTGCCGCGCTGTTGTTCCAACTGGCGGCGATCATCGATTGCTGCGATGGTGAGGTAGCCAGGCTCACGTTCACCGAATCGCCGTTCGGGGCCTGGCTCGATATCGTGATGGACAACGTGGTGCACATGGCGATCTTTTCCGGCATTGCCGTGGGCTCTTACCTGCGCGTGGCTGGGAGCGACGGTGCGTGGGTTCCTCTTGCCCTGGGTTCGGCAGCGGTCCTTGGCAATGGCCTCTCGTTTTGGCTCGTCACCCGCGCGCAAAAGATTAAGTCCGCGAATGGATGGAAGACACCGGTGCAGGCTGCCTGGTCGGACTTCATGCTCAAGAACGTCGCGAGCCGCGATTTCTCCGTCATTGTGTTGATTTTTGCTGTGATCGGCAAGCTCGACTGGTTCCTCTGGATGGCCGCGATGGGATCCGTGGTGTTCTCGCTCCTGATGCTCTGGGTAATCAGACCTTCCGCCACCACCCGTGCTTAAATGAAAAGATGGGAAGGGCATCCACGTTGGTCCTGTGCTCCCGGAACGCGCGCCCTGAGAAAGGCCTCGTTCGACGGCCGCACTTAGACCAATATGGGTGCCCTCCCCTAAGAGAAAAACGAGCGAGCTTGGAAGGATCAATTTAGTAGACCGACGGTGCTCGCTCCATGCGCGCAGTGAAGGGCAACCTTGTCCACTCCCTTGCTGAAGGGGTGGACATAGCGATACGCTCCCCTAGGACTTGTCTGTTTTTTCTCACCGTGGATTCCTAGCCTAGCGTGTTAAAACTTTTCCTACTCGTCGTCGGTCTCTTCACCCTCGTTCTCATTGTCTGGAATATTGGTCCCGGGCGCATCTATGAGGCGGCGTCGCAACTCGGGCCGATCGGGCTGTTCGTCCTGCTGATTCCTTCCACCATCATGTACGTTGTCGAAGCGTACGGTTGGAAGATCACCTTGGGACCTTCGGCGAAGAACATTCCGTTCTGGCGTGTGCTCGCGATCCGGACTGCCGGTGAAGTGGTGAACATGACCACGCCAACCGCCTACGTTGGGGGCGAACCGCTCAAGGCCTATCTGCTCAGGAGACATCATGTGCCGATTGTGGAGGGACTTGCCTCGGTCGTCATTGCCAAAACGACAATGACGATTGCTGAAGTGGTCTTCATCCTCATGGGCATCGCACTCGCGTTCTGGAGGGTCGGCGCCGACGGCTCATCCGGGCAGACTGTTGCAGCTGCGCTGATCAGCGTCGGCTTTCTGGTGCTCGTGACTGCGGCGCTCGTGTTCGTGCAACAACAAGGGCTCTTTACGTGGCTATTGGAATTTCTGAGAAAGATCGGGCTGAAGATTCACTATCTCGAAGTGCGTGAGAAGAAACTACGGTCGTTGGATCGAACAATCTTGGCTTTTTACCGTGACAACCGCCTGACCTTTTGTTCCTCGATCGGGCTGTTCTTTGTCGGTTGGATGGCGGAAGCGTTGGAAGTCTACGTCATCATCTATTTTCTCGGCGGTCCGGCCATGGCGCTCTCCGCTATCTCCATCAGCGCCCTCTCCGTCTTTATAAAGAGTGGCACCTTCTTCATCCCCGGCAGCCTCGGCGCTCAGGACGGCGGAAATATGCTCGTGTTGAGGGCCTTTGGTTATTCCGATGTCACCGGCATCACCTTCGCATTGATCCGACGGTTCCGCGAGTTGGTGTGGATCGGATTGGGGCTGCTGTGCTTAGCCCTCGCCGGCGGGAGGGCAGCGGTTATTCGAGAAAGTCGCGCCGACGACTTAGGAAATGGCTCCTGACATCAGTCGTGTTTCTGGGCAATTAGACAGTCTGTCGTGACCCATGCTTAAGCTTGCTCTCCTCTTTGCCGGCCTTTTCGCACTCTTTCTGATCGTTTGGCATATTGGTCCCCAGCGCATCTACGATGCGGCGGCGCAACTCGGGCCGGTCGCGCTCCTCGGCATGCTGATTCCCTCCACCATTATGTATGCCGTTGAAGCATACAGTTGGAAAGTCACGCTTGGCCCATCTGCCAAGGATATTCCATACTGGCGTGTGCTCGCGATCAAGACCGCCGGTGAAGTGGTGAACTTGACTACGCCGGCAGGCTACATCGGCGGCGAGCCGCTCAAAGCCTATCTGCTCACAAAGCATCATGTGCCGATGGTCGAGGGGCTTGCCTCGGTCGTCATTGCGAAAACGACGAAGACGATCGCCGAGGTGCTTTTCATACTCTTGGGCATCACGCTCGCATTCTGGAGGGTTGACAACGACGGCTCATTGGGACAGACCGTCGTAGCGGCGCTGGTCAGTGTCAGCCTGCTGTTGTTCGTGACTGCGTCGTTGGTGTTCGCGCAGCGAAAAGGATTCTTTACATGGCTATTGGAGTTTACTCGGAAGATCGGACTAAAGATTCGCTTTCTCGAAGCGCGTGAGGAACAACTACGGTCGCTAGATCGAATGATCTTGGAATACTACCGCCATAATCGGCGGGCCGTGTACTCCTCAACCGGACTGTTCTTTCTTAGTTGGATGGCGGAAGCATTGGAAGTCTACATCATCATCTGGTATCTGGGAGGGCCTGCCCTGGTCCTTTCGGCCATCTCTATCAACGCCCTCTCCGTCTTTATCAAAGGCACCACCTTCTTCATCCCCGGTAGCCTTGGCGCCCAAGACGTCGGGAATTTGTTCTTGCTGAAAGACTTTGGGTACTCTGAGGTCGCCGGCGTCACCTTTGCTCTGCTGAGGCGATTTCGGGAGCTGGTATGGATCGGGCTGGGGCTACTCTGTCTAGCGATGCTGCGTGGGCGTGCGGCAGGAATTCAGGAAAGTCGCACTCTCGACTCAGGAAATGGCTCCTGACGCCACTTTCTCCCTCTTCATCATCCCCGGCCGCCTCGGTGCCAAAGATGGCGAGAATGTGGTATTGTTAAGAGTCTTTGGATATTCCGATATCACCGGTATCACCCTCGCGTGACTCCGTCAGTTCCCGGAGCTGGCATGGAGTGGACGAGGCTTGTTCTGCCTGGCTCTCATCGGGAAGAGGTCAGTGGCAATTCAGGAAGGTCGCGCTCACGACCCAGACAATGGTTGCTGACACCTTTCCCCTCCCCCTAAGCGAGCTTGAGAGGATCATTGAAAAGAATGAGGGTCGCTCATTGCGCGTAATGAAGGACGGTTTGTCTATGCCCTATGGGGAAGTTGAAGAATCAGAAAGGCCTCGCTCGACGGCCGCAGTTGGGCTTGTTCCCAGCTACTCTGTTGAAGGAGTGGAGATAGAGGTCCTGTCCCCTATTGACGTGGTTGCTTTTTCCCGCTCACCGTTGGATCCCTAGCGTAACATGCTAAGACTTTTCCTACTCTTCGTTGGTCTCCTCACCCTCGGTCTCATCGTTTGGCATATCGGTCCAGGGAACATCTACGATGCGGCGGCGCAACTCGGGCCGGTCGCACTCCTCGTCATGCTGATTCCCTCCGTGATCATGTACGTCATCGAAGCGTACGGATGGAAAGTCTCGCTTGGCCCTTCGGCAAAGGAGATTCCGTTCTGGCGTGTGCTCGCGATCCGGACCGCCGGTGAAGCGGTGAACATGACCACGCCGGCCGGCTACGTCGGCGGCGAGCCGCTCAAGGCCCATCTGCTCAGGAAGTATCATGTGCCGATGGAGGAAGCGTTCACCTCGGTCATCATTGCGAAAACGACAATGACGATTGCCGAAGTGTTATTCGTTCTGCTCGGCATCGCACTGGGTGTGTGGCTGTTAGAAGGGAACGAGTCATCCGGTCAGACCCTGCCTGCTGCACTCTTGAGCGTGGGCCTGCTGGCCTTTGTGACTGCCGCCTTTGTGTTTGTGCAGCGGCAAGGACTCTTTACCTGGATATTGGAGTTTTTGCGGAAGATCGGGCTGAGGATTGCCTATCTCGAAGCGCGCGAGGAACGATTACGGTCGCTGGATCGAGCGATCTTGGGATTCTATCGCCACAAACGTCCGGCCTTTTGCGCCTCTACCGGGCTATTCTTTCTTGGTTGGCTAGCGGAAGCGTTGGAAGTGTACGTCATCATCTGGTATCTGGGGGGACCTGCCATGGCCCTCTCCGCCATCTCTATCGGCGCCCTTTCCGTCTTTATCAAAAGCAGCACCTTCTTCATCCCCGGCAGCCTCGGGGCGCAGGACGGCGGCAATCTGCTTTTGTTGGAAGCCTTCGGCTACAGCGACGTCGCCGGCATCACCTTCGCGTTGCTCCGGCGGTTCCGTGAGTTGGTCTGGATCGGAATCGGGCTGCTGTGCTTGGCTCTTTTCGGAGGCAGGCAGCGGCAATTCAGGAAAGTCGCACAGACGACTCAGGAATTGGTTTCTGACACCTTCCCCCCTCCAGAAATTGGTTCCTGACCCTGAAGGCTCCCCACAAATTTCATGGTGTCGTGAGGGCACACAGGGTCATGTGGCTGTGACGCAACGCGGCCCCCAGGACTGACGCAGGCCCCCGGTTGCGCCCCCGGTGAATGACGTGGCGGCCCAGCGTGATGGCCGAGCGCACCACCCGGTGCCGGGTGGTAGGGGCTTGAGACTGATCGTGGTGGCGGGCTTGAATGGTCGCGAGGCCGAGGAGCCACAATGCCCGGTGCGCCAGTGCGGCAATGCGCTGTACAATCGTCCCGCGCGCCTGTTGGGTGGTGTGGCTCCCGTTCAGCCCAAAGCCATACCGGGCTGTGTTCATGTCGCGAAATGCCTCGTCGCTTGGCAGGCGCGTCCGCTAGAAGGCCACGATCTGCTTGGCCTGATAGGCAGCGAGTGCGAGGGAGGTCGCCAGCCACCACGGCTCGCGGTGACCTGCGGCCTGTTTGCGACTGTGCCCAGAGCGTACTGTTTGCCCCCCCCCCGGAGGGGTGAATCCGGTGTTTCTGGGGGTCTTTCATCACCACCAGCCGACACCGGAACGGCTGCGATCGGACCAGGGCACAGGCGCCGACGGTCTGAGGCGTGGCGCGCGCCCGTGCGTACAGCGATTTGCAGGCGATCCACGGGGATGCGGGCTCGAAGCGGACCCGGTCGACGAAGGTCCAGCCCAACGGTTCGACCGTTCGAACCCCGGGAGAGCGAACGCCCGCATCCGTGACCAGGATGGGTCGCACCCCCGCCGGGAGCCCCGGCTGCACTCGACGCAAAACTGTGCGCAGCACCTGCCGGTTCCCGAGCTTCTGCAGCGAAGGCCCTTCGTCCTAGCGCGGCACGGCGCGTTCGCCGACCGGGAGGGACGCCCGCACCCGTTGCCAGCGCCGATCCGTTGTCAGGTCCGACCAATCCCCGGCGATCACCGGACGGGTCTGGGCGCCGAGCACGTGCTGGATCAGCACCGTAGAGAGCAGGGCCCGGTCGCGATGGAGGTGCGGATTACTCCGTAACCGATCCACCCGCTTGATCGTATGTTTGACCGTCGTCTGGCTGCGCAAGGTCCGGCCGATCCCGGTCAACGTCAACCGCCCCCCACGGGTGACCGCGTCGACGGCCGCCCACCACACCCGGAGACGCGTGGCCTGCATCGGCCCGCAGGCTGTCCGCAGGGACCGCTGGAGCATCGTGACGACTGGTATGGTGTAGACCCTCCTGAGGTTGAGGCACCTCAGGAAACGATACCGGAGCCAGGCATGAGCAGGTGTATCTCGATAGTACGCCCTAACCATAGAAAATTATAGACTGTTTTCTGGGGAGCCCTCAGTTCCTGACACCTTTTTCATCCCGCGAAATGGTTTTTCAGTAGCCTGCTAAGAAATCGCGCGGTGCTGTTGAATCGAGTGGAAGCGTTGGACCATCCCATCCCATACGAAACCGTGCAGCCGGAGATTTGCGGTACGTTCCACTTGGACAAATTCAATCCCAGCCAGATTGCCATGCACCCACCGCACATGGGCTTCATCGATCGGCAGCGACTCGTGTTGATCGGGGAGCATCAGGCGCAATGCGATGTTCTGGTCTGCCAACAGGGGTTGATCGGTTTCGATCGTGCACCCCACTGCCGAAAGATTCCTGATCATACCTTCGCCGACGGTCGATATCACACAGTACATAGCCGGGCAGCTGACTGGTAGGCGATAGAGGCTTCGTTGGTAGGGTCTGGTCTGTTCCATCGTGGAACACAGTCTAACGGTGGCCAGGGGTTGGGGGGAATTCCCCATTAGAGGGGAGGGGAGGACAGTCGTGCTGCCGCCGCTAGAGCCAGAGCCCTGTTGCTTGCCATAGCGAAGCCCCGCTAGGCGCAGCAACTTGTTCCGTTCTGACTCATCGTCGAACGGAACGTCGAACGGGCTGCGGCGCTTCGCTACGGCAAGATCCCAACAGGGCTCTGATGCCCGCAGCAGCAGTCACGACTGTCCTTGAGAGAATAGAACAAGCGAGCTTGGAAGGAGCATTTATATTCCCACCGGCGATCCGAATCAGCCATCGCATGGTGGGCTGTTCTCTGCTTGAACAAGAAACAATTTAAGCGAGTTCGTACCACAGTTTCATCAATGACGACTTGATTGTATCAGTCTTGGGGTGGCAAGCGGCGGGGCCTGGGTTTCTCGCTTAGACGTTCGTAGACTTCAAACTTCGCTTCCATCTTGACCAATCGATGGTCGAGATCCCTAACGATGCGGGTGAGTTCGTGGATGTCGTCTGTGAGGGTCGCGACTCGCTCCTCCAGGGTAATGATTTTCCGCAGCGCGGCTAACGCTTCACCGGCCCAACTCATCGTTTTCTCGCCGTGAGACTTCTGCGAAGGGTGCTGACCGCTGCGTGGGCCTCATCGAGCTTGCCGATCATGCGCGCCAACGCCTTGTTGGCCTGTCCGGCTAAGAGACCTAGCTGTAGTTCGCCCTTATCGTCCCGTTCGAGATAGCGGTCCAACGCCGTCCGAACTTCTTCTGACACCGTGGCGTGGCGTTGCTTGGCTCGGCGGGAGAGGGCTTTCTTTTGCGAGGGAGTGAGATAAATCGATGTCATGACCTTAGCTGCCATGGCGCTACCCTCCTTATTTCAGACTCAACGTATATCATACATATGTTACTCGTTCAACGGAGCTGATCGTTCAATCAACAGGTCCCGTTTACAGCCATCCACGGCCTTGTTAGGATGTCGCACATGCAGAGTGTCAAGATATTGATTTGGGCCGGTCTTGCTGTCCTCGGCGCGATTGCCCTGGCGTTTGTGACCGGCCTCGTCAATCCCCACGAAAAAGTGAATGGGCTCTGGTTGGTCGTCGCGGCGGCTTGTATTTATGTGCTCGCTTTTCGCTTCTACGGCCGCTGGGTTTCTCAGCGCGTTGTTGAACTGAACGATCAGCGTGTGACGCCGGCGATTCGGTTGAACGACGGCGTCAATTTTCATCCCACCAATAAATACGTGCTGTTCGGCCATCACTTCGCGGCGATTGCCGGAGCGGGACCGTTGCTGGGGCCGGTCTTGGCAGCGCAGTTCGGATTCTTGCCCGGTTTTCTCTGGTTGGTGATCGGTGCGGTGTTGGCGGGAGCGGTGCAGGATTTCGTGATTCTCGTGGCCTCGATGCGGCGCAATGGGCGGTCGCTTCCTGAGATTGCGCGCGATGAAATCGGCCTTGTCACCGGCACGGCGACGGCGGTAGCGGTGCTCTTCGTTGTGGTGGTGGCGTTGGCCGGGCTGGGCTTTGCCGTCGTGAACGCGCTCTACCGCAATGCCTGGGGTACCTTCACGATTGCAATGACGATTCCCATTGGCCTCATTATGGGCTTCTACCTTCAAAAGTTTCGGCCTGGTCAGGTGGCGGAAGTTTCCCTGCTCGGTGTGGTATTGTTGGTCGCGGCTGTGATATTCGGGCGAGTGGTCGCCCAGTCTTCGGTTGCCGGGTGGTTTGAGTTCGAGCGAACGACGTTGGTGTGGGCACTGGCCGGCTACGGGTTTCTCGCTTCTGTCTTGCCAGGCTGGATGCTCCTGGTGCCGCGCGGGTATCTATCCACCTTCATGAAGCTTGGCGTGGTGGCGTTGCTGGGCGTGGGGGTGATTCTCATGGCCCCGACGATCGAGATGCCGCGCGTCACGATATTCGCAAGCGGAGACGGACCGATTATTCCTGGCACACTCTTTCCTTTTCTCTTTATCACCATTGCCTGCGGAGCCGTGTCAGGGTTTCACTCGCTGGTCTCTTCTGGGACGACGCCGAAGATGATCGAGCAGGAATCCCAGGCCACCGTTGGCTATGGCGCCATGTTATTGGAGAGTTTTGTGGGTGTGATGGCGCTCATTGCGGCCTCGGTGTTGATTCCCGGTGATTATCTGGCGATCAATACCATGCTCCCGCCCGACGAGCTGGCTGCGATGGGCTTTCCCGTCTCGCGGGTTCAGGAACTCTCGCAACTCGTCGAGGCGGATGTGGCGGGCCGGCCTGGCGGGGCCGTATCGTTGGCGGTCGGCATGGCGTCCATTTTTTCCGCGCTCCCTGGTATGGCCGGGTTGATGGCCTACTGGTATCAGTTTGCGCTGGTATTCGAGGCGTTGTTCATTCTGACGACGATCGATACAGGCACGCGCGTGGGACGCTATCTCATTCAGGAGATGGGTGGGCGTTTCTACCCTCAGTTGCGTCGGATGAATTGGTGGCCAGGTGTGGTGGTGAGTAGCGGGCTGATCGTGGGAGCCTGGGGCTATCTCATCGGCACCGGCAGTATCTCGACGCTCTGGCCGATGTTCGGCGCAGCGAATCAGTTGCTCGGCACGTTGGCACTCTGCATCGGCACAACAGTGCTCATCAAGATGCGAAAGGCGCGATATCTGTGGATCACAGCGTTGCCGATGTTGTTTGTCGGCACCGTCACGTTGATCGGGTCCTATGAGATGTTCGGCATGTTTGTGGCCAAGGCCTCGTCTATTGCCGATGGCGGACAGGCCTTTGCGCTGTACCTGGATGCGGGGCTGGTGGCTGTGGTGGCCTTGCTCGCGGTGATCGTATTGGGCGATAGTATGATGCAGTGGTATGGCTATGTGGTCCTGAAGCGCCCGTTCACCAGCAGCGAAGTGGTGGTGATGGCTGGCGGAGGATCGCCGGGAAGATTGCAGACGACGATTCGTCATGATGAGGAGAAGCGCTTGCACTTACCCGGTGGGGGGTGCTGCTAGTCTGGAACAGATTAGGAGGGGATTGTGGCTGAGCAATTTTCGTTCGATGTGGCCTCGGAAGTGAACATGCAAGAGATGAAGAATGTTGTTGATCAGGCGACAAAGGAGATCAAGCAGCGTTTTGACTTCAAAGATTCGAAGACGGAGATTACGTTGAAGGAGAAGGAAAAGGAGCTGGTCCTGGTCTCCGACGACGAGTATAAGCTCAATGCGGTGAACGATATTGTCAAGACCAAGTGCGTGAAGCGCGGGGTCTCGTTGAAGGCGTTCACCTATGGGACAGTGGAGCCTGCGCTGAGTGGGACGGTGCGCCAGGTGGCGAAGATTCAAAGTGGTATCGCGGCGGACAAGGCAAAAGAGGTGACGAAGGCCATCAAGGAATCCAAATTGAAAGTGCAAGCGCAGATTCAAGGCGAGCAAGTGCGCGTGCTGAGCAAGAGCAAGGATGAGCTCCAAGCAGCCATGGCGTTTCTCAGGGGGCAGGATTTTGGGATTGATCTTCAGTTCACCAACTTCCGCTAACGGGATGCTGAAAAAGGCCGCCAGCTTTCTGAAAGGTTAAGGCTCAGGCCAAGGATGAGATTGCAAGAGTTTGATCTTAGCTCAACCTTGACCTCGACCTCAGCTTGCTTCATTCCCTGCGGCCTTGTTGGATGACCTGTTTGAGCATCCTGGATTGATTCCGCAACGTTCAACGCATGACACACGCTCTTGCCCTTCTGCTTTTTTTTATCGCGGCTCTCTCCGGCTGCAATCGCAGCGATGCCATCGTCGTCATCCAACTTCATCCGAACAATCCTGACATCATCTACGTCGCGACGAACGACTACATCTATAAGACGCGCGATGGGGGTCAAACCTGGACGAATCTGTCACAGGGCATGAGCCACTCGCGCGTGATTTCGATGGCGCTTGATCCGGCCTACCCGGCCACGGTGTACGCCGGCACGAAGGGCGATGCGGTGTACAAGAGTTACGATGGAGGACAGCGTTGGGTCTCGCAGCGAGCTGGGTTGGACGATGCGACGATCTCCTCCGTAGTCAATCAATTCCTCTTTGATCCGACGGACAGCAATCATATCTTTATCGCCACGACGATGGGTGTGTCTGAGACGAAAGACAGCGGCGAGCATTGGGTGAAGAAAATGGAAGGGATGAAGGAAGTGCTGATGGTGGTCACGCTGGGCATGGATCCGGCGAGACCGGCGATCTTATACGCGGGCACGAGCGGCGGAGTGTACAAAAC
>Ga0334722_10003719_pt1 | contig 16265 bp, 14 predicted proteins | sample C3_bottom_MG_FD_207210 | JGI IMG/M metagenome (GOLD analysis project Ga0334722, IMG submission 207210) | Sediment microbial communities from Yellowstone Lake, YNP, Wyoming, USA - C3_bottom | ecosystem: Environmental > Aquatic > Freshwater > Lake > Sediment | place: USA: Wyoming | collected...
TCTGATGACCATCCGCGAGAAGTTCGGCACGAACCTCAAAGGGATGAAGTTCGTCATCTCCTGGACCTACGCCCCGGCCTACGCCCGGCCCCTCTCGGTCCCGCAGGGCTTGATCACCCTCATGCCGCGCTTTGGCATGGACGTGACCCTGGCCCACCCCAAGGAGTTCAACTTGATGCCGCGCACGCTGGAAGCGGCCAAGAAGTACGCCAAAGAGTCGGGATCTAAGTTCGAGATCGTCCACGATATGGACGCGTCCTTTAAAAACGCCGTCGTGCTCTACCCTAAGTCCTGGGGCTGCCACCAGTACCTGCAGGACCAGGGCGTGCCCGAAGAGGACCGCAAGAAGATCGGCATGGACTTGATCGCCAAGTACAAGAAGTGGGTCTGCACCGAGAAACGCATGGCGCTTGGCAAGAAGAACGCCGTCTACATGCACCCGCTTCCAGCCGACCGGGGCGCTGAGGTCGAAGACGCCGTCATCGACGGCCCCCAGAGCATCGTCTTCGACCAAGCCGAAAACCGCCTGCACACCGTCAAGGCCATCCAGGCCCTGACCATGGGCGGGCGTCCCTGAGGGGCCGCTAAGCGACTATCTCAGCGGCACTGGGCGATGGCTTTTTTCAAGACCTCGCAGTTTTTCTTATTGGCGTTTGAAATATAGCCTGAACAGCCCAGGCTGATCCAGGCGTCATCACACGCGCCGCCCGCGCACTGAGAGCAATCGACGTCGCCCGCCTTCTTGGCGGGAGGAGCCTCGGTCTTGGCCTTGAATCTATTGGCTCTCTCTTCCGCGGCCGCTTTACCGTCCGCCTCCGCCCTTGCCATCGCGACCGCATCTTTCTTGATCTTGGCCTCTTCCTTCGCCTTTGCGTTCGCGGCGTCCCACTGCTGCTTGGACACGCTCGATGAGAACGTTTTTTCCTCTTCCGCGCTCAGGGGATCATTGCTTGAGAGCCTTTGCTCGATATGGCGCTTGAGGGCCTCCTGGTAGGCGCCGTCGAGCTCGGCGTCCTTCCCGCGCCAGGGGGTGTACTTCTCGACGTCCCCCGCAGTGAGACTGCGGGTGTTGCGGAGCGCGTCGCGCATGTCGCTGATCGTCTTTTTACGGGCGTCGCAGACCGCGGTCAAACCTTCTTGGACCTCACCCGGGGTCGCCTCCGTCGACATTTGGTACGTGCCCTTGGCCCATTCCCCGCCCTCTTTTCTGATGAGCCGCGCATCCCGCAAAGTCTGCGTGTCGTCCTCCGTAAATTCCGCGGAAGCGGCGGGATACTTCAGATCGGCGCAGGGGCCGGCCGCGCGCGCGGACGGAACAGCGAGGCACGTCGATGTTACGACGAGTGCGATGAGGGGTCGAGCGGAACGCATGGCGCACCTCCTGCCGGCTATTTCGGGGTAAAGCAGGGTGTCTCCCTATATATACCCCCGCCCCCGCGGGGCGTCAAGGGTGATTTTTCCGAGCGGACCCAACGGTCCCTGAGCGTCTGGGCCCAACACCGGGGCCCTCCTGCCCCAAAGGGCCCCCCGCCCCCGCGAGCCTTCTCGGTAAAATACGGGCGTGGAGGACTTACCCCAATGAACATGAGATCGCTTCCCGAGATTCTTCTATCGACCCTGATCGTCTCGACCTTCTCCCCGGCGCGCCCCTCGGCCCAGGAAACCCTGCCGGTCTGCCATGAACAGCAGTCGGACCTCTCCGAGATCAAGAGGTCGGCGGCCGTCGCGAAGCTCAATCTGCGGCAATACGAGGGGGACTACGTCCTGCTCTCAAGCGCCCTGCTCGGGCAGAACGTCTGCCTGGAGAACGCGACCGTCGCCGTCAACGGCAGTCTCATGAAGATCACCTCCAAGGTGGGAGGCCAGAGCGCCGAGCTCGCCGCAATCGACCTCGGCTCTTTGGATAAAGGTCCTCTCAACGTGCCGGACCAGGACAGCCGGGACGGCCGCTGGTTCTACGTCTCCCGGATCTACAGCGTCGCCGGAGACGATTCCGTCAGCCTCAACCAAGAGATCGACGGAAGGCTTTCCGAGCAGACGACCTTCACGAAGGACAGGCGGTATGTGCGGTCCATTCCCGGCTGGGGCGTCTGCGTCTACATCAAGACGACGAAATAGCCGGTCGAAGCGGTCTTTTGCCGGGTCGAGTTGACAGCGGTTCTGAACAGCCCTATACTGGACCCCATGAATATTCCACGATTTCTCGCCGCCCTCCTGCTGGCCGCGCCCGCCGCGGCGACCGCAGCGCCCCATGCCGTCGCCGTGCGCGCCTCAAAAGGACTCAGGGCGTACTCTCACACCGTGAAGGCGGAGTCCGGCGATCAGGCGAACTTCATGGGCCCGGTCGGCGGCCAGAACATGACCATCAACGTCACTCTCAGCCCGAAGGGAGATGCGTTCTCCCTCGGGTATCAGATCGAGGTCTCCCAGCCCGACGGAGGCAGCAGCTTCCAGGTCCAGTCTTCCGTCGCGCTGCGCCCGGGCGAGCGCCTCACGACGGTCGAATTCGGGGACTGGAAGCTGGATCTCTCGCTTGACGCAGGGGGCAGGAGCGGCGCCCCTCGGGCCTGGGACCCCAAAGGCCCCAACCACCGCCTGACCACCCTCGCGGGAAGGCGGCGCTGCCGACTCGTCCAAGAGGCCGGCACTCAAGGAAACATCGTCGATTCCTCGACGGTCAACGGCCGAAAATCAGGCTCTATTTTCAACGCCATGCTGGCAAGTCCCGTCGGCAACGCCTGCAAGCTCCAATACCAGTTCGAGGACTCGTCGGGCCAAGCTCAAGGAGAGGAGACTCTGGTCCTGGGCCAGAAGGCGTCCTCGCGCAGCGGCAAGATCGAGTTTTTACTCGAGGGCCCGAGCGCCGCTCCGGCCGCAGCGCCCGCCGTCGCGCCCGCCTCGTCCCCCGCTCCCGCCCCGGCCAACGAACCCGCTCAACAAGGCGCCGTCCCGCTGTTGCGTTGAGGCCGCTCAACCTTCGTTGTTGTTTCGGTGGATGATCCCGGTCGAGACCGGAACTTCCACGACCTCTCTCCCGCGTAAAAAAAGGTCGAGACGATCTTTTTCCGGGTCGAGCCGGGCGATCTCGACCAAGAGAGACGACGAGATCAGGACGGGATGGCCGCGTTTCCCGCCGAAGACCGGAATAACGGCCTCGCCTGAAGTCTTCAGGAGATCTTCGTAAACCGAACGATCGAAGATGGGCATGTCGACGTGCAGAACGAAGGAACGGATCTTTTCCGACGCGGCGATCAGCCTCTGCAGGGACGAAAGAGGAGAAGCCTCCGGATCCGCGCCGACCCAGCAGACCTCCTTGGATAGCGCCGAACAACGCAGAAGCCAATCCTCTTGGATGGAAACCGAAAGCGCCCCCAGGCCGACGAGACCGCCGAAAAAATCAAGATGCGCCTCAAGGAACGTCTTCCCTTCGTATGGCCGCCAGGCTTTAGGCCCGCCCGCGCGGCGTCCGCGGCCCGCCGCCAGCAGGAGGACGCGCGCTCCGGTCACGACACGACGGGGGCTTCGGCCACGACGGACGGTCGGTAGGCCCATTCCTGCAGGAGTTGGGCCGCGATCTCGACGGCGATGGCCTTTGGATTCTTGGAGGGGATCTTGCGGCCGATGGGACAATGCATGCTTGCGTCCCAAAGCCCGCGGCGAGGCGCGGGCAGTCGGGCGCGGAAGGTCCGGGCCTTATGCTCCGAGCCGATGAGGCCGAGAAATCCAAGCGGCTTGTCCAAGAGGATATCGACCAGCCGGAAATCGAGCTCATGATCGTGGGTGAGCACGCAGGCCGCGTCGAACGTCGAGTATTTCGCCGCCAGGGCGAGCGGGAGGGGATCTGAGCAAACGACATGCGTCGAAGCTGGAAAGGCCTTCGAATCGGCCCATTCGGGACGAGGGTCATAGACGAGGACTTCCAAGTCGAGGTCGTTTAATGTCGACGCCAAAGCCCGGCCCACGTGTCCGGCGCCGAAAACATGGACGGCGCGCCTGCGCGAACAGGGTTCAAACAACACTTTGACCTTGCCCCCGCAGCACTGTCCCATCTCCCGGCAGAGTGTGTAGTCCTTGAGGACGGCGCCGGCCTTGCCGTTCGTCAGCAGACGACGCGCCTCTGCGAGAACCAGGCTCTCGAATCTTCCGCCGCCGATCGTGCCCTTAAAGCCGTCGGCCCAGACCCACATCTTGGCCCCAGGAGATTGCGGAGCGCTGCCGACGACGTCGGCGAGCGTGCACAGCACGCCGGGGCGTGGCAGGTCGCCGGCCAGGTCTACGACGGAGAGGGGCTCCACCGAGGAAATTCTAACATTATCGCCAAACCCCGGCTCAGGCCGAGGCGAGGCGCTCGATCTCGGCGATAGGACCCGATTTCTCGGCCGAAGAGAGCCAGCAGGCCTCAAAGGAGTTCCGGGCCAGGCATGCCAGCTCAGACCGGGTCAACTTCAGCGCGAAGGCGGTCTGGAGATAATTGGCGTCGATATACCCCCCGAAGTAGGCGGGGTCGTCGGAGTGGATGGACGCGCAAAGGCCATTTTCAAGGAGAGTCCGAAGATTGTGACCCGCCAAGGTCTTAAAGACCCTCAGCTTCTCATTGGAGAGCGGGCAGACCGTCAACGGCATCTTCTCGCGGGCCAGGCGCTCGACCAGGATCGAATCCTCGAGGCAGCGCACGCCGTGGTCGATGCGCTCGACCTTGAGCAAGTCGAGGGCCTCCGAGATGTAGGCCGCGGGCCCCTCCTCGCCGGCATGGGCGACGGCGCGTAGTCCGCAAGCGCGGGCCTTGGCGAAGACCCGCTCAAAAAGAGACGGGGGACGGCCCTTCTCCGAGGAATCCAACCCCACTCCATCGATGCGGCCGTGCGGAAGGGCCTCCTCCAGGGTCTTAAATGCCTCCTCTTCGCTCAAGTGCCGCAATAAGCTTAGGATCAGCTTCGAGGTGACCCCCAGCTCCTTCTGCGCGCGGGCCTGAGCCGCCGTCAGGCCGTCTAAGACCGCTCGATAAGGAATCCCGCGCGCGGTATGGGTCTGCGGATCGAAAAATATCTCCGCGTGGCGCACGCCCATGGGGGCCACGCGCGAAAAATAAGCCCAGGCGAGGTCGAAGAAATCACGCTCGGTGCGAAGGACCCCAGCGCCCTCGTAGTAGATATCGAGGAAACTCTGAAGATCCGAGAACCGATAGGCCGCACGTACCTCTTCGATGTTTTTAAACCTCAGGCGGATCTTATTGCGCCGCGCGAGCTCGAACATCAGCTCCGGCTCGAGGGAGCCCTCAATATGGAGATGAAGCTCCGCCTTGGGGAGCGCGGCGATGAAAGCCTGGAGGCTACGACTGGGCATTCTCGGTCAGCTTCATGAGGATTTCTTCGGGCGTCGCGGGAACTCGCAAGGCGGGAATTCCGCCGACCCGAGAGGTGAGGGCATTCTTGACGGCCATGAGCACGCTGGCGCTGAGCAGAAGCGGCGGCTCGCCGACCGCCTTGGAGCGGTGGAGGTTGACGGTGTTTCCGTCGTTTTTGATGAAATCGACGTTGAAGACTCGCGGCGTGTCCTGGATGTTCGGGATCTTGTAGGTCGTCGGGGAGTCCGAGGTCAGCCGACCCTTGGCGTCGTAGGCCAGGCTCTCGCTCGTCATCCAGCCCGCGCCCTGGATAAACGCTCCAACCGTCTGGCCGCGGTCGATGTCCGGGTGAAGGGGCCGGCCCAAGTCCATGAGGAGATCGACCCGGAGGATCTTCAGATCGCCCGTGGCCTCGTCGATCTCGACTTCGCTGACGGCCGTCCCCTGGGTGAAATAATTAAAAGCCCGGCCTTGCCGCGTCTCTTCGCTGAAATCGAGGCCCTCCGTTCTGAAAAAACCGTAGGCCCCCAAGGAAATCCTCTCAAGATAGGCCTTATTGACGCGCTCCTGCCAGGAAAGTTCTCCTCCGAGCGGAGCCAAACGACGTTTGATCTCCTCGCAAGCGGCCAGCGCCGCCCCGCCGTTTAAATCCGAGCCGCTGGAGGCCGCCGTCGGGGAGGTGTTGTGGTTCTTCTCCGTCGACGTCGGCATCACGCTGACGGACTCTTCCGGGATGGCGAATGCCCCCGCCACCAACCGGCGAATCTTGGCGTTGACTCCCTGCCCCATTTCGGTCGCGCCCGTCGAGACCTGCACGCTGCCGTCGCGATGGACGTTGACTAAGGCGCTGGCCTGGTTGAGGAAGCGCGCGGTGAAGGCGATGCCGAACTTCACCGCCGTCATCGAGAGGCCGCGCAGCCTGCCCGACCGAGCGGCGTTGAACTCACGGACGGCGAGGAAACGCTCCGCGTAGGAGGACGTCTGATGAAGCTGGTCAAAAAGTTTGGGGAGGAGATTATTGTCGACCGTCTGGCCGTAATGGGTCGTGTCGCGCTCCCCGACTCCATAGGCGTTGAGCCGACGGATCTCGTAGGAGTCCTTCTTGAGGAAGATCGCGATCTCCTCGAGGATATTTTCAATAGTTAGATTGCCCTGCGGCCCGCCGAAGCCGCGGAAGGCTGTGTTTGAACTTCGATGGGTCTTGGCGACCAGACCGTCGACCCGGATGTCGGGAATGTAATAGGCGCCGTCGGCGTGGAACGCCGCGCGCTCCAGGATCGAAGGCGAGAGATCCGTGTAGGCCCCCCCGTCGGCGCGGAAATCGACCTGCAGGGCGAGAATCCGCCCCTGAACGTCGAAACCGACCTCGTAGCGGTTGCGAAACGGGTGGCGATGGCCGGTGACGCGCATGTCCTCGCTCTTGTCGAGAACGATCCGGGCCGCGCGCTTAAGCCGCGAGGCGACGAGTGCCGCCATGGCGGCAAAAGGGGCCGCCTGGCTCTCCTTGCCCCCGAACGCCCCTCCCATGCGCTTGACGACGCAGACGACCTGGTGATGCTTCAGCCCCAGGAGCTCGGCGCAGACATGCTGAACCTCGGTGGGATGCTGTGTCGAGGAGTGTATCTCAAGATGTCCGTTTTCAAGCGGATAGGCGATGGAGGCCTGGGACTCGAGATAGAAATGCTCCTGGCCGCCGATCTCAAAAACGCCCGAGAGCCGATGAGGTGAGCGCGCCAGCGCCGCTTGCACGTCTCCGCGACCGAGGCCCTTGGACCTGCAGAGAATGCGGCCGAGGGAGACGGCCTCGTCGATGTCGTAGACGGGCTTCATCTCTTCGACCTCGACGCGAACGGCCCTGCGCGCCTGGGCCAGGGCCTCGCGGCTTTCTGCCGCGATCACGCAGACGGGCTCGCCGAGATAGCCGATCTCGTCTTCCACCAGGAGCGGCTGGTCGCGCGCGATCGTGCCCCAGCGGTTGCGCGGCAGATCCTTCGCTGTAAAAACGGCGACGACCCCGTTAATTTTCAGGGCCGCCGAGGCTTCGACGCTCTTCAGCCGTCCCGCGGAAACCGGAGTCCCGACAAAGCCGACCTCCAACTCCCCTTGAAGGCGCGGGCGGTCGTCGATGAAGACGCTCTCCCCCGTGACATGGCCGGTGACGTCGTCGTGGGGATGTTCGCTCACGACGAAGCCTCTGAGAGGATTTCGCCTGCGAACCGCCTCAGGAGGTTTCGGCACAACGCCAGGCGGAACTCCTTGGAGCCCCGGACGTCCGAGATCGGCGAAATTAAGCCGCCCAAATCCAGCGCGGATTTCTCAAAGAGTCCCCGCTCCAAAGACGACCCCGCCCAAGCGTCTTCCAGGGCCTTGATCCGAACGACCGTCGACGCAACCCCGCCGAGGGCGATTCGGGCGGAACGGATGACACGACCGTCGTGCTCGACGCGGGCTGCGAACGTGACGGTCGAAATGTCGAGATCCTTGCGCCGGGACGCTTTATAGATCCGCGTAAACGATCCAGAGGACGGCAGCCGCAGGCGCACCGCCGTGAGGAGCTCGCCAGGCCTCAGGTCCGTTTTCCGATAGCCCTTGTAGAAGTCCGCAAGGGCGACGCGGCGGCCGGCGCCGGAGCTCTTGAGTTCAAGCTCGGCGTCGCTGACCATCAGGAACGGAATCAAGTCGCCGACGGGAGAAGCGTTGACGACGTTGCCGGCCAAGGTCGCCCTGTTCTTGATCTGCGGCGAGGCGAAGACGTGCAGGAGTCTCCCGAGCTCCGGGACCTCGACCTCCGCAAAGGGCTCCAGGGCGTTCAACGTCACGGCCGAGCCGACCACGGCCCATTCGCCGTCTTTGCAAATCCGCCCAAGCTCCTCGATGCGACGCAGAGACATCACGCGCACGCTCTCCTCGATCCCCTTGTTGGCCAAAACCCCCGTGTCCGTCGCTCCTCCGACGACCTTCATGCCAGGAAAGCCCTTCTTTAAATCCAAGGCCTTGCCGAGAGAAAGAGGGATGAAGACGGCCGCACCCTCGGACTCGAGGGCCACCGGCCGCGCTGAAAGCTCCTGGAGCTCCCGCATCATCTCGCCGCCTTCAAAGCGCTCGCCGAGAAACTGAAGGTCCTTGAGGGGGATGGACTGCGCTGCCTTCAGGATCGACTCGTAGCCGGTGCAGCGGCAAAGATTGCCGGTCAGGCCGTTCCGCGCCCGTTTCTCGCTGATGGACGGCTTGCCGGCCGCCGCGGCCTCTTCGGCCAGCGCGGTCATGGAGCAGGCAAATCCCGGCGTGCAGTAGCCGCACTGGGAGGCGTGATGCCCGACGAGGGCGGATTGGACGGGATGAAGATTCTCGCCGTCTTTGAGCCCCTCGACGGTGATCACGTGTGAGGCGTCGAGCGCGTACAGCGGAAGGATGCAGGAATTGACAGCTCTATACCGCAAACGACCGCCCGCGTCCTCCTGGAAAGACCCGACCAGGACGGTGCAGGCCCCACAATCCCCCTCGGCGCAGACGACCTTCGTCCCCGTCAGAGAGAGGTCACGGCGCAAAAAATCGGCGAGGGTCCTCAGGCAGGCGCGCCCGGAGAGTTCGACACGGCGGGCGTTGACGTAGAAGACGAGGCTTGAGCGCGCGTCCATCCACCCCGATTAAAGTCTTCCTGACGCCTAAAGGCAACCCCTTGACAAGACAAGGCTCCGGACCCCAATCACCCGGCGCCTCGGCGCTGAACGTTTAGTGCGTGCAGCGCCACCAGTCGTAGTGGTCGCGCTCGAGTTCCGCGATGGTCGGCATCGGGAAGAACAGAAGCTCGTTGGGCGCCGAGAACCAGAAGCCGTGGCGGAGGAGGCGGTAGGACGCCGCCTGCAGCGTCGTGTTTAAGCTGATGGTCTTGGTCTTCTTGGCCGGGTCGTTCTTGAGCTCCGTGATGTAGTAGAGCAGCCGCGTCGGGTTCGTTTCCGGAATGGAGGACTCCAGGATCTCGCGGTTCTCGTTTCGCCGCGTGAACTGCGCCACGTCGAAATCATACTGGGTGAAGAAAACCTTCGGAGCGCCCTTGGCCTTCGTCTCCATGGTGAGGTACTTGCCGAAGGAGCGCTGGTCGAGCGTCGAGGCCACGAGGTTCGACAGAGGCGTGATCTCCTGGTAGATGCGCACCAGTCCCGGCTCGTTGACGGCCGTGTAGTCCTTCGACTTCAGCTCCAGGGCCTTGCCGTTGGTCGTGACGAGGTAGAGGCTCTTGATGGACTTGAGGTCCACGTGCTCAAGAACCCCGTAGGAGGAGATGAACTTCGTCTTCTTCGGAGCGCCCGTGGAAAGGGTCACGGTCTGGGCCAGGTACTTGTCGATCTCGAAGTAGGGATCGCGGAAATTGATGTCGATCTCGGCGAAGATCACCTTGCCCTCGTAATGCTTCGAGCTGCCGATCGTGTAGTGCTCGGCGAACTGCTCCGGATCGAGTTGGGACGCGACCAGGGCGTTGACCGGGAAGACGATCATGTACAGGTGCTTCTGGTACTCGGGCATGGCGGTTCCTCCGTGTCTGGCAAACGCGACCCGTAAAGCATTGCAACTAATCCAGTCCCGTTTCAAGGACGCCCGACGGACGCGCGCCGGAAATCCGGCGAAGGCCCGGCTTAGGGACCGATCTGCGAGCGCAGCCAAGTCATCGCCGGCTCGCTCTCGCCGAAGCTCTGAACGGCGACGGGGATTTTGCGCATGGTGTTGGCGATGTTAAAAAAGCTCGCGGCCGCCTGGACCGGGGTGGACGCTGAGACGATCGCCATCGCGCAGAGGTTGATGCTGCGGTCTCCGGTCACGCCGAGCCAAAACTTCGGGATTTTCATGTCGACTTTCCAGACCTGCGGCGAAATATTGAAGAGTATCCCAACGCGCCTGCTGGCGCCGACCGCCTTGACCTGGGAGATCAAAAACCCCTGTTTCTCGGGATCAAGATCGGCGTCGTCCTTGTAGTTCACCAAGAAGATGCCCGGCTGGGGTATCTCAAACGGCACATGATCGCCTGACATGGCTAGGGCTCCTATCCTCTCAAATCCCGGCGCCCTTATTTTACATTGTAGTTTGTCCCTCAAGATACCCATTGCGCAAATATAAATCACCTACTACACTGGCGCAGACGGCTTCCATTCTCGTCAATATCTGGGGGCGCACATATGTTTAGAACATCGATCGTCGTTGCGGCCTTAATTCTCCCGCCGACCGTCGCGCACGCGACCAACGGGATGGACCTCGAGGGCTACGGGCCGATCGCAGCCGCAATGGGCGGGGCTTCTCTGGCTTACGACAACGGAACGGCCGCGATGATGAACAACCCGGCCACGCTAGGCCTCATGGAGGACAGCCGCCTGGACCTGGCCTTCGGGGTGCTGAGTCCTCACGTGTCCTCGACGAGACCGGGCTCGACCAAGGCCAAGTCGTCGGCCGACGCCTTCTTCATGCCGGCCTTCGGCTGGGTGGCCAAAAGAGGGGCCTTCAGCTACGGCTTCGGCGTATTCTCCCAAGGCGGCATGGGCACGCACTATACCGCCGATTCCTTCATCGCCCAGGGCTCCGGACAACCGGCCAGCGTCAAGCTGGGAGTGGGGCGCGCCCTGATCCCCCTCGTCTACGAAATCAACAGCGACCTAAGCCTGGGTGTGAGCGCCGATTTAGTTTGGGCCGGAATGGATCTCGGGATGCCGCTGTCCGGAGCGCAGTTCGGAGACATGGTCGCGGAGCTGGGAGGCCCCCAGACCTTCGGCAAGGCGGGGGGAGCCATGGCCGACACTCTCGTCGGGGCTTTCACCGGGGGGATGCTGGCCAAGCTGAACTACGCGCGCTTCGACTTCACCAACAACAATGCGTTCACCAACAACGCGATGGGGGCCGGCTATGCCGGCAAGGTCGGCGTCGTCTATCGCCCGACCCCGCGGCTGGCGTTCGGCGCGACCTACCACAGCAAGACGCGTCTTGCGGACCTAAAGACGCGGGACGCCAACATGTCGATGGAGGTGGTCTTAGGCGCCGGCATGGGCGGCGGGACGGCGGTCGTGCCGCTGTCCGGGAAGCTCTCGGTGGTGGATTTCCAGTGGCCGCAGACGGCCGGCGTCGGAACGGCCTTCCAGGCGACCGAGAATCTCCTGCTTGCGGCCGACTACAAGTGGATCAACTGGGCGGCCGTGATGAAAGACTTCCACATGGTCTTCACCGCCGATAAGACCCAGGCCAGCCCGCTGGCCACCGCATTCGGAATGGGCGGCCAGTCCCTGGACGCGACCGTGTTCCAAAAATGGCGGGACCAGCACGTCGTCATGCTGGGAGCGGCCTACCGGATCTCCCGCCCCCTAACGCTGCGCGGCGGCCTCAACCTGGCCAACAACCCGGTCCCCGACAAGTACCTCAACGTGCTTTTCCCCGCGATCATCCGCAACCACGCGACGGTGGGGCTTGGATGGGCTTTTGGCGGCGGCTCGAGCGTGGACGCTTCGTTTGCCTACGCCCCCAAGAGCGAAGCGATCTCGGGGCAGGGTGTGGCCTCGGCCCACAGCCAGACCAACATGCAGATCATGTACAGCTACAGGTTCATGGGCGCGCCGACCTCGCGCTCCCGCTTCTAAGAACGCCTACGCCACGACCCGCGCGCAGCCCCAGGCAATCGCGTCCTTGGCCTCGGTGAAGGCTTTGACCGCGACGGACACGTCGCGCAGGGTGTTGGTGACGCCGAAACCGCTCGCGGCCACGCGGACCGCCATCGAGGCCGAAACAATCGCCATGCCGCGCAGCTTGATGCCCTTATCTCCCGTGACGCCGAGCCAGAAGCTCGGGATCTTGGGATCGATCTTCCAGACCGAGGGGTCCAACACAAAAATAATGACGACGGGCGACGCCGCGCCGAGCGTCCGGACCTGCTGGACCAGCGCCCCCTGACGATCAGGATCGAGGTCGTCGGCGGTCTTGTAGTGGACGACGAAAACCCCGGGAAACGGCATCTGATACGGAACATCGGGCATATCCTAATCCCTCCTCGAACGCTCTGGGTGCAACGCGACAGGGTCATGATAACAATCTCGGGGCCGCCGCGCACAGATTTAAGGAACCCGCGCGGGTGAATTGATAGAATCCGCTCCATGGTCGAGACGCTCAACGACTTCGCACGGCTCATCCGGGACGCGGGCGTCGTCGGCGCCGGCGGCGCGGGATTCCCTTCCTACGTGAAGGCGGCCTCCCGGGCCGACACCGTCATCGCCAACGGCGCCGAGTGCGAACCCTTGCTCCAAAAGGACCAGGAGTTGATGTCTCGCCGCACGGAGGAGGTCCTTGATGGCCTGGTCCGGCTCATGCGCTCCACCGGAGCCGCGCGCGGAGTCGTGGCGGTCAAGGAGAAGCATCGCGAACTCATCGCCAAACTGGAGAATGCCGTCAAGGCCCTGCCCGGCGTCGAAGTCCAGCGTCTGCGAGACGTCTATCCCGCCGGAGACGAGTTCTGTCTCGTCTACGAGGTCACCGGCCGCCTCATCCCGCCCGGAGGCATCCCCATCTCAGTCGGGGTGATCGTCGACAACGTCGAAACCCTTTTCAACATGAGCCGCGCGGACAAAACGCCCGTCGTCGACACCTTCTTCACAGTGACGGGAGCGGTCAAGAAGCCCTGTACGGTCAAGGTCCCCCTCGGAACTTCCTATGGCGAGGCCCTCGCCCTGGCCGGAGGCGCCAAGATCCAGGATTTCGCGGCCTTGGACGGCGGCGCCATGATGGGGCGAGTGCTCTTCGATCTCTCAAAACCAGCGACCAAGACTTCCGGCGGGCTCATCATCCTGCCCAAGTCGCACCCCCTCCTCCGGCGCAAAGGGGCCGAACGCGCTCAGGACGAGCGCACGGGCAAATCCGCCTGCGACCAATGCGCGATGTGCACGGAGCTCTGTCCGCGATACCTGCTCGGCTACGCCATCCAGCCCCACAGGGTTATGCGGGGACTTCTCTTCTCCCACGCCGACCGCAAGACCCATAACGAATGGGGACTTCTTTGCTGTGAGTGCCAGCTCTGTACGCTTTACTCTTGCCCCGAAAACCTGTCCCCAGGGAAGGTCTGCTCTTCGGCAAAGATCGATTTGACCGCGCTGAAGACCTCCTGGAAAAATTCAACCCTCAACACCGCCCTAGCGACGCGGGCTCACCCGATGAGGTCCTACCGCCAAATCCCGACGAAACAGCTCATCCAACGTCTCGGCCTGACCGATTACATCGCCGACGCGCCGCTGCTCGATGGGGATCATTCGCCCGAAATGGTGCGCATACCGCTCAAACAGCACGTCGGCGCTCCGGCAACACCACTCGTCAAGGTCGGGCAAACAGTCCGAAGAGGCGAGAAGATCGGCGACGTCCGCGCCGAAGAGCTGGGCGTGCCGGTGCACGCCAGCATCGACGGCGTCGTGACCGCCGTTTGCGATGTAGTGGAGATCAAACGCGAGGATCGATCATGAAAAACTCGGTCGGAGGCGTAGAACTCAGCAGCCTGGCCAAGGGCTTTGAGTGCGCCGATGCGATGCTGAAGGCCGCCTCGGTCGAAATCCTGCTGGCCCGGACCCTCTGTCCCGGCAAATACTGCGTGCTGGTGGCCGGCGACGTGGGAGACGTCAAAGCCGCCGTGGAGGCCGGCGTGGCCAAGGCGGCCGAGGCTCATGTCGATCACTTCACTATCCCCAATCTTCACCCCGACATCTTCCCCGCCCTCGCCGCGGCCAACATCCCGAGCAAGCTCCAGGCCCTGGCCGTCGTGGAGACTTTTTCCATCGCCTCCCTCATTGAGGCCGCCGACGCCGCGGTCAAATCCGCCAACATCGAATTGATCGAAATCCGCCTGGCCATGGCCCTGGGCGGCAAGGCCTTCGTGAGCTTCACGGGCTCGGTGGCCGACTGCGAGACCGCCACGGCGGCCGCGGCGGCCAGCGCCGGAGCCAAAGGGCTGCTCGTGCAGAAGGTCGTCATCCCCCAGCCGCGGCCGGAGCTCCTAACCGAGCTCGTCTGAATGTCCAAGCGCAAGATCCTGGCGACGTTTGCAGGAGGCCTTGCCCTCTCCTTCGCCCTGAACGCCCGCTGGCTCAACAGCTGGCGCCTGGATATGGACAGCTTGAACGCATCGGCGGTCTTCTACCTCGGGCGAGTAGACCTTGTCCGCATGCTGCGTTGGCTGGCTTCCAGCAAGGCAATCTTCTCCAGCTACGAGCCGGTGGCGAACTTCTCCTATTGGCTGATCTATGGTCCTCTGAAGGGCCAGGGACCTCAGGGCTTCCGCCTCTTCGAGATCGTCCTGCAGGCGGCGAACGCGCTGCTGGTGGGAGGCCTCGCGGCCCGGTGGGTTACACGATACCGCTGGGCCGCCCTGGCAGGGCTCCTCTACCTCCTGCATCCCATGCACGAGAACTGGAGCTGCCTGGGGGTCCCGCATTACCTGGCCACGTTCTTCATCCTGTGCGGCCTCCTCCTGCATTCCGGGCCATGGAACGCCAACGTGGGAAGACGCACGGCGGGCCTTTGCGCCCTCTATTTTCTGGCCGCGTTCTCCAAGGAAAGCGGGGCTCTCTTGCCCCTATTTCTTCTGTGCTTCGATGCCGCCGCCTCGCTGAGCGCGCCCTCCCGTTCCGACTTCTGGAAGAGAAGATTGATCCCATATCTGGGCCTGTCGGCGGTGGCCCTGTTCTACGTCTGGGTGAGGCGGGAGCAGCTGCACGTCGTCTCTCCGGGACAAGCCGCGGACGCCGGCCGACGCTTGTGGGAGGCTCTGGAAGCCTCCCGCTATGCGGCGGTCTTTCCCGCGGCCCTCCTCGCGGCGCTGCTCGCGCGCAAACATGCGTCCGCCTCCCACTTCGCGCGGGTCGCCTTCTGCGCCGCATGGTTTACGGTCGCCGTCCTGCCTTTCCTGGGACTGATCCCGGTGAAACTGCCGGAGCATGTCCAGGGCGTCGCGATGCGCTACCTTTTTCTTCCCATGGCGGGCCTCGCCTGGCTCGTCGCCGTGACCTTGGATCTCTGCGAACGACGCTGGGGAAGCGCCTGGGCCGTGGTCCTGGCTCTCCTGTCCTTGGCCCCGAGCCTACAGGGCTTAAGCCGCCTGAAGCCGAACCGCCAAGAGGAACTGACCGCCATCGAACGGGCCCTGGCGCAATGCGAAAATCAGGTCCGCCCGAACTGGACCTGCGTGCAAGCCGCGATCTCCCTGCCTCTCGTGCGCCGCGAAGCCCCGGAGGCCTTTGAGCGGCTGCGCAAGACGCTCAACGGGTTCTGGCCCCCGCAGCGCGCCGAGGCCTTCCTCGACTTCTTCGCAGGGCAGCCCTTCGACGGTTCCGCTCCGAAGTGGCGATGCCTATCGCAGGCCATGCTGGAGCAAGGCGATTTGGAGAACTGCGTCAGGGCGAACCGGGCTTTCGAGAACGGACTTAAGTCGCTGCGGGAAGAGCGATACGCCGCAGCCGACGCGGCCTTCGATGCGGCGACGAAATCATGGCCGTCGTTTACCGAGGCGTTCTTCCAAAAGGCGCGGGCTCTTTCCTCGGACCACGACGGCGAGGGCGCAACGCGGAGCTATGACCTCGCCCTACGCACTCCCATGGCCTATTATCTCCTCTCCACGCTGACCGCAAGGTTCTGCGCCTCGCCCAAAGACGATTCTTGCCGATTCCTCGACAGGACCCGAATGCATCAGGAAATCGATCTCTTCCGGGCCACGGACCGAGCGTGGCTGGGCGTCTCGCCCGCGCGCGACACGCCGTCCACCTCGCAGCTGCGCCGATGGACCGAGTACAAGCCCCGAGACCCTGACCTATGGCTGGACCTGGCGTCTGCCGCCTCCGCCGAGGGCAAGCGCGACCTGGTCCTTAAGGCCCTGTCTCGCGCGGAGGGACTGCCCCCCGACAGGGATCGCCTGAAG
>Ga0334722_10003720_pt1 | contig 16263 bp, 9 predicted proteins | sample C3_bottom_MG_FD_207210 | JGI IMG/M metagenome (GOLD analysis project Ga0334722, IMG submission 207210) | Sediment microbial communities from Yellowstone Lake, YNP, Wyoming, USA - C3_bottom | ecosystem: Environmental > Aquatic > Freshwater > Lake > Sediment | place: USA: Wyoming | collected...
AAGGAATTGACGGGGGCCCGCACAAGCGGCGGAGCATGTGGCTTAATTCGACGCAACGCGAAGAACCTTACCGGGGCTTGACATATAGGTGAAAGCTGTGGAAACACGGCCCCCCTTTATGGGCGCCTATACAGGTGGTGCATGGTTGTCGTCAGCTCGTGTCGTGAGATGTTGGGTTAAGTCCCGCAACGAGCGCAACCCCTGTCCTATGTTGCCAGCATTCAGTTGGGGACTCATAGGAGACTGCCGGTGTCAAACCGGAGGAAGGTGGGGATGACGTCAAATCATCATGCCCCTTATGTCCCGGGCTGCACACGTGCTACAATGGCCGGTACAATGGGCGGCGACGGAGCGATCCTGAGCGAATCCCTTAAAACCGGTCCCAGTTCGGATTGGAGGCTGAAACTCGCCTCCATGAAGTCGGAGTCGCTAGTAATCGCGGATCAGCATGCCGCGGTGAATACGTTCCCGGGCCTTGTACACACCGCCCGTCACACCAGCCGAGTTGTTTGCACCCGAAGTCGCTGGCCCAACCCCGTAAGGGGAGGGAGGCGCCGAAGGTGTGAAGAGCGAGGGGGGTGAAGTCGTAACAAGGTAGCCGTACCGGAAGGTGCGGCTGGATCACCTCCTTTCTAGGGAGTTTTTCGAGACTTTTTATGGTGCGAAACTAGACCCCGCACTACCCTAGAGTCTCAAGTGTTGATTGCCGGCTTTATGGGAACCAGCTCTGGAATTTTTGTCTAGTTTCTAATTTCCAGTTTTTAAGTTTCCAGACGCACTGTTTAGCTTTGAAAGACCTGGTCTTTCCGGCGCTTGAGGGAAGCTCCCTTTGGGGCCATCTTAATGCGCCGTTGCACCTTGACAACTACACAGCGAAAATTGAGTATCCACAAATCAAGTTACTAAGAGCATACGGTGGATGCCTTGGCGCTAGGAGCAGAAGAAGGACGTGGTAAGCTGCGATAAGCCTCGGGTAGGTGCAAACAACTTTAGATCCGAGGATTTCCGAATGGGGCAACCCAACTGGAGTCATGTCCAGTTATCCATGCCTGAACACATAGGGCATGAGAAGACAACCGGGGGAACTGAAACATCTAATTACCCCGAGGAAGAGAAATCAACCGAGATTCCCCTAGTAGCGGCGAGCGAACGGGGAAGAGCCTAAACCAATGTATATGTCAAGCTGGCAGGCGTTGTTGCATTGGGGTTGTAGGAGCCGCTTGGTACGACTGCTAACGTACCGAAGAGTTACAAAATCAGCGGGTAGTCGAACGACTTGGAACTGTCGGCCACAGAAGGTAAAAGCCCTGTAGGCGAAACCTGTTGATCTCTTTGCGGATTTCCTGAGTACCGCCGGACACGTGAAATCCGGTGGGAATCCGGGGGGACCACCCTCCAAGGCTAAATACTCCCTAGCGACCGATAGCGGACAAGTACCGTGAGGGAAAGGTGAAAAGTACCCCGGAAGGGGAGTGAAATAGTACCTGAAACCGTATGCTTACAAGCAGTTGGAGCCCGTAAGCCTTTCAACATAGTTGATTGGCAGGGTGACAGCGTGCCTTTTGTAGAATGAACCGGCGAGTTACGGTGTGTAGCAAGGTTAAGCGATAAGCGAGCCGAAGCGAAAGCGAGTCTGAAATGGGCGACATAGTTGCATGCCGTAGACCCGAAGCTGCGTGATCTATCCATGGCCAGGTTGAAGCGAGGGTAAGACCTCGTGAAGGACCGAACCCACCTCGGTTGAAAACGGGGGGGATGAGCTGTGGATCGGAGTGAAAGGCTAATCAAACGCAGTGATATCTGGTTCTCCCCGAAATAGCTTTAGGGCTAGCCTCGAGTGTTTAGTTATGGTGGTAGAGCACTGAATGGACTAGGGGCCTCACCAGGTTACCAAACCCAATCAAACTCCGAATGCTATGACTTTAGAACTCGGGAGTCAGACTGTGGGGGATAAGCTTCATAGTCGAGAGGGAAACAGCCCAGACCGTCAGCTAAGGTCCCTAAATACAGGCTAAGTGGCAAAGGATGTGAAGTTGCCCAGACAACCAGGAGGTTGGCTTAGAAGCAGCCACCCTTTAAAGAGTGCGTAATAGCTCACTGGTCAAGTGGTTTTGCGCCGACAATTTATCGGGGCTCAAGCCTGTTACCGAAGCTACGGCGTTCTAGATATTAGACTCTAGGCGTCGGACTTTATTTAATTTAGTTCAACGTCTAATGTCTAATGTCTAGGACGGGTAGGGGAGCATTCCCATCTGGTTGAAGTCGGCGCGTGAGCGTCGGTGGACGGGTGGGAAGAGAGAATGCCGGTATGAGTAGCGAGAGACGGGCGAGAAACCCGTCCGCCGTAAGCCTAAGGGTTCCTGGGTAAAGCTAATCTTCCCAGGGTTAGTCGGGACCTAAGCCGAGGCCGAGAGGCGTAGGCGATGGACAACTGGTAGATATTCCAGTACCGCTAACATGCATTTGACCGATGGAGTGACGCAGGAGGGTAGATCTACGCGGCGTTGGTTGTCCGCGGTTAAGCTTGTAGGGAGTCGGGTAGGCAAATCCGCCCGGCATATATCCTGAGAAGCGAATACGAGTCGAATGAGACGAAGTGATTAATCCCATGCTGCCAAGAAAAACTTCTAGGGAGTATTGTTGGCGCCCGTACCCCAAACCGACACAGGTAGGCGAGTAGAGGATACTCAGGCGATCGAGAAAACCCTCGTTAAGGAACTCGGCAAAATTACCCCGTAACTTCGGGAGAAGGGGTGCCCCATTATCGTGAGTAGCTTCGCGCTACGAGCGTGAGGGGGCCGCAGTGAAATGGCCCAAGCGACTGTTTACTAAAAACACAGGTCTCTGCTAAGTCGTAAGACGACGTATAGGGGCTGACGCCTGCCCGGTGCCGGAAGGTTACGTGGAGGGGTTAGCGTGCTTGCACGCGAAGCTCTGAAACTAAGCCCCGGTAAACGGCGGCCGTAACTATAACGGTCCTAAGGTTAGGAAAGCTAGCCTTAGTAAAATCCGGCCATATGCTGGAAAGTCCGAGAATCCGCCACTACCGAGACGATAAGTCGAAAGTTTGTCTGTTAAAGGACAAGCAAGGTGAAAATGTGCGCGGTGCGGATAATCAGCAGGAAAGACCAAGTTGGGTGTTTTTACAACTTGGAATCCTCAGAGACTATACGCCGGACGCCTTTAGTTCGAAGGCGAAGATATAGTCCGTACCCTATGGCGACATAGGGAGGTTGGCGGAAACGACCAACCCATCATTAACGAGTAATGTTTGTGATAGTAACAAGTTAGAGCGAAATTCCTTGTCGGGTAAGTTCCGACCTGCACGAATGGCGTAACGACTTGGGCGCTGTCTCAACGAGGGACTCGGCGAAATTGTGATGCCGGTAAAGACGCCGGCTACCCGCAACAGGACGGAAAGACCCCGTGAACCTTTACTGCAGCTAGATATTGGATCTCGGAACATTATGTACAGGATAGGTGGGAGGCTTTGAAGCAGGGGCGTCAGCTTCTGTGGAGCCAACCTTGGGATACCACCCTTAATGTTTTGGGCTTCTAACGTTGATCCCGTTATCCGGGCAGCGGACAGTGTCTGGTGGGCAGTTTGACTGGGGCGGTCGCCTCATAAAATGTAACTGAGGCGCCCAAAGGTTCCCTCAGAACGGTTGGCAATCGTTCGTAGAGTGTAAGGGCATAAGGGAGCTTAACTGTGAGACCCACAAGTCGAGCAGAGACGAAAGTCGGGCCTAGTGATCCGGTGGCGCAGAGTGGAATGGCCATCGCTCAACGGATAAAAGGTACTCCGGGGATAACAGGCTGATCTTGCCCAAGAGTCCATATCGACGGCAAGGTTTGGCACCTCGATGTCGGCTCGAGTAAGGGCCCCTGTGGGTGAGAACCTGCAGGAAACATCTGGCTTATAACGGTGAAACCCTAGTTGTTTGTTAACCCAGAAACAAAGGGCAATACCGTGGGAAGTTGAGGAGCTTGAAGTTGCCACTTTCAGAGAGGCAAAAGCAGATTTTGATTGGACTGTTGCTTGGGGATGGACATCTCGAGCTAAACGGCAAGAACACACGTCTGAAAATTGATCATGGTGCGACACAAAAGGACTTGTTCCTGTGGAAACACCGAGAGTTTCAGACTTTGGCGACCAGGAATCCAGTACAGGTAAATGCTTTGGATTCACGAAACGGAAAAGTGTATGAACACTTCCGCTTCGCAACCAGGACAATTCCTGAGCTGAATGAGTATCGTCAGATGTTCTACGTTGAACGCAATAAGATTATTCCCAGGCATATCGATCAAATATTAGCAACACCTCTCACACTTGCGGTCTGGTACATGGATGATGGTCACAAGCGGACAGATTGTCGCGCGTTGCGATTAAATACTCAGAGTTATCGATCTGAGGAGCAAGCGCTGCTGCAGGATTGTCTGCTCAAGAACTTTGGTGTGCGCGTGAGAATTCACAAAGTTACCAAAGGAGTGCAAGTCCTCTATGTGCCGGCGAGTGAGGCGCAAAAGTTTTGCGATCTTGTCAAACCGCACGTAATTACTTCAATGAAGTACAAGCTTCTTTAACCCCGTAACGACTCGATTCAAATGAATCGGATGGCGGCTAGTGCTAAAGTCTTTAGCAAATTTAAAGTCGCCATAAGACGCCGGACCCCAACTAAGTGGAGTTGGGTGATGATATAGTCTACACCAGCGGAAACGTTGGAGAATGTGCATCGCATCCTGGGGCTGAAGTAGGTCCCAAGGGTTGGGCTGTTCGCCCATTAAAGCGGTACGCGAGCTGGGTTTAGAACGTCGTGAGACAGTAAGGACATTGCTGTCTATAAATTTGGCTAAATGCTGGAAAGTCTGGTGTATCCAACACTACCTAGACACAAGTCGAACGCTTGTTCTATAATGACAAGCGAGGTGAAAATGTGATTGGTGCAGAAAATCAGCAGGAAAGACTGAGCTGCTCTGGCAGCTTAGAATCCTCAGAGACTATACGCCAAACCCAGCACCTATTTGAAGAAAATGATTGAGCTACCGCAAACGTATTTTAAGAATAATATTTTTGCGTAAGCAGAGATCGTAGTGAAAATAGGTGCTGGGAAGATATAGTCCGAGCTGCATGGCGACATGCAGAGCCTGGCAGAAATGATCAGGCCCTCTCACAGCCGCCTAAAGGCGGCTAGAGCAATAGACATTTGAGCAATAGAACATTAGAGCTTAAATGTATAGTGCGGTCGAATGATCGGCTGATCTAATGATCAAACGACGTGAGGGAGTAACAAGACTGTCGGTCCCTATCCGTTGCGGGCGCAGGAAACTTGAAGGGAGTTGTTCCTAGTACATTAAGTGCTACTTGCAGAAGAAATTCTGCATGACAATTCGGCTAATAACGGTGAAGCCCCACCTTGGCATTTTACGTGTCCTCCGTAAGTAGTGGTTGGAAAACCATGATGGCCAAGAGGGTAATACCGTGGGAAGAAAGCAGCTCCTTAAATGAATGATTCTACGAAAGCTTATATCGCAGGCTTTCTTGACGGCGATGGCAGTATTATGCTGCAAATAAAGCCGCGAATAGGCGTGCGGTATGGCTATCGGATATATGCAACAATCTGCTTTTATCAAGACTCCGCGCATGAAAGTGAACTGCGCTGGATTCTTGCACAGCTTGGAGTCGGCTACGTGTCAAAGCGTAACGACAACATTGCGGAATTGCGGATTAACGGTTATGAGCGCGTGGAGAAGGTTTTGCTTGAACTGTGTGATCACATTCGATTTAAACGTCGGCAAGTCCGCGTGATGTTGGATGCGATGCAAATGGTCAAGGAAAAGCAAGGCCCGGAAGGGTTTCTCAAAGTGTGTAAGTTAGCGGATGATATATCAGCTTTAAATTACAGCTCAAATCGTAAGCATACATCAGAAAACGTAGAACAGTATTTAAGGAAAGAACGATTGCTTTCCCCGTAACGACTGAAGCGAAAGCTGAGATGGTGGTCGCGGCTCGAAAGAGCAAATTTATGGCCACCATAATACGCCGACTCCTCCTCATAATTCAGAGAGGATGAAGATATAGTCTGATCCCATAGTAATGTGGGGACAATCGACGAGAGGACCGGAACGAACAGACCTCTAGTGTACCAGTTGTCATGCCAATGGCATCGCTGGGTAGCTACGTCTGGAAGGGATAAGCGCTGAAAGCATCTAAGTGCGAAGCCCCCCCTAAGATTAGGTTTCCCATCCGGTTAACGGAGTAAGACCCCAGATAGACTATCTGGTTGATAGGCCACAGGTGGAAGGGCAGCAATGTCCGGAGCCGAGTGGTACTAATCGGTCGAGGGCTTGATTTTTACTCAATAAGTAGCTGTGTAGTTGACAAGATGCAACGGCAATAAAGCGTCGTTGCGTCTGGTTTTTGCGTGACTAAAAACGCTGTTCAGCGTTCTAGTGACTATGGCGAGGATGATACACCCGTTCCCATTCCGAACACGGAAGTTAAGCTCCTCAGCGCCGATGGTACTGCCTGGGCAACTGGGTGGGAGAGTAGGACGTCGCTAGGACACTAAACAGCGTTTTTTTTGTTTGACAATCACCCGCGAAAACGTTATTACTTGTGTAGCAGTCTTTTTATATGGGGGTCATATGGAAGAATCGCGCACTTGCTCGATGGGTTGGTTGCCGGATATGCCAGACTTCAGGGATTGGCATTCGGGGAGCGCCACGATAATGCCTTTGCTTGAGAAGGCCAATGTTGCTTCAGCGGTCAATACGCTGCCCGCAGCCGTGGACTTAAGGACCTGGTGCTCGCCGGTTGAAGACCAGGGCCAAATCGGTTCTTGCACAGCTAACGCGGGCGTCGGCATGGTCGAATATTTTGCCAAACGGGCGCTCGGCAAGCACATTGACGCTTCGCGTCTTTTTCTTTATAAAGCGACGCGCAATTTAGCTCGCATAACCGGCGACAACGGCGCGTATTTGCGGAGCACTATGGGGGCGCTGGCTTTGTTCGGAGTGCCGCCGGAGGAGTATTGGCCCTACGTGGAGGCAGACTTCGATAAAGAGCCGCCGGCTTTTTGCTATGCGTTTGCCCAAAATTATCAAGCGCTGAAATACTTTCGTCTAGATACTCCCGGAACAACGGCCACTGCCCTTCTGGACCGGATCAAAACCAATTTGGCGGCCGGTTTGCCGTCGATGTTTGGGTTTACCGTCTACACCTCGATATCCCGGGCCGCCAAGACCGGGCAAATCCCATTTCCAACCCCGGGAGACAAGATCGCCGGCGGTCACGCCGTGGTCGCTGTCGGTTTCGACGATAAATTGCCAATAAAGCCGGCCGGTCCCGGCGGCCAAGCGACTACCGGCGCGCTCCTAATCAGAAATTCATGGGGAAGCGGTTGGGGCGAAGGCGGCTACGGTTGGCTGCCGTACCAATATGTCTTAAACGGCCTGGCAATCGATTGGTGGGCGCTGATAACAAACGAGTGGATCGATACGGGGATGTTTAAGCTTTAAAAAAGTTAACCATGATGGACTTAAAGAAAAGGCCGGGCGATAGAATCGCCCGGCCTTTTTAAGCACGGAAAAGCTGCTTTTTGTCGTCTACCGTCTGACCGCGATGCCGTCCATCTCAATTGTCGGGCGACCCGGGGTCCCCAGATTCACGACTTGAATCTTGTGGGTGCCGAAGCTCGCGAAGTCAACGGTAAAGACAATTTTGCGATGTTGAGTCGTTGACGCTTTAGTGTCAACGGTGCCTTTATTGGCGCCGTCAACCAGCACTTTGAACTTGCCGTGGCCCTTCCCAAGAGTGGCGATCAAGTTGATCTGGTTTGTCTTCTTATACCGATAAGTAATTTGCTCGCCCTTTGCGGATGATTTTCGCAATGTCCGGCCGTAGTTGTTATTGGACGCCTTGGTCCATTTGTTTAGATAAAAGCCGTTGCGCGAGACAATGTAATTTCCGAGCAAGCCATCGAACGGGACCAACGTCATCGACTCCGATGAAAAAGCCCCCACATTGCCGGCCGCGTCTTTAGCCTTGACCTTGAAATAGTAGGTCTTGCCGCGCAAGCCGCGGAAGCGTCGTCCGGTGGTCGCTGTCCAATCGAGCCAGCGATGCCAGGCGCCGCCGTTGCCGATCTTATACCAGACATCGAAGAGGAGTCCGCCTGAGGACGGCGCCGGGTCGACGCCGCTCCAGGAGAGGTCGAAGTCCTGGTTCTTTTTGACATTGCTGGAAATATACGGCGTAGTCAGCGTCGCGGTCGGCGCCGTCACGTCAAGCACCGTGGGCGCCACCCATTCAAAAGCGCCCATATCGAACCCGGCCCCTTGCGGCCTGGCGATGCCGTCAAGGTCGGTTGCCGGGGCGCCGGCGGAACTGGCGGTATTGATCGCCGGGGAACCGGCCCTTAAGCGAAAGTCGTCGGTCGAGTTAACGTACAGCGGGTCGGCGCTGATAACTCCCGGCCCGGCCGTAAACGGGTCGCCGCCGGTAGTTCCGATATCGGAATAAGAGATGTTTAAGTCGGTTGTTCCGTCATCGTAGATCAAGTAAAGATCCTCGGGGTTTAGGTTGCCCCATAGAACGCTGTTGCGGATATCAACAGCGCCTTCGCCATATGTGTAAATGTAGGCGCCGCCGCCACTGCCATCGGAGTGATTGTCGGAAAAGGTGCTGTTCACGATAGATAGGTTATTGCCGTTATCGTACTGGTAATAGTAAAGTCCGCCGCCTTGATCGTCATAGGTGGAATTGCCGGCTATCAGGTCGTTAATGAGCGACAAGTTTGTAGAATCAGCATAAATGCCCCCGCCGTAGCTGTCGTAATCGCCATAAACTGTGGAATTGTCAAGAATGCGAGTTCTTTCAATCGTGGCGCTGGTATCCTTAAGATAGACCCCGCCGCCGTCGCCGTCGCCGCTGTCATAGGGATCAGCGGCCGTGTTGTTATCGTGGATACTGCTGTCTTTGATAACGAGGGAGCCGCCATAAACATAAAGACCGCCGCCATAGTAGTCGTCGTCATCGCCGCTGGTGATGTTGTGGGCGATCTCGCTGTTCTCGATGACCAAGGTTGTGTAGTTGGCCCAAATCCCGCCGCCGTTATCATCGGCCCAGTTGCGAACCACCTTGCAGTTGCGCAAAGTCAACTCGGAATCGCCGACATCAATGCCGCCGCCGTCGCTATCGTTCCCTCTAGTCACGGTTAATCCGTCGATGGTGATGCTTGACTCCGAAATGTCTATCTCGCTGCCGTAGCTGTCGCCATAGGCGACGGTGGCTCGGTTGGTGTCGCGGCTTGTGAAAGTCGAATTCCACCCGCCTTGAATCGTTAAATCAGAGGCGAGGTAGATATCGAGGTTCTCTTGATATGTTCCTTCCGCCACCCTAATGACGACTGTATTAGTCGTGATGCCGGCGGCATTAATAGCGTCCTGGATGGAATTGTACGTGCCGCCTGTTTTCTGGACATCCAGCGTCACGGCTGCCTGGGCCAGCCCGGCGGTGGCGGCCAAGGTGAGTGCGGCAAAAAGCAAAAAGACGCCTGCCCTGGCCGTTAACGAGCGCGAAAAACGAGAGATAGCTAAATCATTCATTATTGCCCCTTTCAAAGAAAGCAGTTACAAGCGAACTATTGGTTATCTACCCAACTTGCAGAGTCTATAAACAGTTGCTTAGTTGCCAGTTAAGCATTTCGCAAAGGGCCTGTCAAGCTGGTTTGCGGCCTCTAACTGCGCTTATGCAAGCGGCTGATGCCTACCGCCTGACCGCGATGCCGTCCATCTCAATTGTCGGTCGACCCGGGGTCCCCAGATTCACAACTTGAATCTTGTGGGTTCCGAAGCTCGCGAAGTCAACTGTAAAGACAACTTGGCGTTTCTTAGTTGTGGCCGCTTTGGTGTCTACTGTGCCTTTACTGACGCCGTCAACCAGGACCTTGAACTTGCCGTGGCCGGGCCCGAGGTTGGCGATCAAGTTGATCTGGTTTGTTTTTTTGTACTTATAAGTAATCTGCTCGCCTTTTGCGGATGACATTCGCAACGTCCGGCTGTAGCTGGTCATTGACTTCTTGCCCCATTTATTTAGCCTAAAACCGTGGCGCGAGACAATATACTTGCCGCGCAAGCCATCGAAGGGGACCAAGGTCGTTTTCTCGGCTGAAAAAGCTCCCACATTGCCGGCCGCGTCTTTAGCTTTGGCTTTGAAGTAGTAGGTCTTGCCGAGCCGGCCGTGAAAGCGCCGCCCGGTGGTGGCTGTCCAATCGAGCCAGCGCTGCCAGCCGCCGGAAACGCCTATCTTGTACCAGACATCGAAGAGGAGGCCGCTGGAAGAATGCGACGGGTCGGACCCGGTCCAGGAAACGTCAAAGTCCAGGCTGCGTCTGACAGTGCTGGAGATGTACGGTGTTGCGAGCGTCGTCGCCGGCGCGTGGTTCTCGAAAGCGCCCCTGTCGAACCCGGCCCATTGCGGCCTGAGGATACCTTCGATGTCGATAGCCGGCGCGCCTACGGATGTGGCCGTATCGATTGCCGGCGAGCCGGTAGCCAACCGATAATCTTCGTTGATCGCGTCGACGAACATCGGATCGCTGCTGGTGTTGCCCGTTCCGGTCCAAGCGGCCCCGGTCGAGGCTCCGATATCCGAGTAGCTGATATCGATTGTCGGCGTCCACCCGTAGCCGGCGTAAATGTTAAGGTCGCTTGACTGATGGAAGGGGGCGGTGGCGCTTTCTTCTTTGTTGCCCCACAGAATGCTGTTTAATATCTTTATAGTCCCGGCTTCATCAAGATCCCAATTTATGTCCACGCCGCCGTTCGAATCGCCGTCCGTGAAGTTTCCGGCAATCGTGCTGTTGACGATTTGCAGGCCGCGCTTGATATCACCGGAACTCGCGTATGCGCTGTAAGGATCATACACTCTGTAGTAGATACCGCCGCCCGGCTCATCGACCGAGTAGTTGTTCGCGACAAGAGAATTGACGATGCTCAGATAGCTGTTTTCCGCGTATATCCCGCCGCCCGGGCCGTTATAATCGTCGGTGTCCCTGGTGCTGTTCCGTAAGATGCGGGAACCTTCGATTGTCGCGGTCACATCCTCTAAATAGATGCCGCCGCCGTTGTAGGCATCGTCGAGAAGCATGTTATCGTGAATAGAGGTGTTTTTTATCAGCAGCGTGCCGCCGGTGACCTCCAAACCGCCGCCGTTGTCATCATGAATGACATTGTTAGCTATCTCGCTGTCGTAAATCGACAAGCTAAGGTTGGGGTCGGCCTCGATCCCCCCGCCGTTGTAATCTTCGGCGCCGTTAACAACGCGGACGTGCCGCATCGTAACATTGCTATCTTCTAAGTCAACGGGGCTGACATCGTCGGCGCCGTCGACCGTTAGGCCATCCAAAGCCGCCGTCGAGTCGGTTATATCGAATTGCCGGACGACCGTGGCTCTATTGTTTGTGTCCCGGCTGGTAAAAGTGCTGTTCCAACCGCCTTCTATGGTTATATTTGCGGCGTCGGAAAAATAGACATATTCGTTGTAAAGACCTTTGGCAATCCGGATCGTGACCGTATCCGCAGTGATCGGCGCCGCGCTAATGGCGTCCTGGATGGAATTGTACGTGCCGCCGCTCTGCCGCACATCGAGCGTCACGGCCGCCTGTGCCGGCCCGGCGACCATGGCAATGGCCGCTGCGGTCAAAAACAACAAGCTGGAGATTTTTAAAAACAGATGGCTGGCGCGAGAGTAGGTAAAGCTGGTATTCATGATGTCCCCTTTGTTAGTGAATGCCTTCCAGGCACTTGGTTGGTGTTTCGGCCGGCGAGCGGCGAAACTCTATCTAACAGCCAGTCAACCAGATTATCGCTGGGGTGTCAATGCAATAAGCTTGAACTGTGACCAAGATCACACCCGCAACCAGCTGCGATAATGCTAGCCATTGCTTGCCTGTTTTCGCCTCTGGCAAAGTCGGCAAAGAAAGCTTACACTATTACGCATGTCCGAAGCCGACCAACTTCAGCGGGAACACGAACTCTGCCTTAAATTGGAAGCATTGGCTGACGCTATGCTCTCGGGCGAATTCGATCTGGCTACCGATTGGCAGCGGCTCAGTTTTGCTTTTGCCTCAAAAAGTTCTAAGAGCTATCGCGCGGTTCTGCGCTTGGTCGAGCAGGGGCTGGGCGAGCCGGCTTTAATACTTATTCGGACCATTTTCGAAGACTTGGTCAACCTCAGCTACATCAGCACGGATCCGGGGCGCCTGGCGCCTCTCTTTCTCGACTTCCACATACTGGAGAAGAAGAAATACATCGAATACTGGGCGGAGGCCGGTCTCGGCGATGATGAAGTGGGCGGGCTAAAAGAAGTCTGGGAGAAGCAGTTCCAATCCGAATACGAGCGCGTCCTGCCTAATTATCCTAAACGGACCTATTGGTCCGGAAAGAACGTCAAAGAGATGGCCGCCGCCGTCGATTCGGAACTGGCCAAGACATATTGCATGCTCTACCCATATATTTCCGGATTTGCCCACGGCGGCAGCCCGCTGGCGCTGGCGTCATATATTAGCGGGACCGACTCGGAAGCAATCAGGTCGCTGGGGTTGCCGTCCGAAGCCGAGCTATCGGAAGCGCTCACGGCCGGCTTTGGATTATTCGTGCGTTGCTTAAGGATATTCGCCTCGGCCTGTCATCTCGATGCGTCAGCCCTTGCCGATCTGGTCGAACAAGGGGATGCGGTTTTTGCAGTTAAGGGGTAAGCATCTCCGAGCTTTAAGACCCCAAAGCGCTCGAGGCCGATCTGGCCAAAAGTATCTTGGGTTAGCCTGCTAAAACGGCGCCAACTTGCGCATATAGACAGTATGGTTTTTGTAGAATTCATCTACGGTCTGGCGTTTTTCAGTCTTGGCTTGGTGATCGCGCTGGAAACCTTCCGGCCGATCACGCCGGCCGTAAAACCCGCCTTCCGGAGCCTGGCCGCTTTCGCCTTGCTTTACGCCTTGCATCAGTGGATTGAATTAGCCTTGACTGTCGGGATCGTGCGCACGGAAACCTATGGGGTCGTTGTCTTCGACGTTTCCGTAATGGCAATTGCCGTTCTCTTCCTGGTTAGATTCAGCGGCTTGCTTTTTAGCCGGCGTTGGGAAGTGACTGTCGCTTTACCTGTAGGCTTGCTCCTGGTGTGGCTGGCCTTTCTCGCGCTAAGACTGGATATGGTCAAGGACCCGGCCGGCTTTCATGAAATGGCCGACGATACGGCGCGCTATATCTTGATTTTGCCCGCCAATCTCCTGGCAGCCTGGGGTTTGCTGAAAGGCAGGTTGATGGGCGAGTTGGAAAACGGCAATATCGATAAAGATAAGATCGTCCTGGGAACGCTCTTTGCCGCCAACGCGCTATTTTCGGGGATATTGGTGACCAAAGCAGCCTTTTTCCCGGCGCGGCTGGTCAATTCGGAGGCGTTTGCCCAGTTGACCGGCGTGCCGGTAGCCCTCGTCAGGTCGGCACTGGCCGTCGCGATAACGATATTCATGGTCCGGGCGCTCCGGGTCTTTGAATATACTTTTCTAAAAGAGCGCCTGGCCAAGGAGGCGATGGAGCGCGACGCCAAGATAGCCGCTGAGATTCAGATGGAGTTGGTCCCTAAGGCGCCGCTAAAAGTCGATGGGGCGGAAGTCTATGCGCGGCTTGTACCGGCCAGGTTTGTCGGGGGCGATACTTTCGATTACTTTGCCTCTGAAGGTGTTCTCACGTTTATGATCGGCGACGCTTCCGGTAAGGGTTCGCCGGCGGCCCTGTTATGCACGGCCGGATTGATGACGCTCGAAACCGAGCTGCGCTCCAATGACCGGCCAAGAGACATTCTCAGTCAGGCCAACACCAGGTTGGCTAAGCGGTTTCCTGTCGGGTCTTTTATGACCGCGGCCCTTGGCCGCTACTTTCCGGATAAGAAGTTGCTCGAGATGGCCAGTTCCGGGCAGAATCCGCCGCTGATCTACCGGAAAAACGACCGTGTCTGGCGGTCGATAGACCTGCCGGGGAGTTTGCCCCTGGGGGTTGAAGCGGTGGCGGGGCCGGTTGAAGCCAGGGTGGCGATGTGCGTCGGAGACCGTCTGGTGTTATACACCGATGGATTGATAGACGTGCGCACCCCGGCCGGCCGGCGGGTAGGTTTTGACGCCATTCTCGATTGGCTTAACGCCCACGCCGACAGCGCGCCTGAGCCGCTTCTAGATGATCTGGTTAAGTATCTAATGGAGGTCTCGGGCGGCGAGCTATATGACGATGTCACTGTTCTGCTGGTCGATATTACAGCCGAAAATACCGCTTCGCTGAAAGATGTAGCCTAGGGGAAAGAATAGCTATGAAAGATTTTCCGGTTTTCAGCTTTTCAGCGCAGGAAGACGGGTGGTTGGCGAACTCGCACTACTTCCATACCCCGGACGGGATATTTGTCTTCGATACCCAGCTCTTAGTGGATTATTCTGAAGCCTTATTGGACCAGATAGCGGCGGACACCAACGGCGAAGAGATAACATCTGTCTTTATCACCCATCCGCATCCCGACCACTACAACGGCATGCCGTTGTTTAGCCGGCGGACAAAAGCCAAGTTTCATTCGACCCGGGAGACCGCTAGGCTCATCGCGAAGCGGGCTGAAAAAGACCTGAACAGACTTAAGAGTGAATACAAGCGGCGTCTGCCGCATACATTCGTGACTCCGACGGAACTGTTCAAGGAACATCTGGAGATGGGATGGAAGGGTCTCACTCTACGCTTTACAGACGCGGGTTTGTCCGAGAGCCCGTCGAACTTGATCTGCTACATTCCGGAAAAGCAGGCCTTGATAAGCGGAGACCTGATCTACAACCGGGTCCATCTCAAGCTTGACGACGGCAGCGCGGATTCTTGGAGGCAGGCGCTGGGGCGGCTAAAGGGTCTTAAACTCAAGAGGGTCTACCCCGGGCATGGGCCGGTGGCCGGACCCGAGATCGTCTCTCATTTGATGCGGTACATCGACCATTTTCAGCTGGCCGTAGACTATTTCGCCAAAGGAAAAACTTCGCTCGGTGTCGACGATCGTCGCCGGATAGTCAACGTCATGTGCGATAAGTACCCCGACTATCAATTGCCCGGTAACCTTGAGGTCAGCGTCGACGCGGAAATGGCGCGGCACCGGGGGAGAAAGGTCGCATAAGAGCGACACTACCACGCTTATCGGGTTGACAAGCCGGGCGGCCCTGCTTAAGCTTATGCAATTAACAAAGTCGCCAGTGAAACCTGATGGAAATATCCAACAAAACCGCCACCGCCGGCCCGGCTTGGCTCACTAGACCGGTTCTTGTCGCCTTCGCGTTTATGATAACTCTTTCAGGATTGTTCATATATTCACAAACTCTGGGGACGGGGCTTTGGTCTCGACAAATCGATGATACCGGTCAAAAAGCCCGGGCCGTCAAGGCCTATGAAGCCTTGCCGGCGCGGTTCACCCCCAACCGGGGACAGCTCGATAAGCGGGTCAAGTTTTTTGCCCAGACCCCGGGCTACAGTTTCTATTTGACCAAGAATGAGATCGCTTACTTGTTTGTCAGGCAAGCCAAAACAAGGCCTAAGCCAGGCCCGAGTGCGACGAAGGGGAAACCTCAACCGGTCGCGGGCGGGGCGCTGGCGCTAAAAGCCAAGTTTGTCGGCGCCTCGCCAAAAGTGGCGGTTGTCGGACGGCGCCGCCAAAGCGGCGCGTTCAACTATCTCATCGGAAATAAGCCAAAGGACTGGAAGACAGACGTCCCCGGCTATGGCGAAGTCTTTTACCGGGGGCTATACCCGGGTATCGATCTCACCTACAAGGGTGTGGATGGCCGGATGAAATATCAATTCGATCTGGCCCCCGGCGCCGACCCTAAGGCCATAAAGATGCTGTTCCGGGGTGCCAAATCGCTCAAGGCAGACCCCTACGGCGCTCTTTTGATCCACACCGCGTGGGGAACATTGAAGGACACCAAACCTTACGCTTACCAAATAGTCGATGGGAAACGCGTCGCGGTCGAGGCCGAGTTCAACGCGCAGGGGCGCGTCGCGACTTTTTGGCTGGGAAATTACGACAAGAGCAAGCCGCTCGTCATCGACCCGGTCATGAAGTACTCGACCTTTGTCGGCGGCGGCGGCGGTTCCGCCCAGACGAGCTATGCTATAAGCGTCGACACGACAGGCAACGCTTACATAACGGGCACGACAGACGCCACCGACTACCCGACGACAGCCGGC
>Ga0334722_10003721_pt1 | contig 16256 bp, 12 predicted proteins | sample C3_bottom_MG_FD_207210 | JGI IMG/M metagenome (GOLD analysis project Ga0334722, IMG submission 207210) | Sediment microbial communities from Yellowstone Lake, YNP, Wyoming, USA - C3_bottom | ecosystem: Environmental > Aquatic > Freshwater > Lake > Sediment | place: USA: Wyoming | collected...
GGATGCCGCCGATGTACGTGCGGCCCCACTGGTACGTCGGCTTCGGGAGCTTGGTGGTCCGGTTCCAGTCGTACAACAGCAGGTTCTCGCGGTTGTAGGCGTTGTCGACCTCGAAGAACAGGATCCAGTTCGTGCGCCGCCCGGCGAATGTCTTGTCGATCCGCGCGTCCAGCCGGTGGTACGGCGCGTACTGCAGGGCATTCATCTGCGTCAGATCGTAGACCGCCCGGTTGTACTTGATCGACAGCGTGCGATCGTACGGCGTGTAGGGCCGCCCGCTCACGTAGCGCCACCGGAACCCCGTGCTCCAGTGATGTCCGAGGTTGTAGCTGGCTTCGATGCGCGCCTGGTGCTTCAGCTCGTTCTCCGCGCGCCGCCAGACGTTGTCGAGCCCCTTCTGGGACACCTGCCAGTACGAGTAGTTCACCGCCAGCAGCAGCCGGCTGCCGAGCTTGAACGTCGCGACGGTGTCGACACCCCGTGCGTGGACCTGTCCCCGGCCCGTGAGGGCGCCCACGAACGGCTGTTCGAAGTCCGTCATGGCGTCGACCAGCACGTGCGACGGCGCCAGGGTGTCGACGGGATAGTTCTTTGCCTGCTTGTCGAAGCCTTCGATACCGAGATGCACGGCCGGGCCCAGCGTGATGTCGAAGCCGCCTCCGAACTGGGTCGAATAGATGGGCGGCAACGAGACGTTGACCGGGTCACACGCCTGCCAGATGTAGGGAATGCCCTGCCGGTAGATGCCGGTGTGCCCGACGACCCGCAGCCAGCGGGCCACCGCGGCATCCACCTTCAGCCGCGGACTGACGGTGGTCTGGTTCGATGCTCCCCAGTGATCGACGCGCACGCCAGCCAGCACGTGCCCCCACGTCGAGATCGGGATCGCTGATTCCAGGTAGGCCGCCGCGTCGGTGAACGAGTGCCGGCTCTTTGCCGAAATGTTCTCCTTGCCCGTCGAGTACGGCGTCCAGATGCCGTTGGCGAACAGTTCGTAGTCGAACGTGTACGACTTCACCGCCACGCCAGCGAGGATGTCCCCGACCGGCGTGTGCTGGCGCCTGAATTCCGCGCGAAACCGGAGGTCCACGTCGCGCCCGCGATCGAGGCCGTCGGTGACGCCCTTGTTCTTCGAGCGGGCGTCCATGAGCGCCGTGCCAGCAGACGCCACGATGGTCGAGGATGTGTTGGCGGACCAGCGGGATTCGAAGCGCACGCCTGCGAGCCCGACCTTCTCCGTCCCCCTGATGTCGTCCGAGCCGCCGCTCGAGTCGGTGATGTCAACGCTGTCCGTTGCGGCAATGCCGAGGAACCGGATCGTATGCTTCGTCCCGATCTTGTGCTCAACGCGGGCGAGCGCATCCGCATAGGTCGGCACCACATCGTCGCCCTGCTGGTGAAACGTCAGCTCCAGCAGGCTCCGGCGAACGGACACGAGCCAGGATCCCTTGTCGTTCCTGAACGCGTTCTCCAGTTCGCCCATCGCGCCGCCGGCGCCCATGCCGAGCATCCCGTGCAGGCGGTCGTTCCCGGCGGGCCGCAGCGAGATGTCCATGACCGACGAGATCTTGTCGCCAAACGCGACCGAGAAGCCGCCCGCCTCGATGGCGGCCGTCCGGACCAGCCACGGTGGAATCACCGCCAGGCCCCCGCCGGTGCCGCCCTGGGCCCCGAAGTGGCTCGGATTCGGGACGTCGAACCCGTCGACGCGCATCTGGTTCTCGATGGCGCCGCCGCCGCGCACGAGCACGTCGTTGCGGTTGTCCTGCGACGCGGCCACTCCGGGCTGCGCCTGGAACGCGCGGAAGATGTCCTCGAGCGCGCCGGGCGACGTGGTAATTGCGGCACCGCTCAGCGCCGGCACGACCGGGTTCTGGATGACGGTGGAATCGGGCTGGACCGGCGTCGGCGCCGGCGCCACGCTTTCGGTCTGCATGGCGAGGCGGTACGGGAGATCGACGGTGGCCGCGCACGGGTCACCGGCGAGCTCAATCGGGACGGCTGCCGTCTCTGCGAAGCCTGGCGTCGAAGCGGCGAGCGTCAAGGCGCCTCGCGGCAGTCCCGTCAGGACGAAGCGGCCATCGGTGTCGGTCGACGCCGTGGACGCGACGGTCTTGCCGGCCCGCGCCGTCACCTGGGCGCCGGACACCCCCGCTTTGGTCGCGGGGTCGACGACGGTGCCAGACACGCGGCACGGCCCCGCAGCCTGCTGCGGCGGCTTCGGCGGGGCCTGGGCTCCCGTTTGCGGTGCGGCCTGCAGCCAGACGGCCAGGCCGAGAACCCCGATCGCGCCAACCGCCATGCGTGATGTGCCTCCGCCCGGCACTATACCATCCGGTGTGCTCCGCCGGGATCAGGCCTCTCGCGCTCCCTCGAGGCGGCTATTTCAACGTCTTCCGCGATCGGATCGTGGCCAGCGTCAGGACGGTCAGCCCCCAGGCCAGCATGAGCAGCGCGTCCAGCCAGAACGACTCCAGGCCGGTGCCTTTCAGGAAGATGCCTCTCACAATGACAAGGAAGTACCGCAGCGGGATCAGGTACGTGATCGGCTGAATCGCCGCGGGCATGTTCTCGATGGGGAAGATGAACCCGGACAGCAGGATCATCGGGATCATGAAGAAGAACGCCGCCGTCATCATGGCCTGCTGCTGGGAGTTCGACAGCGTCGACACCAGCAGGCCCAGGCCCAGCGTGCAGAGCAGGTAGATGAGGGAGAGGCCGAACAGCAGCGGGAAGCTGCCTCGGAACGGGATCTCGAACCAGAAGACGGCCACGCTGACGACGAGAAAGACCTGGATCACCCCCAGCAGGCCGAACGGCAGCAGCTTGCCCACCGTCAGCTCCCAGCCCTTGAGCGGTGTGACGTTGAGCTGCTCGAGCGTGCCGAGTTCCTTCTCGCGCACGATCGCGACCGCACCGAGCACCCCCGTGGTGATCATCAGCAGCAGGGCGAGAACGCCGGGCACCATGAACTGCTGGCTCAGCAGTTGCGGGTTGAACCACACGCGTGTCCGCGCCTCGAGGGCGCCCAACGGCACCCGGCCGGCCGCCCCAAGTCGGCTGGCGGCCACGTCGACCGCCTTCTCCGCGACCAGGCTGGTCGCGTAGGCGAGTCCGACGGTCGCGGAGTTCGAGTCGGTGCCGTCGGCAATCACCTGGACGGTGACGGGCCTTCCCGCCGCGACGGCGTTTCCGTACCCGGCGGGAATCGACAGCGCCATCCACGCCCGCCGGTGCTCGAGCGCATCGTCGATATCCAGGTCGCGCGACGTGACGTCCACGATGCTGAAGTACGGCGATCCCTCGAACCGGCCAATCAGGTCGCGGCTCGCCGGCGTCCGATCGGCATCCACGACGATCGTCGGGACGTTCCGGACGTCGGTCGTCGCGGCGTAGCCCATGACGATGAGCTGCATCACCGGGGCGATGATCAGGACGCGCAGCATCTTCGGGTTGCGCTTGAGCTCCTGGAACTCCTTGCGGACGAGGAAACGCAGGCGCCGCATGTCAGCCTCTCTCCTTCGCCAGGCGGATCGAGGCCAGGCCGAGGACGATGGTCGCGTAGACGGCCAGCGCGGCGAGTTCCGCAACGATGACGTGCGCCGTCACGCCTTTCAGCACGACGGCGCGGAGAGCGGCCAGGAAGTAGCGCGCGGGCACGATGGCGGTGACGACCTGGATCGGGACCGGCATGTTGGCGATCGGGAAGATGAAGCCCGACAGCAGCAGCGCCGGCAGCATGGAAATCAGCAGGCTCATCTGGAACGCAAGCGCCTGGGAATCGACCAGCGTCGACAGGAGGAGCCCCGTGCCGAGGGCGCCCAGGAGGTACAGCGAAATCGTGGCGAGCAGCAGCAGCCACGATCCCTTCATGGGCAGCGCAAACAGGACCATCGCCGCCGCCACCACGAAGAGGGCCGAGAAGAGCGCGATCACGAAGTACGGGATGGTCTTGCCGATCACGTACGACACGGTGCTGATGGGCGCCATGCGGACCTGTTCCCAGGTGCCGCGCTCCTTTTCGCGCACGATCGACATCGACGTCGAGATGACACTGCTGATCATGACGATGAAGCCGATCAGGCCGGGCACGAGGAAGAGGGTGCTCGTCAGCTCCGGGTTGTACCAGATGCGTGCTTCGGCGCTGATGGGCGGCGCCGCGTTCCGGCCGGCAAGGCGCTCCAGCTGGAGTTGCGCCGACACGCCCCGGACGATGGCCTGGGCGTACCCGAAGACGGTGGTGGCCGTGTTCGCGTTGTCGCCGTTGATGATCAGCTGCACCTGGGCGTCGCGCCCGGCCCGCAGGTCGCGGCTCATCCCCTCGGGAATGACGACCACGGCCCGGATGTCGCCGCGGTCCATCAGGCGTTCGACCTCGCCCATCGACGTGACGTTGGCGACAATGTCGAAGAACGTCGAGTTGGTGAACGACGACAGCAACTCGCGGCTCTCGGCGGTGTGCTCCCGGTCCATCGCGGCCAGGCGCACGTGGCGGATGTCCCAGTTGAGGGCGTAGCCGTACAGCCAGAGGAAGAACACGGGCACGAACAGCAGGATGACGAGCGTGCGGGTGTCCCGCACGATCTGCCAGAACTCCTTGCGTGCGACGGCGAGGGCCTTCTTCATGCCTCGCCTCCCCCTGCGCGTTCGACGACGTCCATGAACACGTCCTCGAGCGACGGCTGCACGAACTCGAACCCGTCGACGCCGAGGCCCCGTTCGGCGAACCGCTGGCGGATGGCCTCCGTCTCCCGCTGGCCCGGCTTCAGCCAGACGTGCAGCGCCGTGCCGAACAGGCTCGTCTTCTCGACGCTCGGCACGCCGTCGAGCGCCCTGAGCGCCTGCATCGGCGACGGGGTCCGCACCTCGATGACGGCGCGATCGGTGAAGACGCTCTTCAGTTCGTGAACCGTCCCGAGCGCGGCAATACGGCCGGCCTGCATCAGCGCGAGGCGATGGCAGTGCTCGGCTTCGTCCAGGTAGTGCGTCGTGACGAACACCGTCACGCCGCCGCGGGACAACTGGTCAATCAGCGCCCAGAACTGGCGGCGCGAGACCGGGTCGACGCCGCCCGTCGGTTCGTCGAGGAAGAGAATCGGCGGTTCGTGCAGGATGGCGCAACCGAGCGCGAGACGCTGGCGCCAGCCGCCGGCCAGGTCGCGGGTGAGCGTCTTCTCGCGGCCCTTCAGCCCGGCCATGTCGAGGGCGAACGCCCGCCGCTCGGCGAGCTTCGCATCGTCGAGGCCGTAGAGCCCGCCGAAGAACGTGATGTTCTCTTCCACCGTCAGCAGCTCGTAGAGGGAGAACTTCTGGGACATGTAGCCGATGCGGCGCTTGACGGCTTCCGGATCCCGCGCGACGTCCACGCCTCCGACGACGGCCGTGCCCGATGTGGGCGTCAGCAGACCGCACAGCATGCGGATGACTGTGGTCTTGCCGGCGCCGTTGCTGCCGAGGAACCCGAAGATCTCGCCCTGTTCGACGTCGAACGACACCTTGTCCACGGCAAGGAAGTGGCCGAAACGCCGGGTGAGATCACGAACGGTGACTGCGGGCATGGATCGACGGTCGCCTTTCGACTGTGCCTCTGGCCTAGCGGCCGAGCGCGCGATCGAGCCGCGCTTCGGCCAGGTGCCGGGCGGCCAGCGCCCGGGTGCGCCCGAGTTGCGCGCTGACGAGCGCCTGCTGGGCGTCGAGCACCTCGGTGTTCGATGTGAGTCCGGCCTTGAACCGCTCCGCCACGACGCGGCGCGCTTCGGCGGCGCTCGCCACCTCGTCGTTCGATGCGGAGATGGACGCCGCCGACGCCGCCACGTCCAGCAGCCGCTGACGCACTTCGAACTCGAGCGTGGTGTCGAATTCGGCCAAACGCTCGCGGGCGGCGCGCCGGGTCGCGGTGACCTGGGCGACATCGGCCTTGACGCGTCCGCCGTCCCAGATCGGCCACGAGACGTTGAACCCGACGTCCCAGCTGTCCTTCCAGGATCCGGAGCGCGGGAAGATCCGCGGGTTCGGCCGCGCGTAGTCGAATCCCGCGCCCAGCGACATCACGGGCTTCCGGCCGGCCGCCGCCGCCGTCCGCTGTTCGCCCATGGCATCGACGCGCAACAGCAGCGCCTGGCGCTCGGTGCGGTTCTTGCGCGCTTCGACCAGCACTTCGTCGATGGCGGGCGGCGTCATCGCCGCCCCGTCGAGCGGCAAGACGAGCTCGATGGGCGTCTCGAATCCGATGCCGGTGGCCCGCCGGATGTCCGCTTCGGCCACGTCCCGCATGTTGCGCGCCTCGATGAGCAGCACGCGCTGCCGCGATCGCACGGCCTCGGCGCTCAGCACGTCGTTCGGCGCGGCGATGCCTGCGGCCCGCAGGGCCCGCACGTCGCCCAGGTGAGCCTCGACCAGCTTCAGCGCCTCCTCGACGACCTTGACGGTCTCGATGGCCGTGACGAGGTTCCAGTAGGCCCGGGTCGCGTCGAGCTTGATGTCCGCACGGGTCGTCGATACGTCGACGGCTGCGGCCTTCTGCTCGGCCGTCGCCGCCCGCTGGAGCGCCTGGACGCGGCCTGACGTGTACACCGGCCACTGAACGTCGAGCCGCGCCCGCCAGTTGTCAGGGATGTCGGGGTAGATCACGCGCGCCGGCTGACCGGGCAGCTGGATGGCGAACTCGTCGACATGGTTCGTCCGCGTGTATCCGCCGACCGCGCTCACGACGGGCATGCGCGCGGCGCCCCTGGCCTCTGTTGCCGCCTTCGCCGCGTCGTCCCGCGCTTCCGCCTCGCCGATCCGGTGACTGACCTTGAGCGCGCGCTCGACGGCGACGTCCGGCGTGAGGCGGATCGGCGCCTGCGCGGCGGCGCGGGCCTGGCCGGCCAGCATCGCGATCGCAGCCGCCGCGGCCATGGCGAGTGTCCGAACGGTGAGGTCTCTCATGTGAACCCCGGGTCTCATATCCCTCTCCGGTTACGGCGTGACGGTCACGCGATCGATGAACACGTCTTCGAGGCTGGCGGGCACGACGCGAATGCTCGCCACCGTCACGCCGGCCGCCCCAAGCGCGGCCTGCAGCCTCGACACGGCCGCCACGCCGTCACCTCCGGTGAGCCGCACGTGCAGGCGCTCTCCGAACGTCTGCACGTCGCGGACACCCGGGTCGCGGCGGACGATCCCGATGACCGTCTCCTGCGGTTCGGCCAGGATTTCGACGAGCTCGCCCGGGAACGTCGCCCGGATGCTCCCGGGCGTGTCGATGGCGAGGACGCGGCCTTCGTTCATCAGGGCCACGCGGGAGCAGCGCTCGGCTTCGTCGAGGTATGGCGTGGCCATGAAGATCGTGATGCCCTGCGACAGGAACTCGGACAGCAGCCGCCAGAACTCCCGGCGCGACACGGGATCGACGCCGGTCGTCGGCTCGTCCATCAGGATGATCTCGGGCTCGTGCACCAGCGTGCAGGCAAGCGCGAGCTTCTGCTTCATGCCGCCGGACAGGCGGTCGGCGAGGCGGCCGCGGAACTTCGTCAACTGCATCATGTCGAGCAGGCGGGTCCGGCGGGCGGCGTAGTTCCTGACGCCGTGGATCTCGGCGAAGAACGCGATGTTCTCGTCGATGCTGAGGTCGCCGTACAGGCTGAACTTCTGGGAGAAGTAGCCGACCCGCTGCGTCAGCGCGCGGTGCTGCCGGATCGGGTCCATGCCCAGCACGCGGATCGATCCGGTGTCGCTCCTGAGCAGCCCGCATAGCAGCCGGATCGTCGTCGTCTTCCCCGCGCCGTCCGGGCCGATCAGGCCGAACATCTCGCCCTTCGCGACGTTATACGACACGTCGCGGACGGCCTCGGTGGTGCCGAAGCGCCTGGTGACCCGATCGAGCGTCATCGTGACGTCGGACATGGCGCTACTTTGTGTAGACGATCTCCGCCTCGACGGGCATGCCCTGCTTGAGCACGCCCTTGCGATTGTCGACGGTCACCTTGAGCCGGAAGACCAGCTTGGACCGTTCCGCGGCCGTCTGGACATTGCGCGGCGTGAACTCGGCCTTGGAGGAAATGAAGGTGAGCTTGCCGTCGATGGCCGCGCCGCCGCCGTCCGGATAGAGTTTGACGGCCTGGCCGAGCGTGACGCGCGGCACGAGCGGCTCATCGAGGAACACGTTGGCCCACACGTTGTCGACGTCGGCCACGGCGATGATGGGCACGCGCGGCGCCACGATCTCGCCTTTGTCCATCAGTTTCTGCGTGACGACGCCCGCCGCCGGGCTGTGGACCGTGGCGTCCCTGATCCCCTTGGCGATGGTGGCAATCTGCGCCTCGGCGTAGGCGAGGCGGGCGCGGGCGCCGTCGATTTCCTCGCGGCGCGCACCGGCCATCAAGCGGTTGAGCACCTCGGTGGCGGCCCGGAGGCGCTCTTCTGCGCCCTTCACGCGCATGTTCGCGACATCCCTCCTCGTCTTCGCGTCATCCCGCGGCTTCTCGGCGCCGGCGTTGGCGGCAATGAGCGACTCGTAGCGCTTGAGGTCGCGTTCGGCGGCCGTGACATCGTCGCGGGCGGCGGACAGGTCCGCATCGGCGGCGGCGCGCTGGGCGTCGGCCTGGCGGAGTTCCTCGACGCGCGGGCCGGCCAGCAGGAGGCGCAGCTGCGCGTCGGCCCCGCGGGCGTCGGCCTGGGCCCTGGTGAGCGCAAGCTGGGCGTCGGCGGTGTCGAGCTGGGCGATGACCTTGCCGACCTCGACGCGGTCACCCTCGGCGACGTTCAGGTCGAGGATGCGTCCGCCGACTTCGGCGGCCACCTGGATCTCGGTGGCTTCGACGTAGCCGGAGACGCGCACGCGATCGGTGGGCACCTTCGCGCCGCAGGCCGCGATGGGCAGCAGGAGCGCCAGGGCGATGGCCACGGAGGCGGGATGCGGGCGGCGGCGAAGGACATGCGGCGTCATAGCGAATCTCCGTTGGAACGGTGTCTCAGGCTGACATCGGCGGCACGCTGGCCCGTCGCAGGACGCGCCGACAGCGTTCTGCGGTTCAGGGTCTGGAGGTGCGTGATGAAGCGGTCGGGCTCGAAACGGGCGCTGTCTATCTTCGCGATGCGGGCCATGGTGTGGCGGATGGGCTCGGTGGCGAGGTAGACCATGATCGGCCAGACGGTGGTGAGGTAGAGGAGGATGGGGTCGACGTCGTTGAACTGTCCGGCGGCGCGGCCTTCGTTGACGATGCCGGTCATGGTGCGGACGATGCGGACCATGAGGGTGTAGGTTTCCTCGTCGAGGCGGCGTCCGCCTTCGGCGATTTCGCGGAGGATGATGGGAGCGAAGTGCGGGACGCGAGCGCCCTGGTCGACGAAGGCCTGGACGAAGTGGTCGAGTTTGGCGAAGGGGGTATCCGGTGAATCGGCGATGGTCTGGAGGTGAGCGCCCATGGCGCCGAAGACGTCGCGGAGGACGGTGCGGTAGAGGTTTTGTTTGGACTGGAAGTGGTAGTAGATCATGGCCTTGTTGAGGCGGGCGCGGGCGGCAATGCGGTCGACGCCTGCGGCGGCGAATCCGCGGAGGGCGAATTCGGTGGCGGCGGCGTTGAGGATGCGCTGGCGGGAGTCGGCGGCGTTGCGGGGCCGGCGGGTGGAGGTGTGGCGGCGTGGGGCGGGTGATGGGGCGGGGGTGCGCCTGGGCATGAATCTAACCAACCAGTTAGTTTAACTAACTAGTTAGTATATTCTCCTGCGCGAAGCTGTCAAGCCCCACCCCTGCTATCCTCTCCCCATGCGTATCCTCATCGCCGGCGGCTCGGGCTTCCTCGGCTCCCACCTCTCCACCACCCTCGCCGCCGCCGGCCACACCATCTCCATCCTCACCCGCCAGCCCTCCCCGGTCCCCTCCCGATCCACCCGCCTCATCCCCTGGACCCCCACCGGCTCCTCCACCCCCTGGGCCTCCACCGTCGGCCCCGTCGACGCCGTCATCAACCTCGCCGGCGCCTCCATCGCCGACGGCCGCTGGTCGGCCGCCCGCAAAGCCGCCCTCGTCTCCAGCCGCCTCGACGCCACCCGCGCCCTCGTCCACTTCATCCGACAGGCCTCCCCCGCCCCGGCCGTCTTCATCAGCGCCTCCGCCGTCGGCTACTACGGCAACCGCGGCGATGACGAACTGACCGAGGCCGACCTCCCAGGCGACGACTTCCTCGCGCAACTCTGCACCGACTGGGAGGCCGCCGCCCTCGACGCGAAATCGCCGGCGACGCGGGTTGTCCGCATCCGCACCGGCCTCGTCCTCGACGCCGACGCAGGCGCCCTGCCCAGGATGCTGCTCCCGTTCAGGATGGGGCTCGGCGGCCCGCTCGGATCCGGGCGCCAGTTCATGTCCTGGATTCACCGCGACGACTGGGTGGGACTGATCTCGTGGATCCTCGGGAACGACTCCGTCGATGGCGCTCTCAACGCCACGGCGCCCAACCCGGTGACCAACGCCGACTTCGGCCGGACGCTCGGCCGCGTCCTCCGGCGGCCCGCCATCATGCCGGCGCCCGCCTTCGTGCTCAACCTGGCTCTCGGGGAAATGGCGGAAGCGCTGCTGCTCTTCAGCCAGCGCGTGCGCCCCGCCCGCGCGCTCGCCGGCGGCTACCGCTTTGCCAGGCCAACCCTCGACGCGGCCCTTGCGGACCTGTTGAAGCCGCGCAACTGAACGGCCTCTCTCCGTTGCACGCCCGAGCCGGCGGAAGGACGGAGCTACTTCTTGATCTTGATCTCGGCCTCGGTCTGCACCTGGAACCGCCGGAACCTGGAGTACGTCGCCACTCCTTCAAACGCCACCTGGCCCACGCGCGAGGTCAGGCTGTTCGGGATGACAACCTCCGTCATCTCCGCCGGCACCCACAATCCCAGATTCGGATCGCGCGCGTACCGCACTGTGACCGCGAACACCGAGCCGTCACCCTGAAACCGGAACAGCAGCCGCGTGCTCATCACCGCGCCGCTCGCCGGATCGATCACGAACCAGCCCTCGGCGGGGAGATCGTCCTTCTGGTCCTGGCGGACCAGTGTGGGCCTGCCCGTCTCGCTGAATGTCACCTGGGTGCCCGTCACGCCGCCGGTACTCTTCGATCCGGACAGGCTGAAGGCGCTCCGGGCCACGTTTCCGGCGCCCAGGAACTCCAGCGCAAACAGCGGCATGTTGATGTTCCGCTCCACGCGACCGATGTTGTAGCGGGAACTCTCCTGTTTGATCAGGCCCAGTTGCGCCCGTGCCTCCTGGCTCCCGTCAAGGAACAGGCGCCTCAGCCGGTCATCGCGGTCACGGACCGAGCGGCCGTCCACCTCGAACACGTCCCGGAAGCCCAACCACCCCTCGGCGGCCTGCGGCCTGACCAGCAGAAGATCCGACCGCAGTTCCCGTTTGGCCCCGGCGGAGTTCTGCACGTACTGTTCTTCGGCGACGAGCATCGAGTACTCGCGCTGGTAGCCGGTGACGTACTCGATCGCTTTCGCCAGCAGGCGCTGCAGTTCGAGCTGGCGCGCGGCCGCCGCCCTGGCCTTGTCGGTGGCCGGTGACGCCGGTCCCCGCACAAGGGCATCCGGCGCCGCCAGTCCGCCAGGCGGAACTTCGGCCGGCGGAATCACGTCTGGCGCGTCCGCGACCGGCATCAGCCACGCGGGCGCATGGACGGTCACGGACGGCCTGGCCACATCCACGCGGATCGCATGGCGGCGGCCGTCGCGATCGGACGGCAGTGTCTCGAGGCCCAGCACGTAGCAGCTGCCCATCTCGAGCGCCGCCCGCTCGGCCGCCCGCTCGACCGCCTTGTCGGCCGTCTTGTCGGCGTTCCTGCCAAGCGCGCTGAACGTTCCGCCGGTCGCCAGCGCGATCCGCTCGAACGCCGCGCCGTCCAACGGATTGTCCGGGTTGTCCTTTGCACCAGGCATCCAGAGTCCGTGGACAACGGCGTGGGCTGCGATCGCCGACCGGACAACGTCGTCCGCCAGCGGCAGCCCGGACGCCGGCATGCCGGCCGAGATCAGCACGACGATCTTGCGGCCCGGCGTGGACTTCAAGGACTCCATCACCGACAGCAACGTCGCAACGAGACCGGCCGGCCCCGGGCTCTCGTCGAGGATCCTTGGCGCCTCCGCCAGCGACATCGCAGCGCGCTCGCGTTCCGCGGCTGCGACGCGGTCAGGGTCGCCCGCTGCGGCGCGGTCCGGATCTGCCGCGGCGGCAGGCGGCTGAACGGCGCCTGGCCGGTCCAGCGGCCTGTGGGCCGCCAGCGAGGCGCGGCCCACGATCTTGCGGAGCGCGGCCTGCACCTCCGGCCGGTCGGTCGTGAACGACATCCGCCCGCCGCGCTCAATCGGCACGCGCAGCACGCCGACGCGGTCGTCGAGGCCCAGCCGGTCAACAAGCGCGGTGGCTGCCTGCGTGGCGGTGCGTTCGGCTCCGCGTTGAATCGACAGTTCGTCAATGACAATGAGCACATTTCTCGCCGGCTCGGCGCCGAACTTCTCAATCGCCGTGCTCCCGGCCTGGCGCCTCGCGGCTTCGCCCGTGGAACCCGGACCGCGGTTGACGTGGCGGACCCACGCGATCCGGCGCGGCTTTCCGTCGACGGTGACCGTGAAACTGGCCGGGCCGAGTCCTTCGATTGACCTGCCGTCAGGATCCACGACGGACACATCGACCGGCGCTGTGGCGGCGGGCGCGACGGGGGGGGCCTGCGGCAACTGAACGGCCGCGGTGAGCCCCCCCGACACCACGACGATCGTCAGCACGGCGGACAACGTCGCGGCAAGGCTCAGCAGCGTGCTGGCGCAGAAGCGGAGGGTCGATGGCGGTGCAGGCACAGGGGGCGAGCGGGCCAGACTACTGGAAGTACTTCTTGAGCATCGCATTCCAGGCCGGGACCGGCTCGACCGTGCTGCCAATGCCCTCGTAGACGATCTGCTGCGGGGTCAGCTTGCGGCCGTAGAAGTTCCGGTTGGCGTCGCCGTCCGAGTTGACGACCGATCCCTTGATGGTGGCGCCCGCAAACAACCCGCGGCTGCGCGAGTAGCTCAGGATCTGCGCCTTGAGCTGGAGGTCGGTGGACGCCTCGGCATCGCGCCCGATGGGACCGGCGGCCACGCCGGCGTCCGCGCCGATCTTGAACTTGCTGCGCAGCAGGTTCTCGATCCCGCGGCGGTTCACGACGATGAGCACGATGTCGGTCTCGGCGAAGCCAATCTGGGCTCCGACGCTCACGCCCGTGATGGTCATGAACGACGGCGGCGACCAGACCCCCGTCAGCGGCTCACGAACGCTGATGATCCCCTTGCCCCGGTGGACGCCGAGGATGAGGCCGCCCTTGAAGGTGCCCGGGAAGACGACAATGGCCTCGGCCTTCTGCAGGAACGCCTGCGGAATGGCGTGTTCCGGCGACTGCATGATCTGCTCGAACACCTCGATGCTGCTCAGGATGCGGTCGCTCTGCGTCTTCTGGGCTCGCGCGGCGGCCGGCCACATCAGCATCGCCACGAGCACTGCGCACGCCGGAATCCGCCATCTCATCGCCGCCTCCAGTTCCGTCATCAGAACGCCGCCAGCTTCCGGATCGCGTCGACGATGCGGTCCGTGCTGGGCAGGTTCTCCTGCTCGAGGACGCTCGAAAACGGGCAGTGCGCGTCGGGATACGTCACGCGCAGCACCGGCGCGTCCAGCGTGGCGAAACGCTCCTCCATGATCGTGGCGGAAATCTCCGCGCCCAGACCGAGCGTCTTGACATCCTCGTGCACGACGAGCACGCGGTTCGTCTTGTCGAGCGACGCGAAGACGGCGTCCTTGTCCCAGGGCGACAGGCTCCGCAGGTCGATCACCTCGGTCTCGACGCCTTCGCCGGCCATGCGATCGGCGGCTTCTATCGCGAGCGTCACCATCGCGCCGTACGTCACGAGCGTGGCATCACGTCCTTCCCGGCGGACGGCGGCCTTGCCGATCGGCACGATCTCGTCGCCCTCGGGCACCGGGCCCTTGGCGCGGCGGTACAGGTACTTGTGTTCCAGGTAGATGACGGGGTTGTCGTCCCTGATGGCGGCCTTCAGCAGGCCCTTGGCGTCCCAGGGCGTCGACGGCGCCACGACCTTGAGCCCCGGCCGGTGCACGAACCACGATTCGGGATTCTGCGAGTGGTACAGGCCGCCGGCGACGTTGCCGCCGACGGGCGCCCGCACGACGATGGGGCACGAAGCGCGCCCGCCGTAGCGGTAGCGGAGCGTCGCCGCCTGGTTGACGATTTGATCGAAGCCGCACGTGATGAAGTCGCCGAACTGCATCTCGGCGACGGGCCGGTAGCCCCGCAGCGAGGCACCGACGCTGACGCCGATGATGCACGACTCCGAGATCGGCGTGTCGAGGCACCGGTACTCGCCGAACTCCTCGTGCAGCCCCTTCGTGATCCCGAAAGCGCCGCCGTACACGCCCACGTCCTCGCCGAGCACGAACACCTTGTCGTCGCGGCGCATTTCCTCGAAGAGCGCCTCGCGGATGGCTTCCAGGTAGGAGATTTCTCGGGCCATGTCGTCGATCCTGTTCATCGGGGCGGGCGCGGCGCCCCGCCCGCCGCGTTCATGCGTAGATGTCGGACGTCGCGTCCCCGGGCGACGGCTCCGGGCTCCCCTCGGCAAACGTCACGGCCGCGTCGATCTCCGCGCGGACCCGCTCCTCGATCCCGAGGGCGATCTCGTCGGTCAGCAGGCTCTGGCTCCGCAGGTACGCCGTGAATGTCGGCAGCGGATCGCGGCTCTTCCAGATCGCCTCCTCGTCGGACGTCCGGTAAAACGGCTTGTCGTGCTCCGAGTGCCCGTGCCACCGGTACGTCTTGCACTCGATGAGCGTCGGGCCCTCGCCGGCCCGGGCCCTCGCAATGGCGCCCTGCGTCGACTGGTACACCGCCAGCACGTCGTTGCCGTTGATGGAGACACCCTCGAAGCCGTATCCCGCGGCGCGATCCGCGACGTCCTCGATGGCCATCGATTTCTCGATGGGCACGGAGTACGAGTAGATGTTGTTCTCGCAGATGAACACCAGCGGCAGCTTGTGCACGCCCGCGAAGTTCATCGCCTCGTGGACGTCGCCCGTGTTCGACGCGCCTTCGCCGAAGTACGCCAGGACGACGTTGTCGCGCTGTTCGGTCTTGAACGTCAGGGCCAGGCCGGCCGCCACGGGCGTGTTGGCGCCAAGCATGCTGGTGTTGCCGAAGATGCCGAGCTCCGGCACGCCGCTGTGCAGCGCCGAATCGCGGCCCTTCGACAGACCCGTCGCTTTGGCGTACATCTGCGCCATCATCACGCCTGGCGCGACTCCCTTCATCAGGAACGTCCCGAGGTCGCGATGGAGCGGGCAGATGTAGTCGTCCGGACGGAGGCCGTAGCAGGTGCCCACGACGATCGCCTCCTGGCCGATGCCCGAGTAGACGCCGCTTCGCACGCGCCCCTGGCGCACCAGGATGCTCAGGCGCTCGTCGAACGACCGGATGAGCTTCAGCCAGTACAGCATCTCGAGCAACTGCTCGGTCGACAGCTTGAACTTGTATCGCTTGATGGATGGCATGGCGGAACCTGGCTCAGTGTAACACTGCGCGGCGGCCACGAACGTAGCTGATGGCCAGCCGCAGTCCGACCCTCGGGAACCGCGCGAGGAACTCGCGCCTCGCCGCGGCGTAGCTCAGATCTCCCGCGGCGTACGCCACGAGCAGCCGGTTGACGTCCGGGAACACCCGGACCGCCCGCACCAGCCGGTCGACCCGCGAGAGGTCGGCGAACAGGTACCGGCTGAGGAAGCGGGAGTCCCGCAACTCGGCGCCTATCTCGCGCCGCCAGTACCGCCGGTAAAGGCGCGCGGACGGCCCGTCGAGAATCGCCCGGCCCGCCAGGTCGCCCGTGACCATGGCGAAGAAGATACCCTCGGCCGAGAAGCCGTTGACGAACCCGCCGGCGTCGCCGGCCAGGTAGACGCCGCGCCGCGCCGTGACCCGCAGCGGGCCGCCGAGGGGAATCTGGTACGGCGTGAAGCGGTCCGGGTCCGACGCGCCGGTCAGCAGGCCGCGCGCCCTGGCGTGCTCGACGAACCGGGCGTGGACCGCGTCCGGCTTCTCGCTGATCGCCGCCTTGAACGAGGACAGCAGGTAGCCAATCCCGACGTTGACCCAGTCGCCTTTCGGGAAGATGTAGCCGTAGCCGTGGCCCGATCCCGGCGCGAACGACACCCACAGCGTGTCCTGGTCGCGCGCGTTCAACTGCGCCGCCGG
>Ga0334722_10003722_pt1 | contig 16255 bp, 12 predicted proteins | sample C3_bottom_MG_FD_207210 | JGI IMG/M metagenome (GOLD analysis project Ga0334722, IMG submission 207210) | Sediment microbial communities from Yellowstone Lake, YNP, Wyoming, USA - C3_bottom | ecosystem: Environmental > Aquatic > Freshwater > Lake > Sediment | place: USA: Wyoming | collected...
ATAATGCCACGACCCGAGCGACCACCGGTAAGCCGTGTGCGGGTAATCCGCACGCACGGTTTGAACGGGGGTCTTGCTAACACCCGGCCGGCGCTGCCGGCTAGAGACAAGTAGGATCTACCAATGAAGCGAGTCCTTCCGAAGCCCCTGGTCCAGGATGTGTCCCGCGCACTTGCCGACTGGCAGTCGCGAAGTTGCACGCGGAGGATGTGGGAGCGCGACACCACCCTGTGGAGCGGGGCCGACGAAGGGAAGTGGCTGGGCTGGCTGACGGCCGTCGAGGATCATCAGGAACGCATCGACGAATTCCGCCTGGTGGCCGAGAGCGTCCGGAGCGGCGGCTTTGCCCACGCCGTCCTGCTCGGCATGGGTGGATCGAGCATGTGCCCGGAGGTGCTTCGGCTGAGCTTCGGGCGCATCGACGGGGCCCCGGATCTCTGCATCATCGATTCCACCGACCCCGGGCAGATTCGCGACGTCGAGTCGCGCGTGGACCTGGCGCGCACGATCGTGATTGTCGCGAGCAAGTCCGGCAGCACGCTCGAACCCAACATCCTGCTCGAGTACTTCTCCGAGCGCGTGAAGGCCGTCGTGGGCGAGCGCGAGGCGGGCAGCCGCTTCATTGCGATCACCGACCCGGGGTCATCACTCGATCGTCTCGCCTCCGAACGCGGCTTCCGCCACATCGTGCACGGCGTGCCCGGCATCGGCGGCCGGTTCTCGGCGCTGTCGGCCTTTGGCCTGGCGCCGGCGGCCATCATGGAGATCGACGTCGAGCGGCTTCTGCGGCGCGCCACCGAAATGGTCCGCGCCTGTTCTCCTGAAACGCCGGATGCGTCGAATCCAGGCGTGCAACTGGGGGTCACGCTCGGCGTGCTCGCGAAAGGCGGCCGCGACAAGCTCACCATCGTCGCATCGCCGGCGATTGGCGATCTCGGCGCCTGGCTGGAACAGCTCGTCGGAGAGTCGACGGGGAAGGGCGGGAAGGGGATCATTCCGGTCGATCTCGAGGAGCCGGGCGCGCCGGATGTGTACGGGAACGACCGCGTGTTCGTCTACGTCCGGTTCACGCCGGTACCCGATCGCGCGCAGGATGCGGCCGTGAAGGCCCTGGCGCAGGCGGGCCAGCCCGTGCTCCGCATCGACATCGGGAGCACCTACGACCTGGGCCAGGAGTTCTTCCGGTGGGAGATTGCGACCGCTGCGGCGGGCGCAATACTCGGCATCAATCCGTTCGACCAGCCGGACGTCGAAGCAAGCAAGATTGCGACGCGCGCCCTCACCAGCGCCTACGAAACATCCGGTGCATTTCCGGCCGAGACGCCGCTCTTCTCCGACGGCACGCTGACGTTCTTCACGGATGAACGCAACGCGGCCGAACTCAACGGCGCTGTCGGCGCAGCACGTTCGGCGGCCGCCTGGCTCCGCGCGCACCTGAATCGGACCAAGGATGGGGACTACGTCGCGCTGCTGGCCTACATTCCAATGAACGAGGCGCATCAGGCCGCGCTGCAGGCGACGCGGCACCTGGTTCGCAACGCGCGACGCGTGGCCACGTGCCTCGGATTCGGCCCGCGGTTCCTCCATTCGACGGGGCAGATCTATAAGGGCGGCCCGAACACCGGCGTCTTCCTGCAGGTGACGTGCGACGATGCGATCGACCTGCCGGTGCCGGGCCGCGCGTTCACGTTCGGCGTGGCGAAGACGGCGCAGGCGCGAGGCGACTTCCAGGTGCTGGCCGAACGCGGCCGGCGAGCCCTGCGCGTGCATCTCGGGCCGGACGTGGCGGCCGGACTGCGGGCGCTCGAGGCGGCGGTGCGTGCGGCGCTCGAGCGCCCCTGACGCGACTAGTACCCCGTCCCAGTGGATCTGACTGATTCACGCGGCCACGTCCTGGGAAACGGGCGCGAGCTTCGGATAGAGCCGCCCGAGTTTAGTGCGGGCTTGTTCGATCCCAAACATCCAGGTGATCGCGGCTTCCGCTTGATTACGAGCGTGGGTCCACGTCTCAACCTCTCGGGCCATCGTGCCGCGATCCGGGATGCGACGGTCCAGGCATTGCTTGACCAGAATGCCGATCTCGATTTCCACCATGTTCAGCCAACTCGCATGCTTCGGCACGTAGTGGAAATCCAGCCGGCGCAAGATCCGTCGGGCTTCCGCTGCCGGAAACCTCTCGTAGAACGCCGCCGCGGTATGGGTCGAGAGATTGTCCAACACGATCTGGATCCGGGCGTACGCCGCGTAGGGACCATCGACCAGATCGCGGGCCCATTCGGCGAAGTCCCGCGACGTCCGCCGATCGGTGACCTTGGTATACCGCAAGGGACGGTGCGCATCGACGGCCACAAATACATTGGCGGTCCCGTTCCGGCGGTACTCGTAATCCTGCCGGGCCGATCGGCCGGGTGCTGGCGGCGTGGGCGGCCGGACTTCCTCGATCAACTGGCGGGGCGTCTCGTCGACACAGACGACGGCGGTATCGGCGGCCGGCGGCGTGGTGTAGAGATCCAAGACATCCTCCATGCGGGCCACGTATTGGGCATCGATCGCGGGCACGCACCACATCTTTCGCTGCCACGGCTTGAGGTCGTTCTCTTCCAATCGCCGCGCAATCGTCTGTCGCGAAATCTGCGGATGGGCCGTCAGGCTCACCATCGCCTCGGCCAGCAACGCCAGCGTCCAGGTCGCGCGACCCGCCGGCGGGGCCGAACAAGCCGTCGCGATCAGCAGGGCCTCTTCACCGGCCGCCAGCTTCCGAGGCCCGCCGGGCCGTGGCGCTTCCGCCAGCGCCTGCGCCAGACTGTCCTCCACGAAGCGCCGCTTCGTCCGATACACCGTCGACGTCCCGACGTGCAGCGTGTCCGCGATGACGTCGTCGGCACAACCGGCGGCGGCGGCCAACAGGATTTGCGCCCGTTTCACGGTCCGAACTCCACGGCGCCCGCCCGCCACCAGGGCCACCAACTGCTGGCGCTCGCCTTCCTCCAACTCGACGCGATATCGTACGTGCATCGGAACCTCCTGCACCCAGAGGATCACGAGACGCACGCCGATGCAACCCCTTTCACCGCGCTTCACCGACACGCAGGGCCAGTATCTCGCCTTCATCGCCGCCTATGTGAAGCTCCACCGGCAGGCCCCCGCGGAGGCCGACTTCGTAACGTACTTCCGCGTGACCCCACCGACCGTCCACCGGATGATCGTCATGCTGACCGACCGCGGCCTCATTCATCGCGAGCCCGGCCGGCCTCGCAGCATCCGGCTCTTGGTCGACGTGGCCCAATTGCCTCCGCTGCAGTAACCAATCGATCACAATCACTGGGACGGGGTACTAGGCGGAACCCACGGCGTCGTGCTCGTCCGGTGTCCTCAATACCGGACATTCCCATGTGCCTCGGCCGGCGGACCGCTGAATCTCGAACAAAAGCAGGCCTTCGACGCTGGCGCGATCTTTGCCCCTATGGTGGCTGACGGCCGTCGAGCAGACGGCAAACTGAGGAGGCTGCCATGAGATCCATCACCCGCTTCATCCCGGCGATCGCCACCATCGCCCTCTGCGCGACGGCGCTGGCCGCCGCCGCGGAGCCGCAGCAGCGCGACCGCGACCGGGGCGGTCGCGGGCGAGACACGTCGACCGTACGGAGCGCGCCGCAGGAACGCGGTGCGCGGCCGGAGAGCGGCCGGTCCGCGCCCTCGCGCGCCGAGAGCCCGCGCATGCGGCAGCCCGAGACCGCAGCGCCTCGCGCCGAGAGCCCGCGTATGCGGCAGCCCGAGACCGCAGCGCCTCGTGCCGAGAGCCCGCGCGCGCGGCAGCCCGAGTTTGCCGCGCCCCGCGCCGAGACTCGTCGGACGCCGCAGCCTGAGTTTGCCGCGCCCCGTGCCGAGACTCGTCGGGCGCCGCAGCCGGTCGGGCCTGCGTTCGGCGGCGATGTGACCCGCGGACGGCAGCCCGGCTATTCCGTCCCTCGCGGGGACGCGACCCGCGGACGGCAGCCGGCAGGGCCTGCGGCTCGGGGCTTTGCCCAGGGTTACGGCGACCGCCGCGGTTATGCGTCGCCTCGGGACCGCGGGATGTCGCCGCTGGGGCGCGTGCTGATGTCGCTCCGGCCGCTGTTCGGGCCGCTGCCCGCACGGCACTACGTGTTCCGGCCGCACATGCAATTGGGGCTCGGCTTGTGGCTCGGGCAGTCGATTCTCTTCCCGAGCGAAAGCTACCTCTACGGGCGCGAGACGTACCGCGACTACGGGGCGCTCAGCTTCGAAGTGGACCCGGCCGATGCCTACGTCTACGTGGACGGCTACTACGTCGGGGCCGCTGGTGACTTCGGGCCGTATGGCCGGCCGCTCTCGTTGCGAGCGGGCGCCCACCGCATCGACCTCGAGGCGCCGGGGTACCAGCCGGTGACGTTCGACGTCGACGTGCTGCCGGGACAGCTCATCCCGTTCCGCGGCCGCCTCGACTACATCGGCCAGGCCTGGTAACACCGGAGGGTCGGGCTGGTTCTGACGGGCGGACCCACCCGGGTCCGCCCGTTTCGTTGCCGGCCTGGAAACGCCCGCGTGGCTGATACTGCGACCGCGCCCGTTCTGGGAGAGAATGGGGCAGAGCCGCTGCCGGCTGTCTGACCCATGCACACCGACGATCTCTCCGCCTGGACGCACGATCACGTCTTCGATGCCGGGAGCCGCGTTGCCGAGCGCGGCACCCGGATCGTGACGTGGATCACCGCCGTGATGATGGTGGTGGAAATCACCGCCGGCTGGTGGTTCAACTCCATGGCGCTGCTGGCCGACGGCTGGCACATGAGCTCGCACACGGTGGCCATCGGATTGAGCGCCTTCGCGTATGCGGCCGCGAGGCGCTACGCGCGCGACTCGCGCTTTGCGTTCGGCACCTGGAAGATCGAAGTGCTCGGCGGATTCGCCAGCGCCATCTGCCTGCTCGGCGTGGCGGCGCTGATGGTGGCCGGCTCGGTGGAACGCGTGTTCTCCCCGCAGCCGATCCACTACCGCGAGGCCATCGTCGTCGCCATCATCGGCCTGCTCGTCAATGTCGTCTGCGCGGCCATCCTGGGACAGGCCCACACGCCGCGCGACGGGGAGGCTGTCGCCGGCGCGGGCGGGCATCCCCATCATCATGACCTGAATCTCAGGTCGGCCTACGTCCACGTGATCGCCGATGCGGCCACGTCGGTCCTCGCCATTGTCGCGCTCGCGGGCGGCTGGATGTACGGCTGGTCCTGGCTCGATCCGGCGATAGGTGCCGTCGGTGCGGTGGTGGTTGGCGCGTGGGCGAAAGCCCTCCTCGTGCAAACCGGCAACGTCCTCCTGGACCGGGAGATGGACCACCCGATCGTGGACGGCGTGCGGGCTGCCGTGGAAACCGGTCCGGACGAGGGCGACACGCGGGTGACGGACCTGCACGTGTGGCGGGTGGGCAAGCGCGCGTACTCCTGCGCCATCAGCCTCGTGACCCACGATCGAACGCTGACGCCGGCGAGGGTCCGCGAGCAACTGGCCAGGCACGAGGACGTGATGCACGCCACCGTGGAGATCCAGTTGTGCCCGCGGACTCCCGCGCCCGGCGGGAGTGCGCGATGACACTGGGCGTGCGCGGCCGGCACGCGGCGCGTTTTGCGTGGCACTACGTCCGCCGGACCGAAGTGGAGCATTTCTCCCGGGCGGCCGCCTTCGTCCGGCGCACGTGGTGCCTCGGCCTGGCGGAGCGCCTCGTCCTTGGCGGCGTCCTCGTGCTGGCGGCCCTCAGCGGGGCGGCGGGTCTGCTGAGGCCGGGCACGACCGCGTCCGTGATGGCGTTGTCAGCATGCCACCTGGCCTATTTCACCATGGCCTGGTCGGTCGCGCTGGCCGTGGCCGCATCCAGGGATTCGCCCCTGGTGCTCATCGCGATTGCACCATGGCTCGCGTTCTACCAGGTGCTCGCCTGCGGCGCGTCGGTCGGCACGCCCGTCGCCGTGCTGCCCGCGGCCTGGCTGCTGTGGGCGCTCTTCAGGCTCGTTGCGCGGGTCGATTCGTGGTGGCGGCGGATGCTGTGCTGGCTCGTGGTCGCCGCGGGCGCGGGCTACGTCGGCGCGGGGCCGTCCGGGCTGCGTCGCGCGCTCGGCTGGACGCCCAGGGACGCCCAGTTCCTGCTGTTCAGCGTGCTGTCGGTGGCCGGGCTGCTGGCGCTGCTCCTCGTCCGCCGGCGCGGGGCCAGGCCGATGTCGTTTGCGTCCGCGCTTACCGGCGCGTTGCTGACCAGCGCCGTCGCGATTGGCGTGAGCGCCTCGCGGGACTGGCTGTTCACGGTGGACTGGACCCGCACGATGGTGGGCGATGCCGGCGCCATCGTCGTGCTCTTCTGGATGTGGGCGGCCGGCAGTTTCGCCGCGTCGGCGCTGAAACTGGCCGGCTGGGGCATCAGGCGCGCGGGCCGGATCGTGCCGGCATACCCGGCGCGCTTTCTTTTCATTGCCGTCGTGACAGCCGTGACGGCGTGGGAAGTGGTGTCGGCGGCCGACATCCGGCTCGACCGCCTCGAACGTGAAGTGCTGATCGCCCACGTGGCGGCAGGCGTGCTCGCCGTCTCCGCCATAGTCTGGCTGTGGGTACGCGACCGGCTGTCCCGACCGAGGTTGATCCTGCTGACCACGTGGTGGGTCGTGGCCTGGATGGTGCTCCATGGCCTGCACGCGAGCAGCCTGGCGGTGGTGGCGACCCGGCTGGGATCACACGAAGCGGCCGGTGCGGGGCTCTTCGTGATCGCTGCGGGCCTGGCGCTCGAGCTGGGCAGGATGGAGCGCGACTGGCCGGCGGCCACGGCGGCGCGCGTGCGCGGCCAGCTTGGGCTCGTGGCGCTCGCGGTCGCCTGCGCGGTGATCCTGACGACGACACCCGGGGCACAGTGGGAGTCCTCGCGGTCCCTCATGGTGCTGGCCGGCATGCTGCACCTCGGTGTGCCGCTCGCGCTGCACGACGGCTGGTCGCGGCGCGGGTCCGGCCGCTGTCGGTTTGGCGTCTGGCCGCGCGTCGCCGTCTTCGCCACTGGCTATGCGACGGCGTTGGCGATCCTGGTCTGGGAGCCCGTGCGCGCGGCGGCGCTTGCCGCGGCGATTCCCGTCCTGGTCGTGGTCCTGGTGGTGCTGGTGCGCGTCCGGCCGGTCCTGGTCAGGGCGAGCGGTGCGCTGGCCGGGGCGCTCTTCGGCGGCGGGCTTGTCGCCGGCTGGATGATGCCGTACCCGCCCACGATTCCGTTCCTGCCGCCGCCGCCGTGGATCGCGGTCCTGCGCGACTGGGGCGCGCTCGGGCGGCCCCCGCTGTCCATCCAGCATCTGGGCCTGCTCGTCACAGCCTGGGTGACGGGCGGGGCGATCGGGTGGTTCGTGTTCCGGACCCGCGCTACCGCCTCAGAATCCGGTTCTGCTGCCAGATCGACTTGAGCGCGTCGCCCTCGCTCGCGGCGGCGGCCCAGGCCACATCAGGCGCGGCGGCGGCCGCGGAAGACGCCGGGCAACTCAGATTCGTCAGGTAGCCGATGGCGGCCGACAGGCGCGCTTCGTTCCGATCGCCGAGCGCGTGAGTGTAGTCGTCGGCCACCGCGCAGCCCGGCACCTGGACGCCGACGGTGCCCGTCGTGTTGGCCGGCGAGAAGCCGTCAAAGTAATCGCCGATGCCCTGGTGGTTGACGCCCTGGAACTCGATCGAGAAGTACGTCGTCCCGCAGTTGTCCTGCGGATAGAACCCGTACGGCTTGCCGCACGTCGTCGCGCCGATCTGGACGACCTGCACGTTGACGCCGCGCAGGCTGTTGATGATCGACTCGCTGGCGGAACACGTGTTCGCGCCGGTAAGCACCACCACCCTTGACAGGTTCAGCGCCGGCAGCGCCTGGCCGGTGGTTCCCGAGAACCCCTGTGTCGTGGAATGGAACGCGATGGGCGAAATCGTCTGCCCGGTGACGGGATCCCGGGTGGGGTTCTTGTCGTTGAACACCGTCTTCTCGAACGTCTTGCCGGTGGTGGCGGACGGCCCGGCGATCATGTACGCGACCTCGCTGGCGATGTCCAGATAGCCGCCGCCGTTGTAGCGGATATCGAGCACCAGGTCGGTGACGTTCGCCGCCGCCAGTTGCGCGAAGGCGCTCTTCAGCAGCGGCTCGGCCGTGGCGATGTGGTCGTTGAAGAGCATGTACCCGACGGTGCCCGCCGGCGTGCTGTACGTCTGGACGTTCTGCACGGGCGTGGACGTGACGCTGGCCGAGACCAGCGTGACGGTGCGGGGCGTGCTCGCTCCGAGATCGAGCACCGAAAACGTGTGAGACACGCCAATCGCGGACGGGAACAAGCCCGCGTTGAGCTTGTTCACACTGGCCGTGTCGTTGGCGTTGATCAGATCCACACCGTCGACCGTGAGCAGCTTCGCGCCGCGTGCAAGGCCGGCCGAGACAGCCTGCGATCCGGGCTCGGTGTAGGCGACGACGACGAGGCGCGGCGGCTGCGAGGACAGGATGACGAACTGTGCTCCGTAACCCGCTTCGACGCCGGACTGGGAGAGCGCCACCCAGTCGCTCGTGAGATACGTGAAGTGGAACTTGTCCTTCGGATTGCCCGATGGCGTGACCGCCGACGTCTTCAGCAGCTTGAAGTAGTCGGCCGTCGCGTATCCCACCGGGTTGATGTCGGGCACCTCGCGGTACCAGAGGTACAGTTCGTTGGTCCACGAGCGGAGGAAGAAGTTCTCGGACAGGCTCGATCCGCTCTTGTCGAGGTAGGCCCTGCCCGTCGCGGGGTCGGTGCCGGTGCGGGGGGTGGCGCACTGATTGGCGTAACTGCTCGACGCCGCGTAGACCCCCGAGGTCCAGGTGGCCGTCGTGGGCGACGACGAGGAGGATTTCGCACCGCAGCCGCTGACGGTCGCCAGGGCCACCATCATGATCGCGCCATGCTGGAGTCTCATGGGACCACCATAGCACGGGCGGCGGAGCGCGGACACGGCTTAGCGGAGAGCAGACTGGCCGCGCCCCCCCGCCGTCTAAACGCCTACTTCCTCGCGATCATCAGGCCCGAGGGGCCCGGCAGCTTCACGTGCGCCGGATCCCTGAAGCCAGCCTGCTCCAGCCACCCGCGGTACTCGTCGCCGCTGTAGCTGTTGCCGCCCGCCGTGCCGACGAGCATGTTCAGGGCAAACAGCGCGGCCGATCGCGGCGCAGTCTTGTCGGCGTCGAGAATGAAGTCCTGGACGACCACGCGCCCGCCAGGCTCGAGCGCGGCGTGGCAGCGCCGCAGCAGGTCCTGGTTCTCCTCGGGGCTCAGCATGTGGCAGATGGCCGAGACGAAGACCAGGCCGTACTCTGCGTCCATGCGCAGGGTGCGCAGATCGCCGGTGCGCGTCTTCACCCGATCGCTCAGGCCGGCGCGCTCGATGTGCCCCCGGGCAATCGCACACACCTCTTCGAGATCGAGGATGTCGGCGGTGAGCTGCGGATTGGCCCGGGCAAAGGCAATCGAGTACGCGCCGGACCCGCCGCCCACGTCGAGCAGGCGGCCGACGCCGTCGGTGCCGACGGCGCGCACGACGTGAGGCGCACGCTCGCTGGCGTTCCGGTCCATGGCGGCGATGAACGCCTCGGTCCAGTCCGCGCCCCGGCCGGACATCTCCCGGCGGGTGACGGCGGTGCCGGTTCGCACGCACTCGGTGAGCGTGGACCAGCGGTTCCACAGGTGGACCGAGTGCATGACGGCCGCCCGCGCCGCGTCCTTGCCGCCCGCGGTAAGGTACCGCGCGCTGGCTGGCGTCGGGCGGAAGACGCCGGAGGTCTTCTCGAGCAGCTTCATGGCGGCCAGCGCGTTCAGCAGCATCTCCGTCGCTCTCGGATCGGTGGAAAGCGTCTGCGCGGCATCCGCGGCGGTCGCGCCCGTCTGGACGGCGGTGAACACATCGAGTTCGACCGCCGTCAGGACGGCCCGGGACTCCTGGTAGGCGCGAATGATCTGGTTGAGATCGTCGGGCAGCGTCCCGGCCGCATCCCTGGCGCGGAGCGACGCCTGGTACCGGTCGCGGTTCGCCGCGATTTCGGCGCGTGCGGCGTCGGCGTCCGTCCGCGCGAGGCGCGCCACGACGGTGCCCTGTCCGAAGTGCGATCGCACCAGTTCCGGCACATCCGCCGGCGTCACGCCGCCGTACCAGACGCCATCCGGGTAGACGACGATGTTCGGGCCGTGTTCGCACAGGCCCAGCGATCCGCACGTGGTGATCTGCACGGTGTCGCCCAGTCCTTGCGCGGCGACTTCCCGCCGGAGCGCGTCGAGCACCCGGGCCGAGCCCGCCGCCGAACAGCCGGGCACGCCCTCGGGTTTCTGCTGATCGCACATGAAGACGTGGTAGCGGAACGGGTGCATTGGTGTACTCCTGTCAGCGGCGGCGAGGCGCGCCGTATCCGTAGAGCTTCCGTGTGGCATCGCCGATCGTCCGGATCGCGAGCCGGCGCGGCATCAGCCGCGACATCAGGAACGCCGCCACGCGGTTGAACGCGCCGGGCACCACGCTTGACGATCGGCCCAGCGCGTTCAGGGCTGCCGTCACGACCGGTCCCGGCTCCTGCATGGGCGTGCTGCCGACCGGACGCGACGACTCGAATCCCGGCGTGCGCGTGGCTCCGGCGCGGCACGCAAGGACGTCGACGCCGTGATGCCGCAGCTCGTCCCACAACCCTTCGGCGAGCACCAGGTTGAACGCCTTGGTGGCGGCATACGTGGCCACGATGGGCGAGCCCTGTGATGCCGCGAGCGAGGACATCAGGATGATACCGCCGCGCCCGCGCCCGACCATCGCCCGGCCGAACGTGTGGGCCAGCGAGAGCGGCCCGCGGCAGTTGACGTCAATGGTGCGCAGCTGATCCTCGAGCGGGTAGTCCAGGAACGGGCCAATCATCCTGTGAGCCGCGTTGTAGACGAGCAGCCCCACGTCGAGGCCTGCCGCGGCCTCATCGACCCGCGCTGCCATCGCCGGGCTGCCGAGATCGACAGCCGCCGTGCGGACGTCGACCGGGAAGCGCGCGCGCAGATCGGCCGCCAGCGCCTCCAGGGCGTCCGCGCGCCGCGACACGAGCACGAGGTGGATGCCGCGTTCGGCGAGCTGCACGGCGAACGCCGCGCCGAGGCCGGCCGACGCGCCCGCGATGACGGCCCAGGGACCGTAGCATTCCCTGAAGGACGAGGTGCGTGACGGCGCCATGTCAGTAGATCCCCGGCACGATCCGGTACGGCACGCGACGGCAGTACTCCTGCCAGGTCGCGCCGTACCTGGCCGCGCACCGGGCGTCGTCGGCGATCTGCCGCGGCACCAGCAGCGCCACGTAGTAGAGGGGGTACAGCCACGGCAGCAACGCCTGCGGGAACCCCAGCGCCAGCGTGATGCCCGTCGCCATCAGGATTTCGCCCAGGTAGTTGATGTGCCGCGACCATCCCCAGAACCCGCTGCAGAGCACGTGCGGACTGTCAGCGCCGAGCGCCACCGGCTCGATGAGGCCGAGGAACGTCTCCTGCGGCGCGACCTTGAACCGGTACTTCTGCATGTTCGCGCCGCGCGCCAGCATCCAGCCCGCCAGGAAGACGAGTACGCCTGCCGCGAGCAGCCACCCCGGCGCGTGAGGGTTGGGCTCGTCGGCGACGGCCCAGAGGCCGATGCCGTAGAAGTAGGGATAGAACACCGTGCAGCCCCACCCCAGTTTGAAGCCCACCCGCTCCGCCACCAGATCCCAGGTGTAGAGGTGCACCCGCTCGAAGTAGAGGTAATCGATGACGAAGAACGACAGCATGGCGGCCGAGAGCATCACGCCGGGAGAGGGATCGGCGGGGTGGACGATCCGGTGGTGGGCGGCGAATGACAGGACGTTGAGCTCCAGCATCACCGCGCCCACGAGATAGAGCGCCATCTTCGCGTCGACGCGGCCGCCGAACCAGCGCGGATCGGCCACCCGGCCGAGATACAGATCCGAAAGCAGGCCCCCGCGGCGCGGCGCCGGCAGCACCACGGCCAGCGTGAAGACGAGGCCGATGACGCAGGCGCCCGCCAGCGATTCCCAGCGCGCCGTCCACAGGGCATCCCACGCCATCCAGCCCCGGCGGCAGGCGATCTCCCACAGCGCGAGCACGATGGCGCCGACCGCCAGGCCGTTGATGCGATAGCGGCGCCTGGCGCCGGTCAGCGGATCGAGGATGTAGCCGTCGACCCAGCGGGTGGGGACCGCAAGGTGGAGCCCCAGGATGAGCGCGTAAATCGCCGCAGGCCAGAGATAACCGGGCATGGCTCTGCATCATATCGCCCCCGGTTGCGATTTGGGCGGGCGAGCCGGGCACAGGGCCGGCCCCCGCCGCGGGAACCGATAAATGTGACAGTTGACAATGTGACAGTAGCTGTGTATATTGAGCGCCATGGACGACGGGCAGCGCCGGTTCGGCATCGACGAACTCGCGGATCTGGGTGGCGTGTCGCGCCGGACCGTCCGCTACTACGTGCAGGAAGGCCTGTTGCCCGAACCCCTCGGCGTCGGCCGGGGCCGGCACTACGACCGGCGGCATCTCGACGCGCTGCTGCGCGTGAAGACGGGACAGGAAGCCGGACGGTCGCTCGACGAAATCCGCGCCTGTGCGCACCCCCGGCCGGCGGCCGGCCGGCGGCCCGCATCCGCCGGCAAGCCCGCCGCACCGGTGCCGCGCAGCGTGTGGCGCCGCCTGGAACTCGCCCCTGGCGTTGAACTGCACCTGGCGCACGGCATTCGCATGCCGGCCGAACGCCGCCTCGATGAACTGGCCGAGTGGTGCCGGCAGCACCTGGTCCTCACCCCGGAAGGAGAGCAGTAGCATGAGCCCGTTGGCTTCGGCAGGTCCCGATCGTTCGTCCCGGCTGATCACGCGCGACGGCGGCCAGCCGATTCCCCTCCAGCACGTCCACGTCGACGCGCAGGTGATCGATCTTTGCGCGCGCGTCACGGTGCACCAGGCCTACCGCAACGTGGAGTCGGCGCCGCTGGAAGTCGTCTACGTGTTCCCGCTCGACGAGGGGGCGGCGGTCTGCGCGTTCGAGGCGACCGTGGACGGCGTCCGCTACGTCGGCCGCGCGGTGGAGCGCGACGAGGCGTTCAAGCAGTACGACGACGCGCTGGAGGCGGGGCACGGAGGGTTCCTGCTGGACGAGGAGCGTGCCGATGTGTTCACGGCCAGCCTGGGAAACGTGAAGCCCGGCGCCGAGGTGGTGCTCTCGATCACGTACGTGACCGAACTCGCCGCCGAGGGCGGCGGGGGCCGGTTTACGCTGCCAACCACCGTGTCTCCGCGTTACGCGCCGGCCGGCGACGGCGCCGGCGTGGGCCCGACGCCCGCCGAGACCCTCAATCCGCCCGTGATGCCCGGCGTGCCCTACGCGTTCACCTTCGAGATGACGGTGGAGATGAACGGCACCCTGAAGAAGATCTTCTCGCCGTCGCACGCGCTCGAGGTCGAACAGGACGGCACGCGGGCCCGCGTACGCCTCGCGCAGCGGTCGGCGGCCATGGACCGGGACCTGGTCGTCGTCATCGAAGCCGAAGGCCTGGACGCGCCCCACGCCACCATCGAACACGGCGCGCACGGCGGAGCCGTGCTGGTCTCGTTCGTGCCGTCCTTCGAGGCCGAGGCCCAGGCCGCGGAGGTGGTGTTCGTCGTGGATCGATCGGGTTCGATGGGCGGTAGTTCGATCGAAGAGGTCCGGAACGCGTTGCAGTTGTGCCTCCGGTCCCTCTCTCCCGGCTGCCGGTTCAACATCGTCAGTTTCGGTTCGACCTTCGCCGCGCTGTTTCCGGAAAGCCGGCCGTACAACGACACCTCCCTGAAGGAAGCGGCCACGCTCGTGGAGGGGATGGACGCCGACATGGGCGGCACCGAACTGCTGCCCGCGCTGCAGTTCGTCTTTGCGCAACCGGCCGCCGAAGGACTGGCGCGACAGGTGCTGCTGCTGACCGACGGTGAGGTGACCAACACCGACGCCGTCATCGCCGAAGTCGGCGCCCACGCGCCGACGGCGCGCCTGTTTGCGTTCGGCATCGGCGCGGGTGCGAGCCAGCACATGGTGCGCGGGATGGCGCGCGCCAGTCACGGCGCGGCGGAGTTCATCAGCCCCGGCGAGCGCATCGAGCAGAAGGTGCTGCGCCAGTTCAAGCGCGTGTTCGCTCCGGCGTTGACGGACGCGGCCGTGGAATGGGGACACCCGGCGCTGAAGGCGGCCTCTGATCGCGTGCCGCCCGTGTTCGAGGGTCAGCGCCTGACGATCTACGCACTGGCGGAGACGACGCCTCTGCCGGCGGCGTCGGCCAGGCTGACGGCCACCGTGAGCGGGCGCCGCGTGACGTTCGACATCCCAATTGACCCGGCGCACGCGGTCCAGGGCGAAACGATTGCCACGCTGGCGGCGCGTGAACGGATCCGGACGCTGGAGGAACAGGGCGGCTATCTGGAGAGCCGCGGCTCGCAGCAGCGGCGAGCCCGCGCGAACAGCGGGGCCGCAAGCGAGATCCGTGCGCTCGGCGAGAAGTACCAGTTGTGCTCGCGCGAGACTTCGTTCGTGGCCATCGAGCATCGCGACACGCCGACCACCGTCCGTGCGGAACTGCGCCGCGTGCCGGTGGCGTTGACGTCAGGCTGGGGCGGCGTGGGCAGGGAGATGTTGGCGGTGCCAATGGCCGCTGCGCCGATGCCTGCGAGCGCGGCGCGCTATGCCGTCGGGCTCGGCCGTCCGGTGCCGACGAACGCGATCGGCCGGCACCTGTCGTCCGCGTGGGACGGCACGCTGTCCGAGAGTGCCGACCAGGATGCCTCGCACCCGACGCTGCAGGCCCAGGGCGCGATGCCGAACAGACTCTTCAGGCTCTCGAGCGCGTCCCGCCGGAAGACGGCGCGGCCGGCGCCGCGGCCGCTCGACCGCCTTGTCGCGCTCCAGCTCGCCGACGGGTCGTGGCCGCTCGACGAGGCGTTTGCCGAAGCGGTGTCGATCCCGCTCCGGCGGCTCGAGCGGGCGCTCAAAGGTGCTGCCGGCGACGCCGATACCACTCGCCGCGCGTTGGCCACCGCGGTGGCGCTCGCGTGGCTCGAGCGTCACGCCCCTGATGCCCGCGACGAGTGGGAGATGCTGGCGGAGAAGGCCGGGCGCTGGCTCGCCGCGTGCGGTGCGGCGCCGAAGAAGGGCCAGGCCGCCGGCGACTGGCTGGAGGTGGGGGCGAGCCTCGTATGAGCCGCCTCATGCACAGGCTCGAACGGATTCGTCCTGGCGTTCAGGTGATTGCGATGGCGCTATTGATGCTCGGTCTGACAGGCCAGAAGCCGTCCCGCGGCCCGTCGCCCGTCGTCGCGACGGAGTTCATCTTCGAGCAGGCGCCGTTTCCCGAGTGCCACGCTTCGACGCTGGCCGAAGTGGATGGCGTGCTCGTGGCGGCGTGGTTCGGGGGAACCAGAGAGAGCCGTCCAGACGTCGGCATCTGGCTCTCGCGCCGCGAACGCGGCGCCTGGACGGTGCCGGTCGAGGTCGCGAACGGCGTCATGCCGCCGGCAGGCCGCTTTCCGACGTGGAATCCGGTGCTCTTCCAGCCCCGCCAGAGGCGGGATCGGCCGTTGCTTCTCTTCTACAAGGCGGGCCCCAGTCCCGCAACATGGTGGGGCATGCTCACGACGTCCCGCGATGGCGGCCGGTCGTGGGCGGCGCCCGTGCGGCTGCCGGACGGCCTTGCAGGACCGATCAAGAACAAGCCGATCGAACTGCCGGGTGGCGGCCTGCTCTGTCCGTCGAGCAGCGAAGACCAGGGGTGGCGCGTGCATTTCGAGCACACGCCCGACCTGGGGCGCACGTGGCAGCGAACCGGGCCCATCAACGACGGCCGTGAATTCGCCGTGATCCAGCCGACCGTCTTCGTGCACCCTGGCGGCAGGCTGCAGGCGCTGATGCGCTCCCGCCAGGGCGTGATTGTCGAAACCTGGTCGGACGATGGCGGCAAGACGTGGGGCCGGCTGGCCGCCACGGCGCTGCCGAATCCCAACTCGGGCATCGACGGTGTCACGCTGCAGGACGGCCGGCACCTGCTCGTCTACAACCACGTGGCGACGGCGCCCGGCACGTCAGGCTCGCGCGTGCCGCTCAATGTCGCGATCTCCGCGGACGGCCGCGCGTGGACACCGGTGGCGGTGCTCGAATCGGAGCCGCGCGACGCCGAGTACTCCTATCCCGCGGT
>Ga0334722_10003723_pt1 | contig 16250 bp, 13 predicted proteins | sample C3_bottom_MG_FD_207210 | JGI IMG/M metagenome (GOLD analysis project Ga0334722, IMG submission 207210) | Sediment microbial communities from Yellowstone Lake, YNP, Wyoming, USA - C3_bottom | ecosystem: Environmental > Aquatic > Freshwater > Lake > Sediment | place: USA: Wyoming | collected...
AGACTATATCGGCTGGGGACAGGAGGACTCGGACCTGGCCTGCAGGTTTTTCAATCTCGGACTTGCCAAAAAAGTACACCCCTTCATGGCGATATGTTTTCATCTCTGGCATCCCTCGAACAAGGGCTTCAACGGCAATATGCACCGGCTCAGGGCGGCGATGTCGTCTGAAACCTTCTTCTGCAGCAACGGAATCAGGAAAGGGCCATCCGCCGATTCTCCCGAAGAGCAGAACCCGGAACGGTGTGTCTCAAATGAATAAACCGAACGCGCCGCTATCAGCCTGACCGGCGTCTTCTGCGTAACAACCGGCGTCTTCTGCGTTTGACTTGCACCCTTTTTTTATGCTTTAATAACCCGTCTTTTAAACTAGCCCCGAGAGGTTAATAAAGGCAAAGGAGCAGACGTGAACTTCCATAACCATTACATCCCTTTCGCATCTTTTGTATCCTTTACGCCGGCAGACGTTTCTCTTTTTTCCAAAAAACATTATCGTCCGGCCCGTCTTCTGTATCGCAGGGGTTCAGATGTCTAAGGTCCTGCCCAAGGTCCTGCTCGACAAGAAGGATATCGACCGGTCGATTACACGGATGTCTCATGAGATCATCGAGAAAAACAGGGGGATTGGATCGATCTGCCTGGTCGGCATACAGCGCGGCGGCGTCCATATCGCCAGAAGGCTTGCCCGCAAGCTGCTCGAGATCGAAGGGACTGATATCCCGGTCGGAATACTCGATATAGCCCTTTACCGCGACGATATCACTGTCCGGAAGGAACAGCCTGTCATACGCAGGACCGAGGTGCCCTGCGAGATCAATAACCGCAGGGTCGTCCTCGTCGACGATGTCCTTTTTACCGGACGGTCCATACGGGCGGCGATGGATGCGGTAATGGACCTCGGAAGACCTGCCGCCATACAACTGGCAGTGCTCGTCGACCGCGGCCACCGCGAACTGCCTATCAAGGCAGATTTTGTCGGGAAAAATATCCCGACGTCCAGGGAAGAGACGGTCAACGTCCAGCTCGAAGAGGACATGCTTGAGGACCGGGTGATAATCGCATGAGTCTTCAGACCAAGGACCTTACCGGCATCAAAGAGCTTTCCATCGGGGACATCGGCCTCATCCTCGAAACCGCTTCCGGATTCAAGGACATCCTCGGCAGAGACATCAAGAAGGTCCCGGCCCTCCGCGGCAAGACGACCGTGAATATGTTTTATGAACCCTCGACCAGGACGCGCACTTCATTTGAACTGGCCGCCAAGAGGCTCAGCACAGACGTTATCAGCATCTCAGTCTCGACCAGCAGCATGGTGAAGGGCGAGACCCTCGAAGATACCGCCAGGAACGTCGAGGCGCTCGGGGCTGATTTTATCGTGATACGCCACGCGTGCTCGGGCACGGCTCATTTCCTGGCCAGGCATATGCGGGCCTCGGTGATCAACGCCGGTGACGGGACGAACGAACATCCGACCCAGGCACTGCTCGACCTCTTCACGATACAGGAAAAGAAAGGGCAGATCAAGGGGCTGACCGTAGCGATCGTCGGCGATATCCTGCATAGCAGGGTTGCAAAATCGAATATTTATGGACTTCTGAAACTGGGAGCGAAGGTCAGGCTGATCGGGCCGCCGACCCTCGTGCCGGCCTCCCTGAAGGCCCTTGGCGTTGAGGTGTACTATACGATGCAGGACGGACTCAGGGATGCTGATATCGTCATGATGCTCAGGATTCAGACTGAGAGACAGGGAAAGGGCTTTTTCCCTTCACCCGTTGAATACTTCAGAAACTGGGGGCTGACAGCTGCCCGTCTGGAGGCCGCGAAAAAAGATGTGCTGGTCATGCATCCCGGTCCGATGAACCGCGGGGTCGAGATCGCCTCTGACGTGGCCGACGGCGCCCGGTCTGTTATACTTGAACAGGTGACAAACGGCCTCGCCGTGCGTATGGCAGTGCTCTATCTCCTCTCAGGGACAAAACAATGACGATCATAATAAGAAATGGACAGGTAACCGACCCTTCCCAGGGCATCGACGGGATCTGCGATATCATCGTGGAAAACGGGAAGATACAGGAGATAAAACCGCAGGGGGCCGGCCATAAGCCCCAGCCTGCAAAAGGCAGGGGGCAGGAGTCGAAAGACGGGGAGGCTACGGTCATCGATGCAGAAGGCCACCTGGTGCTGCCGGGCCTTATCGATATGCATGTACATTTACGTGAACCCGGATTTGAATATAAAGAGACGATCAAGACGGGAACTGCAGCTGCTGCCCGGGGGGGGATAACCGCCGTCTGCTGCATGCCGAACACCAAGCCGGTAAACGACAATGCAAGCATAACCGGATTCATCCTCGGCCAAGCGCGCGCGGAGGCCTCCTGCGCGGTCTTTCCGGTCGGTGCGATCACCAAGGGACAAAAGGGTGAAGAGCTTGCAGAGTTCGGCCTCATGCACGAGGCCGGCTGCATCGCCTTCTCTGACGACGGAAGACCGGTGATGGACAGCCTGCTGATGCGGCGTGCACTGGAGTATTCAAAGATACTCGATCTCCCGGTCATTGCGCACTGTGAAGACCTGACGCTTGCAGCCGGAGGCGTGATGAACGAGGGGCTGCTCTCGGTCACACTGGGGCTCAGGGGCATACCCGCGCAGGCAGAAGATATCATGGTCTGCCGCGATATTGCGCTTGCGGAACTGACCGGCGGCAGGCTGCATATTGCGCACGTCTCGACAAAAGGTTCGATCGACCTGATACGGTCCGCAAAAAAAAGAGGCATTGCCCGCATTACTGCCGAGACCTGTCCTCATTATTTTCATATTACCGAAGAGGCTGTCAGGGGTTATAATACCAATGCAAAAGTAAACCCTCCGCTCAGGACTCAGCAGGACATCGACGCCGTCCGGGAGGGTCTGCAGGACGGCACCATAGATGTCATCGTCACGGACCATGCGCCCCATCACGCCGATGAAAAACGCGGTGAATTCGACAATGCGCCCTTCGGCATCTCGGGCATCGAGACCTCGATTGGTTTGAGCATGAAACTGGTAGACGATAAGGTCCTCACCCTCAACGAGCTGGTCCGGAAGATGGCGGTCATCCCGGCAGAGATCCTGGGACTGAAGAACAAGGGGAGTCTCAGGCCCGGTGCGGACGCTGACGTCGTTATACTTGATACAACAAAGGAATTTACCGTTGACCCGGCCGGTTTTCTCTCAAAAGGTAAAAACACGCCGTTTCAGGGATGGGTGCTCAGGGCAGCGCCGGTTGTGACTCTGGCACAAGGAAGGATATACCGATGGGATTAAAGGCTTTACTCGTGCTTGCTGACGGGACTGTATTTGAAGGGACCGGCTTTGGTGCTGATGGAGAGACAACAGGCGAAGTCGTCTTCAACACATCGATGACCGGTTACCAGGAAATTCTGACCGACCCGTCGTATAAAGGCCAGATCGTCACCATGACCTATACGCAGATGGGGAACTACGGCATAAATGAAGGGGATATTGAGTCTGCCGGCGGAATAAAAGCCGAAGGCTTTATCGTCAAAGAGGCCTGCGATTTTCCGAGCAACTGGCGGTCGTCAACAGGGCTCGGAGACTACATGCGGCAGCAGAACATAACCGGCATCCAGGGTCTCGATACGCGCGCCCTGACGCGCCACCTCAGGACGCATGGTGCGCAGATGGGGATAATCTCCTGTCTGGACCTCAACCCTGAAAGCCTTCTGGCAAAGGTCAGGGCCCATCCGGATATCTCGGCCTTTGACTATGTCAAAGATGTTACGACATCAAAACCCTATGAATGGACAGAGGGTACCTGGAAATGGCGGAGACAGCAGGGGCAGGCTGCAGGCTGCAAACCGCAGGCTGGACCTACGCAATCTGCCTCCCCTGTTTTCAAGGTCGTTGTCTATGACTTTGGCGTCAAGCTGAATATCCTCAGACATCTTGTTGATGCGGGATTTCAGGTGACCGTTGTCCCTGCGCAGACGCCGGCGGAGGCCGTGCTGGATATAAACCCTGACGGCGTTCTTCTGAGCAACGGTCCGGGGGACCCCCAGACTGTATTGTACGGGATTGAAAACGCCCGGAAGCTTCTCGGGAAAAAGCCGGTCTTCGGCATCTGCCTAGGCCACCAGATCCTCGGGCTGGCAATGGGCGGCACGACATACAAGCTGAAGTTCGGCCATCACGGCGGCAATCACCCGGTAAAGGACCTCGAGACGAACGAGGTTGAGATAACATCCCAGAACCATAATTACTGCGTTGACGTAAACAGCCTCGGCGGCCAGGTCCGGCTCACGCATACAAACCTGTACGACGGGACTGAAGAAGGCATGATGCATGTCGAGCTGCCCGTCTTCTCGGTACAGCACCATCCTGAGGCAGGACCGGGACCAAATGATTCAACGCACCTCTTCACGCGGTTCCGGCATTTGATAGCGGGCACCACTGCGGTATAGGGGTTGAGATCATAGAACAGCATACATTCACCCTGGAGGAAAAAGACAACTCGTTGATTTTCAGGACTGCATATTTTCATGCCGGCACCGGCAGCGTGCTGCACAGCGGAATTTACAACCGGGAGTTTTCATCCATGCTCGCGTCCCTGGGCATGGCAGGTCTGGCCTATGCCGTTATCAGCATGAGCGGCGGCACGGCGCTGGTGTCCTTTGGAGTGCTGATAGCCCTAGCCCTGGTGTCCTTCCCCTTTTTCAGGCGATATATCTTCAGAGAGCAGTTTCTGATCACCACGTTTGATAGGAATTCCGGCATGGTCAGTATCAGGCAGGAAGGACTCTTTCCCCGGGTGGTCGCCGGCTTCCCGATCACGGATATCCGGACAGTACTGGTCAGGACAAAAAAATCGACGATAGAAAACACCGACGGCGTCGAATTCGTCAAAAAGATATCCCTGCAGCACAACACGGCAATCCCCGGCTTCGGCGATGAATCGTCATTGTTTATTCTGACGCTGCTGCTGGCCGACGGGACCGACAGGATCATCTTTGCGGATACCTGCATGCAGGATGTGATCGAGGCGCATGGCAGGATACAGAATTTTCTTGATATACAATCTTCATCGTGAGAGGTTAACGTGCCAAAGAGAGACGACATAAAGAGCATTCTTATCATCGGGTCGGGCCCGATCATCATAGGCCAGGCATGCGAGTTTGATTATTCAGGGACACAGTCCTGTAAATCGCTGCGTGACGAGGGCTACCGGGTCATACTGGTTAACTCAAACCCGGCCACAATCATGACCGACCCTGAGACAGCTGACGTCACCTACATTGAACCGCTCACCGTGGACGTCCTCGAAATGATCATCGAAAAAGAGAGGCCTGATGCCATCCTGCCGACGATGGGCGGGCAGACCGCCCTGAACCTTGCTGTCGAACTTTCCGAAAAAGGGGTGCTGGACAAATACCATGTCGAGCTGATCGGCGCAAATATCGAGGCGATCAATAAGGCCGAGGACCGTGAACTCTTCAAGCAGGCAATGGCAAAGATCGGCCTTGAGGTCCCGAAAAGTGCTGCGGTCAGCAGTATGCAGGACGGTCTTGAGGCTATCAAGTCACTCGGGTTCCCCGCCATTCTCAGGCCTGCCTTCACCATGGGAGGGACCGGCGGCGGCATCGCCTATAACCAGGAGGAGTTTGTCGAACTGCTCGAAAAGGGGATAAAGCTCAGTCCGGTCAGCCAGGTCCTGATCGAGGAGTCAGCCCTCGGGTGGAAGGAATATGAGCTTGAAGTCATGCGCGACAAAAAAGACAATGTCGTTATCGTCTGTTCCATCGAAAATTTTGACCCGATGGGGGTCCATACCGGGGACTCGATCACGGTCGCCCCTGCTCAGACACTGACGGACAAGGAATACCAGAGGATGCGGGACGCCTCGATCGCGATCATACGCGAGATCGGCGTCGATACCGGGGGTTCGAATATCCAGTTCGCCCTTGACCCCCTGGACGGCAGGATGATCGTCATTGAGATGAACCCGCGGGTGTCGAGGAGCTCCGCGCTGGCCTCGAAGGCAACCGGCTTTCCGATCGCGAAGATCGCCGCAAAGCTGGCGGTAGGTCTGACGCTCGACGAGATCAGAAACGATATAACCAGGGAAACCCCTGCCTCATTCGAGCCGGCAATAGATTATGTTGTGACCAAGTTCCCCCGGTTCGCCTTTGAGAAATTTCCAGAGGCAGACCCGGTGCTCACCACGCAGATGAAGTCGGTCGGTGAGGTGATGTCGATCGGCAGGACGTTCAGGGAGTCCCTTCAGAAATCGCTGCGGAGTCTGGAATCGGGAACTTACGGCCTGGAGGAAGTAGAATCAACCCCTGAGAAGATAAAGATCAGGCTGAAGATCCCCGGCTCGGAGAGGATCTGGTATATAGCCCAGGCCTTCCGTATCGGCATGACCATCGATGAGGTCCATGACTATACGATGATCGACACCTGGTTTTTAAACCATGTAAAGCAGATTGTGGATTTTGAAGACAGAATAAAGCAGGAGGGGCACGCTGCACGCGGCAGGCTCCGGGCGGGAGATGCGCCCCATGCCTTGCCTGACCCTGCTTTTCTCCGTGAGGCCAAAGAGTACGGCTTCTCTGACAGGAGGCTCTCGCAGCTTCTGCAGCTGGGGGAGAAGGAGATCAGGGACTACCGGAAGTCCCAGGGTATCGTACCGGTCTATAAGATGGTCGATACCTGCGCTGCAGAGTTTGCCGCCTATACCCCGTATCTCTACTCGACCTACGAAAAACCTTTCTACCGGCTTGACAGCCTGCAAGCCGGCAAGCCTGCTATGCTTTTTGAGTCCGAAGCAAACCCCACGGACAGAAAAAAGATTGTGATTCTCGGATCAGGACCGAACAGGATCGGCCAGGGGATCGAGTTCGACTACTGCTGCGTGCACGCTGTCTTTGCCCTGCGCGAAATCGGCTTCGAGACGATTATGATAAACTGCAACCCTGAGACCGTCAGCACTGACTATGATACTGCTGACAGGCTCTATTTTGAGCCGCTCACGATCGAGGACGTGCTGCATATCATCGAGGCTGAAAAACCGGTCGGCGTCATAGTCCAGTTCGGCGGGCAAACCCCTTTGAAGCTGGCGGTGCCTCTCGAAAAAGAAGGGATACGGATACTCGGCACCTCGCCGGACTCGATCGACCGCGCAGAAGACCGCAGACGGTTCAAGGAGCTGCTCCACAAGCTTGATCTCAGGCAGCCTGACAGCGATACTGCCATGACGGTCGACGAGGCAATCCGCGCAGCCACAAAGATCGGTTATCCGGTCATGGTCAGACCGTCCTATGTCCTCGGCGGCAGGGCAATGGAGATCGTCTATGATGAGGACTCCCTCAGAAACTATATGGAGCGCGCGGTCAAGACAGCGCCCGAACATCCTATCCTGGTTGACAAGTACCTCAACGATGCGATCGAGGTCGATGTGGATGCGGTCTCCGACGGCATCGATGTTGTTGTCGGCGGGGTGATGGAGCATATCGAGGAGGCGGGCATACATTCAGGCGACTCTGCCTGCTCGCTGCCGCCCTACTCCCTCAGTGCCGGCATTATTGAGGAGATCAAGCGCCAGACAAAGGCGCTCGCGAAGGAACTGGGGGTCATCGGCCTGATGAACATCCAGTTTGCGGTCAAGAAAGACGAGATATACATCCTTGAGGTGAATCCCCGGGCATCCAGGACGATCCCCTTTGTCAGCAAGGCAACCGGCGTGCCCCTTGCAAAGATTGCCGCCAAGATCATGGCCGGCAAGAAGCTCGCCGAGCTCGGCCTGACAACGGAAAAAGTCATCAGGCACGTTGCGGTCAAGGAGGCGGTTTTCCCGTTTGATAAGTTCCCCGGCGTCGATATCATTCTCGGGCCGGAGATGAAGTCTACCGGTGAGGTGATGGGGATCGATGAGGACTTCGGCCGCGCCTTCGCAAAGTCACAGGCCTCGGTCAAAAATGTCATACCGCTTTCAGGCAAGATCGTGATCAGCATCAGGGATGCGGACAAACCCGGCATATGTTCGATCGTCGAGAGACTTTTCGGAGCAGGGTTCTCGGTGATTGCCACAAGGGGTACCGCAGAATTCCTGAGCAAAAAAGGTCTTGAAGTCGAGGTGATCAACAAGGTGGTCGAGGGGAGACCCCATATCGTCGACCTGATCAAGAACAAGGAGATCGTCTTTGTCATCAACACGGTCAGCGGCGCACAGGCGCAGAAAGACTCCTTCTCGATACGAAGAAGCGCGCTGCAATACGGCATTCCCTACACCACCACCGTCGCCGGCGCACGAGCTGTCGTCAATGCAATCGAGATGATGAAAAAGAATAAGTTAACCATTAAATCGATCCAGGAATACCACCGGGAAGGCTGAAGTCCCGCAGGCTGTCATAGGCTGTCCGGACCCTCATGAAAACTCGTCAGCGGGACAAAGGACATCGTGATAGCATTTCTCACGGCCCTGGTAAATGAAGAGGACGTCAGGGATATGCAAGGCAGGGCAGGGGTCAACTATTTTTTTTCAAAGCTCGGCACGACCGAAGAACTTGTGGCAGCCCTCTCCAGAATATTGCTGTAAAACAACAGGTGCCTTTCGTGGGTGCGTTGAAATCTTTATTCTTTAGCTTTTATCTTCCGTATGATATATTATCCATTGATAAGCAATATTAATAACCTGTTCAGGAGGATACTATGACTGATATAAAAAGGATCGGGGTCATCACCAGCGGGGGCGACTGCGGCGGACTCAATGCCGTTATCAAAGGAATAGCCAGATACGCATACTTCCTCGGCATTGAATCCGTGGTCATCCCCAACGGCTATGCAGGACTTTACAACCTTGTAGACCTCGACGACGTTGTCCTGCTGAATGCAGAGAGGGTGAGCCGTATAGAGGCCTCGCTTGCCGGTTCAGAGGCAGGCCACTCGAGGGTGAAGATCAGCAAGATAGCAGACCCTCAGAAATATGAAAGGATCAAAAACGGCCTGAAAAAATTTTCCATAGATGCCCTGATCATAAGCGGCGGGGATGACACGGGCAGTGTGGTCGTTGACCTGTCGTCACAGGGCATCCCCTGCATCCATGTGCCGAAGACCATGGATCTGGACCTGCAGCCCTACAGCGTCGGCGGGGATTCGTCTGTCAACCGCATCTCGGTATTCGCCCGGGATCTTAAAACCACGGGATTAAGCCACAACCGCATCATGATCGTTGAGGTGTTCGGCAGGTACGTGGGGCATACGGCCTTCAGGGGAGGTGTCGGGGCTGAGGCGGACTGTATCCTGATACCAGAGGTGCCGGTAGATTTCGATGTGGTGTATGACCATATGAAGACAACCTACTTCAACCGGATTCTCAGAAGCGACGTCAAGGCAGGGACGTATATGATCATTGTTGCCGAAGGTCTCAAAATCGCCGGCGGAGACATGCTCTATGACGAATCTGCCGGAGTCGATGCCTTCGGCCATAAGAAGCTGGCGGGGGCCGGAAAATATGTCAGGCAGCAACTGGAGAAAAGGCTGAAGGCGGACCCTGAGGTGACCGAATTCATGAAGAAAACCGGCATGCATGTGCCTGGTATTTATATTATTCCCGAGGTCAGGGAAGTGACGCCGGGGCACCTGGTCCGGTCAGGAGGTTCATCTGCCTACGACGTCAATTTCGGGTACAAGTCAGGGGCTGCAGCCGTACTCCTCCTGCTTGAGGGAAAAACCGGCACTACCGTTGTCAACGTCGAAGGGCCAAGAATTTCCTATCTGCCGACAGAAATGGCCATAAAGAGGCGGGAGGTCGATGTCAAGGAAATAGCCTTGTTTGAAAGCCTTGGCACCTGTTTCGGAAGAAAGCCGGAGAAGTACCTGCATGAGTTTGTTGAGGAGAACCGGCAGCCGCAAAGACACCTGTAACCAGTCGGCAGATGATCAGCCGGCAAGACTGCAAGCTGACAGGGGGGATGAGTTCCCCCTGCTTTATTTCTTGCCGAAAAATTTAAACCCGGCAGCCATGCCATTGAGCGACTGCGAGTGCCGGTTCAGTTTCTCAAAAATATCAAGAAGCCTCTCCGTTGCAGCCTCCGTGTTCCGCGCGTGGACAGAAATATCTCCAATATTGCGGGTTATTTCATCCGCCGTGGTCGACTGCTCCTCGACCGCCGCGGCTATCTGGGATACCTCGTCCGATGAAGAACGGATAGACGCTACGATCTCATCCAGCACTGCCTGAGCCTTCTTCATATAGGCAACACTGTCGCTGACATTGGAGAGGGAGCTTTCCATCGACGCGGCGGTCTGACTGGATCCCTCCTGGACCATGGATATCCGCTGGGAGATCTCGCCGGTTGCCTTGGTTGTTCTTTCCGCGAGCTTTCTGACTTCATCCGCGACCACGGCAAATCCCCTCCCCTGTTCTCCGGCCCGCGCGGCCTCGATAGCAGCGTTCAGCGCCAGGAGATTGGTCTGGTCGGCAATATCCTTGATAACCGTTATGATATTGCCGATCTCCGTCACACTCACGTTGAGCTTTTCAATCATAGCGGCAAGTTCCCGGGTTGACTGGCCGGCCGATTCTATCTTGCTGACAGATTCCTCCAGTACACTCTTCCCCCTGCTTGCCACATCCATGGCCGCGGCAGACAGATCAGCCGCCTTGGATCCGCTCTGGGCTATACCGGTAACGGTCTGGGCCATCTCCTCGGAAGCGGTTGCGATCAGCGAGGCCTGTTCTGCCTGCTGCCTTGTCCCTTCAACCGACTGTTCTATGGATTTTTTCAGAGTGTCGGCATTCGATGAGAGTTCCCCTGAAATCGCAGCCACCTCTTTCATCGAAAGGGCAATAGCCCCGGACATGGCGTTGACAGACTCGGAGAGACTTCCAATCTCATCCCGGTAGCGCACCTTGAGGATTTTACTGAAGTCTTTCGCTGCCGCCTTCTCAACAACCTCAACCGCAGCAGTCAGCGGTCTTAAAAGAAAGGTCCGTATGATGAAAAAAATGACAAAAATAGTGATCAGGGTGAGGGCGATGGATACACCGGCTATGATCAGCCTCGACTTGGCCAGTACAGCATGCATCCCGGTAAGCGGGATGGCGATGCTGAGCCCGCCGATTACATCCCCTTCCTTCACCCCCTTTACATGGCATCCCGTACAGTCGATCCCCATATAGTTGGTGACGTTGCGGTACGGAAAAATACCCCGCAGGTGCGGTTTGCCCTTGACGTCCTCAAAGATAAAGACTATCTTCCCCGAGGAGAGGACCTCCTTCTCCGCTGCCGAGCGGGCGTAATCCTCAGCGGCCTTCTTCCCGAACTGTTCATCGAGCTTCTCGCTGCGGAACATTGATACGGGGAGCATTTTATTGATATGGGAGATAAATTTATCCCGCCTCTCCTCGTATTTGTCCGCGAGCATATAATCGGTTATAGAGGCAAAGACGACCTCGGAAAGATGCTCCATGCTCGCCTTGTTCTCCCCGACCGCCACGTTTTTTATGAGACTTCCGCTGAGCAGCGTATAAAATATTCCGATGAAAATCAGGATAAAGACAACAGGCAGCAGGATTTTCCACTTGATCGGCAGGTTGTTATAACTCATCGTAAAAACTCCTCTCGAGTTCCGGGATGGTGATTCGTGCGGCTACCTATGATTATCGGCCATAAAGTCATAATTCTTTAACCGGCATCGAAGGGAACCGTCTTCAGAAGCCTGTTCAGGCCCGCTTATTCCTCGAAGCAGACCTCTACGAAAAAGCTTCCGGCCGCAGTCTCAAACGGAATACAGACAATTCTTCCGCTTGTCTGATGGGTAATAGAATGATTTTTCCCAACGATGGTCGTCGGAATGGCCATGGAAAAAGTATAGCCCTTTTCCGAGAGTATTTTCTTGGCGCCGCCGGTGACCATGTTGGTTATCTCGCCGACACCGTCGGCAACCGCAGCGTCAACCTGCGTTATCTCTTCTCCAAGCATCTGGGAGATGACATGCAGGACAGCCTGCTCGGAAAAGGTGATGGCCAGGCTGCCCCTGGCCTTATCTCCCGCCAGGCCGATCACACCGGTCACATCCCCCTTGGCGCTCTTTTCGGACTTCAGAAAAGGTTTTCCGGGTATCGCTTCGGTGTTGGCCATGGTGGCAAGTACTTTTATAATGCTCTCAAGGAAAGGGTTGATAAACTCGACATTCATTATTGGCTCCAGGTGTTTCGTTAAACATACGTTTGAGACAGAGGAAACTCTTCAGGGCTGCCCGTCAGGCTCCTCTTAAGGTACCGCCGGTCTTTGCAAGAATATAGCTGACCAGTCCCGCATGCACTGTTTCGACCTCTGCATCGGTAAGCGTCCTGTCCGCAGACCGGTAGACGACGCGGAAGGCAAGGCTCTTTTTGTCTGCCGGCATATTTTTCCCCTTATAGTAATCAAAGAGTTCAATACTCTCGATGACGGTCGAATCATATTCACTGAAGTATCCGGAGACGGCTGCAGCCGCAACCTCCTCGTCAAGGATTATAGCCATATCGCGCTCGATTGCCGGAAATTTCGGGATCTGACTATAGGTCTTTTTCCGCACCAGCAGCCCGAGGATACGGTCAAGGTCCAGCTCAAAGACGATGACCTCAGGCTTGCTGATCTTGAGGTCGAGTCTCTCGATTACCGTCGGGCTCAACTCACCGACAAAGCCGATCTTCCCGTTCTGTCCTGAAATGTCGGCAGCCTTGCCCTTATGCAAAAACTTCTCGGCAGACATCGTGTATGCAGGTGCGCTGATCCGCAGCTCATCAAACACTGCCTCAAGGGCACCCTTCACCGCAAAGAACCCTGGCAGGTCCTGCTTCCAGATTGACGGTGACTTGTCGCGGTAGAAGATACCGGAGAGCCTCAGTTTTTCTACCGGGAGCTGTTCTCCTTCATCGATAAAGACCTTCGACAGTTCATAGAATCGGATGTCCCTCACTCCCCGGGCGATATTGTACAGGAAGTTCTGGATCAGGGCAGGCATGAGTGTCGTCCTCATATGCCCGTCTTCCTGTCTCAGCGGATTCATCACGGCGATATGTTTGCGGCGTTCATCGTCAGGGGGGATCGAAAGCAGATCAAGATCGCTGCTGTTCATGAAACTGTAATTAATCGCCTCGGTAAACCCTGTCTTGCGTATCGCATCCCGGACCCTTTGCACGTCTGATTCCCTTTGGTTAAGCCTTCCGTCCGAGAGTACGGTCCTGGGGACCCTGGCCGGAATATTACCGAATCCGTATAGACGCGCTATCTCTTCAACCACATCCACCGTATGACGGATATCACGCAGGTATGCCGGAGGCGTAACGACAAAGGTCTCTCCTTTATCTTCGGTTGCGATCCCGATCCTGCCGAGAATATCGAGCATCTCCTGTTTTCCAATCTCTGTTCCAAGCAGCTGATTAATCCGGCGGTACGAAACCTCGGTGCTGACTGGTGCATACTTCACCGGGTACACATCAACCAGCTCATGGATTGTACCGCCCCCGGTCTCCTGCATAAGAAGGGCCGCACGGTCGAGTGCCTTTTCGAGGAATTCAATGTCCGTGCCCCGTTCGAACCTGTAGGACGATTCGCTCCTCAGTCCGAGCTGTTTCGAGGTACGCCTGATGGAGGTCGGCTCAAAATAAGCGCTTTCGAGGAAGATATTCGTCGTTGTGCCGGACACGCTCGAATCTGCACCGCCCATCACGCCGGCAACGGCAACGGGGTTACTCCCGTCCCAGATCAGGAGCGTGTCTTCATGGAGATCTCTGTCAACACCGTCAAGAGTCGTAATCTTCGCATCCCTCCCGGCCCGGGCCACCCGTATCTTCCGGCCTGCAAGCCTGTCTGCATCAAAGGCATGCAGGGGATGCCCGAATTCAAGAAGGACATAGTTGGTCACATCAACAATATTATTAATCGCCCTGATACCGCATTTTTCGAGCCGGTCCTTCAGCCACTGCGGCGATTCACCAACCGTCACCCCGCTGACCTGCCGGCCGGCATAGCGGTGGCACAAATCCTTGTCAATAATCTCGACGCTTACTTCAGCTGCGGGCAGGCCGGCTCCGACATCTGTCCGGGGCATTACAAGCGGAAGGCGAAACGCAGCGGCGACCTCCCGGGCAATACCGAGAATGCTGAGACAATCGGGCCTGTTCGGCGTGACATTAACCTCGAAGATCATGTCATGGTCAATGCGGCCCATCCCTTCTATCTCGATAACCGTGTCACCGGCGACCTTTTCGATCCCCTCGATCTCGAGCCCGGCCATCGTCAGCCTGTCGGCAATCTCCTGGGGAGGAGCTGCAAGAGGAGCAAATTGTTTTATCCAGTTAAGTGATACGCGCATAATCCGTCCCTAAAATTGCCTTAAGAATCTGAGGTCATTTTCGAAGAAGAGCCTCAGGTCGTCGATCCCGTATTTGAGCATGGTAATACGTTCAACCCCCATGCCGAACGCAAAGCCGGAATATGCATCAGGGTCATAGCCTGCCATCTCAAAAACACGCGGATTAACCATGCCGGACCCAAGGATCTCAAGCCAGCCGGTTGTCTTGCAGATCCTGCACCCCTTGCCGGCGCAGAATATGCAGCCGATATCCACCTCGGCGCTTGGTTCGGTAAAGGGAAAATAACTCGGCCTGAAGCGGACCGGCGTGTCTTTCCCGAAAAGGTTATGAATAAAAAGTTCAAGCACACCCTTGAGGTCGCTGAACGAGACATCCGTATCAACCATAAGCCCCTCAACCTGGTGGAACATCGGGGTATGCGTCACGTCGGAATCGCACCGGTAGACCTTGCCCGGGACGATGATCCGGAGCGGCGGCTTTCTTTTCTCCATCACCCTGACCTGCACCGGTGAGGTATGGGTCCGCAGAACGACATCATTGGAGACATAGAAGGTGTCCTGCATGTCGCGGGCCGGATGGTCCTTCGGGATGTTCAGTGCCTCGAAATTGTAGTGATCGAGTTCGATCTCAGGTCCCTCTTCTATGCCAAAACCCATCGAGACGAAGATAGCCTTAATCTCATCAAGAATCTGGCTGATCGGATGGGACCTGCCAAAGGAGACGGGCCTTCCCGGAAGCGTAATGTCGAGCCTTTCGGCGAGGAGCCTCTTTTCCTGTTCACCATCCTTGAAAGAGCTTTCACGGGTCTTCAACTCTGACTCGACAAACTCTTTGATCTCGTTGAGGGTCTTGCCGAAGGCCGGTCTTTGTTCGGGTGAAACGGAAGAAAGGGATTTTAACTGTGCCGTTAAAACCCCTTTCTTGCCTGAATATTTATTGCGGAGCTGCTGTAGATCTGATAAGGTCTGTACCGAAGCAAGTTCGGACTGAAAAGATTCCTTTAGTGCAGCGAGTTCATCCACCTGGATCTTATAAATTAAGTCTTAGGAAGCAAGCTTCGCCTTTACCGTCTCGGCGATCGAACTGAATGCAGACGGATCGCTATAGGCAAGGTCCGCAAGTGCCTTTCTGTCGAGTTCGATCTGTGCCATCTTCAGCCCATGCATGAACTGGCTGTAGTTCAGCCCCATGCTCCGCACCGCAGCACTGATCCTGGTAATCCACAGCGCCCTAAACTCCCGTTTTTTGACCTTGCGGTCACGGTATGCGTACTGAAGACCTTTATCAACGGTCTCTGAAGCGACCTTGAAGAGGCGGCTTTTTGCACCGTAATATCCCTTGGCCCTCTCGAGGATCTTCTTGTGTCTCTGTCTTGTCTTAATTCCACCTTTTACCCTTGGCATTGTTTCCTCCTGAAAAAGAACTGCGCTAAGACCGGGCTTCCTGCGGGAACCCCGGCTTAATAGTCCCTGATTTTAATGTATTAACCGTATGGTAATAGCTTCTTTATATTATCGCGGTCAACGTCAGCAACCAACGTTGCCTGACGGAGATTCCTGCCCCTCTTTGGAGACTTGCTTGTAAGCAGGTGGCTCGTAAAGCCCTTATGCCTCTTGACCTCACCTGTCCCGGTCACCTTAAACCGTTTTGCTGCGCCTTTGTGCGTCTTCATCTTCGGCATATATTCCTCCAGAACATAAACATGAAATAATTTGTTATACACAATGAGACTTTATATTATACATAAATGAACAATTAATTTCATGCAACCGAATTGCCTCATCAGAAATCTATTCGAAAGTGAATCGTTGCCTCACGAAGGAATCTATTCGAAATAATTTCATACTGTCTCTCATAAGAAAGAGCATGGGAGGCAGCAATGGGGTTA
>Ga0334722_10003724_pt1 | contig 16248 bp, 12 predicted proteins | sample C3_bottom_MG_FD_207210 | JGI IMG/M metagenome (GOLD analysis project Ga0334722, IMG submission 207210) | Sediment microbial communities from Yellowstone Lake, YNP, Wyoming, USA - C3_bottom | ecosystem: Environmental > Aquatic > Freshwater > Lake > Sediment | place: USA: Wyoming | collected...
TACACCGTTTTTTTCAAACCAGGTCCGCCAAGCAGCCTATGGACCTCCATTGCTGCCTCAATCACTTGCTCAGAAAGATCTTTTTCCATTGGATACCTTTTGTAAATCCAACTCTATGGCTTTCTTTATTTTCTTGCAACTGAACCCTATGCAGCTTCTGTTGATGAGAGGAAAGATGCTCATGAAAAATTTTGATTTTTCTGTCAATTAGTGCTACTCTACTTGTGATTCTTGTAACAGGTGTGTTTTGTAGGGTGTCTTTATGGAGAAAGTCTAGTATGGACTCTATGAATTTTCATGAATTGTTCAGTCTGCTCCAAAATAGTGATGAGACAGATCGCATTGAGGCAAAATCAGGGGCAAATGGGATTGGGAAGAGCTTCCTTGAAACTGTGTCTGCTTTCAGCAATGAACCCGATCTCGGAGGTGGTTATATCCTGCTTGGGATTGAGAGGGATAAAGAAGCCCGCGATTCCAAATATGTGATCACTGGAATTCGTGACCCCGATCAGCTGCAAAATGATATCGCCTCACAGTGCAAGCAATGCTTTAGTACCCCTATTCGGCCAATTCTAAAAGTGGTTCCTCATCTTCAAGGAACTATGCTGCTCGTGTATGTTCCTGAAGTCAATAGTCACGAAAAACCAGTGTTTATCAAGGCAAAAGGGCTTCAAGAGGGTGCTTATCGCCGCATTGGTTCTTCTGATCAAGTTTGTACTCGCGAAGATCTCGACCTACTCTACCAGCTTCGATCAAAGAAGAAATATGATGAGACGTTGGTTGAAAATGCCACCTTTGAAGACTTTGAGCCAGAAGCAATCAAGCGGTATCGACATGAACGAGCCAAAGTCAAAGCAGATGCATCGGAGTTAGTTTATGGTGATGAAGACCTATTAAAAGCGGTGCGTGCAATAGAAAGTGAAAAGGGAATGACTGCGCCTACAATAGGAGGATTGCTTCTTTTTGGTAAGCAAATGTCCATTAGAAGATTGTTTCCTCTCATGAATCAAATCGATTACATGCTTGTTGAAGGAAGGGAATGGGTAACCGATTCAGAGAAGCGCTATACTGCATTTGAAACACATGAGGCTCTTATCACTGGAATTCCTCGCCTAATTAGTCAGATCATGACAGATATTCCGCAAGTTTTTGCACTAGATGATGACAAAATTCAAAGAAAAGACAATCCGATTATTCCTAGAATGGTGATCCGCGAGGCTGTCGTCAATGCACTCATGCATAAAGACTATAGATTGACTAGCCCTACACAGATCATTAAGTATGCTAATCGTACTGAGTTTCGCAACGTGGGATATTCCTTAAAGCCAGAAGAACAATTGGGACTCCCTGGGTCGATGCTGAGAAACTCCATCCTCGCTCAGGTCTTTCGAGACATTCATTACGCCGAAGGAAAAGGAACTGGCATTGGAACAATGCGCGATGAGATGAAAAAGGCCAATCTTTCTGTCCCTTTGATTGAATCAGACCGATCGAGTAATCTCTTTGTATTAACCCTACTTCCTCACCATCTCTTCGATAAAAAGGATATCCAGTGGCTGCAATCCTTTAAGCAGCATAATCTGACTGACGAAGAAGCCCGCACGCTCATTGTGATTCGAGAAAAAGGATCTATCTCAAATGCAGAATACCGCACCATCAATGGGGTAGATACACTCACTGCCAGCTCCCATTTGCGACGATTACGAGATCTGGAGCTATTGGAACAAAAAGGTAGGGGAAATATGACCTTTTACGTCCCCAGCAATAAATTTTTTGCTCAGGGTATAAAGGTAGAAACTCCCCATACAGCACCGTTATATGGGGAGTTAGCTCCCCATATAACACCATTACCTGGGGAGTTAGCTCCCCATATAACACCATTATCTGAGGAATTAAATAATAAAATTAACACCCTTAAAAAAAGAACCTCGCCTCAAGCTATCAGAAGCCTTATCAAAGAGCTGTGTGCTTCTAAACCGATGCAATTGAGTACTTTAGCCACTCTCTTAGAAAGACATCCCAAATATATCCGAGAAAATCATCTGAACGAGATGGTTAAACTGCAGGAGATTGAGTACGTTTTTCCTGACCCTAACCATCCGCAACAAGCTTATAGAACAAAGAAATCATGAAAGCACTCTATTGGGAAGCAAGGGCTAAACGGGAGCCATCGCCTTCAAGACATATCATGTTGCCATGGGGCACTTCTTCGATTTCCTCTGGAGTGTAATTGCCCAGCAAGAAGTTGACGAATTTCAAAACACCGCCGTGCGTGACAATCACTACGTTTTGTCCGGGGTGTTTGCGGCAGATTTCTTTAATTGCCGGAATAGCAGAGCGGGCCACCTCCGCTTTACTCAGTCCCCCTTCTCCAACAGAATAGAAAATACGGTCTTCAGAAGAGAGTAACTTATACTGGATATAGTGGGGGTCGTTTGCATATTCAGACTTCTTTAACCCCTCTAAGTTGCCGTGGGATTCTCCTTGTAGGTTCGGTTCCACGATGACGTCGCACGCATGATTTTGCTGGATAATCTCAGCGCTTTCAGTGGCTCGGCTCAAACTCGAAGTGTAAATTGCATCGATTGTAACCCCAGACAGTTGCTTGGCAAGCTCTTGCATCTGCTCTCTGCCCGCATCGTTTAATGGGATATCCATCCGTCCTTGCAGCCTCTCTTCCAGGGTCCACTCCGTATCGCCATGATGCACCATGTAGATGTGGCATGTGTTTTCGTGGCTGCTCAATTCGTCATTTGCAGTGATGCCTAACTCTTCTTTAAGCTGGGAGAACTTCTCAAAAGAGGGGCTAGCTAACAAAGAACTGATTGATGTAATGAATACAAATACAAGATGTTTTAAGTGCATAACGCCTCTTGAGAATGTTTGATTTTAAAGGTATTTTAACAGAAATTGTCTATTTGTTGCAATTACATTGTAAGTTGTTTAAAATAAATAACTTAAGCATTAAAACCGTGTTGCAAAATTTTTGATTACTCTTTAATGCGCTGGGCGCTATATTTTTGGGTATATGCGCACTACGTTATTTGCCTCTCTGCTGATGGTGTCTGCCCTAGGCCATGCCCTTGATGTGCAAGGGCATCGAGGAGCCTGCGGTTTGTTGCCTGAAAATACGCTACCTGCCTTCACGGCAGCAATAGAGGCTGGCACCACGACCCTCGAACTAGATCTTCATCTGACATCAGACAGGGAAATTGTCATCCATCATGATTATTCTGTGGAGGATGCATCTGGCTCTTTGATTTGCTCTTTGACACTTGCAGAAATTAAGCAAATAGATTGTGGAAGCAAGCTGGATCCCGACTTTCCAAGGCAACAGCGCATCCCTGGATTACAAATCCCCACACTCGATGAACTCTTTGCTCTAATTGCTCATTCCACCCACCCCAATGCAAAAAATGTCAGGCTCAATCTTGAGGTTAAAAGGGATCCAAGACAGCCAGAGTTGTCTCTAAGTGCGGGGGAGTTGGCCGCAAAGATAGTCTCTAAAGTGCAGGAGAAGGGTTTTTCGCAAAGGGTCTATTACTCCTCATTTGATCCTGAAGTGTTGATGAAAATTTATCAACTAGACCCCAAAGCCCAGATAGGGTTTATTATTGACACGCCAAGCCTTATAGAAGCCAAAAAGTTTCAACCCAATGACCCGATGGGGCTAGTGCTTAGATTAGCCAAGGCTTTTAATGCAAAAGTGATCTCACCCAGCATGGATCTTTTAACAGACGCAACATTGGTTCCTCTTTTGCACCAATCGGGGTTTCAAGTAACCCCCTGGGTCGCCAATTCTCCCGAGGAGTGGTCTAAGTGTATTGACATGGGGGTCGATGGCATCATCACGGACTATCCTCAAGATTTACTCCTGTTTCTTGAGTTAAAATAATTTTTTCCCTATCTTCCAAGTTATATGGACGACCGATTCCGCTACAAGTGGTGGGCACTCCTCGGGGTGTGCCTACTTGCCTTTACAGCATTTTTAGATGTGACCATTGTCAATACTGCACTGCCATTCATTCAAACGGCATTGAATGCGAGTATCCTTCAATTGCAATGGGTTGCAAACATTTTCACGATTGTCCTCAGCATGACATTGATCGCGCTTGGCAAATTTGCTGATTTATGGGGAAGAAAGAGAGTATTTTATGCGGGAGTGGTTCTGTTTGCGATCGCAGCCCTGGGTGCAGGTCTCAGCTCAACTGTAGCTGCCTTAGTTTTATTCAGGGGAATGCAAGCCCTTGGCGCCTCGGCGATTTTGGTTGCCTCCACCGCCTTGCTATCTAATGTATTTCCTGAAAAAGAAAGGGTGCGCGCCATCAGCATCTATGCAGGAGTGACAGGATTTGGACTGATGCTTGGCCCCTTTCTAGGGGGCATTTTAATTGCCCTTCTTGGCTGGAGATGGGTTTTTTGGATCAACCTTCCTCTCATTGCAATTGGGCTCAGCATTTGCTGCTTTAGTTTGAAGGGGCACTCTCACAACAAGCCTTCAACGCGCATCGATTGGACAGGTCTTGTCCTTCTGATTTTTGGCCTAGGATCTCTACTCTACGGCATCATTGCTGGCGCACAAAACAATTGGGCCTCAATAGAGGCATGGATTTGGTTAGGAGCGGGGATTGTTGCACTGACATCTCTGCTTGTTTTAGACGCGCGCTCTAAAAATGCGCTGCTGGACCTACACATATTCAAAAAGAGCCTCATGGTTCTAGCAGCGCTCAGCTGCGCTTTTGGAGGTGTGGCTTCTACTGTTCTCATGTTTTTCGATCCCCTCTATCTGCGTATTTTACGAGAGCTCCCTGCTTTCTACATCGGGATTTTAATCGCTGTCATACCCGCTGCACAAGTCTTCATCTCCTTTGCTTTTAACCGATTAGAGAAGTGGTTCGGGTGTGCCAATCTTCTCTTTGCCTCAAACCTCATCGCATTTCTAGCCATTTTGCTGCACCGCGTTCTTGAACTGCACACCCCTCTACTCTTCCTAGTCCTTCCCTTTTTTCTGCTGGGTATCAACTGGGGCTTAAGCAACGCTGCCACCATGACAGCTGTTAACCAGGTCATTGCCACTCATAAAATCGGGGCTGCTATAGGGATGATTTTCACGATATGGAATCTTGTGGGATCTATTCTGCTGGCTGCCAGCACGGCTGTGTTCCATGCCGTACAGGTGCGCACCTCCTTTTTACCCGCCTTTCATGCTGCGATCGATTTCAATATCGCATGTGCCCTGCTGGTTCTCATCGGGGCCATCTGGACCCGCCTGCGGTTAACGAATAGGAAAGCTTAATTTTGGAAGCTTAAACGGCCAAGTGCCCTGCAGCATATTTATGCAAAACACTGGCAATAAGCGTTTGATAGGGTAAACCTTCATAGGCTGCTATTTGTTTAATATTCATGACATCGCTGCTGGATAATCGGATATTAATTCGTACGTCCTTTCGGAGTGTTTTTGCTGCAGCTTTTCGTGCACGCGATTTTGCTTTTTTAACATTGGCTACTGGTTTCCATTCACCTTTTTCAAAAGAGGATAAGAGCTCATTTTCGTCGGGATCAAGTTTTATTCGCGCAGATTTTTTACTTTTTTTCATCATTCCTCCTGAATATATTTTCGTTTCGCTTTTCTACTTGGGATAATAGTTTTTAAGTATAATCTAATGTGTGCCTTTTGTCAACATGATGCCTGAAAGCATCCTGGGCAGGAAAGGGTACAACTTAAACCAATTCTTCGGGTTGTTTCGGTATATTTCAGAACTTTTTGTTGGAATAAAAAAGCAACCATCTTAAACTCCTCTTCTTTCCTAACTAACAAAGGAGAAGTGTAATGAAATACATTTTATTTTTAATTTCCTGTGGAGCAATGAATTTGGGTCTGCTATCTGCTGCTGAACGCACGGGTTTCAGAGTACAAGAAGATGTGGCGCAATATAAAGGGTCTGATTATGGCAACGTTGTCCATGTCGCTAGAAATATCACGCTTGAAGAGGCATTTGATATCGCTGAAAAAAATCCCCGTATTGATTACTTTGTCTATACGAAAGGATGGCAGATGGTTTTAGAAATTCCATCCGATGTGCCGTTTGATCGTTCTCAAGATCCTTTTGGGCTCGCCTACCATACAGATTTTAGATACGATTCTGGTGAAATGGGTAGGGGATATTGCCGCATTTTCAGAAATGGAGATGTTGTGTTTTTTAAGAAAGAGGGGATGTGGCTGGGTTCAGCTCCAGGACTGGCAGACACCCATTTTAAAGAATGATACACTAGAAAATGCAGTAAGGACAAAAGGCCGGGATTTTTCCCGGCCTTTTTTGTTTGGAAACTCTATAAAATACTCAATATTAACAAGTTACATTGACTTTGCGGAGAAAAAACAGCCTATTCTCCGCATGTTTGCGGATAATAAGCTTGGCTTTGCGGAGAATAACTGTTACGATTCAAAGTAGATGTACATTCATACACTGCCAAAGTGGCCCCATTTTTCGTGGAACCAGCCTCGCATCGGAGAGCTGTTGCTCCATGTCCGCCATCAGCAGGGACGTTTAACAGGCGGAATGGAATCAATAGGATTGCATTTACGCGAGCAAACCATTTTACAAACATTGACTCAGGATGTGGTAAAATCAAGTGAGATTGAAGGCGAAATACTCGATGCATCACAAGTTCGCTCCTCTGTGGCTAGACACCTTGGCATTGAGCAAGCAGCTCTTGGACCCATCGATAGGAACATCGATGGTGTGGTCAAGATGGTTTTAGATGCGACCCAAAATTTCGATCAACCCATCACCAAAGAGCGACTTTTTGGCTGGCATAGGGATCTTTTTCCAGAGAAGCAGATCATTTTGAGGAAAATCACAATCGGAAAGTGGCGGAAGGGTCCTGTTTATGTGGTCTCTGAGCAAATGGGCAAAGAAAAGATCCATTTTGAAGCACCGCCCGCCGAGCGCGTTGATAATGAAATGCAGACTTTCTTAAATTGGATCAATGAAGAGCACTCGATAGATCTTGTGCTTAAAGCAGCCCTTGCCCACCTTTGGTTTGTTACAATTCATCCCTTTGATGATGGAAATGGTCGTATTGGGCGCGCGATTGCAGATCTTCTCCTCGCTAGATCTGACAAGAGCGGTCGCCGTTTTTACAGCCTCTCCCAGCAGATTCAATTAGAAAGAAAGCACTATTATGCCATTTTAGAACAGACGCAAAAAGGAACTCTTGATATTACAGCTTGGATCGAGTGGTTTTTGGGCTGCCTTGAAAGAGCGATCCAAGAAGCTTTTGGCGTTCTGGAGACAGTGCTTGATAAAGCGCGGTTTTGGGAGGCGCTTTCGAATGTAACACTAAATGAGCGACAGCGAAAAGTATTAAATCGCCTGTTGGATGGGTTTGAGGGCAAGCTAACCTCTTCAAAATGGGCTAAGATAGCAAAGTGTTCTCAGGATACGGCCCATCGCGACATTCTCGATCTGATTGGGAAGGGGATCCTTGTTAGGAACGCTGAGGGGGGACGCAGTTCGAGCTATTCTCTGTCAAAGTTATAATATTTTAGAAATTAAGATGTTATAAAGAAGTTCCTTTGAACTGCGCGGTTTTGGGGGGTATTCCCAAAGAGAAAGGGGTTTGGCCTTTGCACTTGGGTTAGAAAGAGGGATTCAGAACGTTTGACTGGGCTAAATACGTAAGGCTTTCTGATACTGCGCGAACCTCTTGTGTATGCGCAATATTCGCTAAAAACAAACGGCTGCAGCCTTGATTGAGTTAAAGAGGGGCGCTTAGGATGTTGGGTTGAACGCAATGTAGGCGACTGCGTCACATCGCGTGAACCTCTGGGGTAGACGCAATTTTTGTATCGCTGAATTTCGAAAAAGTGGGCTCCGAATTTAGCAAAGGGGATCACGATTCCGCAAATCTTAGTATGGCCGTGAGTCTCGATTCCATGCGTGAGGCAATTTTCCCCATAAAAACGCTTCAGGTATTTGGCTTGAGATTTGATCCCGGGAAGTTGGAGGGGACCGAAAGGTTTTAGTTCGAAACCTTCCGCCATTTGTTCTTTGGTAAGATAGTCATTAGGCCAGTTGGAGCGGGCATAGCGCGTATCGTGGGTGTAGGAACCATCCGCCATTTTCGCCCAGACAAAGACATCCAATTCAGCCTGAGAAGAATAGTCTGCATTGGGGTAGAGTTCTTGAAACTTTTCCTTTGTAAATTTGAGTTTGTGCATGCTATTGAATCGCAGCTTGCTATCGAGCTCTAGTCCGGCTTCTTTGAATTTGTCTTGTAATGCAAGAAAACGCTCCTCATCAAAGATAATAATATCGACGTCATCATCCCAAGGGATCATTCCCCCATGTCGCTCAGAACCAAGAGCTGTACCGCCGCACATCATAAACCGAGGAATTCCCTTTGCATCTACAAAGTTGTTTTCAAGGCATACTCGGTTAAAAATCGTGATTTGATCGTAACACTCTGCCACTCTTTGCGGGGAGGCCAAACGGATACTTGTTGCATCTACATCTGTAACATGGATCTTCTTATGGGGCCAGATTTGGCCGCAGCCCTTTAAAATAATTCCTACAATAGAAAGGGGGGCAGTAATAATTATTAGAGCCACAGCCCCTATTTTTTGAAGTAGACCCGATTCTCCCTCTTTCTTCTTAATCGAAAATGTTCCTCCTGCATGAGCAAGGGGAGAGAGAAACGCATTTCCAATTGTTTCTGCAGCATTGAGTTGGTGATGGATGTTTGGAGGTGTCGTGTTAATTAAAAAATTTGTTACGCGACTCATTTACAACTCCGTAATTAGCGATTTTGTTAATATTGTATAATTACCGTTATTAACAGGCAATGACATTGTTTATTTACATATTGGAGGGGGAATCTGGTTGTACAGACCAGGCACCGGCGTTGATTTTGCCGCTTTCTAAAAGGGCGATCAAGTTTTTGAGGTTCATGACTAAAGAATCTCTCCACTCCTCAAAAGACTCCGATTGTCGCGTTGGAATAGAGTCCATACATGCTTGTAGTTCTCTACTTGGGGGGCAATCCATTTTGAGTTCGACCACAAATTTAATGTGATCAGAGGCCTCATCTGCATGCAGCCCAGCAAGAGCAACAGTTCCAAGAAAAGCAAAAGATTTTAGAGAATGTAGCATAGAATGATCGCCTGTCTTTTAAAAGATGAATAGATGAAAAGACCAGGCCACTATTTGACCTGGCTTAAAATGGAGGTGGAGAGAATCGAACTCTCGTCCTTAGCAAACTCTATATCAAAGACTACATGCTTATCGCCTTCATACAGCAATCGGGTTTGTGGAAGGCGCCACACAAAAGAACCGATTCGCTTCTATTAGTCTCGAATTTTCCCCTTGAGAAGCTGCACGAGGAAGTTCATACCAGGGTTCATGACAATGGTTCTAACGCTCCTGGTCGTGCGCTAGGCCATCGGGCTACGAAAAACTGTTAGGTTTTAAGCAGCCTGCAAGAGGCTTTCGTCTTCTGCATTTATTTTGTTTGCCGGATGATTAAGGAGGCCAACCGACGTCCTCCGCATGCCTCTAATACTTTATTCCCAAGTCGAAACCAGTACACCCCCGTTTGAATTATAGCACGGAAAGGATATTTCCAGATATAAAGTATTTAGGTAAAGAGTAGAGAAATCTTTAATATGTAGCTGCTTGAAAATGAAGGACTTAAGTGTTATTACTGTGACGCATCAATCTGCTTCCTACATTGAGGAACAGGTCTTTTCAGTGGTTTCAGGGGCAATTAGGGCTACTGTGGAGCAGATTGTGGTGGATAATGCCTCTACAGACGGGACGGTGGAGCTGCTTGAGGGGCTGGGTCTAATGGTGAAGAGGGTGATTGTGAATCGGGAGAATAGGGGGTTTGCTGCAGCCAACAACCAGGCCTTGGAATACGCCTCTGGGCGCTACTTTTTGTTTTTGAATCCCGACATGCGGGTGCAGGAGGGGAGTTTGGACCGTCTGGTTGCGTGGATGGATGAGCAGGGGGATGTGGGCATCTCCTCTTGTCTACTTGTGGATGCGGAAGGATCTGCTCTTGCTGTGGGGAGCGCAAGGGCTCTGCCTACATTTTTTAAAGAGGTGTTGTGGCTGCTGCGGCTGGACTTTTTGTATGGCAAGTCCAGGAAGGGTGAAGTGGAGATGGTCAAGGGGGCTTTTATGCTGGTGCGTCGGGAACTCATTGAGCGCTTGGGATTTGCATTTGATCCACGCTATTTTTTGCTGTATGAAGATGCTGATCTCTGCAGGGAGGCAAGGTCTTTGGGGTATAAGATTGCCATTCATCCTGACGCGCGCTGCATCGATTTTAATAGTCGCAGCTTTGCTCATAAACCTGGCCAGTGGATCTACTACTGCTATGTGCAGAGCATGCTGCGCTACTTTCGCAAGTGGGGGCCCTGGTACCAGTGGATTGGGATCGCTTGTCTTATTCCTGTTGGGGCGTGTTTGCGCGGGATGCCCAAAAAAATAACGTGACACAAATACCTTTTACTTCTTATGTTGGATTGGAAAAATTAACATTTCCTTTACATATAGGTGATGCAATGGGTGTGCCTGCACTGCGACTTTCCCCTGTGCTTCCAGTGATCGGACAGATGCTACAAGAAGTGAATGTGATAGAACCCCTAAAAATAGGGAGCGATTATCTTGATTCTAATGCATTTGCACAGGTCACTTGGACAACTCTTAAATCCATTCCCCATCTTGCCTTCGAGAACAATGTAATTGTTAAAAGGTTTGATAACGGCCTCTCCTGTCGCATGAGATATTTAGAATCGGCAGCCACCTCTGTGGCCAGCCTGGCATTTAATATCCTGGCCGCCTTTGCTTTTAGTATTGCCTCTGCAGTGACGCTTGGAAAAGTCGAAGCGATCGTAAGTGAATTGGGCAAGCGTTGGCGCCATAGTGCACTCTCTTTTGCTGCTATTGGCATCTCTATTGCTGGAACATTTTCCCCTTCGCTTGGCGCACGCGCAAATGTCGCCGCAGCAGCGGCAGTTATTGTTGTGATGACACAATCGATGCAGGCAAATTTTGTCACCAGCGTGGCAAGCGCTTATCAGCGCCACAGCCAAGCGCTGCAGAATGCTGTCCGTGCGGGAATGAGTGATGATGCGGGCCGTGATTTTTATGGTCGCAATTTGGCACCTGCCTTTGCCTATCTCGATACGCACCTAAATGAGCAGCGTGTCCAAACACTCAGTGAGTTGTTGAATGTGACGAGAGAAGCCCACCGGCGCCTGGGGGGTACTGATTCCCTAACAAGCTTGGCAACAGGCATTATACAGCAAGCGGTGACATAAGAGTTTTTTGCTTTTCTACCTTAAGGCATTTCAGTTAGTATGTACGCTCTACTGGAGTAAAATTACTACCTTATGTTTGAGCCGAATCAAAAGGAATCGATCCCAGAACGAGAAGAGCGCATTCTGACCTTCTGGAATAGGGAAAAAATTTTTGAAAAAACCCTTGAAGGGGGGGAGAACAAACCCTCTTTTACCTTCTACGATGGCCCCCCCTTTGCCACGGGGCTTCCCCACTACGGCCATCTCATCGCAGGGACGATTAAAGATGTAGTGCCCCGCTATAAAACCATGAAGGGGTACTATGTGTCGCGCCGCTTTGGGTGGGATTGTCATGGGCTACCTGTGGAAAATGAGATTGAAAAGGCAAAGGAGCTCTCAGGAGCTGCTTCCATCGAGGCCTTTGGTATTGGCGCTTTTAACGAGGAGTGTCGCAAGATCGTTTTGCGCTACACTGAGGAGTGGAAGCAGACGGTGCGCCGGATGGGGCGCTGGGTCCTATTTGAAAATACCTACCACACAATGGATCTCTCCTTCATGGAGTCTGTCTGGTGGGTCTTCGGACAGCTTGTAGAAAAGGGGCTTGTCTATGAAGGATTTAAGGTGATGCCTTTTTCTGCCCGTTTGGGCACGCCCCTTTCAAATTTCGAAGCCAACCTAAACTACAAGGAAGTGGATGACCCCTCGCTCACGGTGCGCATGGAGCTGATCGATGAGCCTGGAACAGCGCTTCTTGTGTGGACAACCACTCCTTGGACACTCCCTTCCAATTTGGCCGTGATGGCAAAAAAGGAGATGGAGTATGTCAAGGTTAAGGAGCTAGCGTCAGGGCACCATTTTATTTTGGCCTCCAACCGTTTGCCCCACTACTTTAAGGATGTTGCAAGTTACCAGATTGTTGCCACGTTTGCGGGCGCATCGTTGGAAGGGAGGCGCTACCTGCCCCTTTTTCCCTACTTTGCCTCTAGAGCGCAGCAAAAGGCGTTTCGCGTCATCCTGGAGGAATCGCTCTCTTCTGAAGAGGGGACAGGCCTTGTGCATGCTGCTCCTAGCTTTGGTGAGGTGGATTTTTACGCGTGCGCAAGAGAGGGGATCGAACTTGTCAATCCAGTCGATCACAATGGCAAATTTACGCAAGATGTCCCCGATTACGCAGGGCTCTTTGTCAAAGATGCTGACAAGGAGATCATCCGCCGCTTAAAGCAGGAAAATAAGGTCTTCCACCACGGTCAGATCCGCCACCGCTACCCCTTTTGCTGGCGCTCTGATTCCCCGCTCATCTATAAAGCGGTCAGCACTTGGTTTGTGGCTGTGGAGAAGATTAAAGAGCGCCTTCTAGCATGCAATGAGCAGATCCATTGGGTGCCTGGGCATCTCAAGCAGGGAAGATTTGGAAAGTGGCTTGAAAACGCCAGAGATTGGGCGGTCTCTCGCAACCGCTACTGGGGCACACCGATCCCAATTTGGCGCGCTGAGGATGGGGAGATCCTTGTCATCTCCAGCATTAAGCAGCTGGAGGAGAAGACGGGGCAAAAGATCACCGATCTGCACCGCCACTTCATTGATCCTCTTGTAATCGTGCAAAATGGTAAAGAGTTCCGCCGCATTACAGAGGTCTTTGACTGCTGGTTTGAATCGGGCTCGATGCCCTATGCGCAGGATCACTACCCCTTTGAGAATGCTGAGGGGTTTGAGAGACGTTTTCCAGCTGATTTCATTGGAGAGGGGCTAGATCAGACGCGCGGCTGGTTCTATACTCTGACCGTGCTAGCAGCAGCTCTTTGGAATAAGCCTGCATTTAAAAATGTGATCGTCAACGGGATTATCTTGGCAGAAGATGGGCAGAAGATGTCCAAGCGCCTCAAAAATTATCCCGAGCCCTCCCTAATGGTGGATCAGTATGGCGCCGATGCGGTGCGCCTCTATTTACTGAGCAGTCCCGCTGTCTATGGGGAGGATATGCGCTTTTCTGAAAGAGGAGTGGAGCTTGTCCTGCGCCAGGTGCTTATCCCTCTATGGAACGCCTTTGTATTCCTTTCCACTTACACCAAGATCTACAAATGGGAGCCAAAGCAAGAAAGCTTTGCGCCACCTCAAGCAGAGATTGATCGCTGGATCCTCTCTATGCTACAGAAGCTCACCCAGGATGTGACCTGCGGACTAGATTCTTATCAGCTCAATGCCGCTGTGGAGCCTTTTGTGGGTTTTGTCGATCAACTCACGAATTGGTACATCCGTCGCACCCGCTCCAGGTTTTGGGCCGATGAGGATTCTGCCGACCGCAGAGAGGCCTTTGAAACATTGTACACTGTTCTCTTAGAACTGACAAAAATCGCAGCGCCCTTTGTCCCTTTCATCAGTGAGGCGATCTACCTCCAGCTAAGGGTGCAAGCAGCACCTGCTTCTGTGCACTTGTGCACATTTCCACTCTACCGGGCACAGCTCAGAGATGAGCTCCTTGAGAAAGAGATGCACCTTGCTCAGGAGGTGGTCAGCTTGGGACATGGGTTGCGCAAAGAGCATAAGCTCAAAGTGCGCCAGCCTCTAGCCAAAGCATACCTCATCTGTGCCAATGCAGATACCCTCCAGTGTCTGCTGCGCAAGCAACACCTGATCGCAGAGGAGCTCAATGTCAAGCAAGTGGAGTTTGAGTCCAATGAGGAGAAGTTTGTTTCCATCGTGGCCAAGCCCAACTTCCGGGTGCTTGGCAAAAAGGTGGGAAAACAGATGCAAGCTGCGCAGCGCGCCATCGCAGCACTTCCCCCCCAAAAGCTGCTCCTGCTGCTCAATGGCAGCAATGTGGAGATTGCCGTAGAGGGGGAGAGGCTGCTTCTCACTCCAGAGGATGTGGGAGTGGAGCGCATCGTGAAAGAGGGGCTTGTGGCAAAGACCGCCGGTGAGATCACCGTTGCTCTCGACATCGCGCTCAATGAGGAGCTGCTATTGGAGGGCTTGGCGCGCGAAATCGTCAATAAGGTCAACACCTTGCGCAGAGAGGCAGGGTTCTTAGTCACAGACAGAATCATCATCCAGATGCAGATGACAGAGCGGTTAAAGCAGGCGTTTGAGCTGCACCGCGACTACATCATGCATGAGGTGCTTGCCACCGATGTCCATTCTGCGTGTCAGGAGGGGATAGGGAGTGAACTGGACCTCAACGGTGAAGGGACGAGGATTGCGCTGTCGCTCAGTGTGTAGTACTTCAGCAACTATCCGGAATTTCCGAATAGTTCAAAGGGGTCTATTTATCAAACTTCAGTGGCAGGACATTCCTGCGTCTCCAGTAGAGCGTGCCGCCAAGGATGCACACTGCTGCTAAGGCCCAGACGACAGCGCGCGGGCCATTAAAGAAGGGGTAGGGGGGTTGGTTGGGTATTCCCCAGTGCGATCCGGGAGGCCAAAAGATGAAATCGGGGGCCCCGCGCAGGTTTTGTTCTGGGACGAAGCCAAATTCACGACTATCTCCACTCATGGCATGGTTGTCACCTAGCACTAGATAGCCGCTTTGCGGAACCATGATTCCATTTTGACGGATGAACTCATTATCAAGGTGCCCATCCTTCATGGGAGGGCCCAAATCTTCGAAAGGTTGGTAGGGGGCTGGTCGTGCGCGCTCCCTCTCTAAAAATTGCTGGAGCGCAGCATCGTCTGGCTCTAAAATGGGGGATCCGAGCAAAAACAAACTGCCATCGCGGAAGTAGGTGTAGCGCGCAGGGGTTAGGCGCTGGTTTTTGACCTGAGGGGAAAACCGGGTATCCCACTCAATTCCCAAATTGAACAAGAGTTGCACTCTAGCGGGTGTAAATTGGTAGAGGGGATGGGAGCTTGGCAACTGCTTTGTGACCCCTTGCCACAGCACCTCATAGGCGATGCCGTGATAGAACTCATAGCACCCATCGGGAACACCCTCAAGGCGGGGAAGAAAGATATTGGAAGCTACTGCCTTGGGATCTGTTCCAGAGCGGAAGGCTTTCCCATCTTTCACCTCAAATCTTGCCGTATACATACTCTGCAGAAGCATTTTGAGATGCTTTTCTTGCAGGGGGAGCAGCGAGGTGCTGAGGCCGATGCTGGGGCGCAACCTGCCCATTTCATCGCGGATGAGCCTGAGGTTTTTGAGTGTGGGGTGGTGGCGAATTTCGAGGTAGAGCAGCCCCTCTGGCATATCGGAGAGGTTTTGGTCTGTCAGGGTTTTTACCTGATCCCTGGTAAGCAGCCGCACAGTGCCATAGTTTTTAAATCCCCACAGATCTCCGTAGTCGGTAACAGGGGGTGCTCCAGGAACATGGATCTGAGGAGGGTTGACCATTTCGCCATGCACCTGATTGGATGCACTGACGTAGAGTTTGACGACAGGTTCATTCATCTGATAGATGAAAACAGGGGAGTAGATGCCGGAGATAGGGGCAGGGGGCATAACTAACTTGCGATCAAAATCGATGAAGGGGATATGTTCGAGGCCGGCCAAACACTCAGGCTGCAAAATAGGGGAGATATCATGCCCTTGACCATCGATCCCAAAAATCTTGCCCCCATAGAAGTAGAGCACATCGCCTGGGCGTCCGATCATCCGCTTGATGTATTGTTTCTTGCCTGGGAAAAGATAGAAGTAGAGCGTGTCGACATCGCGGATGTCCATGTTTTCGCCTGTAAAGATCACAATCCCATTTCGCTGGACAAGGGAGGGATTGAAGTAGAATTCAGCAGGCTGCAGGGGGATATTGATGCCAAAAGCCGTTTTTGTGACCACTAACCTATCTTGCTCTTTAAACGTCGGACGCATCGAGCCAGAAGGGATCTCATAGAACTCAAACCACATCTGCCGCACAAGGATGGCAACGACGAGGGCAAAGGCGAGCGCTCCCACGAGCTCTTTGATCTGATCCCAGCCCGATTTTCTTAGGAGCGTGCTACCCAAGGAG
>Ga0334722_10003725_pt1 | contig 16245 bp, 5 predicted proteins | sample C3_bottom_MG_FD_207210 | JGI IMG/M metagenome (GOLD analysis project Ga0334722, IMG submission 207210) | Sediment microbial communities from Yellowstone Lake, YNP, Wyoming, USA - C3_bottom | ecosystem: Environmental > Aquatic > Freshwater > Lake > Sediment | place: USA: Wyoming | collected...
GATCCGTTCTACCGTCTTCATGAAGCGGCTCCTTTCGTGTGTGGAATGGGAGGCTCGCCGGCCTTCCCTATTTCTCCACACCAAGGACCGCTTCGTCAATTTTCAACTAATTTTGGCACACCGCCTGCGCCATCGGGTGAAGGACGTAGAGTTCGTCACGCCGCTGCATCCCTTGGTCCGCGCCATGGCGGCCGATGCTCGGCGTCGCCTGCGGCACGTCTACCCAGGGGAGCGCGGGTTGCCGCCTCGGCGCCTCGCGGCGCGATCGGTAGCGGCCGGCGAATCGCCCAGTGTGGTGTTCACATTTCTTGGAGTCGTCAGCGGCGAAGGCGGACCTCTCGAAGAGCGGGTCATGGCGGTACGCGTGGCCCTTGATGGAACGATCCTCGGCGATGCCGCCACCAACCAGCGATACCTGGAGGGAGCTGCGGACACCGGCGAGGTGGAGCCGAGTCTGATCGACCGGCTGTTCCGCCACCGCTTCGATCAGCTGCGGGACGCGGCAGCCCAGGAAGCGCAGCGCTGGCTCGACGCACGGGCGGAGCTGCTCCGGAGAAGGCGGCAGGAGCAGGCCGCCGTGCTCCTCAGGGATCTGGAAGTGGGTGTCGCCGACCGCTTGCGCGAGATCGAGGACGAGGAGCGCCGCGCCCGCGGCCTCGTCGAGGACACCGGCCAGCAGCGCCTCTTCGGTGAACAGGAGGGCGTGCGAGGATTCGAGGCCCGGCGGGCGGCGGTGAGCGCGCACGAAGAGGAACGACGGCAAGAGATCGCCGCATTCGCTCAGGTGAACCTGCCGGAACCACCGCGTCCCTTGGGTGCGCTGTTCCTGGTTCCCGAGGGGATGCAGGCATGATGTTCCGCCACCTGCGCAACGTCCGGGGCTTCTTCTCGGACTACTACCTGGGGAGCGTGTTCGCTCTGACCTCGGAACGTGGCCGGCGGCACAGGCTCTCTAACCGGGATACGAATCTTGCCTACGCCCGTTTCCGGCGAATCCGCGAACGCGTCGATGGCCGCTGCGACGATGCCGCCCTCTGCCGGGAGCGGTTCATTCGGCCGCTCCTGCGGGAAGTGCTCGGCTTCCACCTCGGCGCCGGCGAGGACCGGGTGCACGCCCTCTTCGCCACCGCAGACGAGGAAGCCCGGAGCGATCGGCCCGTCCTGCTCGCCTTCTGCGGCACATGGGACGACGATCTCGACGCCGGCCGTGGCGCCAACCAGCCGATGCGGCGTCTGGAACAGGCCCTGGCGCGGCTCGGGCTCCGCCACGGCTTGCTCCTCACCGGGCAGGTGGTGCGACTGGTGCGCGTACCGGGCGATGGGCCGCGCGGGGCCTACCTGGAGGTGGACCTCGTAGGCCTGGCCGAGGACGAGGACCCCGAATCCTTCGCCGCCTTCGTGCGGCTCTTTTCGCTCCCAAGTTTCGCGCCCGATGCAAGCGGCGCCATCCCGATCGAGGTGATCGAGCGCGAGTCCCGGGAACATGCCGCGAAGGTTTCGGAAGACCTCAAAGAGGCGGTATTTCGGGCCGCGGAGTTGCTGGTCTCGGCCCTCATCGAGGATGCCTGCGCGCGCGGGCGCATCGCTTCTCCCCTCGCGCTCACAGAAGACGAACTCCGGCGCTACCGCGATGCCGCGTTGCTCGGTCTCTATCGTATCCTGTTCATCCTCTATGCCGAAGCGCGGGACCCGAGGCTGCATGAGCACAAGCTCTATCGCCAGGCCTATTCGGCGCACGACCTCCTCGACGAGCTGCTGCGCGATCCATCCCGCCAGTGGCCGGCCAACCGCTGCTCGTTGTGGGAGCGCCTGCGCGGCCTATTTCGGATCTACGACCAGGGATTTCCTCCTATCAGCCCCTGGCAGAACATCCCGCCGCGGGGTGGGGACTTTTTCAGCGCGACGACGCCCGAAGGATCACTGCTCGACGGAGCGCGCCTGCCGGACGCGGCCGTGGCGCAGCTTGTGTTCGACCTTGCCACAACGGCGCCGCGACGGGGCGTGGGGCGGGAGCGCGTGTCGTTCCGCGAGCTGGACATCGAGAACCTGGGCGCGGTGTACGAGGGACTGCTCGAATACGAGCCCCGAATCGCTCGCGAGACGACGCTCGAGCTTCGCGTCCAAGGCCGCACCTACGCCCTGGCGCCGTCTGAAGTCGTCCGGCTGTGCGAGCAGAAGAATCTCAAACTCAAAGGAGACTTCGAAATCGTCGCAGGGACTGTGGCCGAGCCGCTGCATCCCGAAGCGCCGGCAGACCAGGACGAAGAGGAGGACGGGTTCGAGACGGGCGCAGCTGAGGACGTTGCCGAGACGGGTGAGGATGAAGGGGAGGAGGCAGCACCCGAGGACCAGGGAGTGAAGCAAGGTGAGACTGCGCGGCTCGTATGGCGTCTCGAGCCTGGCGCGTTTCACTTCATCCCGGGTCCCGGCCGCAAAGGCTCGGGCTCTTTCTACACGCCGCGCCCGCTGGTCCAGGACCTCGTGCGCCACGCTCTGGGGCCGCTCGTCGAGGGGAAGAGCGCAGCCGAAATCGAGCGGCTGCGCGTCCTCGACCCCGCTTGCGGCAGTGCCCACTTCCTGGTCGAGGCGATGCGCTTTCTGGCGCAGGCGCTTCACCGCGCCTACGTCGAGGAGCACGGAGGGGAAGCCCCGCCCGCCTTCGAGGCCAAGACCGACCAGGGTTGGGACGACAACTGGCGCGCCTCGGACGAGGAAGCGCGTGCCGCCAACTCGGAGGCTCGCGCCTGGTGCAAGCGGCGCATCGCCGAGCGGTGCCTCTTCGGCGTGGATCTGAACCCCACAGCTGTCCAACTCGCGCGCGTGGCGCTCTGGATCGAGTCGGTGGCGGGAGATCGACCGCTGACGTTTTTCGAACACCACGTGCGCTGCGGCAACTCACTCCTGGGGTCATGGATGAACCGGCTCGAAGCGCCGCCTGTCCCATTCAAGAAGGCGCCCCGTGCCCAGGGGCTGCTCCCCTTCCAGGAGCCTGTTCGCCGGGCGATCCGGGAGGCCGCGCGCTTGCGCCGGACGATCGACGAGACCCGAGCGGAGGATCTCCGGCGCGAAGGGGTCGAACCGGAAACCATTGAGGAGCAAACCTTCAAGAAGCACCTGTTGCAGGAAGCCGAGCGAACCTTGCAGGCGGCGCGGCTGCTTTTCGACCTCCGATCGGCGTCCGCGTTCGAGCCCCGCATCTGGGCCGAGTGGGAGGCGCTTTGCGGTCGACTGCGTGAGCCCGACGAGCTGCGCGCCTACGCCGAGTCGAGACCCTGGTGGCCTGCGTTCCGGGCGATCCAGGAACGGGAGCGATTCTTCCACTGGGAGCTGGAGTTCCCCGAGGTATTCCTGGGCGACGGCGATGCAGGATTCGACGTGGTGCTCGGCAACCCGCCGTGGGACAAGATCAAGCCCGATCGTAAAGAGTTCTATGGCGCTTACGACGTTCTCATTCGCGCCTTCGTGGGTGGCGAGCTGGACCGCCGCATCGCCGAGCTGCGCGAATCGGTTCCGGGGCTCGACCAAGCGTTCAAGCAGTACGAAGAGCGGGTACGGACGCTCGCGTCCTGCCTCAAGAAAGGCGGCGATTACCGCTTCCACGACTGGGAGGTGGACGGCAGGAGCACGGGCGGCGACCCCGATGTCTTCAAGTTCTTCGTCGAGCGTGCCCACCAGGTGGTGCGCCCCGGCGGGCGGGTGGGCTTCGTGGTACCATCGGCCATCTACAACAACGAAGGATGCACCGGGCTACGCCGTCTCCTACTCGAAGAGTGTGCCGTCGAGCGGTTCTACGGCTTCGAGAACCGGAGGAAGCTTTTTCCGATCCATTCCAGCTACAAGTTCGTGAGCCTGGTGTTCCGGAAGGGTGCAGAAGGCGTGGGCGAGTTCGACGCGGCGTTCATGCGGCACGACTTGGCGGAGCTCGACGCCACGGCGCGCCATCGCGAGCCGGCATCCGGCCCCGTCTTGCTCTCCAAGGCGCCCTGGGTGGTGAGGGTCCGGCGCGCGGAGCTGGAGCGGCTCTCGCCCGGCACGCTCGCCTTCCTCGAGTACCGGAGCCCCCGCGACCGTGAGATCGTGCTCAAGATGTACGGCTACGACGCGGAAGGGAACCCGGTGAATCCCCGCCCGCTCCTGGGCGACCAGGGCCCCGGCACCTGGAACGCGCGGTTCTACCGCGAGTTCGACATGACCAACGACCGCGATCTCTGGACCGATCCGCGCACGGGCAAGCTCTGGAACCCGCGCCAGATTCTCGGGCCCATTCCCGGCACCACCGACCGGCCGCCGTACTACGATCCCGCCGCCTGGCCCGACATCCGCGCAGCGATGGCGGAGAAGGGCTTCTGGCCGCTGTACGAGGGGAAGCACATCGAACAATTCTTGGTGGACATCAAGCCGATCGAGCGCTGGGTGAGCCTCGAGGCAGCGGAGCACAAGTACGGCAAGCCGCCCGACGGGAAGCCCAAGGTGGTGTTCCGGGATATTGCGAGCAACACCAATGAGCGGACCTGCCTTGCGGCGGTGCTGCCGGCGGGGTCGTGTGCGAACCATAAGCTTCCGATCATCGAGGCTTGTGACTCGAGTGCGCTTGTCTCTGTCCTCAACTCCTTTGTGTTCGACTTTGCGGTCCGACTCCGATCGGGAAGCACGAGTCTGACGTTCTCTCAGTTGTCGCGCTGCCCGGTTCCACCACCATCGTCTGTAACCGGTGGTTTAGCGACAGTCTCCGTGGCTGGACACGCTGAAACGAGCGTGACGGAGATGGTCAGCCTCTGGCCTTCATTGTGCTCTGTTAACCGTGTCGCCCTCGCCTCTTACGGGGTCGGTCCAGACGACTTTGAGCACATCCTCTCCACTTTTCCTGTCTTCGCCCGCAAGCGCCCGGCGTTCTTCGCCTACCTCCGCGAGCGTCTTGCCGCGTGGAAGGAGGAGGTGGGCGGCACGCGTGGCCCGAGCCGCTACCCCGATGCCGGCGCGCTCCCGAGTCTCCGCGTTGCGGAAGGATCAAATGACGACGAGCGGTCTGGATAGTCTGCGCTGCGGACGCTCGGCTTCAGTGGCCACTTCAACCAAGCTCGATATCCTGGCGTAGCTCTGCTTTCTGGTCTTCCCTATCAGCTTCTGCACGGTAGGTGTCCACCATGCGCCTGAGCATCGCTGCTGTCCGAGGCCACCGGTCTGCAAGAGCGCGAGCGTCCCGCTCATACCTTTCTGCGATTCGCCACTCTTGTTCGCCCCCTGCGTAGGGGTCTCTGGTTACGACTCCGCGGCTCTTGTACCGACCGATCTCGATCCCTTGCTCGAGTTCGATGCTGGCGAGCCTTTCGATGAGATCCCGCGCCGCAGGATGCGGCCACGCGCCGTCCGCACCGGGCGGGGAACCGCTCAAGAGCTGGCCGATCATGTGGTCGCCGTTCTTTCTGTGTCCCCTGGACTGCAGCAGCTCGCGCGCTCGCGCAACCCAAGCCCCAAGCGCATCACCATCCACAGAGCCATCGCCGCGATCGCCCGGGATGGTCCGCCAAGAGTTGAGCAGTTCGTGCGCGCGCCGGGCTCTGGCGCGATTCTCCGCCGAGACCTCCACGGGTTCATCCCCCTCGGCCCGGAACGCAAGTTCGACCGCTTCCACGAAAAACTCGGAGTTACGTGCTAGCTCTTCGTGGAGCACTTTGGGCTGGCGGTCGTAGCGCAGCAATGGAAGGAAGGCCCATTCGAGTCGCGCTAACCGGGACCGCTCGACGTCTGGCGAGCCTTGGAGCCGATCGAGCAGTTTTCCGATCTTGTACGAGATCGAGGAATCCAGTGCTTCCGTCCCAGGCGGGGTTTCCAAGAACGCTTCAAGGGCCTCTGCTGCCAGGGAAGGCGACGCCTTCTGATGATGAGCGAGCAAGCTCACGGCGGCGTGAGGGCGACCGTGTTCGAGGAAGCACCGCGCAGCCCGCTCGGCGTCAGCCTCGGCGATCCCAAAGCGATGGATCCCTCGCCAGTAAGAACGCTCGGCATCCGGTCCCAGCGACTTCACGAGATCCCAAGTCCGGGCATCGGCAGGAAGACAGGCAAGGAAATCGGCCTGTTGCTCAGGCCGCCACTTCGTACCAACCGAGCCGACCTTCGCTTCCGCCCATCCTCGGCCCCGCACAAAAACGCGACCCAACACGAAGCCCCGGGCAAATTGTGCGTGCGCTGGAGCATCCGCCGCCAGGTACGTAGAGAGCACCAGATCTTCTTTGCGCTTCCCCTCTTCCGTCTGTGCGAAGGCGAACCCTACCGTGTCGGGACGATCGACGCCTTCCGCGAGTGAGAGCAGGCTAGCGATTCCATCCTGCACGTAAACCTTTCGAGCCGCCTCGACCCGGTGATGAGCGATATCCTTCCCGTTCTCGTGCCAGTCGTCCTTGCGTCCCTCCGGCAAGTCGGGGTGGTGACCGAAGAGCCATCCAAACCTCGCCAGCCGGCTGGCCGGTTCGAAGCGCCGCATGAGCGCGTCCAGCCGGTCGAGGGTGCCGGACGGCAACGACCAGCCGGCGTCGGGATAGGACCGATGGTGGGAGAGCAGGGTCCGAAGGGCATGCCAGAGCGCGGTGCGATCGTCTTCGCCGAGCTTTCCCGGGTCCAGCCTCTCAAGACCTTCAATCACCGAGTGTTGGAGATCGGGCGGGAGGCCCGGTAAGGCCTCGACCACGTCCTTCCAGCGATTCCCATCCTGGGCGGCATCTTGCACCAGCCTCGCGACAAGCTCGCCAGTCATTCCGTAGTACTCAGCCCACGAGATCTGCGGCTTCCCTTCAGGTTGCCACTCCCGCCAATGAGGTGTCGCGGTAGGGAAGCTAACGTCGTACCCCTCGGGCAGTAGCTGGGCCATGAGCTTCCATGCGACTTCGCGCTCTACCGTGCGAAGCCTGTCGAGAACGCGCAGGCGCTGTTCAGTCGAGGCAGCAGTCTGTGGGAGCCAGGGCAGAAAGATCGCGCGGAGGCTGTTCTGGGGCCGGTTCGCGAGCTTGCCCCCGGGGTCGAGGCGGGCGAGTTTGGCCAGAAGCCGCGACGTATAGCCGAGGTGCTCAGGATTCCAGGCGACGGTCTCCAACGCCCGCAGCAACCCTACGTGGGGTGACGAAGTAAAGAGCCCGCTGTCGTCCCTGGCGAACAGGCGCAATAGCACCGGATCATCGCCGCGGAGCCCATTGTCGACGGCCTCCAGGAACACATCCGGGGCCGCCTCGGCCAGAAGTGGCAGCGCACCCCACTCCGAGAGCGACGCCCACACGCGCCAGTCTGCGTTGGCACGTTCGAACAGCTTCCGTACGATCGAGGCGACGACGCGTGAGGGTGAGTACCCGCCCGCACCCGGCCCCGTTTCCGCGCTGGTCGCCATGACCGCCAGCGTTTCGGCCAGTCTACGACAAAGCGCTGCAGAGTAGCGAGGCACCTTTCCTATCACTCTCGCCATGTAGCGCTCGCCTTCGGGTAGGTCGAAGCGTGGGTCCGGGCTGCTAAGAACCAGGAGGATTACCTCTTCCAATCGTTGCAGGTCATCCTGTTGCAGGTAACGGGCAAGCAGGCTCCAGGCGTCTTCTCGCGAAACGACGTACCAAATGCCGCCTACGCGCCGAACAGGGGGATCGGACGCGTTTGCCCACCTAACGGCGGCGGCACGGACTTTTTCATAGTCACCTCCCGCCAAGCGGGCCACTGCCTCACGATCGCCATCCACTGTCTCCTGCCACGCTCCCGCAAGCATGGCGGGCAGGAGAGCGGGTCCTTCCGCGGGTTTAGCCCATGTCGGCTGATGAAGTTCAGGACGCAAGGCAATCTTGCGCCGGAAAGCCTGGAAGCTTCGGCGACAGAGGCTTGCAAGTTTGCGTGCGCGGTCGTCGGGAAGCCCTACGTCAGCCAGCGCCTTGGCTGCCCCATCTGCTGAGAGCCGAGGCACCGTGATGCAGACTGAGTCCGGTGTAACCTCCCAGCCGACCGGTACGAGCACGCGATGCCCGAAACGGATTACGTGTGCCACCGCGGTTGAGCTGTCAAAGTCCATGACGACAGTCAGGGGAGACTGGTGCGCAGCGACCCGCCGCAGTGCGGGCTCGCTGCGAACGATCACGGCGCGCGCAAGAGCCGAGGTGCGCTCTTCGTCCGGCAGCTTGTGCAGAGCGGCGGCAAAGATCGCTATCGCCTCTTCCCGTGACTCCGCCTGCAAGGAAAGCAACGCAGGCTTCGAGCGCAACCACTCGTGGATTCGGGTAATGACCTTCTCGCGGCCCCCTAGGAGGAGGTCGGAAGGCATCGGGGGGCAGGTGGCGGCCCTCAAGTCTTCCCAGAACGTCTTGAGATCGAGCACGTCCTCGGGGCGCTTCCCAAGCAGGATCGAAAGCCACAGATGGACAGCGGGTGCTTGCTCTAGCCAGGTTTCGAGATCGTCGGCATCGTAACCTCGCACGTCGCGCCATATTCCATCCTGGCGCCGCTGTTGGGTCCACGCCTCCTTGTCCCGCCACCGGCGCGGCGTGACGAAGACGAAGACGGTCTGGCGAGGGACGAGACCTTCGGGTTTTTTTGTCCGTTTCCGGTAGTCTTCTTCAGCCTTACGCTCGCTGTCACTGCCGGTACCCAGCTCCCACCCCGAGACGCCGGCCGGCACGAAGGGGCCGTTCTCATCGGCGACGACCACACCATCCCATCCCGGAAGCACAACGCCTTCGCCCGACCTGAAGCTCACCTTGCAGACCCGCTGGTCTGTGGCAAGAACCAGGCGGCGGACGAGTTGCGGAAACAAGTGTTGCGCGTCCCGCATGTCAGCCCACCGGTCGAGATCGGTGGCATCGACCATGGTCAATGACTTCATAGCAGTCCCGCAGTGTATCTTGCGATCATTAAATCAGGTCTCGGAACGACGCGAAGGGCATCACGTACCGCCGCTGGGCAAGTATGTCTTTGATGCGGTCAGCGTCTTCCACGGTGAGTACTCCTCGCCGAATGGCCAATACGATGAGTCCCGGTGTGTTCACGATCTTGTCCCGTCCAATGCGCAGCTCCGCCTCGCGCCGGAACCGCCCGCCCTCGTCGCAGGCCACCATCCAGCCGCGATGGGCTGCCATCGAGAGACACGCCGCCTCGCCCTTGCCCATCACCGCTGACAATTGCGCGTACAACTCGATCTCCAGGGTGTCGATGCTCTCGACCCGTCGCAGCCAGCCGGCTTCCAGTGCCGCGGAGAGCGCCTTGGCTTGTTCGGGATACGTGACCTCCAACGCGATCACCTGGTCCGGGACCACGAAATGGTATCCCGCGATCTTCCCCAACAGGTCGAGCCGACCGGCGTGAATCAGGTTGATTACGACGCTCGCATCCAGCACGACCGTCCATGCTGCTCCACCGGACACGCATCACTCCGGCGGTGCCAGTACTTCTGCGGCAGCCGTGGCGTCGGGCGCCGCCTGGCCCACAAGGCCTTCCAGGGCGGACGCAGCCAGCCCGGCCAGGAAGGCCAGCTCCTCAAGCTTGCGTTTCGTAATCTCGCCGCGTCGAAACGCCTCCAACGCGAGGGCCACGATGCGCGCCCGGATGCCGTCGCCGTCCTCGTGTGGCTCCGCAAGGCCGAGCATCCCGGCGATCTGCTTGCCGCGCCCGGATTCCTCCTGAATCTGAAGCTCCGCGAACTCGGTCTCGTTGAGAAGCTTGAGGTTCTTGAGCCGATACAGCGCTGCGGTCCGACTCACCCCGAAGTGATGAGCCAGGAGCACCACATCGTAGAGCTGGATGTCCTGGGTACCGGGCGCCGGACGCGCTTGGGCCACAAGCGCTGATCCCTCGTCGAACACCTCGGCCTTGAGCCGGCTGGCCTTGCCCTTGGCAAGACCCTTAAGGAATTCGATGATGCCTCCAGGTGGCATGAGGAAGGCGGCTGCGAAGGCGTTGGCACGCACCTCCGGCAGCGTGTCGCGCTGGCTCGTACGGCTGATCGTGCCTTTCTCGTCGCGGTCGAGCAGCACGTGACAGTACTCGTGGGCGAACGAGAACCGTTGCCGCCACGGCACGTGTTCTCTGTTCACCACCACCAGCACCCCCACGTCAGGGTCGGCCACCGTCAGGCCTGACACGTCTTGGGGCAGATCGGCTCTCGCCGTACGGACCCCCTGTCCCTCGAGCAGCTCGGCGACACCGGGCAGCGGGGCGTCGCCAAACCCCAACCGGCGCCGCTCCTCGGCCGCCATCCGCTCGGCCTGCTGGATGGCCTCCCATCTGGTCGCCGGGGCCTTGAGGGGGTAGGCCGGCAGCGCGGTCAGGTCCGCGTCCACACCCAGCAGTCGCTCTAGGTTCGTGATTTCGCGGCCGGCAGCAAGGCTGTGCCGCACCGCGGCAAGGACCTGGTCGTCTCGCGCCATATCCGGGTGCCGGCGAAAGACGGCGACCAGGGCGTCCTCCGGCCGGAACTCGTCGGCGAGGAACGCTCGAATATCGCGCCCGTAGAGGTAGGCCAGCTTGTCCAGCTCGAGGCTGGTGACCGCCCGATTCCCCAGCTCCATCTGTGCAATGGTCGAACGTGACACCCCCAGGTTTCTGGCCACGTCCTCTTGGGTCAGGCGGCTGGCTTCGCGCGCCGCCTTGAGCCGTCGCGCAAGTTCCTGCTGGTCAACTGGCATGGCATCCCTCGTTGTTGATTTTCCTCGATTTCTTCGGCATATTGGTCTCAGCGTTCTCCATGGATTGTCGTCGCCGACGCGCCCTTGCGCTTCGCACAAGGATTACGTTACAATATCGAACAACGTATGTCAACTGTTGCTCAGCAACGTTATTACATTAAAAATCAAAGGATTATTTTGTGGCTGTTTCGGCTGTAGACGCCGTCCGACACCTGATTGACCAGTACCGGCGGTTTTTGCAAACCAGTTACCGGTTCCTGGACAAACGGCTCCGTGAGCAGTTCGAGGCCCACCTTGCGGCGGCGGACGTGGTGGTGCGGGGCCCCTACGTCACGCTGGCCCAGGACTACGAATTAGGCGCGACACAGAGCGCACTGATCGAGACGGGCTGCGGCCACCCCGCCCTGCTGCGGGCCAGATGGCCGTTTGGCGACCGCCCGCTTTACCGCCATCAGCAGATCGCCTTCGAAGCCGGCCGCGCCGGGCGCTCGTTTGTGGTCACCACGGGAACAGGGTCCGGGAAAACGGAAGCATTCCTTCTGCCGGTGCTCGACGGGATACTGCGCCGCAAGGAGCAGGGAGTGACCGGTGTGCAGGCCGTCCTGCTCTACCCCATGAACGCGCTTGCCAACGACCAGCTCGAACGTCTGCGCAGGCTACTGAGGGGGAGCGGCCTCCCGGTTTCCTTCGGGCTCTACACCGGCGACAGCGACACGGCGTCGCAAAGCCTCAAGGAAGCCCCGGCCGAGACCGAACGGCTCACGCGCGCGGCCATCCGCAGCGATCCACCGGACATTCTCCTCACGAACTACAAGCAGCTCGATTTCCTCTTGGTCAGACCCGAGGATCGCGTGCTGTTCACCCCAGCGCTGCGGTTCCTGGTGCTCGACGAGCTGCACTCCTATCGCGGTGCTCTCGCTACCGAGATCGCCTGTCTGATTCGCCGGCTCCGGGCGCACGCCGAGCGGTCTCCTGGCGATGTCATTGCCATTGGCACTTCGGCGACGGTTGCTTCCGGCGCAGGCGGCGCGAAAGCCCTGGCGGAGTTCGCGACGGCATTGTTCGGGCAGAGCGTCCTCCCGTCGGACATCATTTCCGAACGCTTTGCCTCTCGAGCCCCCGAGGGTCCAGCCAGAACCCCTGATCCACCGAACCTGACGGACGCCGATCTGATGGATTTCGATCCATCCGACGATGCCTTCGTGGTTGGGCTGGCCGAGCGCCTGACGGGATGGCGTGCCCCCGCGCGTGGCGCAGCCGCAGAACGCGTCGCTGAACTGCTCGCCGGGAATGCCGTGGTGGCGGTGCTCGAAGATGCCTTTTCTCGGCCCGCGTCGATAACGGATGCGGCGAAGGCACTGCGTGAGCGCGTGGCCGGGCGTTCCCAGCGAAGCGATGAGGAACTGCGGCGCGAAGTTGAGGCATACCTGCTGGTCGGCAGCGTGGGAGACGACGAGCACCTGCCGCGGCTTCGGCCCAAGCTCCACACCTTTTTCCACGGCGTGTACGACGTCTGGCTCTGCCTCAACCCGGAGTGCCGGCGGCTCATCCCACAGGGAGGCACTGAGTGTCCGAAATGCGGATCGGCGGCGCGGCCCGCAGCGTTGTGCCGTACCTGCGGCCAAGATTTCGTCAAGGTCCGCATCGAAGGAGACGGCAGCGGGGCGACAGTGGGTACCGGCGACTTCTATAGCGACGAACGCACGGCGTTTCTTACTCCACAGATTCAGGCGCTCGCCGCGGCCGACGAGGCAGCCGAGGATGGCGACCAGAGCGAGAGCGAGGGCGGAGAAAAGAACGACCATGCGCCGCGCGCATCCAGTGACGCCGAGGCGAAGCTCGAACGTGTGTCTGTATGTTTGTCTTGTGGACGGTTGATGGAGCCGGATAAGCAGTGCCCGACCTGCAATCGCACCGGTATCCCGTACCGCGCGTATCGCTGGCGCAAGAAACAGCCGCCCAAGGCAGGGATACTGCACGTGTGCCCAGCTTGCGGAGACACCTACACCAAGGGCGACATTGTCACGCCCCTGCGCACCGGTACGGCATCAACGGTCTCGACTCTCGCCACACACCATCTCGACCAATTGGAAGGAGAGGACCGTAAGCTCCTGTTATTCGCGGACAATCGTCAGGACGTAGCTCATCAAGCGGGTTATAGCTCCGACAAGCACCGCAACTTTGCTCTGCGCCATGTCGTCGCTCACGAGATCAAGCGAGCCGGAACCGGGGGTGTCTACCTGATCGAGCTGCCGCAGCGGCTGTTCGATGGGTACAAGCGGCTCGGCATCATTTCGGGCAGGTTGGCGCGCCCCGAGCGGGAACGATGGCTCGACGCTCTGACCTATGAGGTGGCGAACGAGTTCACGCGCCACTCCCGGCAACGCGCTTCGCTCGAGAACCTGGGACTGGTAGGTGTGGAATACGAGTTTCTCGACGAGTTGCCCGGCGACCCATTATTCACTGCGGCGGCCGGCACTGCGGGCCTTGACGTGGATACTGCGGTGCAGGTTGTGCGCGCGGTCCTGGATGTGATGCGGAAGAACCGCGCGGTCGGGTTCGATTTCTTCCAGGAATACCTGGATCCCAACCGAAAGCGGCGCTATCGCGAGCTGGAAGCCGAGCCGTATGCGGTGCGGTTCCCGGACCGGGATCGCAACCCGAAAGGTTTCGCGCTCGATCGGCCGGACCATATAAGGAAGTCGAAATCCGGAACGATCCTTGGCTTTTATCAGGAAAACCCCAGGGCTGGGCAGCTCACGGCCGTGCAGAAGATCGTCGCGCGAGTCCTGGGTGGAGACCGGGCACGGGCGGAAGACTTTCTCTGTTCGGTGGTCCCCCTGCTGCTCCGGCTGGAGCTGCTTCAGCCCGTACCAAAGTTCCCTCTTCCCAAGGCCGACCGTTCTGCCTCCCTCCAAGTGCTTCAGATCAACCCCAAGACAATCCGCCTGGTCTGGCCCTCGACCGGCTATCGCTGTGTAGCGTGCCAGATGTGGGCCGCCTATGACCTGCCCACATGTCCCACCCCAAAGTGCTCCCAAGGCAGATTGGAGAAGCGCGAGGTGGACCAGGACAATTATTACGTGCGGCTTTACGCAGACCGCGCGCCGCTGAGATTCGCCGTGGCCGAGCACAGTGCCGCGATCGGTGGTGAGGAGCGCGCCAATCGCGAGACCGAGTTCAAGGAAGGACGGCTCGACGCTCTCGTCTGCACGCCGACCCTGGAGTTGGGGGTGGACATCGGACCGTTGCTCACGGTGGTTCTCAGGAATGCGCCTCCCACTCCCGCAAACTATATGCAGCGCGTAGGTCGTGCGGGCCGGCGGCTCAGGATAGGGTTCGTGTCCACCTTCTGCGCCGGCGGTGCGCACGACCGCCACGCGTTCGAAAATCCGGAGTGGCTTCTCGCGGGCAGCTTCACACCGCCGCGGCTCCGGTTGGACAACCCGAAGGTTGTGCACCGGCATCTACGCTCGTACTTGCTGGCGCTCATTCCGGCCAAGTTGCCACGACTCATGGGCGAGTTGCTGGATGATCTCCGTGCACCGACGGCCTGCTGTCTCGAACCACTCGAAAACCTGTTTGGGATCGTGCGGCAGGAAGCGTCTTCCCTCGCAACCAGACTCGCCGCGTTGTTTACGGAGGATCGCCAAGCGAGCCGGGTAGCGCGTTACGGGGTGGACGAAACGCAAAACCTGGTCGAAGACTTCGAGCCCGAGTTCAGGTGCGTGATTGATCGCTGGTGGCACCGGGTGTGTCAGCTCCAGGAGGAATTCCGGCAGTACTCAACCGTGGGATCGCCACTACACGACATGAAGAAGGCCGCCGCCCGCCAGCGGGCCTATCGCGAGATCACACAAGACCCCGAGCGGGCGTATGCGCTCAACTACCTGGCCACGCAGGGGTTCCTGCCAGCCTACCAGTTTCCGCTGGATACCTTCTCTCTGGATCCAGGAGTTGCGGACACTCCAACCTTGTTCCGCCCGGCCGCGATAGCTATCGAGGAGTTCGCGCCCGGCAATTACGTGTACGCCAACGGCCACAAACTGCGCTCGATCCGTGTATTGTTTGCCGGGGGACCGGGGCGCTCCGGGGATCGGCCCACGCGATCCGACGCCGAGGTCTCGGGACGCCTTCGGTCCTTCCAATTCTGCAACCGGTGTGATGAGACCACAGAAGAACCCCGTAACACCTGCGCCCGATGTGGTGACCCGCTGCCGCCCGCAGTGGATTGCGTGTTCGTGGATGCGTTCGAGGCGGAAGAGTCCCTGCGGATCGGATCAGATGAGGAGTCCCGGCAGCGCCAGTACCATATGCGGCGAGAGAGCTTGCTGGGGAGCGACCAGAGCGAAGTGAGCCTGTATCCGTATCCTTTCACGCCGGTCGAGCATCATCGGCTGGCACAGATCGTGGTGACCAACTGGGGCCCTGCCGACTCCCGGACTGAGGACCCCAAGCGGTTCTGGCTGTGTCCTGACTGTGGCCGGCATCTCTCGCACGATCCTCACGACGAAGGGCACGAGCGAGCAATACAGACGTGGCGGGAGAGCCATGCGCGGCTGTGCGCCGGCGAGCCGGTGCCACTCATCCTCGGGTACGAGTTCCTCAGCGACTGCTTGGTGCTGAGCTTCCCGACCCGCGAGGATGTAAGCACCATCGGGCGCGCGAGATTCTCGCCGACGGCCGTCACGCTGGCTGAGGCGTTACTTGCGGGAGCAGGGGACCTGCTCGAGCTGGAGCCCTACGAACTGGCTGCGTTCCCTCGACTGGCGAAGCCCGGCGACACTGCCGAGGAGATCGTATTTTATGAGACCGTCCCCGGCGGCGCGGGCTACATGGAAGAGATGGCATCCCGGCTCCCCGAAATTGCCCGCGCGGCGAAAGAGCGGCTCTTCGGGCACGAGTGCCGCCGTGCCTGCTATCTCTGTCTCAAGCACTACCGCAATCAGCGCTGGCATCCCTTCTTCGACAAAGACGTTATTCGCGACCTTCTCGCGGCCATTGAGGCTATGGACCCGCTTTCCGGGAATGCTTCCCAAGCCGGTACCGGTGCACGTACACTCAGGGATAGATTGAAATTACGACAATGTGAGTTGGCGTACGCACCGCCAGGCTCCAAACGGGAAGGCCCCCAATCACCAATCGAGGCAACTTTGTTGGAGTCTCTGCGCTCCGTGCCAGGACTCCCTATCCCGATCATGCAGTATGAGGTCAAGGACGGCGACCGAACCGTTACGGTGCCTGACTTTGCCTACCCGAATGCGCGGATCGCCGTGTTCTGTGATGGCTTCGCATTTCATGGCAACCAAAACACGCTTGAGCTCGACGCGCGCAAGCGCAACTGGCTGCAAAGAAACGGATGGCTTGTGCTCACCTATTGGGGGCGAAGTATCCTGAAGGCACCCGCAGCTTGTGCGCGCGAGATTGCGGAGGTCTACCGCCAGCGAAGGCGAGAGGGCGAACATCAATAGTGGAGCGGTCCGCCTCGCCGCCCGGCCCGGGGGATCCACCGGCCTCCTGCGCCTCGCCGATCTTTTCGGGAGGCGGGAGGCCGAGGCGCTCGCGGCGGCCTGCGGGGGACGGATCGTCACGGGATAGCGAT
>Ga0334722_10003727_pt1 | contig 16245 bp, 13 predicted proteins | sample C3_bottom_MG_FD_207210 | JGI IMG/M metagenome (GOLD analysis project Ga0334722, IMG submission 207210) | Sediment microbial communities from Yellowstone Lake, YNP, Wyoming, USA - C3_bottom | ecosystem: Environmental > Aquatic > Freshwater > Lake > Sediment | place: USA: Wyoming | collected...
CGGCCGGTGCCCGCCGCGATGACGTCCCTTGCCGGCCTGTCTGTCAGTAGTACTGGCACGAAGCGGTCTATCGGGCCGCGGAAGCGGCCCGGTGCCGACGATCCCGCCCCATGGCGGCTGCGGCGTCAGTAGTACTGGCATCGCGTCACGCAACGGGCATTCCGAACCCGCGGCGCACGGAACAGGCTGCCGCGCGACAGTAGTACTGACATCGGAGTCGACAGTCGGCCTGCCGGCGGCCGGCCGGGCACTGCTGCCGACGGGGCGGCCGGCGGCCGGCCGGGCTACTGCTGCCGACGGGGCGACCGGCCGACGGGGCGGGCCGGCAGATGGCACCATGCGCGGGTGCCGACGATGACCGAGCGCTACGACCGAAGGGCGCGCGGATACGCGCGCCACTGGGCGCCGGTCCTGGCGCCGACCGCACTGCGCGTGCTCGACCTCGCCGACGCCTGGCTGCCGCGCGACGGCGCCGGCGCGACGATCCTCGACGTCGGGGCCGGAACGGGCACCTTGACGCTCGCCGCCGCGCGGCGCTGGCCGGCCGCGAACGTGATCGGGCTGGATCCGTCGGAAGGGATGCTCGCCGTGGCTCGCCAGGCCGCCCGGAGCCTGCCCCGACCGCCCCGCTTCGTGACCGCCCCGGCCGATGCGATCCCGCTGCCGGAGGCGTCGGTCGACGTGGCCGTCTCCTCGTTCGTGCTGCAGCTGGTGCCCGACCGGCTGGCGGCGCTGCGCGATATCCGCAGGGTGCTTCGGCCGGGCGGCCGCCTGGCTTACGCAACGTGGCTCGAGGATGACCGCCCCTTCGCCGCGAGCGAGGCCGTCGACGCCGCCCTCGAGGAGCTCGGCATCGAGGAGCCCGAGGAATCCGAGCCTGACCGCGCCGGCGACCTGGCCTCGACCGGCGCCGCGGCGGCGCAGCTCCGCCGTGCCGGCTTCAGGCCGGCGGGCGCTCGCACCCACCTCCTCGAGCACGCCTGGACGGCCGAGTCGTACCTCGCCTATCGGCTCCAGTGCTACGACGAGGAGCTGCTGGCGGCCCTGGAGCCCGACCGGCAGGCGCGCCTGGAGACGTTGGCCCGTGGCCGGCTCGCGGGACTCGGCGAGGAGGAGCTTCACTTCAGGGCCCGCATCGTCTTCGGCTGGGGCCAGCGGCCGCCGGGCCAGGCAGTGACTTCGACCAACGCGAAACGGCCGCTGCCCGGACCCGCGCTACTCGCCGAGGCGTGACCCGGCGATGAACTGTTCGAAGCGCGCGCGGTCCTCGACCTCGTGCCCCGGCGGACTGAACCACTGGATGTCGCAGGTCGTGGCCCGGGTCACGATGGCCAGATCGAGGATGTACGACGCCTTGTCCTCCACAGTGCCGTGCCAGACGACGAGCCTGGCCGGGACCGATCCCCCGGCGGTCTTGACCACGATGGGCAGCTCCGCCTCAGGCTTCGCCTTCCACTGGGCCCCGTAGTAGATGGTCCCCTCGCGCGTCCAGTAGTCGAGCGAGATGCGCGGCGAGGAGGCGACGCAATAGGTCAGGATGAAGGCGCCGTCGAGTCCGAACTGGTTCCCGGTGCCGGTTTCGCGTACCCCCACCTCCCAGCTGGTGGGGTGCACGAAGGTGTACTTCAGGGCGTTCGACCGGAACGTCGTGAGCTCGTAGGGCTCGGGGATCGGCGCGGCCGCCCTGAAGGCCGTGGGGGTGATCGTCAGGGTCAGCGTCGGGGTGCGCAGGCGAAGCTCGGTGGGGATCCCGTTCTCGCCGACCCAGGCATCCAGCGTCGCCTCGGGGGCCTCGCCGCTCACCTCGATGCCGAATGCCGCGTCGGTGACGGGTAGCGCGTCCACACGCACGTGACGGAGCACCCGATCGCCGCGTCGCTCCTCGCCGAGGTCCCGGACCTCCTCGACCGCGGCGAGCGCGGCCCGGAGCCGCTCCTCGGGTGGGTGGTCGGCGGCCAACACCGGATCCGACCAGCCGCCCGCGCCCCGGCGCGCCACGACCGCGCCGGCGTGGACGAACTGCTCCCAGGCGTCGATGCCCAGCGGTTCCTCGATGGCCATGAGCATGCGCGAGTCCGCCCCGTTGACGGCGAAGACGCCCCACAAGGGCAGCTCGTCGTTCGCCGTGAGCGTGAAGGTGCCCTCGACGGCCGCGGTGAGCTTCAGGTCCGGGTCGGAGATGGCGGCCACGAAGCGGTCGGCCGGGCTGGAGGGCGAGGGCGTCGCCTCGCCGCACGCGCCGAGAGCCGCGCCGAGCAGTACCAGCACGGCGGCGATCCGTGCCGACGAGCGGCCCCAGCGGCGAACCGGCAGGCAGGACATGGGGACGCGGCGAGGATACCATCGGGTCTTCGATGACCGACCCGCTCGCGCTGGACGCCCTCGTCGCCTGCCCCCTGCGGCCGTCGATATGCCCGACAGTCGTCAAAGGCCGCTATCGGTCGCCATAAGGTGGCCCGGGGGGCCCTGTGCGCCCGCCATGGCACCTCCGGCCACCTTCGGCACGCGCTCCACGAGCAGACATCGAGTCGATGCATCGGCGCCTGTGGTCTCGGTAGTCCGCCGAATATGACTGTCGGGTATGCGGCGTCGCCGATGCTCTCGCCGGGGCTCGATAGACTGGCGTGTCGGCCGCTCCACGGAGGGGCGAGGCCGGTCAGAAGGCGTCCCTGGGAGTGATCACGTGCGTCGCTTGAAGGTGCTCCTGGTCGCGGTCGACGCATGGCGGGTAGCCGCTCGAGCTCATCGAGGGCGATCCGACGTCTCGGCGTTCCTCGGGGCATCGTCGCCCAAGCGGCGAGCCGGGTGTCCCGAGCGTAGGATGCACTCGGCGGTGGGGCCGTGCTGGAGCCATAGCCACCCAGACCGCGGCCGATAGCCGGGAGACGCCGTGTCCGCCATCGCTCGCCTCCACGCCCGCGAGATCCTCGACTCGCGGGGCAATCCCACCATCGAGGTCGACGCCACGCTCGAGAGCGGGGCGTTCGGCAGGGCGGCAGTCCCATCCGGCGCTTCGACCGGTTCCCACGAAGCGGTCGAGATCCGCGATGGGGACCGGTCGCGTTTTGGCGGGAAGGGCGTGCTGCGAGCCGTCGCCAACGTCAACGACGAGATCTCATCGGCGGTCGTCGGGCGGGACGCGGCTGACCAGTCCGCGCTCGACCGCGCGCTCATCACGCTCGACGGCACGCCGAACAAGGCGCGCCTCGGCGCGAATGCGATCCTTGGCGTCTCGCTGGCGGTGGCCAAGGCCGCGGCCGCGGAGCAGGGCCTGCCGCTCTACCGCCTGCTCGGCGGAGCCGACGCCCGGTGCCTCCCGCTCCCGCAGTTCAACATCCTCAACGGCGGGCGGCATGCGGTCGACTCGACCGACTTCCAGGAGTTCATGGTCGCCCCGGTGGGTGCGGCTTCGTTCCGGGACGCGGTTCGTATCGGGGCCGAGGTCTTCCACGCCCTGCGTGACGAGCTGCACGATCGCGGGCTCAGCGTCGGCCAGGGCGACGAGGGCGGCTTCGCCCCATCCCTCGACTCGAACGAGGCCGCGATCGAAGTCATCCTCCGGGCGATCGAGCGTGCCGGCTACCGACCGGGCGAGGACGTGGCGCTCATGCTCGATCCAGCGACGAGCGAGATCCTCGACGCGAGCGTGCCGCCGACGGGCGACGGTGAGCTGACCTACCGCCTGGCGAAGGAGGGTCACGTCCTTCGCACGTCGGAGCTCGTCGACTTCTGGTCCGACTGGATCGCACGCTATCCGATCGTGTCTCTCGAAGACGGCCTGGCGGAGGACGACTGGCTCGGCTGGCAGCAGCTCACCGCACGGCTCGGCGACCGGGTCCAGCTCGTCGGCGACGACATCTTCGTCACGAACCCCGATCGGCTCCGGCGCGGCCTCAGCGAGGGAAGCGCGAACGCGATCCTCATCAAGCTCAACCAGATCGGCACACTGACCGAAACGACCGAGGTCGTCGAAACGGCACGGCGCCACGGCTGGGGCCAGGTCGTCAGCCACCGCTCCGGAGAGACGGAGGACACGACGATCGCCGACTTCGTCGTCGGGCTGGGGATCGCCCAGATCAAGAGCGGCGCGCCGTCGCGCACCGAGCGCGTCGCGAAGTACAACCAGCTGCTGCGCATCGAGGAGGATCTGGGCGCAGAGGCCGTCTTCGCCGGGCGGGCCGGCCTCGCGGCAGGCGGTGGCTGAGCCGAGCCACCTCTGCCCGAACTGCGACGGGGCCAGCCCCTGGCACGCGGAACCCTGCGGCCCAGGTCTCCGGTGGTCAGCGTCCGAAGATCTGGCTTACGAGCCATACCAGCCCAGCGCCAGCCAGCGCGACGCCCGCCCCGGCGATGACGATCCCCGTGACCCTGGCGGCATGTGTGGCGTGCGGCCAGCTGGAGCGCTTGGTCCGAGCCGCGTCATCGGCGGCCTCGATGACGTCCCGCCATGGGGCGAGGACGATTCCGGCCTCGAGCGGAGCCGCGTCCGCGACGGCGAGAGCGAATGCGGTCCATCGCAGGAGGTCGATGGGAGGCGCTCCCACCCGTCGCTCCGAGATCTGGGCGGCCGTGATCGCGTCGTTCGCCGCATGGATCGCGACTCGCTGGCGCCCGAGGTCGCCCGCCAGTCGGACGAGCTGGTCGCCGGTCCTCTCCAGGCGGGAACCCGGTCCGCCGACCTGGAGATAGATCGCGGTCAGGTGGGCGACCTCGGTGGCCGTGAGATGAGCGCAACGCGCCAAGAAGATCTCGAGTTCGGCCCGGTGGGGGCTCCGCTCCCAGCTGAGATCGACCGAGCGACCTCGATCGGGAGGAGTCCGGGCCGCGGACAGATCCTGCCCCATCCCGGTGGTACGGCAACGATCGTAGAACGCCCGCCGAGCGGGATCCGTGAGCCAGTCCCGCGCGACATTCAGGCGCTGGGTGTGTTCCGCGGCCCCGGGATCGGCGTGGAGGTCGGGATGCTCCCGACGAACCAGCACTCGGTGCGCGGCCACGATCACGTCGGTCGGCGCATCGGGCGCGACCTTGAGCGTCGCGTAGAGATCGAACGTCGGGAGCGGTTCGGTCATGTCGACTCGGCGGTGTGTAGAAGCCGTCAACGGACCAGACCGCGGTTCGTCGACCGGTGGTACGACCCGGTCGACCGGCGAGCCTCATCGCCGCGGTCATCGTACTCGGATCGACGGTGTTTGACAGGACTCTCCTCGCGCCCTAGGGTTCGGGACAAGGGTGATGGTGTCCGCCCAGACGCCCCAAGCAGCGCGTCTGAACCGCCCGGACCGGGCTGATGGCCCCTGGACTGCCGAGCAGCCGGGGCCTCTTGGTTTCCGGCAACCGGAGGTGGCGGTGGACGACATCTACCTCATGGCGGGCCTGTGGCTGGCGGAAGCGGGGGCAGCCAGCCTGATCTCGATCCGCATGGGGGTGCTCGTCCACAGCGACGGTCAACGACGGCTGGGGACGGTCGACCGCGCGGGCCTCCATCAGGTGCCCGGCGATCCGCTGTGTGCGCCTGCGTCGACGCCGCGTGCGCGCCGGCGGCCTGCCCCGTCTGCGTCCAGGTCGCGGTGGCGGATCGGATCGCCCTCGGGCGGCTCCTCGCACGGCTCGCGGAGCCGGCGTGGCGGTCAGCGCTCGCCGCGGCCGAGCTCTGCCTCGACGACCTGCTCCGCCTGTGGGCGGCTGCCATCGAGCGGCGCGACGTCTCGTGGCCCGGGGTGGCCACGGCCCAGCTCGAGCGGATCGAGGAGCTCGCGGCGCGGCTGGAAGCTTTCGCGCACCACAGCAGCTACGACCGGCGGCACCTCATGACCGATGCCGAGCGATCCGCCAGCGGCGAGGCGGCCGCGTTCCTGGGCGGCTGGCCCGCGGACGATCGCCGATGACCAGCGCCAACGTCGGCCGGCGCGCGCATCCCATCCTCGATGCTGAGGGCGCCCGAGCCGTCCTCACCCACGCAGCCGATCGCGAGGTCGCCGCCCGGGCATTCGCGAGACTGGACGGTGTCCAATGATCAAGATCCGCACCCTGCCGTGGCTCAACCGGAACGTGGTGGCCATGGGGGCAACGAGCCTCCTCTCGGACGCCAGCCATGAAGCGGCCACCTCGGTCCTGCCGGGCTTCCTCGCGGTGCTGGGGCTGCCCCCGGTTGCCCTCGGCGTCATCGAGGGCGCCTCGGACGCCCTCTCGAGCTTCGTCAAGCTGGGATCCGGCTGGATCGGCGATCGAACCGGCCACCGCTGGACACTCGCGGTGGTCGGCTACACGCTGACGGGGCTGATGCCCCTGTTCCTCGCCATCGCCGGATCGTGGCCGGTCATCCTCGGTGCAAAGCTCTTTGGCTGGCTCGGCAAGGGCATTCGTGGCCCCGTCCGGGACGCGATGCTCGCGGCGTCGGTCGAGCCGGCGGCGCGCGGGCGCGCGTTCGGATTCCATCGAGCCGGCGACACGATCGGCGCGGTCATCGGCCCACTGCTCGGGGTCGCCGTGCTCGGGTCGTTCGCCACCTCGACCGTCGAGCCCGTCGCGGCCTTCCGGGCAGTCTTCCTCGTGGCCCTCGCCCCCGGGATCCTTGCGGCACTGACATTCGCGCTGTTCGTGCGGGACCCGTCGACGGGTGGGACGGCCGTTGGCGGCTTTCTCGGCGCGCTCGGTTCATTGCCGCGCGCCTTCCGTCGCTATCTCGTCGGCGTCGGTCTGTTCGGCATCGGTGACTTTGCGCCGAGTCTGCTCATCCTCGCCGCGACCGTGCTGCTGACCCCGTCCCAGGGAATCGTCGCGGCCGGCGCCATGGCTGGCCTCCTGTACGTGCTCCGGAACGCGGTGTATGCGATCGCATCGTTCCCGGCCGGCGCGCTGAGCGACCACACGGGACGCCCGGTCCTCCTGCTCGCCATCGGCTATCTGCTCGGTGCTTTCGTCGCGGCAGGAACGGCCGTCGCGTTCGCGGCCGGGTTCGACCACCCGCTCTTCTTGGCCTTTCTGTTCGTCGGATCCGGCGTCCTGGCCGCACTCCAGGACACGCTCGAGGCCGTGTCCACGGCCGAGCTCGCCGGCGACGCGGCACGTGCGACCTCGTTCGGCGTGCTCGGGACCGTCAACGGAGTTGGCGATCTCGTCGCCAGCGCGGGGGTGGGGTTACTCTGGACGGTTGCTTCGCCGATGGCGGCATTCATCGCGGCCGCGGTCACCATGGGCCTTGGCGCGGCGCTCGTGGCGGACCTGGCCACGCGCGGTGGCGCGCGGTGAGCGACGACGGCGGACTCCGGCCGCTCGACGGCCAACGCTTCTGGCGGCGCCTCCGGGAGGCCGTCTCGATGGCGGTCGTCGGGGGCGAGGGCGCCTTGCGGCTGCTGGCGGTGGCGCTGCTCGCGGGCGGCCACGTTCTCATCGAGGACGTGCCGGGCATCGGCAAGACCACCCTCGCCCGGGCGTTCGCGAGCGCCCTCGAACTGACGTTCGCGCGGGTCCAGGGGACGCCGGACCTGCTGCCCGGCGACGTCACCGGCAGCAGCGTGTTCGAGGGCGGCGCCTTCCGCTTCGTGCCGGGCCCCATCTTCGCCAACGTCCTGCTCGTCGACGAGATCAACCGTGCGACGCCGCGGACTCAATCGGCGTTGCTCGAGGCGATGCAGGAGCGCCAGGTCTCGATCGACGGGGAGACCCGCGCCCTCCCGGACCCCTTCCTCGTCCTGGCCACCGAGAACCCCATCGAGCTCGAGGGGACCTTCGCCCTGCCCGAGGCGCAGCTCGACCGTTTCCTGGTCCGCGCATCGATCGGCTACCCGACCGAGGACGATGAGCTCCGGATCGCCGGCCTCTACCGCGACGGCGCCGTCCCGATCGACGCGGTTCCGACCGTGTTCGGGCCGGCCGAGCTCGTGGCCCTCAAGGCCATGACCAGCGGCGTGCGGGTCAGCGAGGACGTGGGGCGGTACGTCATCGCCCTCGTCCGGGGTTCCCGCGAGCACGCGGACCTCCGGCTGGGCGCCAGCCCGCGGGCAAGCGTCGCCCTCTACCGGGCGAGTCAGGCGTGGGCTCTGCTCGACGGCCGCGGCTTCGTCCTGCCTGACGACGTCGCGGCCGTGGCGCCGGCGGTGCTCGCCCACCGGATCCTCCTCGACGTCGACCGCGAGCTACGCGGTGCAACCGCCGATCGCGTCATCGCCGAGCTCATCGGATCCGTCCCGGTCCCTATGTCGGGGCCGTCGTGAGCCGCTCGTCGGTCCTCGCCCTCGGCTTGCTCATCGTCGGTGCGGTGGCGGCGGCGCCCGGCCTTGTCCTGCTCGGCCTTCTGGGACTCGCGACCGGGTGGCTGTCCGGCCTCTGGAGCCGCCGCGGGCTGCGCGATGTCCGGTACGAGCGGCGGTTGGGGAACGACCGCGCCGTCTGGGGCGACGCGGTCGAGCTGACAGTCACCATCGAGAACGCGAAGCTCCTGCCGCTTGCCTGGCTGCGGGCCGAGGACTTCTCGACCGAGGAAATGGTGGTCAGGGAATCGCCGCTCATCCCGAGCGACCGCCCAGGCTACGGGATCCTGCGCAACGTCTGGACGCTTGCGCCCTTCGAGAAGGTGCGGCGTCGGTTCCACCTCGAGGCCGTCCACCGGGGCGTCTACCGGTTCGAGTCGGTGCGGCTCTCGGTGGCTGACCTCTTCGGCCGTGACGTCGCGTCGGAGGAAAGCCCCCAGCGGGCCACGCTCATCGTGCGGCCGCGAAGCGTCCCGGTCCGCAGCCCGACCGGTATCGTCGTGCCCCTCGGTTCGCGGCGAGCCCGGCATGGGCTCGTCGAGGATCCCGCCCTGTTCATGGGGGTGCGGCCGTTCCAGCGGGGCGATCCGCGACATCGGATCCACCAGCGGGCTTCGGCGCGGAGCGGCCGCCCGGTCAGCAAGCGGTTCGAGCCCTCGACGGCCCGACAGGTCGTCATCGCGCTCGACGTCCAGACCCACGACGGACCCTACTGGCTCCTCGCCTACGACGAGCAGCTCGTCGAGGGCCTCGTGGTGGTGGCCCTCTCGCTCGCGCGGCGGCTGATCGGCGAAGGCGCCGCGTGCGGCCTCGCTGCGAACGGCTGGACGTACAGCATGGCTCGAACGGCCTTCGTTCCTCCCCGCTCGGGAGACGATCAGTTGACGCGGGTCGCCGACGTCCTCGGCCGGCTCAGCTCTGTCGCCTCCATCCCATTCGAGCATCTCCTCGCCGCACTGCCGGCCCGCCTGCCTTCAGGGGCGGTGGTCTTCACCCTGAGCGGCCGCGACCCGGCGACCATGATCCCGGCCCTCCGGCGGCTGCGCAAGAGCGGGTTCGAGGTCCGCCACGTCGCCTTCGGCCCGCGGGCCGCCGCCCACGCCGCCCACGCCAGGCGGCTCGGCCTCGACGCCATCGTCGGTCGGCTCGAGCCCGACTGGCAAACGAGCGATGCGCTCACGCTCGCGGGCTGATCTCGGCCGGCGGTTCCTCGGGCTTCTGCCTGCCGCGGCGACCGCCGTGGCTGAGGGCGCGTGGGTCGCCGTCGTCTACGCGGCAGTGGAGGTCGGCGTCGTCCGCGGCCCCTTGGTGCTGGGCCTATGGCCGCTCGTCCTCGCGGCGTCGGCCGGCATCGTCCTGGCGCGCCGCGTCCGTGGTCCTGCGGCTGGGCCTCTGATCGCGGCCGCTGTCGGCGTGGCGGGCGTGGCCGGGTGGGCGAGCGATCCGGCAGTCCCTGAGCTCCTCGGCAGCGCCTCGCTCGGCCAGGCATTCGCCCACCACGGCGCGGGCTGGCTGGCAGCTCTCGCGACATGGCGCGGGACGCGGCACCCTGACCCGACGAGCGACGATCTCGTCGTCGGATCTCTTCTCGCCTGGGGGGTCCCCGGGCTTGCCATCCCCTGGCTCCTCGGGACCGGGACGGAGACCCGCCAAGCGTACGTGGAGGTCGCCTTGCCGGCGACGCTCGTGTTCGTCGCCGCGGGGCTCGTCGCCGTCGGGCTCACCCGCCTCGATGCGCTCGGGCGGAATGTCGGCATCGACTGGCGCCGGAACCGGACCTGGCTCGCACTCCTCGTCGCCGTGGTGGGGATCGTCGTCGCGATCGGGACGCCCGTCGCCCTGCTGCTCGGGATGTCGGTCGAGGCGATCATGCGGGCCGTTCTCGGCCCGCTCGGTGCGATCATCGATGCTGTCGGCGGGGTCCTGGGACTGCTGGCCGAGGGGGTCGAACGCGTCGTGGGATCGATGGTGGGAAGCGGCGGCTCGAGTCCGCCGGAGTCCGGTCCTCCGGCAGGGCCCAGCAGCGTGGCGGGGCCGGGGTGGGTGGGAACAGCGATCGCGGTGGCGGTCAGTGTGGCGCTCGTCGCCGGCGCGGTCGTGCTCCGTCGCCTGACGAGAGGCGGCCGACCGGCCATCCGCTGGTCCCCGCCGGAGGCGGAGGAGCGGCGGATGGTCCTGCCGAGGATCTCGGTCCGGCTGCCGAGGCCGCGCCTCCCGCGTCTTGCCCAGCTGCGCCTACGCACACCGAGCTCGGCGACCGGGGCGTACCTGGCGCTCCTTCGAGAACTTGAGCGGGAGCCACGATCGGCGCGGGCACCCGCCGAATCGCCCGGGAGGCACGCTCGACGGCTCCGCGCCGCCGGGAGCGGGTCGCTCTCGCTCGATCTCCTGGCCGCCGACTTCGAGCTCGAGCGCTACGCCGGGGCGTCGCTCACGGCGACGGAGGTCCGTCGGGCGATCGGACGATGGCGCGCTTGCCGGAGCTCGCTCCGCCCGCCCCCTCGCCAGGCTGGCGACTGAGCGTCATGGTGGCCGGCGTCACGAACCCGGGGCCCGTCCTCGGGTCACTTGGATCCGGCTCCGTGGATGCCTCGTGCGTCGTATGCGAGTTCGTGGAGGCTTCGGTCGATCGACGGATCTTCTTCCTCTTCGTCGAAGGGCTGAGCGAGGTGTGGTTCTTCCTCCAGATGCGCCGGGGTGGCTTCTGCCTGCGCCACGCCCGGCACCTCAGCGCGAGCGGCACGGGCTTTCGGCTGACGGGACCGTCCCTTCACGTGATCAAGGGCTGGGAGTCGCGCTGCGCGGCTCGCGAATCGCCCGATCTGACGGTCGGAGGGGCATGCCCGGTCTGTGAGACCGAAACGTGGGCGGAGATGCATGCCCTCGGCCTGCTGGCCGCTCCGGACACGGAACGTGCTCGCGTGGCATTGGGACGGACCGACCCACTCTGCCTTCGCCACCTCGACCAGCTCATCGATCGTGTCCCCTGGCCGCTTGCTTCCGTGGTGGCTGCCCGGATCGACGACCGAGTGCGCCTGGCGGAGGCGACCGCCCAGGCGGGGGCGGACCCGACGATCGCCATCCTGTGCGGCCGCGACCCAGACCAGCCCGCTCGACCGGCGGACGAAGCCCCTCCCGATGGAGACGCTCTGCGCGGTCGAGGCCCTGGCTGGCCGGATGGATCGCTCACCGTGGAGGGTCTCGTTGAGGAGCTTGAGGCGGGTCGCTGTCCGGTCTGCTCGGCCTGCCGGGCCGCCAGCTCCCGCTACCTGCGCTGGCTCGGAGAGCCGGGCCGAGTGGTCGAGCGCGACGCGGACCTCGCTACCGTCTGCCGCCACCACCTCTACGACGCATGTCAGCGAGTGCCCCCTGCGGCACTTCGTGGCATCGCGGCCTCGACGGGACGCTGGCGGGCCATGGCCGGCGTCCTCGTCGAGGCCCGAAGCGAGCCACCCGCTCTTGTGGCCGACCGGCTAAGGCGCGCGGCGGACGTCTTTCGGGAACGGCGAGCGGTTCGCACCCGGGAGCGCCACCTCGTCTCCGCGGTCGCGGCCACCGGGCGATTCGTGCTGGACCCGAAGTCGATCATCGCAGACCGCCTCCGGCGCGCGCGGTTGCAGCGAGAGCGGCGATGCGCCGGCTGTCAGGCGATGGTCACCGCGGCCGGGCGCACGTTTGATCTGGTCGACGCGCTGCTGGCCGGCCGCTCGGGCAGAGAGCACTTCGAGCGGACGGACGGGTTCTGCCTGCGCCACCTCGCGGCTGGCGCATCACGCCTCCAGCCCTCGTCGGCCGCGATCGCCACGAACGTCGCCCGTTCCCGTGCCGCGCGCATCGGCTGGGAGCTCGACGAGGCGCTCCGAAAGTCGAGCTGGTCGGTTCGCTACGAGCCGTCGGGGCCCGAGAACACGGGCTGGAAACGCGCCCTGTCATTCGTGCTCGGCGAGGACGTCCACGCCACCGACTTCCTCGCCATCGAACCGGATGCGGAGCGGATCGGGGCCTAGGCGATGAGGAGCCGGTTCCTTGTCGAAGTCGAAGCCGCCCTGGGACCTGGCGTCGACGTCGAGCCCGATCCGCCGCGCGGTCTCGTGGGTCGCCGCGCTCGGCCAGGTGGGATCTGGCTGGGCTTCGACCGGGCGGCCCTGGCCGAATCGGACGACGGTCTCGGCCGCCGCGTCCCGGTCCTCGTCGCGGTCCCCGTCTCGACGTACGATGGGTGCCGGCTGGAGGTCGAGCTCGTGGGCGGCTGGCAGGTCGCCCGCGGATCGATCCTCGTGGCGCGGCTTCAGGGCACCACGATGCCCCCGCCTCCCCTCGCCCGCGCCGCGGCCGCCGTCGACGAGCCGGCGACCTGGCTGGATCGTGAGGCCGCCGAACGGCTCGCTCTGTTGGCGCGCCAGCGGTACCGTGAGCGCCGAAGCCACGCCCGGATCACCGGCGGTCGAGCATGGCACGCCATCGGCGTGCTGCCGCCCGAGCTCGCCCGCTTCGCGACCCCGCACTCGCCCGCCGAGTACAGCCTGGCCCGGCTGCCACCGCGCTTCATCCGTGGGCTGGAGGGCCTCCTCGACGACGACGAACGGCTGCTCTACTGGATCGCGCGCCCGATGGTCACCGACATCGGCATCCTCGCGCGACTCCGCGGCCGGATCGACCGCCGCGCGGCGCTGCTCGCCCTCACCGACCGGCAGCTCCTCTGGATCGTCGACCATGCGCAGCCGGACCAGTACCTGTCCGACTGGGGAGTGGACGTCGAGCTCGTGCCACTCGAGCGGCTCCTCGAAGCCCGCTGCACCGAGCGCGACGACTTGATCTGGCTCGTTGTCGTGACCCCGGCCGGGACGCGCGCCTACGCCCTGCCCCCGGAACTCCACGACGAGGTCAGGGTGATCCGGGACCTCCTGGCACGTTTCACACCCAGCGGAGCGGCGGACCTGCCACGGCGGCGCTACGCGCTCCACCCGCTGCCGTTCGACGCCGAGGCAGGCGCTCGCTTCGGGCAGGAGCGCGAGGCCAGTGTGCTGTACGAGCGCGCGACGCAGGCCGGTGACGTCCTGGGCTTCCTGTTCAGTCCGAGCCGTCCCGAGCAGCGGTCGCCGGCGGCCCTCGTGCTCCGACCGGCGATGGTCGAGCTCCTGGAAGCCCATCGACGACGCGCCGTCTCCCTCGCCGATGTGGCCGCCGTCAGGGTGACGCTGTCGCCACTCGTCGGCCGGGTCTCGATCGAGCCCGGGGTCGCTCTCAGCTACCCCGCACCATTGATGGATCTCGGCGCGGCGTTCGTACGGCTGACCCGTCGCGCCATCGCCACACTTGCCTGAACGGCCGGCGCGGCCCGTCATGAGGCGTCCCCGGGAGGGATCACATGCGGCGCTCGAAGGTGCTCCTGGTCGGGGCGACCCCCCCTGTGGCTGCCGCCGGCGCCGTATCAGGAACGGCGCCGAAGATCCGCCGATACACGTCTTCGCCATAGCTCGTCGGCAGCGGTTCGCCCTCGATGAGCCGGAAGGTTCGCCGCCCATCGGACTCCCGCTCAGCCCGAAGGAACAGGGCGGTGGCCATCTCCTGGCGGTAGAACCCGTGGGCGAGATCGAACATGTGGGTCACGTAGGCCACCTTGATGCCTGTTTCCAGCAATGCCCGGACGATCTGCCTCGCGATCTCCGAGCCCTCCCGCTCGTTCGTCGAGGCGAATGACTCGTTGAGCAGGACGAGGCTGTTCGGGGTCATCTGGTCGACGATGGAGCTCATCCGGCTCAGCTCTTCGTCGAGCTTCCCGCTCCTCATGCTGGCGTCTTCCTCGCGCTTAAAGTGCGTGAAGATCCCATCGCGGACGTCGGCTCGGAACGAAGCCGCCGGCACGAACATGCCGCACTGCATCATCAGCTGCCCGAGGCCGATGCTGCGCAGGAACGTCGACTTGCCGCCTTGGTTGGCGCCGGTGATCATCACGAGCGCCTTGTCGTCGGCACTCACATCGTTGCCGACGACACGGTCGGCGACGCTCAGGCTGAGGCAGACGTCGTACAGCCCCCGAGCGGACAGCATGGCATTCCCCGCTGGCAAGGGCTCGGCGAAGCAGGTCGGCTCACCTTTCTGGGCCAGTTGCTCATACAGGTTCAGACAACCGACGTAGAAGCCCAGCTCGGAGCGCAGCAGCCTGAAGAAGCTCAGGATGTGGTCGGTCGACTGGGCGAGGGCAACGGCCGCAAGGCTGATGCCCCGGCCCGTCAACTCCGTCAGTGCGTCGAAGCCCGCCTGATCGCGATCAGGGACCTGATAGACGTAGCCGGAGCGGTCCCAGAGAGCGATCCGTTCCCTCCAGCTCCGTCTCGCATCCCGCGGTCTGCGAAGAACGTAGTGGGTGCCTCGATTGGCCGCTCCGAGCTCGGCGCTCATGAGAACGCCGTCTTGGAATCGCAATCGTTCCAGATGGTCCTCGACGATGCGTAGGTAGGCGTCGTCCAGCTCCGTCGCGATCATGCCGAAGAATCGCCCGAAACCTTCGGAGCGGAAGTCGGCGCCACGCTCATCGGCGATGCGCCGCAACCGCTTGAGCAGGCCGACGAACAGTGCGAGCACTTCGACGGACCGACGGAGGACCGATTCCGGGTACCGATCGAGCATCCCGCCCCAGACCCGCTTCTCACGTTCGATCGCCTCCACGGCGATCGCGTGGACCTCCCGGACGACGGTGGGCTGGTCAAGGCAGTCAGCAAGGATGTGCTGGCGGTAGCGGATGGCCTCGGGGTCGTCGAGGCTCGCGAGGACGGCCTTCTTCGCCACGTCGAGCAGGAACCTGTCCCCGGCGGCCATGGCGCCGAACAGGATGTCCAGCCCCAGGTCCTGAGTCAGCGCCGCTGCGCTCGGTGGCAGGTCACCTTGAAGGTCGAGATCCCGGTCCCGGTACATCAGGAAGGCCTTCATCGCGCGATGCGCCCCTTCACGCTCGCGTAGGTGAGGCGGTACTTCTGGGCGATCGCCGCGGCGTACGCGAGCCCGTCGGCAGGCCGTCTGACGATCTTGAACGTCCGCACAGCCGGATCCTCGGGATCGACCGTGCTGACCATGCTCACGGTGGTTTCACCGAGCGACGCCAGCTCGTCGAGGAACGTCACGGACACGCCGATCAGGTCGCGCTCGATGATCTGCTGCATCACCTCCTTGTTGAGGAACAGCGCGTCACTCAAGGTCGTGGAGCCGAAGCTTTCATTCATGACGAGGAGGCTGTCGGGCGTGGCGCGCTCAAGGATCCCGTGGATCCTGCGCAGGTCGGCCTCCAGCTTCCCGCTCAGGCCCTGGAGGTCCTCCTCCCGCTCGAAGTGGCTGAAGATCCGGTCGACGAGGAACAGCCTCGCTTCGGCGCCCGGCACGGGACAACCGATGCCGGCCAGGTGGTGCAGCTGCCCGACCGTGCGAGCGAAGGTCGTCTTCCCGCCCTGATTCGGTCCGGACACGACGAGGATGCGTTCCGGTTCCTCCAGGTAGAAGTCGTTGGTGACGACTGGCGTATTCTCGTGGACCAGCATCTCGGCCAGGGCGAGATCGAAGACGGCACGACCGTGGATCTCCTTGGACCGGTCGGTCACGTGCGGGTAGCAGAAGGCCAGTCCCGCCGGCCTGAAGCGCTCGATGTGCTCGAGATACGCGACGTAGAACTGCACTTCGCGGTCGAATCGGCCGATCATCTCATCGAGATATCCCCGATGGCGATCGCAGTACTGATCCAGCGATCCGAAGATGTCGGGATGGAGCCGAGCGACCAGGTCCACGACGGCCGCTTCAACATGGTTCATGTCCGGCCACGAGGAGAGGTCGAATCGGTACTCCTTCACCGCTCCCTGCTTGAACTTCTCGAATGTCTGCGCCACCTCCGCGCTGTAATCGGGAGCCGGCTCATATCGGCTGACCTTGATGCGGGGGCCCGCGATGCGGAGGCGATACGTGATCCCGTCGAGGTCGGCCTTGAGCTGCTGCGTGTCCGCAAGGA
>Ga0334722_10003728_pt1 | contig 16245 bp, 8 predicted proteins | sample C3_bottom_MG_FD_207210 | JGI IMG/M metagenome (GOLD analysis project Ga0334722, IMG submission 207210) | Sediment microbial communities from Yellowstone Lake, YNP, Wyoming, USA - C3_bottom | ecosystem: Environmental > Aquatic > Freshwater > Lake > Sediment | place: USA: Wyoming | collected...
TCGGCTGCGACCCCAAGCACGACACGACCGATGCGCTGACCGGCGGCAAGCCCATCCGCACCGTCGTCGAGCAGTCGGCATTCATGGATTCCGGCGGCGGCGATCTCTCCCAAATCCTGGTGCGGGGGCGTCTTGGAGTCGACTGCGTCGAGGCGGGAGGGCCCGAGCCCGGCATCGGCTGCGCGGGACGGGGCATTTCCCGCATGATCGAGCTTCTGGAGGGGGCGGGTGTCCTTCGGGAGGACCGCTACGACGTCGCGATTTTCGACGTGCTGGGAGACGTGGTCTGCGGGGGATTTGCCGCGCCCTTGCGGCAGGGCTTTGCCGATAAGGTCGTCATCGTGACGTCGGAAGAGCTGATGTCTCTCTACGCCGCCAACAATATCGCCCGCGCCATCAAGAACTACAGCGCCAACGGCGTCACGCTCTGCGGCCTGGTCGCCAACCTCCGCGATCCCGGGGCCGACCGGACGGTCGTGGAGCGTCTGGCCGCGCTGATCGGCACGAAGATGCTGACTTTTTTCCCCCGCGAGGCCGCCGTTCGGGAGGCGGAATATCTGGGTTTGACTCTCGTCGAGCACTCTCCCGACGCGGAGATGGCCCGCCGCATCGCCGCGCTGGCGGCGCAGCTGCTGGATTTCGATGGTTCCGCCGTGAAGGCCCCCTCTCCCCTGTCGGACGAACAGTTCCATGAACTCTCCCGGAGGGCGTTCGTCGCAAGTGCGAAACCTCCGTCCGTGAACCCGCTCGCCGAGAAAATCCAGCACGCGATCCTTCCCTCGCCTGGAACGCCCAGCCGGGGGCTTGGGAACCGCCCGGCTCCAACGAGCGGCCCGGACGTCGAGAAGGATCTGTCCTGGCAGGCGTCCCTTTGGAAGAACCGCCCGGGCCAGAATTCCCAAGTCTGGGGGGCGGAGGATCAATGGCGTCGCTTCTTCTGCGACTTCGAGACCCGGCGACATGCCCGAAGGCATTTGGAGATTCGCGCGCCTACGTTCAATATCTGGCACCAAGACCTGGAGTGCACCTACGCCACGCCGAATTTCACCGACATGAGTCTGCCGTCGTTCTTCGAGTTCCCCTGGCCCCGGCACGAGGACGTTCCCATGGCGGAAGGCGGGGAAGGCGACGTGGAGAAGAAGGAAAAGCGCGGCGGGCTCGCGCGCCGCAAGGAGCGTTCCGGAGCGCCGCTTCGTGAAATCATGACGGATTTGCGCGACCTCGACGTCATCCAGGGCGGAGGCCGCAAGCTTGACGAGGCCCTTGAACAGGCGGCCAAGCAGGAGGGGGTGGAGGCGATCGTCGTCCATTCGACCTGCATCCCGACCGTCATTGGAGACGACGCGACGGCGGTGGCGGCGCGCTGGCGGGGCCGCACGAAGATTCCCATCATTTATTCGAATCCGGCCGAGAACGGCGGCTGCACGGATGTCGGGTTGGAGTTGTTCAAGAAGATGCGGGAGAGCCCCTCATTTACCAAGGTCAAGCGGCGTAAGCGTACGGTCAACCTGGTGGGATTTCCCGAAAATCGAAGCGTCCACGAGCTCACGCATCTTTTGCGGGAGATCGGCATCGAGGTTCATGCGCGCGTGATGCCGTTGCTGAATCTCGATGCCGCGCGGAGCTACCTGGCCGCTCCCGTCCAGGTCTTCTATCCGAACGGGGCATACGAGGAGACCTATCGGGACCTTTTTGAGCCCATGCCCATCCGTTCGGTGAAATTGCCCGCTCCCTACGGCTTGGAAGCGACGAAGTCTTGGCTGGAGGCGGTCTCCGGGGAGTTCGGCCTTAAGCGGAGGGCGCGCGCGGCCTTCGAGAAGGACCTTCGCCCGATCCAAGACGGATGGGACGAGGCTCGCCGTCAGGCCAACGCTCATGGATTGGCCTTCGTCGTCGACGCTCATCACTCGGCCCGTCTGACCGACGATTCCCAGATGTGGGGCGTTCCGCTCCTGCGACTGCTGCGGGAAATGGGCTTCCAGGTCCGAATCTTGTGCCATGGACAATCGGGGCGGAAGTCTCCGCATCTTTCATACTTCCAGACCGAGGCGGAACTTGAGTCATTGCTGGCGGAGGGGCGCTTCGAGGCGGTCTATTCGGAGTACGCTTTCGATCCGCGACTGGCGCGGGCCGGCAAGTCCCAGTTCTCTCTCGATATTTTTGAAATGGGGGCCGCGGGGGCCCTGCGCACGCTTGAGAGTCTCAACGAGACGTGCCGATGGCCGTTTCATCGGCGCTATGGACGCTACTTGGGGGATAAGTAAATGGCCGAGAAGGCGGGCAGGCCCATGAACTATCCGTCCCTGCTCGGGGTCTACCTCGCCGTCAACGCCATCCGCGACGCCTACGTTTTGGTGGACGGTCCCGACTGCACCCTCTACAAGGCGCACTACATCCATGGCCGCCATGACTTAAACTCCACGCTTCTGCGTTCCGATGGACGGCACCGGGTGGCGTTCACCAACGTCTGTTCGCGGGGCGTGGTCAAGGAGCACGACGGGATCATCCGTCGCCACCTCGACACCCTTGCAGGGCTCGCCGAGTCCGGACTTCTCCTGGTGACGGCCCTTCCCATGTGCTCCATTACCGGGGTCGACTACGGCCGTCTGGTCAGGGCCCTTCCCGGACCCGCCGTCAAGCCCGCCATCGACATCCCGCCCGATTCTCTCATGGGCGATTGGCTCGATGGTTATGCTCAGACGTTGAGCAGTCTCGCGCGGGGGTTGGACCTATCGGGGGGGCGTCGTCGTCCCGGCTGCGCTGCCGTCGTCGGCTATTTTTTCGACCGCAACGAGGGCGACCACGCCGCCAATCTCGTCGAGGTCCGGCGGATGCTGGGGGCGCTCGGCCTTGAGACCGTCTCCATCTGGCTTGAGGGCAAAAACGCCGCCGACCTCAAGAAGGCCGCCGAGGCCGAGATCATCATCTCCCTGCCTTACGGCCGCGCCGCCGCGAGGCGGCTGGCCCGGGCCACGGGTGCGGCGCTGGTGGAGGCCGAGCTTCCCTTCGGGATCGTCAAGACGCTTCAATTCGTGCGCGCCGTGGCCGCGGCGGCGGGGCGGTCGGCGGAGGGCGAGGCATTCATCGAGGGCGAGCTGTCGCGGGTCATCCCGCGACTTGCAAAGATCGTTCCGCACCTCTTCCTGCACCGGCGGATGGCTTTCATGGGAGATCCCTACCTTGCCGACGGCTTCATGGACATCGCCGAAGATCTCGGCGTCGTCGTGGAGGGGGCCGTCATTCGCGGCCGCCGGGCCCATGGGGGAGTCCGCGAGGGGGCGCCTGTTCTTTTCGAGCCGTTTACCCGCTCCGAGAGCGTCCAGCGCCTGCTCTCCTCGCCGCGCGACCTTTTCGTCGCGTGCTGGCACGAGCAGGAGGGGCTGGAAACGGCCTCTCCGATCTTGGAGTTCGGATTCCCAAGTTATCGTCATCACGTTCTCTACGAAAGTCCTTTCCTGGGGTTCAGCGGCTTTCTGGCGTTCGTCGATCGCATGGCCGACGTCCTGTCCGCGGCTTCACGGAGGGGACGTGGGTGACGCCGCGAGGCTGTTGTTGGTGGAATTTGCCGTCATCGACCGGTTCCACCGGGCGACCGAATTCCCCCGCCTCCAGGGGCGCGCCCGCCAAGAAGGATTGGAGTGCCGATGGCTGAGGGTTGCCGTTCCCCCTGACGTGCTGCACAATCTCGGAACGGACGGCGCCGGCCTGCCGCCGGAAGATCGGGCGGCCTTGAGGGATTTCATCCTAGGATTCGATCCGACGCATATTTTGTTCAGCCGTCGGCCCGCGGCGTCCCTGGTTCGGATTCTGGACGCTGGAGAGTCGCCGAGGCGGTTCGGCTATTTGGGCGGGCCCGTCGATGCCGAGGCGTTCCTGGGATTCGGCGGGCCGAGGAACGCCAGGCCCCCGGCGCCCGACTATTCATGGATTGCGGGCAACGCGGCCGCCGAATCTCTCGAGCCTCTCCCTTTTGTCGTCGTCGGCGACGAGTGCCGCTACAATAAGTCGACTGCGGGCAACCCGTTTTTTCGAGGCGTCGATCTTTCCGGTCTCAAGAGACCGGGAGGCTGCTCCTTCTGCGAGCGTCCGGCAAATCGGAAGGGCGCGTCGGAGGCGGTCCTGCCGGCGTTGGAGCGGGAACTCTCGGCGGTCGAGAAGACGTGCCCGCGCCCGAAGGGGCGGCGGTTGAAAATACGTTTGAGCGGCGACCCGCTGATGCGGCGGATCGACGAGGCCGCAGGCAGGATTCTTCGCCTGGGCATGAGGCCGGCGGAGTTCCTTCTCGACTGCCGGGCGGACATGCTGCTCAGGACCTCCCGGAAATTCGAGAAGGCCTTGCGGCTCCTGAGGCGAACAAAACATCGATTTTCGCTCTCACTCATCGGCATAGAGAATTTTTCTTCCACGGAACTCCAGCGTTACAACAAGGGCGTCACGTCCTCCCAGAATCTCGAGGCGACGAGGCTTCTCTTCGATTGGGAGGCGCGGTTTCCCGACGTCTTCGGCTTCCGTGAGTACGGGGGGTTGAGCCTGATCACGTTCAATCCCTGGACTCGGCCGGAGGAATTGGACTTGAATATCGCCGTCGCCGAATTGGCGGGGATTGGGTGCGTGCTGGGAAAGCTTTGGACCGGACGGCTGAGGCTTTCGCGCGGACTTGCCTTGGAGGCCAAGGCGCGGCAGGAGGGGTTGATCGCGGAAGGGTGCGGGGACGCTCTTTTGGAGACGGCCAAGCTCAATTTCTATGAAAACGAGGTTCCCTGGAGATTCCAGGCGCCAGAGATGGAGGCCGTCAACCGCCTCCTGACTCGATTTGCCTTGGAGAGTCCCTCATTGGAAGACCCTCTGTCCCAGGCCGTCGGGATATTCCTCAAGGAAGGGATCGACGCCGGTCTCGCTCCGACGTCCTCGGCGCACTTGGTCGTGCTGGCCGCCCAACGGCAGGCTTGGGCGAACGGCAAGGTCGAGCCGACTGAGGTTCTTTCGGCGGCGCGCGCGCTGCTGTCGAAGTGTCCCAGAGCGCTCAGCAGCGGGGGAGTCGACTGGCTCAGGCCGTCCTCCCTCACGGAAGAAACGGTGAAGGCCCGGTTGGCCGGCAAGCCCGTGTTGAAACTGGAGCCCATCCACCCCGATGATCTGAAGACCTGGCGCTCTCTCGACTTCCTTCCGAACGTGGAGCTTCGCAGGCGGCCTTGGGACGAGGCGCAAGGAGTGCCCGTCTGGGAGCTTTTCTGCGGTCGCGATAGGAAGGAAGTGAGGCGTGCCGTTGCTCTGACCGGGCTTGGGGCGGCGGAGCCGTCTCGCAAGAACGGCGGAAAGACGACCGCCGGAGTCGGGCGCCTCTTGGGATATCCGAAGTGCTGCTGCAGGGCCCACGCGGCCGACCCGGGCCCGATCCAAGAGCGATATTTCTGGAGACATGTCGCCAACCGGATCGCCGTGTCCGGGAGCGTGCCATGGGAGATGAATCCCGCGGGTCAGGGTGTGGAGCACGTCCCGTGCACTCTTCGCTGCGCGCCGTCGCTTACGGGGGCCAGGAGGCGCCTGGCTTCAAGTCGTGGAAAGGGGGGAGGGGATCTTAAGAATCCGCACCTCCTCCTCTGGGGTTACGAGGGATGCTGGGTGGAACTGCGTCCGCAGGCGTCCGTGGGAGAGCGGTTCCGGTATCGGGCGGGGGCTTTTTCCGGAAGAGGCCCGGATGTCGAGGCCGTTCTTGAGGGCGATGAGCTGGCCTTGGGGGGCGAGACAGTCCTTGTCCTCCGGGAGGGACGGCCTTATGCCTCCCTGTCCGGCAGGGCCTTCCTTTGGTGGCACAAAAAGGCGTTTCAAGCTGATTTTTGGCGGGAGCTCATAGCGCTTCGGAGGACGGTGCCTCCTCCTCCCAGATCCGAGCCGCGCGGGTCGGAATTGGTCGACAGCCGAATTCTGGCGCTCGCCCTGGCGAGCGTGGACTGCGAATTCCAGAGTCGTGAGATTGATTGCCAAAGCCGCTACGACGGCGATGTGATCAGGCTTTCCCTGGCGGGGAAGAATTGCGGTCTCCTGCTGGCGCCCCGCTCGAGCTACCGGGGCCCATTCTTCGCGGAGCTCCCCTCGTTCTATGCCTGTATTCGCGGCGAAACGAAGAGGACGTCAGCAGACGACGAGCTCCTGAAAAACTACTTGGCGGCTTTAGCGCGGCAGGACGGCGCGCTCCGAGCCGCATTTAAAATCGATGCTCAATAGATTGGACCAGGTCCTCGATCTTGTCCGGGGCGGGGCCTATGGTCCCTCCTCCGAGAGGGCCCTGCTGGCTTGGGTGCGGGGCTCTCCCGGTCCGAAGAGCCGCGCGGCCGTGTGGCTTCGGATCTTTTCGGCGTTGCTGTGCGCCCGCCTTTACCACGAGGCTTTCCGCTTGGGCGAGGAGATCCTGGCGCGGGACTGCCTGAGCAATCCGAACTATTTTCTCTGGCCTTGGCGGGAGACGGTTCCCAGCCGCTATTCGGACAAAAGATTCCTGTTTTGCAAAGAGGAACTTGACTCCTTGGAGGACTCGGCGCGGTCGGGGGAGTTCGCGCATTGGTTTGCCTGCTGCCGCGGGATATTGCTGGGAGATCTTAATAGGAGACAAGAGGCTCTGCGTGAACATGATCTCATCGCCGCGTTGCGGCCCGCGCGATACGTCTGGCTTCGGCATCCCTTCGTGATGCTCCCGCTTTTGGCGGAAGATTATGAAGGGGCCATCGCGATCTGCCGGCCGGCGCTGGAACTGATGCCGGGAGCTTGGTGGATCCGCTGTCGGATGGCGGAGGCTCTTCTGCTGAAGGGCGATGCGTCCGAGGGTTTGCGCGAGTTCGAGCGCGCCGCCGCCGGCGCCGAAGCGGAGACCCGGAACAGCGTCTTGACCTGGCACGGCGAGGCCCTCCTCTGGCTGGGTCGCTACCGGGAGGCGCTGGACAGGCTCGACGAGGCGGTCCGGGGAGGAGCCGACTCGTTCGTCTACGGATGGCGCGGAGCGGCGCGCTTGAAATTGGGGGATTTTCAAGGAGCGCTGTCGGATCTCGATAAGGCGATCTCCCTGGACGCGACGGACCTGGAGGCGTTTGTCTGGCGCGGGGAGGCCCGTCGTCTGATGGGGCGTCCGAGCGAGGCGATGGCCGATCTGGACTGCGCCATCGCAATCGATTCCAACTGCTGGTGGGGCTACGTCGATCGGGGATTGACGCGGCACGCCCTCGGCGACGAGGAAGGCCTCTCGGCCGATTATTCCAGAGTTCCCGCGGAGGTCGCCTCCCAGGTTCGCGCGGAACTTGGGCTGCCGCAGGAGCGTCTCCAGGCCGACGACATGGCGAGGATATTGGGGGCCTGCCTGGAGCGGGCCCGGGGAGTGAGGCGCTGGGAAGGCTATCTCAGGCCTCTCTGGCTTGGGAGGCTCTCGTGAAGGGCACGGGCACGCTTCTTCTCATCCCTTGGCATATCGGACATCGAGGCGACGTGACGCTCAACGCCCTCAGCGCCGCTCGCCGCCTGCGCGTTTTCCTGACGGAAGACGCAGGTGAGACCCGCTTCCAGTTGGGCGAGGTCTTGCGCGTCGACTGCTCCGGCAAGGAGTTCCTGACGATCCCGACGTTCCGCGACGACGTTTTTTTGGAGAAAGCCATCGCCCTGCTGCGTCAAGAGGATGTGGGGCTCATCTCCTCGGGGGGGGTCCCGTGTTTCTCGGATCCCGGAGGGTGGCTTGTCCGCGAGGCGCGGGCCCGCGGCGTGCCCGTCGTGGCCTTGGCCGGCGCCTCGGCTTTGACAACCCTTCTTTCCCTGAGCGGCTACGATTGGATCGTCGATCCGAAGACGAGGTCATTCCGCTTTCTCTTTTTTGCGGTCGGCGATGGGGGACGTTTGCGAGAGGCTCTGGGCGTCGAAGGGGAGCCGGTGGTCGTTTTTTTAGATCAGATGGACCGGAAGCTGCTGGAAGAGTGTTTGCGGACCGTCGCCGAGTCGGACGGGGAGAGGTCGATCAGCGTCTTCTTCGACATGACCAAGGTCCCGAAGTCCAAGTTCCCCTACGCCAACGAGGTCAGGTCTCTGTCCGCTCGAGATTGGCGGGACTTCTTCCGGAGCGTTCGCTGGGAGTCCGTTTCGGACGCGTCGCTTCTGATCCACCCGGGGGGGGCCGCGCGATGACCTCTTCCAAGGGGCCTCGGGGGGCGGCGCCCGGCGAGTTGAGGAGGATCGAAGTCCACCTGGGCACGCGGTGCAACAACCTCTGCGTTTTCTGCATGAGCGGCGTCAATCGCGATCAGAAGGAATCCTGGGCGTCCTTGGAGAGGGTTCGCGAGGAGCTTCGGCACTTTTACGAGAAAGGCTGCCGCGCGGCCGGGTTCTTGGGCGGAGAGCCGACCGTTTATCCCCACATTATCGAAAGCGTCGCCTACGCCCGGCGTCTCGGCTACAAGCGCATCGCGCTGTGCACGAACGCCACGCGTCTCTCCGACGCCGATTTCTGCCGCAGGCTTGTCGAGGCGGGCCTCACGCGCGCGACCCTGTCCATCCACAGCCACCGTCCCGAGGTGGAGGACGGGCTCATCACCGGGGTTGCCGGCAATCTCGAGCGCAAGATCGCCGCGGTGAAGAACCTTGTCGCCCTCAGGAGAGAAGGGCATCTCAAGGATAATATCTCGCTCAATCCGGTTCTCTGCCGTCCGACCTTGATGGAGATGGAGGGCTACATCGCCTTTTTCGGCGAGAGAGGCATCGACGACATCCGTTTTAATTATATCTGGCCGCAGGGCATCGTCCAAAGAGATCGGGCTTGGATTCCGTCCTTCCGGGAAGCCATGCCGGAGATTCTTCGGATCATGCTGCTCAACGAGAAGCGGCTTCGCCGGCATCTTTCTTTCGGCGGAGTGCCGAGATGCGCCCTGGCCCTGGTCGGCGTCTCGGGCCGCCTGGGCGATTTCCTGGCCTCGAAATATCTCGACGAGTCTTTCTTCGATCCCGCCAACGACGTGAGCATGGCGACGAAGAGGGGTCCGATGCAGGACCGATTCGTCTGGCAGGAGGTCAAGAGGAACCTCCTCAAGACCTTGGCTTCGCAATGCGCGCAATGCCGCCAGAACAGCCGCTGCGAGGGAGTCTGGAAGAGTTATGCGGACCTCTACGGCTTCGAGGAGCTTTCCCCCATATGAAGGCGTCCCTTTTGGGCCGTTCCCAAGGTCGGTGGTTGGGCCGGGCCGTCGTTTTGGCCGGCCTGGCGGCCTGGGTGCGGATGTCCCTGAAGATGCTCCCCTATTGCTATCACGATCTTCGCTATCTGTTCTCGCTCGAGCGGAAGCTTTTCGGCGCCGCAGAATGGATGCACCCGCTCTATGTGCCGTTCTTGTCGGCCTGTCATTGCGCGTTTTGGCTTCTTGGGTATTCCGGGTCCATGCTCATTCCTTTGGAGGCGGTCAATGTCGTCGTGGCGGCCTCGGCTCTGGCCGGCCTTTATTGGTTTTCCGAGAGGCTGGAGATTGACCCCCTGGCGGCCGCCGCGGGAGTTCTTCTTCTGGGATTCTCGCTGGGTTTTTGGGAGGGGGGACTCAGACCCGATCCTTACGCCTTGGCCGCGGCCGGCTCCATCGCATCCCTCATTTTTCTTATGGGAGATATCCCGTCGGACGCGAGCCGCCGTTTCGCTTGGGCCGGCCTCGCCGCGGGCTTGACGATGGGCTTTCATTTCTCCGGCGTTTTTTTGGTGCCGACGGCGGTCCTGGCGGCGTGGATGCAGGGGGGGCGCAGGCGCGGAGTCGTGTTCTTGTGGGCCTTCATCGGTCCTTTGGCGTTGGTGCTGGCCGGCGCTTATGTCGCCTTCACCGTCTATTACGGGATCACGGCCGAATACTTCCTTCGTACGGATCTCAGCACGACGTTTCATCAGATCGAGCAGATGCCGGGGACCTCGATTTGGAGCAGCTTTGATTTTATTAAGCAGCTGCGGGACTATCGCCATACCGTGGTGAACGCCCAAGGCGGCGGGCCGTCGCTGATCCTGGCGTTGGCGGCGTTCGGCTTGTCCGTTCTTCTCGGCCGAGGGAGGATCGTGGCGGGAGCGCTGCAGAAGCGGGCCTTGGTCGTTTCCTTCGCCGCCAGCGCGTTCTGCGCGCTCTTCTTCCTCATCAACAACACCCAGAACGGTTTTGTCTATGGAGCGCTCCTGGCTCTGCCGATTTTCACCGGAATCCTGGCCTCCCAAAGCCGGCTGGTGCTGGCCCTCTATCTGCCGGCGGCCGCCCTGGCCGTTGGGCTGGGCGCTTCCCGGGGAACTGTTTTCACGCCCGAGCGCGACCCCATGTACAGGGAGACTCTCTTCTTGGACGGCCTCCTGCACCCGGGCGATGTCCTTGCCGTGACCGGCTGTCTCTTTCCGGAAATGCTCTACCGACGGCGTTTCGATGTTTTGCTGGTCGGCGGCCAAGTCGACGCGCGGACCTGCCCATCTCCCCAGAGCCAGGGCGGGGAGATGGTTCCTCGGATTTTAAGCCTGCTTCGCGACGGCCGGCGGGTCTACTTCACCCCCCTCGGGGTCGACAACGAGTTCGTGACGAACGATATTTCCGGCGACCAGAAGCAGAGTCAGGTGTTTTCGGCGGAGTCGCCCCGTTCGCCCGAGAAGCTGCGTGCAATCGCAGCGCTGCGCAAGACCTTGGAATCGAGTTTCACGCTGGACTGCACCGTCGTTTCCCCGCAGGGTTGGCGCTACTGCCGGCTCGGCCTTCCTGGGGGAGTCGTCGGACGCCGTCCCTTCTACGCGGCCGGAGACCGCGCGGCGTTGAACCAGATCGCCGCTCATCCGTTCGTCCGACTCCGCGAGGCGTCGGATCGCGCGCGGATTCTCTACCTCCTGGAGTGGCTGGCGGAGTCGCCCTGGGACCGGTTCCTTCACGAGGAATTGCTCGGGCTGCTGCGGCGGCAGGGTTCATGGGGTCTCGATGGGCGGGACCGCGGCTTTTCAGGGATGTCCAAGGAACTTCGCTTGGCGTGCGAGGGGCCGCAAAATGAAGAGGGCCTGGCTCATTGGAGAAAGGCCGCGGCGGCCTGCGAGAGCTGCGTTGGGCGCGGACTGGGCGAGGCGTCGGACGTTCAGGGCGTTCGGACGCCGGCGGATCTAGGGCGATCCTGCCGGAACTTCTCGTGGATTGGCGCGCTGGATTGGGAGATATCCCGGGTGGAAGAATCCGCGGCCCTTTTGGGCAAAGGCCTGGCGGACTACCGGGGCGGCCGCAAGCTTGAGGCTGAAGAGGAATTCCGCGCGGCGCTGGAGGCCGACGGAGCGAATATCTCGGCCTGGATGAGTCTGGGGACTCTCCTGTCCAATTTAGGACGCGGCCGGGAGGCCGTCGACTGTTATGATCGCATTCTGGAACTTCGCTCCGAAGTCAGGTCTTTTGCCGCCGAGGCCGACGCGCGGGATGTCGCCGCCGACACCTTGGCGGCCAGGGCCAACGCGCTCTTGACGTTCGGCCGCAAGGCGCAGGCGAGGCTCGACCGTGAGGCGGCGCTCAAGATCGCCACACCGGCCTGGCCCTGGCGCAAGGAGATTCAAAACGCCATTGGACGCTAAGAGAGAGATGTTCGACGGCCTGCGAGAGGTTCTGCGGCGAAGCCGGTGGGTTCTCAAGATGCGCGGAAGCGGCAGAGGCCTGCGATTTGAGGTGAGACGCAGGAAGGAGAGCCGGGTGTTGTTTTCTTTGCTGCCGGAGCGTCCTCTTGAAGGAGGGCGCTGCCTCACACCGGCCTGCGGCCTGCGTCTAAAATTGCGCCCCGGATCGCGGCTGGCCGATTGCGAGAAATCGGAGATCGCGGAGATATCGTCGGCGCTCCTTCGCATCCTCGAGAGCCTGCGCCGGAGGGGGGGCGCCGGCGCTCCAGACGCCGCTTTGGCCGAGAATCATGAAGGGAGGGAAGGCCTCGAATCTGTTTTGAGGGTGACCTTCGCCTGCAACCAGCGTTGTCCGTTTTGTTTTGTTCCCCTGACTGGCCGCGGCGCGGATTTTTCCGATATCGAAAAGAAGCTGGAGGTCCTGGCGCGCTTGGGGGATATTCGGGGGACGTTGACGATTTCGGGCGGCGAGCCGACTTTGGATCCCAGGCTGTTCCGAATCTTGGAGGCGGCGCACGAGAAGGGATTTAGGCGCTTCGGACTCCAGACCAACGGAGTCTTGCTGTCCAAGCCAGGATTCATTGCTCGATTGTCAGGGCTGGGCGTTTTGAGCTATATGGTGTCCTTTCATTCGCATAAGGTCTCGGCGTACGACCGGATCACCGGCAGCCGCGGGCAGTTTCCGCGGGCCGTCGAAGGATTGACTTGTCTTCTTCGCGCGTGCGCGCGTGACCGTAATATCGGAGTGACGGTGAATGTGGTGGTCAATGCACGGAATTACCGCGACCTCCCCGGCCTCGTCGATTTCTTTGGAGACATGTCTGCCGCCCTTCCGGCGAGGCGTCGGCCGATGTGCTACTTCTCCATGCTCAACGAGACGGGGCACCAAAAAGCGCCGTCTTGGGCTGTCGACCTGAGCCGCGCGGCGCCGTTCGTAAACCTCGCCGTGGAACGTTGCCGCGAGAGGGGTTTGAGCGTGTCGCCCTTCGGCGGCGAGAGCGGATTTCCTCCCTGCCTTCTTTCCGATCCGAGCGCTCACGCGATGAAGCGGGAGCTCCCTCAGGATCGCGTCCGCTACGCCGAGGACTTTTCCGGAGAGGCCGGAGGGGTCGGCCGCGCCAAACGGCCGGCCTGCCGCGGCTGCCGTTACAACACCCGTTGTCTCGGGGTTCCGGCGTCTTATGCGCGTTTGTTCGGGTTGGGGGCGTTGCGGGTGCCGTCGAGATGAGACTGGACGCGGTGCTCTGGCGCGATCTCCAATTCGGGGGGGTCGCTTGCCTGTGGGCGGCGCTCCTCGCGCTGGGGATCGATGGTCTTCGGAGGTTTCGCCCCTGGCGGCAGGCCTCCAAGGCAGACCTGTGGCTTCTCGTCCTCGCCGTCCTCTCAGGCCTTGCCCTGCGTCTCTGGGCGATCCCATTTCCATCCGACATCAGAAGCGCTATGGACCAAGGCCTGTTCATCAACGGGCCCGCCCATTACTGGTCGGCCGGCTACAGCGTTTTCCTGCATGCCGTTTTCGCCGTGTTCGGCCCCTCCTTCGAGACGGCGATTCGCGCCAATATTGTCGTCGGCAGCGCGACGATCGCAGCACTCTATTTTTTAGGAGTCCTTTATTTAAAGGACCCTTTGGCCGCCTTGGCGGGCGCCGCGATTTTGGCGACCGCGCCGATTTCGGCGCGACTGTCGGCCTCCGATTCCGCGCACGTGCTTTTGACGCTCTGCCTGCTCCTGTCTTTCTGCTTCGTCATCCTGTGGGCGCGGACGGGCGAGTGGCGCTGGTTTGCGCAAGCCTGCGGCTGGTGGATCTTGGCCGCTAATGTTCGCTGCGAGGCCCTGGTCTACGCCGCGGCGCTGGCGCTCGTCGCCGTGGGGGCCGCGCCTCGCTTTCCGTCGTTGGCCCGGGGTGCTGCGCCCTGGCTCGTGTTGACGGCCGCCGGGATGATTCTCCTCGCTTCCCCGGTTTTCCAGGCCCTCGCCCAGCGTTCGTACGGCGCCGGAGGGGAGCACGGCAGCCTGTGGCGCGGTCCGTGGTTTTTAAGTCCCGATTCAAGCGGGTGGACGTCGGCCCTGTCGGTCCTGGGGGCCGGCGTCCTCGTTTTTGGTCCGGCGCGCCGCGTCGGCGGCCTGGCTCTGCTGGCGGCCATGGCCGTCGTTGTTTTCCCGGCGGCGACGCCCTCCAACCTCGCGCACAACGCGCGTTATCGCCACTTCCTGCCTGTTTTCGCGATGTTCTGCCTTGTCGCGGGACGGGGACTGGCCGCTTTCATCCGCGGAGTCGAAACGACGCTCCGCCGGACGTGGATTTCTCGCGACCTCGCCGCAGGCGTCGCGCCGGCGGCGATCCTTTTGGCGGCGCTCTCGTCCCTCCCGGCGCTCGGTTTCCTGCGCAAGACATGGACTCACCAGCTGGAATTGGCTTTCGTTTATGACGGCTTGCGCCGCATCGACGACGGCTGCACCATCGTTCGCCGGGCCTGTTGGCTGACCGATTCAGGCCTGGAACTTTCCCCCGGGATGTCCTTGCAGGTGGGGCGCAAGCACGGATGGGTCGACACGGGGGATTTCCTGGCCGGGCGTGCCGGCGCCGTCGGCGACTGCGCGGTTTATTACCGGTCCGCGACGTGTTTCGCCGCGCCCAAGAGGAGCCCGGGCAAGACCTATGAGGGAGTCGTCGAGGAGCTCCCCGAATGCCGGGAGATGTCGAAGCGCTACGTTCTGGAGCCGCTCGCCGAAGCCGTCCTTCCGGCGAAGCCTTATGTTAACGAGCAGTATGCGGCCGCGGCGATCCCGGTCGGGTTCTATCGCATCCATCCTCGCCGTGGCGGGACGCTCCCATGAAAAAAGCCCTGAGAAGGATCGTGGCGGCGGTCATGGGAGCGCGGGGGATTTCCATCCTGGCGGGCCTGCTGATCGTTATTTCCTTGGGGCAGCTCCTCTCAGTTTCCGAAAAAGTGAAGAAGAAGACGTTCCGAGGGGATTACTGCAGAACCATGACGGATCGCAACGTGGAAGCAGGAGAAGCCCTCATCCACGGGCTTGAATCCGGGGTGGTCGCTTGGAGCATGCCGGCCTATAGCGTCGCCAACGCGCTCATCTGCCACGAAAAATCGCTCGCCGGAGTCCTCCGTGTCCCGACGATCGCGCTGATGCTCTGCGGGCTGATCGTTTTCGGCATAGGAGCGGTTCTTGGCGGCGTCCTGGCCGGCGCCGCCGGTCTGGCCGTCTACGCCTTCGCGGTCGCCGACGTCGATTTCTTCAACGACCGCTGGCTTTTTACCTTGAGCGTCGCACTGACGGCATTCCTCATGGTTTGGCGCGCTCGGAGGCCGTCCCTGGCGAGGGGCGCGCTCCTGGCCGTCGCGTTGGGCCTGAGCATGAACATCTTGTCGGCCCTGCTCCTCCTTCCGCCCCTCTTGACGTTCTTGGAGTGGGCGCGCACGGACGTCCTGGCTTCCGTACGAATGCGTTTGAAGCACTGTGCCGTTCTATTGCTTCTGCCGTATCTCTTCCTTCTGCCTTGGATATCGATGAACTGGAACCTCGGCCATGGGATTGTTCCCTTCGAGAGAGGCCGGGCGGATTGCAACGTGATCACGGGCGCGTTGGGGCTGGTGGGGACCGTCGCCGTCAATGCCAGGGAATTGGCTTCCGTCCCCCAGGGCCAAGGGGCGTTCTCCTGGGCCGTCCACGCGGTTTTTCGTCATCCCGTCGGATTCCTCGCGGCCTGCGCGGCGAGGATGGGTTTCGTGGCCCGAATACATCCGTTTCTGTTGGCCCTCTGCCTGCCGCTGTGGTTCAGGCGGAACGGCCCTGCCCGAAGGCAGCTTGGATTGATGATCGGCTATTTCCTTCTGGTCCACTGCCTGATGTCCGTGGAAGACCGGTATTTCACTCCCATGTGGCCCGTGGTGGCGGCGGGATGCGCGGCCGCCTGGCGCAGGGAGGAGGGGATTAAGGAGCAGTCGTCATGGCCCCGGTGGTTGGTCGCGGCCGCGCTCGCGCCCTTGGCCTGCCTGGTCCTCTACGCCATGGGGCTTGCCGCGGCCTATCCTCAACGCATCGGCCGTCAGATGGCCCTTGAGCGCGAGCTGAAGATCCACCCAGAGGATGCCTGGCTGTTGTCTAGGAGCGGCCTTGTACGGCTGCGCGAGGGAAAGTCTGATGAAGCGGCCGACGAGCTTGCGCGCGCCCTGGCGCTGACGGCTGATTCCAACGACCTCTTGAGCCATGCCCTGGCCCTCTTTATCCGCGGGGGTCCGGATCGAGACATGATTTTCCGTTTGCCGCCGGAAAGAGAGCCCGACCAGCGGGAACGTCGACATATTCTGCTGGCTCTCTGTCAGCTGAGCCTGCGCCGTCCGGCGGAGGCGATCTCGGAACTGGAAGCGGCCATGGGGTTCCGGGGGAGATATCCTCCGGGAACGGTCCTAGGTGACGGGGTCGTCGGGCGGGCGCGACGGGCGGGTCTCACGGGATTGCTGTTGAGGGGACTCTCTTTGTGGCCGTTTCCTCAGAGGGGGGAGCTTCTGTCGGCTGTGGGAAAAATCGCCAGGCGGCGGACGCTGCTTGATGAAGACCCGATTGTTCAGCTTCAATTGGACGAGGCCGCTCGCGCCGTTGACTCCGGG
>Ga0334722_10003729_pt1 | contig 16243 bp, 10 predicted proteins | sample C3_bottom_MG_FD_207210 | JGI IMG/M metagenome (GOLD analysis project Ga0334722, IMG submission 207210) | Sediment microbial communities from Yellowstone Lake, YNP, Wyoming, USA - C3_bottom | ecosystem: Environmental > Aquatic > Freshwater > Lake > Sediment | place: USA: Wyoming | collected...
ACGACTGCCGTGCGATACCTGCGCGCCGAACGCGAACCCGACTCCGCCCCCGAGCGTCCCCTGTTCCGGGACGAGGCCAAGTTCGCGGCCGGGAAAATTGCGGCGTTTCAGTATTTCATCGTTGCCGTTTTCGTGTTTCTTGCGCTCGGTTACTGGGACCTGCAAGTGCTGAACGAGGAGTTCTACTCCGAGAAAGCGCAGCAGAACCAGATCAAGAGCCTGCCGATCCTCGCCCCGCGCGGCAAAATTCTCGACCGCGACGGCCGCGTCATCGTGGACAACCACGAGTCCTACCGCCTGATCCTTTCGCGCGACAACCTCCGTCCGGCGCACCTGCGGCCGATTGCGCAGGGGCTGAACATCGACCCGGCGGAGCTTGAGGCCAAGGTGCGGCGCTACCACAACCAGCCCACCTGGTTCGCCATTCCGCTCAAGGAAGAGCTCAGCCCGGACGAGCTGGCCTTTGTCGAGGCCTTCCGCGGCCCCAACGGCTTCCCCGAGCTGGAGCTGATCAAATCGCAATTCCGCGTGTACCCAAAGGACGGGCTGGCGGCGCACCTGCTGGGCTACGTCGGCGAGATCAGCGACGCGGAGCTGAATTCGCCCGAGTGGGCGCACCACAACCCGGGCGACCTGATCGGCAAGGCCGGCGTGGAGCGCTACTACAACGACCAGCTCAGCGGCATCGACGGGCAGCGGCAGGTGCGCGTGGACAACCGGATGAACACGCGCGAAGTGCTCGGCGTCAAAGAGGCGGTGCCGGGCCGGAACCTGAAGCTGACCATCGATCTGGATTTGCAGGTGGTGGCGGAGCTGGCCATGGAGGGCAAGCGCGGCGCCGTGGTGGCGCTCGACCCGCGCACCGGGGATGTGCTGGCTCTCGTCTCGCGCCCGGCGTTCGACCCGAACCGCTTCGCCAGCCGCATCAGCGCGAGGGAATTTTCCGCGCTCGTGCAGGATCCCTACCGCCCGCTGTTCAACCGGGCCTTGCAGGCGCAACTGGCCCCGGGGTCGACGTTCAAGCCGATCCTGGCGCTGGCCGCGCTGGAGACGGGCGCCATCGACGACAGCTTCACCGTGCACTGCACGGGGGGCGCCACCTGGTACGGGCGCTATTTCAAGTGCCACCGCAAGGGCGGCCACGGCACGGTGAATCTGAAGACGGCCATCGCGCAAAGCTGCGACGTGTTCTTCTACGCCGTCGGCAACCGCCTGGGCATCGACACGATCGCGCAATATGCCGAGCTGGCGGGCCTCGGTGCGAAGACCGGCATCGACCTGCCGGGCGAGAAGGAGGGCGTGGTTCCCTCGTCGAAGTGGAAGATCCGCACGCAGCGCGAGAAGTGGTATGCGGGAGAGACGATCTCGGTGGCCATCGGGCAGGGCGCGCTGACGGTGACGCCTCTCCAGCTGGCCTACGCCTACGGCGGCATTGCCAACGGCGGCGTGTTCATGCGGCCCCACGTGGTCAAGCCGGAGCGGCCGGAGGAGCCGGTGCGCAAGGCGGGCTTCCGGCCGGAGAACATTCGCAAGGTGGTCGATGGCATGTGCGCCGTGGTCAACGGGTGGGGCACGGCCGCGGCATCGCGGATCCCGGGCATCGAGATGTGCGGCAAGACGGGCACGTCGCAGCTGGCGTCGAATGATCTGCTGAAGCTGAAAAACAGCGAGGACTGGCACGACAACGCGTGGTTTGTGGGCTTCGCCCCGGGCGAAAACCCGGAAATCGTCGTCGCTGTCCTCTGGGAAAACGGGGCGCACGGCGACATGGCGGCGCCCATCGCGCGCGATGTGATCAAGGCCTGGTTCGACAAGAAGACGCGCATGCAAAAACTGGCCCAGCCGCCGGCGACGCTGGCCTCCGCCTGGCTTGGCGGGCCGGCGGCGGCGCGGGAGGCTCGCTGATGGCGGTCTACCGTTCGGTTCGCAACCTCGACTGGGCGCTCATCCTCATTGCCGTCGCCATTGCCGGCCTCGGCATTCTGCAAATCTACAGCGCGACGATCGACACTGCCTGGCGCGGCGCGTGGTGGAAGCAGGGGCTGTATGTGTGCGCCGGCTTCGTGTTGATGTGGGTGATGACGCGCATCGACTACCACACGCTGCTCGGGCAGGTGCCGGTGCTGTATGCGGCGAGTCTTGCCCTGCTGGTGCTGACGCCGCTGGCCGGCTCGCTGGTGTGGGGGTCCAGGCGCTGGATTCCGCTGGGGTTCGGTTTCAAGTTCCAGCCTTCGGAATTTGTCAAACTGGTGATAGTATTACTGGTAGCCCGGTATCTGGCCGAACTGAGAGCAGACCGGCTGGAGGGCCGGGACTTGCTGAAACTGGGCCTGCTGGTAGGCATCCCATGCGGTCTGGTGGCGGCGCAGCCGGACTTGGGCACATCGCTCACGTATCTGCCGGTGTTGCTCGCGGGGCTGTTCTTCGGCGGCATCCGCTGGCAGCACGCGTTGCTGATCGTGGCCGCGGCGGCGTTGCTGATGCCCGCCGGCTGGTTCCTGCTGAAGGATTATCAGAAGGCTCGTTTGGAGACGTTTCTGGATCCGATGAAAGACCCGACCGGAAAAGGGTATCAGGTGATCCAGTCGAAGATTGCAGTCGGCGCGGGCGGCATCTGGGGCCGCGGCGTGACGCGGGGCTCGCAGACGCAGCTCCGCTTTCTGCCGGTGGCGCACACGGATTTCATCATTTCCGCCTTCGCCGAGGAGCACGGTTTTGTCGGCATTCTGGTCGTGTTCGGGCTATATTTCCTGCTGTTGATGCAGATCGTGCAGAATGCGCAGGCGGCGCCGGACCGGGCAGGAATGTTCATCTGCATGGGGATTTGCTCGCTGCTGCTGTTTCATTTGCTCGTGAACGCGGGCATGGCGGTAGGGCGGATGCCGGTCACCGGCATTCCGCTGCCCCTGATGAGCTACGGGGGATCGAGCATGTTGTCGGTTTTCATGATGCTGGGGCTGGTCAACAATGTCAGGCTCCGGCGATTTGCAGCGTGATCTGGAAAGAGAGAGCGTGACCGGAAAGGTGAACCGATCCGGCGGCAGGTGACCGTTGAGAACAGATTTTCGCAGGCTTGGCTATGCCTCCCGCCTGTTGAGCGCATTCGGTCCCGGGGCGCCATGGCGGCGCCCGCAGCGCGCTTGCGGCGGTATGTGAAAAGTTTCTTGCACCGGAAGGACGCGATCCGGGGCGCAGCCCCTGTCGAAGCGGCCCTTCCCGCCTGGGCTGGCCGGAACATCTGATCCCTCCTCTCTCCCCTCCAGCTGTTCACGCCTCTGGAGCGGAGGTAACAGGCAATGCCATCCAAAGAGCTGGTGGTCACACAGAACCGCCACGAAACCAAAGCGGCCATTCTCGAAGATGGCCAGCTGGTCGAGATCTACTTCCAGCGCGCCAACGAATACTCGCTGGCGGGCAGTATCCACAAGGGGCGCGTCACCCGCGTGCTGCCGGGCATGCAGTCGGCCTTCGTCGACCTGGGCCTGGAGCGCGACTGCTTTCTCTACGTCTCGGATTTCTTCGAAGAAAACGCCGACGAGTTCGACAAGGTGCCGGAGGACCGCCGCGCCCGGGACCGCGGCCGCGGGCGCGAGGCGGCCGTAGCCGAAGTTCCTCCTTCGCCGGCTGCGGCGCTGGAACCGGCGCCGGCTGCGGAGCCGCGCGACCGTTCCGAGCGCCGCTCGCGGCGAACGCGCCGCCGGCGCAAGAGCGGGCGCGGGCTGCCCGAGTCCAAGTTCGCCTCGCTCGAGGAGACAGCCGCTGAAGGCGGGGCCGCAGCGGAGGAGGTCTCCGAAGAGCCGGCATCGGAAGAGCTGGTTCTCCTGCCCGGCGAGTCTCTTGCCAAGTACCGCCGTCGCCAGGAAGAGGCCGCCAAAGGCGAGCCGGCGCCCCCGCTGACCCAGGAGGAGGCGGAAGAAGCAGCCGAGGAAGCTGCCGAAGAGATCCTGGAGCGCGTGGAGGCGCTTGAACACGGCATCCGTTGGGAGGAAGCGCTGGAAGCAGGCGCCGAAGCGGAAGCAGCAGAGGCGGAAGAGGCCGAAGAAGGCGGGGAGGCGGAGAACGCGGAAATGGAAGCCGCCGCTGAAGCGGAGGCGCCACCGGCCGAAGAAGAACCCGAAGAGACGGCTGCGGCAGCGGCCGCAATGGCAACGGAAGCGGAGGCGGCCGCCCCCGCGCAGCCCGAGGCTGCGGCCTCCGGCGAAGGGCCGGGCAAGGCGGAAGAGGCCGGGGCTGCTGCTGTAGCTGCCGAGGCCAGGGAATTGCCGCCTGAAGAAGTTGCCGCCGGGTCCGGACCGGAGGCGGCTGACCGGCCTGCCGAAACCGCCGAGGCCGGCGAAGAGGGCGTCGAGCCGGCCAGGATGCCTGTAAGCCTCACCGCCACCTTGCGTTCGCAGGGAGCGAAGGCCCCGCACCGAATCACCCGGCGATCCCGGCGGCGCGGACGCGACCGAAACGCCGGCGCGCAAACGGAGACCGCCGCCGAGCCGAGGCCCGAAGCGGCGGCAGCCCCGGTGGAGATTCGCCAGCCCGCGCCCGAGCCGCGCGAACCCGAGCGCGCTGAGCGCGAGCGTGCGCCGCAGCCCTCCATCACGGACCTCCTCAAGGAGGGCCAGGAGATCATCGTCCAGATCGCCAAGGAACCGCTCGGCCAGAAGGGCGCGCGGATCACCTCGCACATCGCTCTGCCGGGCCGGTATGTCGTCTACATGCCCACGGTGGAGCATCTCGGCGTGAGCCGCCGCATCTCCACCGACGAGGAGCGCCAGCGCCTGCGGCGCATTCTCCAGAAGCACCGGGAGGGCATTCCCGGCGGCTTCATCATGCGCACCGCCGGCGAGGGCCGCAGCGAGGAGGAAATCGCCGCCGACATGCGCCATCTGGCGGCGCTGTGGCTGGACATCAAACAGAAGGCGGAGAAGAAGCGCGCGCCGGCGCTGCTCCACCACGACGTGGAAATCGTGCAGCGCATCATCCGCGACCAGCTCACCGAGGGCTTCAAGGCCATCTGGGTGGACAGCGAGGAGCTCTACGAGCAGGTGCTGCAAAACGTCGAGCGCTTCCAGCCCGATCTGCTGAGCCGCGTGAAGCTGTACACGCGGCCGGAGCCGATTTTCGACGCCTTCGGCATCACGCAGGAGCTCGAAAAAGCCTTGCGGCCGAAAGTCTGGCTGAAATCGGGCGGCTATATCGTCATCAATCAGACGGAAGCGCTGGTCGCTATTGACGTCAATACCGGGAAATTCGTCGGCAAATCCAACCGCCTGGAGGATACGATCGTCAAGACGAACCTCGAGGCGGTGAAGGAAATCGTGCGGCAGATCCGGTTGCGCGACCTCGGCGGCATCATCGTCGTCGACTTCATCGACATGGAGGAGCGCAAGAACCGGCAGAAGGTGATGCAGGCGCTCGAGGAGGCCATGCGCCAGGACAAGGCGCCGTACAAGATCCTCCAGTTCAACGATTTCGGCCTGGTTGCGATCACCCGCAAGCGCGTCAAGCAGTCGCTTGAGCGCACGCTGTGCTCGCCGTGCCCCACCTGCGAGGGCGCCGGCTATGTGAAGAGCGTCACCACGGTGATCGGCGAAATCCTGACCGAGGCCGCCAAGTACGCGAAGGTGGTGGACACGCCCACCGTGGTGCTCCGCGTGCATCCGGACGTGGCGCGGGAACTGAAATCGACCTCCAACGATTATCTCGAGGAGCTCGAGGAAATTCTCGGCCGCCCGGTGGTGGTGACGCCGGATCCCTTGCTGCATCCGGAGAAATTCGACATGGCATAAGCTGGAAGCGTGATCCGGCTCCTGCCTCTGGTTCTGCTGCTGGCCGCTGGCGGCGCCCGCGGCCAGCGCATCGTCGTTTTCAGCGAGTTTCAGCGTCCGCGCCCGGACGGGGAAGTGTGCCGCCCGGACCGCGCCCCCTCGCGGCGCGAAATTCTCTCCCCCGCGCTGGTCCGCAACGGTTGGGCGTCCTTCTTGTTCACGGTGGAGGCGCCGCCGGGCGACTACTACACGATTTACATCGCACAGAACCCGGACAACACCGCGAAGGCCGACGTCTACCAGCTGGAGTATGCGGACGTGGAGGGCGAGTGGACGCCGGACCGCCTGAGGCCGGCGCCGCAGCCCGTGCAGGCCGTGCTCTCCGAAGGCCAGCGGACGCAGGCTTACCTGCTCGACCTGTTCCTGCCGGCGTCGGCGCCGGTGGAGCGCTTCCGCCTGGAGATCCAGCTCCACGCGGCAGGGCGATGGACCATCTATCCCATGGAAATGCGGCCGATGGCGCCGGTGGCGCCGGACGCCGTCCCGCTGGAGGGCCGGCTCGCGCCGGTGGGCGCCCGCGCGGACGAGACTGCGGCGCTGGCCCTGCGCGCGGCCGTGTGCGGCGGCATCCGGCCGGAGGCGCAGACCCTGGGTTCCCTGCGCGCCGTGATCCTGCGCAACACGCTCCAGGACCTTGCGCTGGCCCGCCGCGAGCGCGCGGCCTCGGTCCCGCAGCTCTGGCGTGCGGGCGGTTGGGATTCCCGCGAATCCTTCTGCCAGGGGAGCGCGCCGGCCCCGCGAGGGCCGGAATGGTGGCTGCGCGTGCGCGGATTTCTCTATCAGGGATTGCGCCTGCCGGAGCTCGAGCTGCAACGCTGAGCCGGGCCGGCCGCGCCGCGGCCCGTGGAGCCGGCGCCCGGCGCGGCAGTGGTATGGTTGAAGCAGAGACCGTCTTCTTCGATGGGCTACCCGTATCCCGGCCGGACGCCCGGCCCGCCGTCCATGTTCCGCGTCACGCCCGGCGTGCGCTGGCTGCTGATTGCCAACGCCGTCTGTTTCGTGCTGTATTTTCTGGCTGCGCGCACGGCGCTCGGCGGCCTGTTCGCCTGGATGGCCCTCTCCCCGCGCGCCGTGCTGACGCAGTTCGCGCTGTGGCAGCTGGTGACGTACATGTTTCTCCACAGCCCGCTCGGCTTCGGCCACATCCTCGTCAATATGCTTTCTCTGTGGATGTTCGGCGGGCCGCTGGAGGACCTTTGGGGCACGCGGCGCTTTCTGCACTTCTACTTTTTCTGCGGCATCGGGGCGGGAATCTGTGTCGTGCTGCTGAACGCGTTGACCGGCTCGATGGACACGCGCACCATCGGGGCTTCCGGCGCGGTGTTCGGGGTTCTGGTCGCCTTCGGCATCCTGTTTCCCCGCGCGATTATTTATCTCTTCCTGATGTTCCCGATCGAGGCCCGCTGGTTCGTGCTGATCCTTGGCGCGATCGTGTTTCTGAGCGCCATCGGGGATGCGGGCGGCGGCGTCAGCCATTTCGCCCATCTCGGCGGCCTGCTGTTCGGCTATCTCTGGCTGCGGATCTACGGGCGCCGGGGACGGCCCGTGCCGGCCGCCCGCCGCGCGGGGCTTGCCGAGACAGTCCGGCGCCGCTATCAGGAATGGAAGCTCCAGCGGGCGAGGAAGCGATTCCAGGTGTATCTGAGAAAGCACGGCGGCGGCAGCCGGGACCAAGGCGTCCAGTAGGCGTCCGGGGCAACCCGGACCGCGCCGGGCGGCGTCATATTGTTAGTGGGAGGGATCGAGATCGATGAGACTGCTCCGCCTCTTGTTGCCCGCCTTTGCGGCCCTGATTCTCGCCGCGCCGGCGGTCGTGTTCCCGCAGGCCGGTCCGAAGAAGGAGACCGGCGACACCGTCGCCCGGCCGAAGAAGAAGGCCCCGGCAGAGGCCGAGCCGGAGCAGGAGGCCGAAAAGATCCCCTCGAAGCTCCGCAAGAAGGCTGAAGAGGGGCCGGTGGAAGGCCCCACCTTCCGCTCCGACGTCTGGACGGTGAACGTCGACGTGGCGGTGCTCGACAACCGCGGCCGCTTCATTCCGAATATTCCGCAGCAGGCTTTCCGCGTGCTGGAAGACGGCGTTCCGCAGCGCGTGATCAGTTTCGGCACCGGCGAGCAGCCCATCACGCTGGCGATGGTGATCGAGTTCAGCGGCCTGTTCCAGCAGTATTGGTCTTACGGCTGGCAGGAAACGCTGACCGCCACCTACGGCTTCGTGCAGACGCTGAAGCCGGAGGACATGGTGGCCGTCGTGGCCTTCGATCTCCGTCCCGAAATCCTGTCCGATTTCACCAACAACCGCCAGGAGACCTACGAAGCCCTGGCGCGGCTGCGCGTGCCCGGCTTCTCCGAATCGAACCTCTACGACGCCCTGACCGAAGTGGCCGACCGCATGAGCGGCATCGAGGGCCGCAAGGCGATCCTCTACATCGGCAGCGGCATGGACACGTTCTCGAAGATCACCTTTGACCAGTGCCGGCGCAAGCTCCAGACGGCCGGCGTGCCCATCTACGCGCTCGGCACGCTCCAGGCGTTGCGCGAGTGGTACGATTCGCGCGGCATGCTGGGGCCGCTTGCGCGGCTCGATTTTCTGCAAGCCGACAACCAGCTCCGCACGTTCGCGCGCGAGACCGGCGGCTACGCGTGGTTCCCGCGCTTCTTCGGCGAGTATGGCGGCATCTTCCGCCAGATCAACGAAGCGCTGCGCAACACCTACCAGCTCGCCTACCAGCCGGTCAATATCGCCCGCGACGGCAAGCCGCGCAAGATCAAGGTGGAGCTGATCGGCGAGGGCGGCCAGCCGCTCCGCGTGGTCGACGAGCGGGGCAAGCCGATCAAGTACCAGATCATCCACAAGACCGGCTACGTGGCGCCGCGCGAGGTCGAGTGAGCCAATCACAGCCGCGCCGCGAAGTCAAGAACTAAATCCGGCGCAGCATGAGTGCGTTAGCAGAGCATTGACACCCGTGTTGCGGGTCTGTTACTTTCAGCATGGTTTTCGGGCATGACCTCGCGGAAAAGTTCCCCGGCTCCTGTTCCTGCTCGCATTCTTCTGGTGGATGACAACCGCAGCGGGCTTTCGGCGCGGAAGGCGATTCTGGCCGAGCTCGGCTACGCCGTGGACTGCGCCGAAGACGCGGCCGGCGGGCTCCGGCTGTTCGGCCGCCATTCCTACGATCTGGTCGTGACGGACTTCCGCATGCCCGACATGAACGGCGACCAGTTCATCAACGAGCTGCGCAGCCGCCGGCCGGAAGTGCCCATCGTCCTGCTTTCCGGGTTTGTCGAGGCGCTCGGCCTCAACGAGAAGAACACGGGCGCCGACGCGGTAATCATGAAGAGCGCGCGCGAGGTGCAACACCTGACCAGCGCGGTCAACCGCCTTCTCAAAGCGGCGCGCAAGCCGCCGGCCAGCGAAACTGCGGCCTCGAAGGCGAAGCGCAAGTCCCGCACGCAACGCGCCTCGTAGGCGCGGCCCCTGCGTGCTTCCCCCGGCCGGCAGTGCGTTAGCCTGTCAGTGTGCTGACCCGGATCCCGTTTCTTCTTCTGCCCGCCCTCTGCTGCCTGGCCGCGCCTCCTCCGGCCAAAGCGCCGGCGGACCCGGCGCGGCGGTGGCTCGCCTCGATGAGCCTCGCCGAGCGCGTGGCCCAGCTCGTCATGGCGCCCTTCTACGGCGACGCGCCGAACCCGCGCAGCCGCGGCTACCAGGAGCTGGCCTCGCTGGTCCGCGAGCTGCGGGTCGGCGGGCTGATTGTGCTGAACCGCGTCCGCGAGGGCGTGGTGGAGCGCGCCGATCCGTATCAGATGGCGGCGTTTCTGAACCGCATGCAGCGGCTGGCGCGCGTCCCGCTGATCGTCGGCGGGGACTTCGAGCGGGGCGCGAGCATGCGGATGACCTCCACCGTCCCGTACCCGCATGCGATGGCCTACGCCGCCGCGCAGGACATCGAGGGCGTGCGCCGGCTGGGCGCCGCCACGGCCCGCGAGGCGCGCGCCATGGGCGTGCACTGGGTCTTCGCCCCCGTGGCGGACGTCAACAACAACCCGGACAACCCGATCATCAACATCCGCTCGTTCGGGGAGGACCCGCGCCAGGTGGCTGCTTTCGTCCGCGCCTTCATCGAAGGCGCGCATTCCGGGCCGCGGGCGCGCGTGCTCGTGACGGTGAAGCACTTTCCCGGCCATGGCGACACGGCCACCGACAGCCACATCGGGCTGGGCGTGGTTTCCGCCGAACGCGCGCGCCTGGACGCGGTGGAACTGGCGCCGTTCCGCGCCGCCATCGAGGCGGGCGTCGACGCCATCATGACCGCCCACCTGGCCGTGCCGGCGCTCGAGCCGGAACCCGTTCCCGCCACCGTCTCCCGCCGCATCATGACCGGCCTTCTGCGCGAGGAGCTGGGCTTCCGCGGCATCCTCACGACCGACGCCATGGACATGCAGGGGCTGGCGCAGATGTATCCCCCGGGCGAAGCCGCCGTGCGCGCCCTGGAGGCCGGCAACGACCTGCTGCTGATTCCGCAGGACCCGCGCGCCGCCGTGCGCGGCGTCCTCGAGGCGGTCCGCACCGGCAGGCTGACGCGGGAGCGAATCGACCGCTCCGTGCTGAAAATCCTCCAGGCGAAGGTGCGCCTGGGGCTGCACCGGGAGCGCCTGGTGCGGATCGAGGAGATTTCCGATGCGCTGCTCGACCCGGAGGATCTGGCCGCGGCCGCCCGCACGGCGGAAAAGGCGCTGACGCTCGTCAAAAATGAGGGAGATCTTTTCCCGCTGAAAAGCGCGGAAAAATCCTGCTGGTTTATTCTCTCCGGGAGCCGCTTTTCCACGCAGGGGCTGGAACTGCTTGCGGCCCTGCGTTCGCGCGGCGTGCGCAACGCGGCGCTGCTCGATCCCTCCCTGCCCGAATCCGAATTCGCGGCGCAGGCGCAGAGAGCCGCGCACTGCGACCCGCCGGTGCTGGCCGCCTACGTTACCGCCTCGGCATACCGCGGCACGGTGGATTTGACCGGAAATTACCCGGAATTTGTCCGTAAAATTCTTTCCGGCGGGAAACCGGCCGCAATGATTGCGCTCGGCAACCCGTACCTGCTCAGGACGTACCCGCAGGTGGCGGCCTTCCTCGCCGCCTTCAGCACGGCGCGGACCAGCGAGCAGGCGGCGATCCGCGCCGCCTTCGGCGAGATCCCCGTCTCCGGGCGGCTGCCGGTCTCCATTCCGGGCTTGGCACCGGCGGGGTTCGGGATCATGATAGAGAAGCCGGAGTAACTCGCCGAAGGAGGTTCTTATGGCATTCCGGATTCGCTCGCTCGCCTTCGACGAAGGCGGATGGATCCCGAAGCGGCATACGGGGGAAGGGGAGGACCTGAGCCCGCCGCTCGAGTGGCAGGACCTTCCGCCGGGCACGCGCAGCCTGGCGCTGGTGATGGACGACCCGGACGCGCCGGGCGGCGTCTGGACGCACTGGATTCTGTGGGACATCCCGGTCACGGAGACCGGCCTGGCCGAGGGCTTCACGCCCGGGCGGCTGGGCGAAAGCGGCGTGAACGATTTCGGCAAGGAGGGCTACAACGGCCCGATGCCGCCGCGCGGGCATGGCCCGCACCGCTATTTCTTCAAGCTCTATGCGCTGGACACGCGGCACCTGATGGTGGCCAGCGGGGTCAAGCGGCACGAGTTCGACAAGGCCCTCCGCGGCCACGTTCTCGAAGAGACCTGGACGATGGGCCGCTACGAGCGGAAGTAGCCTGCCGGCGATGCCGGCGTGCGTAGAATGGAGGCATGACCGGCATCACATGGCTTGGACACGGCACTTTCGAGCTTGTTCTTGACAACGGCCAGACCATCGTCATCGACCCGTGGGTGGAAGGCAACCCCGCATTCCCGCAGGGCCGCTCCTTTTCGCGCATCGACACGCTGCTTGTCACGCACGGCCACTTCGACCACATCAACGACGCGGTTTCCTTGGCGAAGCGCTTCCGGCCGCAGGTCATTTCCAACTACGAAATCTGCACCTGGCTGGAATCGAAGGGCGTGGAGAACACCTCCGCGATGAACAAAGGCGGCACGCAGCAGGCGGGCTCGATCCGGGTGACCATGACCGACGCCAAACACTCGTCCGGAATCCTCGATGACGGCAAGTTCGTCTACGGCGGCGAGCCCGCCGGCTATGTTCTCCACCTGCCGGACGGCCGCCGCGCCTATTTCGCCGGCGACACGGCGGTGTTCGGCGACATGGCGCTGATTGCGGAGCTGTACCAGCCGGAGCTGGCGTTCCTTCCCATTGGCGACCATTTCACCATGGGGCCGCAACAGGCGGCGCTGGCGGCGCGGCTGTTGAAGGTGCGCACGGTGATCCCGATGCACTACGGGACGTTCCCGCTGCTGGCGGGGAGGCCCTCCGAACTGGCCGGGTTGCTGCAAGTCGCCGGCGTGCGGGTGTGGGAGCTCGAGATCGGCAAGACGGTGCAATGGTGACCCGGCGCCAGTTCTGCGCAGCGCCGGCTTTCCTGCGTTCGCTGTCGAAGTCGAAACCCCATTTGTTGCTGCTGATGAGCGATCAGCACCGGGGCGACTGGATGGGATGCGCCGGCAACGCCGTGCTCCGCACGCCGAACCTCGATTCGCTCGCCGCCTCGGGCGTCCGCTTCGAGAACGCCTTCTCCTCGACCCCCACCTGCACGCCCGCGCGCGCCGCTTTGCTCACCGGCATGTCGCCATGGCGGCACGGCATGCTCGGCTACGGCCGCGTTGCGGAAAAGTACCCGGTCGAGATGCCCGCCCTCCTGCGCGCGGCAGGCTACTTCACGCTGGGCATCGGCAAAATGCACTGGTTCCCGCAACGAACGCTGCATGGCTTCCATCAGACCATCCTCGATGAGAGCGGCCGGGTTGAATCGCCGGGCTTTCGCAGCGATTACCGCGCCTGGTTCGCCTCCGAGGCGCCGCATCTGGATCCCGACGCCACAGGGATCGGATGGAACGATTACACCGCCGCGCCCTATGCGCTGCCGGAGCGGCTCCACCCCACCGCCTGGACCGGCGCATGCGCGGCGCGCTTCATCGCGGGCTACAACCGGGCCGAACCGTTCTTCCTGAAGGTCAGCTTCGCCCGACCGCACAGCCCATATGACCCGCCGCAGCGTTTCTGGGATATGTACCGCGACGCGCCTCTGCCGCCCGCCCGGGTTGGCCGGTGGGCAGAGCGCTTCCGGCAACGCAGTTCCGCCCGCGACGACATCTGGTACGGGGATGTGGGCGTGGAGCTGACGCGCCGGGCTCGCATCGGGTATTCGGGCTCGGTTTCATTTGTCGACGAGCAGGTGGGCCGGATTCTGGAAGCCTTGCAGCGGCGCGGATGGCTGGAGGAGACCTTCATCATTTATCTCAGCGATCACGGCGATATGACCGGCGACCATTTCCTCTGGCGCAAGTCATACGCCTATCAGCCCTCGGCGCGCATACCGATGATCGTCCGCGGCCCCGGCGCGCCGCGCGGGGAGGTCCGCACGGTTCCCGTCGAGATCCGGGACGTGCTGCCCACGCTCGCCGCGGCAGCCGGCGTGGAATCGCCCCCCGGGTGCGACGGGCAGGATCTGTTGCGCGCCGCGCGGCCGTGGATCGACCTTGAGCACGATGTCTGCTACGACCGCACGAACCATTGGAACGCGCTCACCGACGGGCGGTGGAAGTACATTTACCACGCGATGGACGGAACCGAGCAGCTCTTCGACCTCGCCAACGATCCCGGCGAAATCGAGGAGTCGAATAACTCGGAACAGCTCCGCCTCTGGCGCAGCCGGCTGACGGAACATCTGGCGCCCCGCGGCGAGGAATGGGTCCGCAACGGGCGGCTGGCGCCTCGCCCGCAAGGCAGGCTCTACAGCCCGAACTATCCTGCCGCAACGGGCCAATGAGCGCTGCGGGCGGCCTCAATCCGTCGCTTCCACCGAGAAGTACGCGCAGTCGGGGTGGTGGAAGACCAGTGCGCTGACGCTCGCCTCCGGCTCCATCATCATGCCTTCGGTCAGCCGCACGCCGATCTCCTCGGGCCGCAGCAGCTTCCAGACGCCCTGCTGGTCGTCGAGGTTCGGGCACGCCGGGTAGCCGAAGCTGTAGCGCTTGCCGCGGTAGCGGGAGGTGAACCGCTGTTGCATGGTCATGCCGGGCGGGTCGGGGAAGCCCCATTCTTCGCGCAGGCGGCGGTGGAGCCATTCCGCCGCGGCCTCGGCGGTTTCGATGGCCAGCGCCTGCAAACAGTGCGCCTCAAAGAAGCGGCCCTCCTGCTTGGCCTTCTCCGCGGCTTCCCGCACGCCCTCGCCGGCGGTGACGACGAACAGCGCGATGTGGTCGCGGCGGCCCGCAGGGTCGGGATCGAGCACGTAGTCGCTGAGGCAAAGCCCGTCTTTTTTGCGTTGGCGCTCGAAAGTGAACACGTGGACCGGAACCGCGGCGCCCGGCTCGAACAGCGCGATGGAGTTGCCTTGCCGCTCGGCCTCGAAGAACTGCCACACGGCGCGGACTTTCATGAATTGCGCCGCCCTGGCCTTGACCGCTTCGACATCGTCGCGCAGCGCCAGCGCCTTCGGGTCGCGCTCCTTCAGCGCCTGCTCGAAGTTGCCCTTGAAGCCGAGATGCCGCCCGTAGAGCATGTAGGGGTTGATGTAGCTCCAGATCTCGGCCAGATTGGCAAGCGTGCGCACGCGCCGGTCGAGGTAGGGCGCGGGCGGAATGGGGATGTCCGTCCGGACCTTCGGCGAGCGCCGCGTGCCCGCATCGGCCGCGTCCTCGGCCGGTGCGGCAGGCGCCGCCCTCTGCGCCTCCGGCGCGGGCGCAGGCGGGGAGGCGAGCGAGGCGAGCAGCCGCTCGCGCGACCCGGGTTCCATCAGACTGTTCATGATCTGTAGCCCGGTCATCGCGTCTTTGGCGTAGAACGTGGGCGCCTGATAGGCAGGGGCGATTTTCGTGACCGTGAACTTTTCGCTCAGCGCCGCACCGCCCACCAGCAGCGGCACGCGGATGCCGGCCTCGCGCAGGTCCTCGCCTGTCACCACCATCTGGAGCGCGGATTTCACCAGCAGGCCCGACAGGCCGATCGCGTCCGGCTTGTGCTCGTGGAAGGCGCGGATCAGCTCCTCGGGCGGCACCTTGATGCCGAGATTGATCACCTCGTAGCCGTTGTTCGAGAAGATGATTTCGACCAGATTTTTCCCGATGTCATGCACGTCGCCCTTCACCGTGGCCAGCAGGAAACGGCCGCGCGAGTGGACGTCGCTTTTCTTCATGAAACGCTGCAAATAGGCCACGGCGGCCTTCATCGCCTCGGCCGACTGAAGCACCTCGGCCACGATCAGCTCGTTGTTGTTGAACAGCCGGCCGACCTCGTCCATGCCGCGCATCAGCGGGCCGTTGATGATTTCCAGCGGCGCAGCGCCTTCGGCGAGCTTGCGGTCGAGGTCCTCGATCAGGCCGTCCTTCGAGCCTTCGATGATGTAGCGCGCCAGCCGCTCGTCCAGAGGCAGGTCCGCCGCCTTTTTCTTTTCCTTTGCGGCGGCGTTGCGGAAATATTCGGTAATGGCGGCGATATTGTGCTGGTTGACGGCGAGGCGCTGCTCTCGCGTCTGCTCGCGCCAGTCCTCCGGCACGCCGGGGAATTTCCCGGGGTCGGGCCAGTTGAACAGGAGCCGCTCGGCCAGCAGGCGCTCCTGTTCCGGGATGGAGGCGAAGCGCTCGAGCTTCTCCGTGTTGACGATGGCCAGATCGAGGCCGGCTTTCGTGGCGTGGTACAGGAAGACGGAATTGACCACCTCGCGCGCCGACGGCGGCAGCCCGAAGCTGACGTTGGAAATGCCGAGGATCGTCCTGACGTGGGGGATTCGCTCCTTGACCAGCCGCACGCCCTCGATGGTTTCCACCGCGCCGCCGATGTAGTTCTCATCGCCGGTAGCCACGGGGAACACGAGCGGGTCGATGATGAGGTCCTCCGGCGCCATGCCGTACTTGTTCACGAGCAGATCGACGCTGCGCTGCGCCACGGCCAGCTTGCGCTCGCGCGTGAACGCCTGGGCCTGCACCGGGTCCTCGTCGATGGTCCCGACCACCAGCGCCGCCCCGTAGGCGCGCGCCAGAGGCGCGATGCGCGCGAACTTCTCCTCGCCATCTTCGAGGTTGACGGAGTTGATGATGCTCCTGCCCTGGCAGTAGGTGAGCGCCAGCTCGGCCGCGCGCGGGTCGGTGGTGTCGATCATCAGCGGCGCCTTGATTTTCCGGATCAGCAGTTCGTAAAAGGGCGGGATGTCGGCCAGCTCGTCGCGGTCCGGGCTCTGGAGGCAAACGTCGATGATGTGCGCGCCGGAGCGCACCTGCCGCCGCGCAATCTCGGTGGCCTCTTCCCACTTCTCCTCCGCAACGAGCTGGCGGAACAGGCGCGA
>Ga0334722_10003730_pt1 | contig 16242 bp, 18 predicted proteins | sample C3_bottom_MG_FD_207210 | JGI IMG/M metagenome (GOLD analysis project Ga0334722, IMG submission 207210) | Sediment microbial communities from Yellowstone Lake, YNP, Wyoming, USA - C3_bottom | ecosystem: Environmental > Aquatic > Freshwater > Lake > Sediment | place: USA: Wyoming | collected...
GGCCGGGCCATAGGAGAGCGTCGTCTCGGTGGCCGCAGCCGCCTCAAGCCCCGCCACGGTGACGAAGGCGTTCTGGACGGCCATCCGCTACCCGACCTGGTCCCGGCGCTCCTCCCAGACGAGGCTGAGCGAGTGCTTCTCAACGCCGGCCGGGGCCGCCCCGGAGGACACGACCCGAATCCCGTCTCCGTGGCCCAGCGTGATGTCAAGGGAGAAGAAGGCGTCCTGCTGCGCCCCGATCAGGTTGACCGTCGTGATGATCGACTCGGTGTCGCTGAACCGCTTCAGGAGAGTAACCGCCGTCGCCCCCGCGAAGTTCCGGTGGTAGGTGAAGTTCTTGAACCGCCAAGGGACGTAAGGGTGCCGGACCTCAAGGTCGATCTCCGGCGCCGGCGAGGCGCCGGTGCGGCACTGGAATGCCGGATTCGCGTGCTTGACCAGCTCCGTCGCCATTCAATCCGCCCCCTCCTGCGGCCTCGGGCGGGCGCGGCGGGGGGCAACGGATTTGCCTCCCGCCTACCCGCCGACCACGCCCGTTGCGCTAGAGGCCCTGGACCGCGTCGATCAACTCGATCTTCGCGCTCAGCGCCGCCGCGGCCACCTTGAACGCCGCGAAGTCCGCGGCGCCGGCGATGGCGGCGAAAAGCTCCTGCCGCTCCTCGAGCAGCGCCACGACGACGTCGCGCGTGTCCCAGAGGTCCGCGCCGCCCCGGCTGAAGTCGGGGCGGATCTTCACGACCAGGCCATCTCCGATCCGCTTGGGATCACCACCACCTGCGGGCATGGGCTACCTCCTATAGGACCTCGGCCCAGAGGTACGTCCCCTGTACTCCCAGGAGCGCCTCCAGGAACGCCGGTCCATCAGTACGCTCCATCATACCATCCGGCGGCCCGGCGCCAGCCCCAAGTATCTCCGCAACATCGGAGAGGCGGGCGCCGGTCTTCTCAACCGCCCGTCCTCCCTCAACGCGGAACTCGGCCAGCACTCGCGGTTCCCCGGACTCGTCCAGCCCCATCAGCCGAACGCCGGACTTCGCCAGCCCGGCCCGCCGAAGGTCCTGGAGGCCGGCGTCAAGCGCGGCAACCGCCCGCGGCCAGTTCCCGTCGAAGGGCACCGCCTTGTTGTCGACCGTCGCGTGGAAGAACACCTTGCGCGAGGGGCGACGGGCGTCCTCCTCCGGGTTCTCGTTGATGTAGTCGAAGGGGATCCCGCGGCGCTCAAGGTTCGCCCGCACGCCATCGGGGTCCTCGTTGCCCGTCCAGACGATGATCCGCCACCCCGCACGCTTGATGTGGCTGAGCGCCTCGCGGGCGCCGGGGAGCGGCTCGCCAGCGGCGTTGACGATGGTGTCGTCGTAGTCAACGGCGACCGTGGGGACGGGCGCCGCGGACTTGAGAATTACCAGAGGTCGCCGAGCTTCGTCCACGCTCGCAGCTCCTTCAGTTCCCGGATCCGCTTGACGACCCCCTCTGGCTCCCCGTGGGTGAACCGCCCGTGGCGCAGGAGGTCAAGAACCGCCTCCTCGTCAATGCGCCGAACCTCGCCCCGAACCTCGGGGTGAACCGGGCACCCCCGGAGCGCCTTCCCGGCGCTCGTGCGGAACCACTTCCGGTCGTCACCCTTCACGAGCGCGTACCCGTTGTCGATCGCGTAGACGCGGCGGTCCTCGTCCATGATCCAGTTGTTTGAGTGACGGTCAATCTCGCCGCGCATGAAGTCGAAGGCGGCGAGGCGGTGCAGCCACGGGTTGCCGAGGTCCTTTCGGTAGTCGTAGCCGCGCGCGATCCATTGCCACGCCGTCGGCTGCTCGACCCACGCCTGCACGCTGCCGAAGCCGATCCCGTCCACCTCCCGGCCGACCGTCGGCGGGACGAGCCCGAAGCCGATCGTTCGGTCAAGGGCGTAGGAGAGGATCTCCCGCTCCGGCCCCGTGACGGCGAGGTCGGCGCTCTCGCAGTACCGCTTGTTCTCGAACTGGCAGAAGACGGTCTTGAGCGCCGCCACGCGGGTCGTCACCGGGCCCCGAGTGAGCCCGGAGTGGAAGGTGACCCGGTACGGCCGGTGGATGCCCTTCCCGATGGGCGCAACCTCGACCACCGCGCTGCTGCGAAGGGCGAAGACCATCAACCCGTGCGACTCGTCGAGAAGGTCGAGTGGGCGGGGCATGGACTTCTCCGCCACCGCCCGCCGGGCCAGCCCGAGGAGGCCGAAGTCCGCGGCCGGCACGTCGGCGCCCCCCGGGACGCCGCGGAGAAGCGCCGCCGCGCGATCCGACTCCGGCGTCCGCACGCAGCGCCGCTAGTCGGGGTCCCCGACCGCAAGGAAGCGGACGCGCTGGGCAGAAGCCCCGTTCGTCTCAACCTCCAGGTCCAGCACCCCCGACGGCCCAGGCGAGTTCGGCGTGATGCCCGCGATGAGGGACTTGTACGCCTTCGCCGTGAACGTGGCGACGCCATCGAACTTGAGTTTCGCCCCGTCCCCGCTGCACAGCAGGATGAACCACAGCGGGTTCGTGATGGACGCGATCAGGGGGGCGAAGTCGATGGACACCGACCCCGCGAAGACGTCGTCGAGCAACTGCTTGGCGTTCGCGCCGTTGCCCGTGGACGCCAGCGCGAGCTGGATGCCATCGCTCGTCGAGATCCCCACGTTCGCGTTGAAGGTGAAGTTCGCCATTGTGGTCTCCTTCTTTTCCTCGCCTCTCGGCGGCTAGTCGGGGTCGCCGACAGCCAAGAACCGGATGCGCTGGGACGATCCGTTCGTCTCGATCTCCAGGTCCAGCACGCCGGACGGGCCGGGCGTGTTCGGCGTGAGCTCAAAGCCGAGCTGGCGGTACGCCTTCGCCGTGAAGGTCGCCACCCCGTCGAACTTGAGCTTCGCCCCGTCGCCGCCGCACAGGAGGACGGCCCACAGGGGATTCGTGATGGACGCGATCAGCGGCGCGAAGTCGATGGATACCGACCCCGCGAAGACGTCGTCAAGGAGCGCCTTCGCGTTGGCGCCGACGCCGGTCTGCGCGAGTGCGGCCGAGATCCCGTCCGACGTGGAGATCGCGATGTTCGGGTTGAAGGTGAAGTTCGCCATCTGATCCTCCTGCTACCCCATCGGGGTCGGGTCAAACGTGTGCGTGTGCCCGTCCGACTCGTCGCACATGCCGATCACCGTGACCGGGTGCTCATGCCCGTTGACCATGTCCGTCTTGCCGCGCAACACTCGGCCGCCCCGGTCGACGATCGCGACGACGCGGTGCTTGTGCGGCGGGGACTGCGCGCCGCCCTCTTGGCTCGTGGTCGCCTCGACTCGCCGCTCGCCGAACTCCGTGCGCGCCTGCCAGTGCCGCGCGCTCTCGGCGTCGGGAGGGACGGCGCTGGCGCTGCCGCGCCCGGTCGGCGTGGCAACCACCGGCCCCGCACTCTGCCCGGTCGGGGCGCCAGCCACCACGCGATAGGGCGACGCTTGGCCCTCGGGCTGGCCGTAAGCCTTCTCGGCAAACCGATCACACGCCCCCACGGCGGCGACGGCCAGTTTCCACTCGCCGCAGCGACCGGCCACCTGCCCCTCCGCGTCCTTCTGCGCGAACTCCTCAAAGGCGCGGCAGTTCCCGCACACCTTCGCCAGCCGCGTCGGCGCCCCGTTGACGACCGGGCGCTTGAGGAAGGAGGACGCGCCGACCGAGACGAGTTCCCACCCCTCCGCGCCGAGGTCTTGGAGCGCCTTGAGGAAGGCGGAGTTCCGCTCGCCTGGCTCCGAAGAGCCGACGACCCTCTCGATGTCGAGCGTGGTGTACTCGAACTTCATCTCGCGCTAGTAGACCGGCGTCGCCGGCTCCGGCATCGAGCCCGGCTTGTCCGGGTTGCGGCTGACCTGGGACGAGGGGGAGCGGAGCGGCTTCTCGGTCGGGTCCATCGGGTGCGCCCACACCCCGAACTGGCCCGGGGCGAGCCGGACCTGCCCGCCCATGCGGGCGAGCGAGGCGCGGACGGCCGGGCCGTGCGAGCTGAGCCCCGTCTGGGCCGACACGGCCTGGGGCTTCATGTCGAGGTTGCCGCGCCGCGCGAAGGCGGCCAGTTCGTCGGCCTCCGCGGGCGGCACGCCCTGGGGGCCGGCGCCGGGGATGTCCGAGGCCACCCGCGGCTGGTCCGGCTTCATGTCCAGCTTCGGGCTGACCTGCTTCAGCACGATGCCGCTGCGCGCGTGGGCCGCGAGCGACTTCGTCTCCGGCGTGGGGCTCTCGCCCGGCGTGGTTTCCTCCGGCCCGTCGCCGAAGGGCGTGGGCCCGCCGGGCGTCCCGGCCGGGGGCATGAGGCTGCCGTGCCGCGCCTTCTGCGCGGCGACGGAGGGCGCGCCCTCCGGCGTCACGAGAACCTCCTCGGCATCGGCGGGAAGCGAGCTGGGCGTCTTGTCGCCGCCCTTGGCCTTCTCCACGTTGCCGCGGGCCTTCTGAGACTTTGACACGCCGCCACCCTGTCCACCACGCGCGTATCCAGCGAGACCGCTCATGCCACACCTCCCCCGCCGGCTGGCGCCGATCGGGACGGCTCCATCATACTTCCCCGCCGGGCGCTGCCAAGGGCTCAAGTCGCAGCACCAGCGTCGTGTCCTTCGTGAGCACAGGGCAGGGCGAGTCCTCGGCGGACTTCGCCGCCTCGCCCTCCGGCTCAAGTTCAAGCCCCCAGAGCCGGTCCTCCTTGACCATGTCGACCATCGAGAGGTCGGCCGGCGCCCGCCCCGGCGGGTAGGAGTTCTTGGTCACCGTGGCCGGGCCGACGTAGACCTTCTTCACTCGCGCGGGCCCTGGGACGTGCAGGAGGTCGAACCGCGCCCCGTGGGGACCGATGTCAACCCATTGGAGCGGGAGCACCCGGTCACCCACCTGGAGCGACCGGGAGCCGGGCTTGTCCGCCCCGTCCACGGAAGGCCGGTCAAGGACGCCACCGGACTGCTTTTGCACCGAGGAGACGAGAGCCGCAGGCGGAACCTCGGGGACGCCGCGCTCGATCATCACCTTGCCAGTGTACTGGGTGACGGGCTCGGCCCCGTTCGCCAAGGCAGACTCAAGGACCTCGCGCGCCCGCTCGGTCATCGGCAGCTTGTCGAAGCCGCTCTCCTTGAGGACCTTCTCGAGCCGGCCGGACGCGCCCGGCGCAACGGACTTCTCGATGGCGCCGGATGCCTCCGCCGCTCGGCGGCGATCCGCCGCCCACATTCGAGCGAGGTCCTTCTCGGCGACATCGGACTCCGACGGGTGGTGCTTCCGGGGGAACAGTTCGCCGCGGGCGTGGACGGTGTCCAACGTGTGCCGAAGGGACTTGTTGATCTCGGCCGACTTGTCAGCCGATGTCCCGCCCGACCATGTCTCGCGACTCTCGTTCACGCGGACCTCCCGCTAGATCTTGCCGGCCTTGCGCCCGATCTGGGCGCAGAGCGCCTCGGGGTTCTTGACCCACTTCTTCCCGCTGAAGTGCTTGACGCAGCCCTCGAAGCCGCCGACGAACTCGCCCGACGGCTTCACCAGCTTGCTGCGCCCGTTCTTCGCCTTCTCGACCTCACCGGCGACCACCTCGCGCTCGATCTCACCGAGGGCGCCATCCGCCGCGGCGCCGCCGGGCGTGGTCGTCTCGTGCGGCGCGCCGGGCGTCGTCGTCTCGGGGCACGCCTTCTTGGGGCCGGAGTACGCCTTCTCCATCCCGATGCTGCCGGCGACGCGCTCGCCGAAGGCGCCGACGAAGCGCCCGCAGTCGTCGAGCTTCCGCAGATCAGCGTGGTCGATGAACACCGCGCCCTCCCGGTGGGCGACCTGGCCGCGCGCCCGCTCGATCGCCGCGCTCAGGCGATCCTGGAATCCGCCGAGGTCGGCGACGAGCTGCTCTGCCACTCCGCCGCGTCCGTTCGCGACGTTCTGGCAGAAGGTCTTGACGAGGCCCGCCGCCCGGCGGAGCAGCACCACGTCATGCGACGTGACGGGGTACTCGCGGCCGGCCCCGGCCGATGATGGCGCCTGCGCCTCCTTCATCGGGGCCGTCGAAGCGCCCGCCCGCCAGACAACGCGGTGCGCGTGGGCGTGGCCGCCGACGGGCGCCTGGTCGGGCGTCGTCCGCGTGTCGAGGGCGCCATCGGGCTCCAGCGACGCCTCGATCATGTGGGCGTGCCCGTTGTTGAAGGAGGTGTACCCCTTCACGCGCCACCCGTCGTTGGCGGGGAACGGCACAAGGTTGAACTCGTGCTGGTGCCCGTCGTTCATCTCCACGATCCCGGAAATGACTGAGGGCATGCCCCCCGACCCGACCACCAAGGCCGCCGGCCCCTGCGAGGGGTGCGACGTGCCGCCCGCCGCCATCGAGGCGGTCGTGATGCCGGGCGAGTGCATGCTCGCCTGCCCGCCGCCTGTGGCCGCCGCGCCCTGCTTCTCGGCGACCGCCTCCTCGGCGACGCCGACCTCCACGATCACGCCGGGAGCCGCCCACACCGCCCGCGCCGTGTCCGGGGCGAGGCGCTTGACGAGCGCGTAGTGGGCGTGCATGTCAAGCACCGCGGCCTTGGCCGAGATGTCCCGCTCGGACATCCAGAAGTCCGCCCGCTCGGTCGACGCGAACTTCTCGGTCGAGAAGAAGAAGCCGCCCACCACCAGTTCGGGGGCGAGTACCTCGATCCGCGTCTCGTTCAGGCCGCCATGGAACTCGCGCGGCGGGCCCTCGCCCGCGCGCACCGTCTTCATGGTGGCGCCGCAGTACGAGCAGGAATGCCGCTGCCCGATGACGTTGGGGCGCCACTTCAGGATGGACTTGGCGCAGCACCCGCCCATCTCGCCGATGAGTTCAACGCCGAGGCGGCCCTCCCACTGCGACTTCACGGCGGTCCTGCTCATTCAGACTCCTCCTGAACTCCACGGAGTTGTTGACGGCATCCGTCCAAGCGCCGAGGGCCCCCACGGTAATGCGGGGGTCCCCGGCCGTCAAGGACGGTCCATCCGATGGCTACACCGGGGCCGGATCGGTGAGCGAGCTGATCGCGCCCACGCTGTCAACTTCGGACGCCTTGTACCCGCTGGCCGGGCCGCCGGAGTCCTTGATCCCCTGCGCGAGCGCGTCCGCCGTGTTCTGCGAGTTCTCGCCGTTCCCGATGGTCGCCTTCGCCCCGCGCCACGCGGAGCCGGCGAGCATCGTGGTTGCCTTCGGCGCCCCGAGCGCGGTGTTGACGCGCTTCGTCATCGCCGCCAGGAACACCGCGTCCGACTCGCCGCCGGTGGCGCCCACCGCCGAGAACGACACGAATACCTGCTTCGCCATGGAGCACCTCCTCGCGGCCAACGTCGGGCCGCAATGCTTCGGAGGTCCATCATAGCACGACGACCTGCCCGTCGCCGACTATCTTTTTCCGCGGGGGCGGCTCAAGGGGGCGGGGAGGCAGCCCGACCGGGGGCATCGCCGTCGGCGGGGACACGCCATCGAACTTCGGCTCCACGCGGCGGGGAAGGAGCGACACCCCCGGCGGGAGTGGCGCGTCCTCTACCTCCAGGTCCGCTGCGAACAGGTCCTCAAAGCGGAAGCGGAGGAGGGCGCAGTTGTGGGAGACGATCCCGCGCGCCACGTAGCTGTGGTCGTCGGCGACCTCGAAGTGGTAGGCCGTCCTCGGGTGCGGCATGGGCTTGACCTTGACGGAGGCCACTTCGACCGCCGTGAACTCGTAGGCGCCGACGTGATTCGCCAGCACACGGACGATCTCGTCGCGGCAGGCGCCGATGTCCCCCTTGATCTCGGCCTCCGAGAACCGAACAACCGTCCACCCTCGGTCACGGAGGTAGGCATCACGGCGGGCGTCTCGACCGGGGTTGCGCTCCTCGTACACCCGATGCCAGTACGACCCGTCGCACTCAATCGCGATGTGGTGCTTGATGATGGCCCAGTCAACCCAGTAGCGGCCGATGTGGTAGTTGTGCTTGGCCCGAACGCCGATCTCTCGGAGCGCCCGGCCAACGGCGGCCTCGATGTCCGTCTTTCGCCCCATGCGCTCGGGGAACGGGAGTTTCCGCAGTTCCACCATCCTGCGGATCGCCCGCTGCCTTCGAGCTTCCCGGACTTCCGGGCGCCGTCCATACTCGCGCGCTTTCTGCGCCACCACCCGGCGAATCGCCGGATCCGACATCGGAGCCAGACGGCGCATCAGTTCGGACTGCCGACGCCGCTTCGCCGGCGTGTTCACGAGCGGCAGCAGCGACCGGAGGTGCGCCCGGACACGCTCGCGCTCCGTTGGATCGTCCCGAATCTGCTGTGCGCGGACTGCCGTGGCAGCGGAGGCGTTGGTTGCCGCGTCGCGCTGCCCGATTGCGTACTCTCGGAAAAGTTGCGCGCTCTTCTTCCGGCGCTCCGACTTCTCGCGAGAGCCTGGATCTTTCCATCGGGCGTTGCGGACTTCCCCCGCACACCCGTCACACGACTTCCGATAGAACGGGATTTTCTCTCTGCACCGCACGCACCGCGTCGCCAGGAACATCAGCTGATCGCCCGACTTGATGTTCTCCGCCTCGATCCAACGCCCGTCCTCGCGCAGATAGGGATGCTCAAGCGTCGTGCGGAACGCCTCCATCGGATGTCCCTTGCCCTTGATGTTCAACACCACCTCACCCTTCTGGTAGGACGTCGGCTCGTACCGGGTGATCTTCCTGAACCGCCCTCGGTGAGTCAGCACTTGATCCCCAACCCCGAGCTTGCCGACCGGCATCCATCCCTTCGGAGTCATGATCCGGATTTTCGCGTCAAGAAAACTAAGGAGAGCATCAGGTCCATGGTCGTCCTTCTTGATCGGCCTGCCCTGCCGGTCAAGGCGATACCGCTTCAGTTGCCCGATGAGCCCGGCGAGCCCGCGGCGGATGAAGAAGCGGTGCGGCGTCGTGAAGAACTTCGTGGTGTTCCCGATCCCGTAGTCCTTCCACTTGGCGAACGGGACAGGGGCGATGTTGAACCCGGCCTGCTCAACCTCCAGGTTGTTGAAGGGGTGGCTCGCGTCGGCGTGGACGTAGTACTTGTCCTGCCCGAACTGGCCCGCCCACTCCCAGAGCACCTTGAGCGCCTCGGGGGTCAACTTCCCCGTCATGAAGCTGGCGTCGAGCACGCCGACGCATCGGCGGAACGGGGGCTCGGCCGGCAGCCCGCCACCGGGCGGGGCCTTGGCGCCGGTCGGCACGTCGAGCAGCGCCGTGAGCACGAGGGCGGTCTGCCCCTCAAGCCCCCAGTCGATCCCGACGGCCTTCTCGATCACCCGCGTCCCAGGAGGCGGCCAGCCGTCGTCGACGAGCGCCCGCTCAATCCACTCGGCGGCGTAGACGGGGCGCATCCAGTCGGGGCGCTCGTTCATGTACTCGACCTCGAAGACGTTGGTGCCCCGGTTCATCCGCTGGGCGGTAAGCAGCGAGGGCCGCGAGAGGAACCCCTGCCCGGTGCGGGCACGCCCATCGCAGCCGCGCCACGTCTCACCGACCGGGTTGCCGTTCACGTCCACGATCGCCCGCCGCCACGTGAGCGGGCACTCGGCGCGGCAGAACGTCTGCGCCTTGGGGTCTTCCGGAGTCGCCGTCTCCATCCCGACCTGGCACTCCTCCATGGAGTCAATCGCGTCCCACGAGTACCGCTTGAAGCCGCGCTCCTCGGCGAAGTCCCACACCTCTTGGAACAGCCCGACGGGGTGGTGGAACGTGGAGATGAGGACGACCATGTGGTTTGACTCCGACATGGAGTTCTGCATGGCCGCCATGATGAGCCGGTCAACGCCTTCAACGTCCTGGCAGCTCTCGTCAACGACGAACCCGGGGTTGTGCTTCCCGCGCGCCTGCTTCTCCGACGCGGAGATGGACTTGATCACCGTGCCGCTCTTGAGGCGCGTCTCCGCCGTGAGCGGATCACCGTTCAGAAGGCCGTTGGCGAGATCAGTGAAGCAGCCCCAGAAGTCGGTCGTGTAGCGGTAGATGACCCGCCCCTGCTCCTCCGACCCCGCCATGTTCGTGAACGACATCCGGTGGTAGACGACGGAGAGCCAGATGAGGAGGGCCGCGCAGACCGAGCCGCCCGAGCCGCGGCCCTTCCACACGATCGCCAAGGAGACGCGCCGGTAGAACAGGTCGGCCACGAACTCGACCATCTTCGGCGTAAGCCGCATGGGGCGGCGCTCGCCGTCCTTGAGGACGGAGAAGCGCGCCTCGGCGAACTCCCGCAGTTCGCGGTTCTGCCGCGCGCGGAACTGTGCCTCATCCTCCCCCCGTGTGGCCGGGCGCAGGAGGTCGGGCAGGCCGTAGGTGAGGGGGTCAAGGGCCTCAACGCGGCGGCGCAGTTCGGCGTCTACGGTCTGGAGCGAGCCGACGGAGGTGCGGAGGTCGCGGAGCGCCTCCCCCTGCGACCGGGCGCTAGTTTCGGGATCCGCCACCGGCACTCACCCCGATCCCGTCAATCCGCGAGGTCAACTTCGCGCGCACGGCGAGCAACTCGTCGGTGGACATCTTCGACACATCCTCAACCGTGAGGGACACCTCGGTCGCCGCCCGCGCAATGACCCCGGCGTCCATCATCAGGCGGACGCGCTTCTCGCAGGCCGTGAGGGCGGTGATCAGGAAGTTGTTCTTGGCGTGCGGATTCGTGGTCTCCGTCATGTGGATGAGCGCCTCCTGCTCAATCTCGCGGAGGCGCGCCATCGCCTCGCCGATCTCGAGGTAGCGGTCGGCGTTCACGGCGGCGTCGCGAAGGTGCTCCCGAAGCCACTGACAGTCCTTCTCGACCATCCGCTGGCTGATGCCCAACTCGCCGCAGATGACCGACTGGGAGACCCCGCGCATACGGAGCCGATGGACTTCCATTCGGCGCCGAAAGGTGCGCTCCGCACTCGGCCGCATCGCTGGACTCTGCCCTGCCATCGCTACCTCTTAGCCGCCTGGGCCATCGGCGCAGGGGCGGGCTTGGGCGGATCGTCCTCGCGCGGCCGGCGCTTCCCGCCGAGGTCCTTGGAGATCTCGCCTTGGACGAACTGGATCGCAAGCCGGTTGGTCGTCCCGTCGGGATAGATGAGCCGAAAGGCCGCCGCCCGCTCAACGAGGCGCCGGATCGACATGCTGTCAATGCGGAGCGCGTTGGAGAGCGCCTCGCGGTCAAACGAGGTACCGCTCCACAGCCACGCCCAGCGCGCCGCCTCGCCCTCGGGCGCCGCGCCGTCCGGCGGGCGGAAGGTGACGGGGGACAGCTCCCAAGCGATGACCATGTTCCGCAGGACCGGGTCGCGGATGAGCGGGTGGACGCACTCCGGGCGGAACTTCTCCTGCGCCTTGAAGGCGAGCAGCGCGGCGGCGGCAGGGGTCACGTCGTCCATCGCAGCCTCAGTCCCATGTAAAGATACAGGAAGTTCCAGTCCCACCGCACCCCGGTCCCCGGCTGGACGACGAAACGGATGCGCGCGGCCTCGACAACCCGAAACCCCCGGTCAAGCGCGTAGGCGAGCATCGCGTTGGTCGTGAGGGCGGAGAGGGCGCGCGCGTGCCAGATCTTCCAGTGCTCGGGCAGCCCGAGGCGCCGACGCACGGCCCCCGACATGAGCCCGATCGCGTTGTTCACCGGCACGTTGCAGTAGGTGAGGAAGACGGTGAACTCCTCGCCGACGAAGTTCTCAAGCGCCACCTCCCAGATGGGCCACGGCTCCCCGTAGGTGTCGATGTCCACCACGTCGGCCGTCCACTCGGTCTGGGAGAGCCACCGCGCGGCGTCAACCTTGAGGATGCCGCCCCCGACCTTCTTCTTGTCCATCCCGAGGTACTGGACGGGGTACTCTTGGCGGAGCCGGGTCCAGATCGTCTGCCGGTCGCCCGCGCAGCAGTCGATCACGCGGAAAGGGCGCCCCTTGGGCATGGGGTAGCGATCGAGGAAGTGGCGGCGGATCGCGAGCTTCTCGTCAAGGAACTGGTTGTCCTGGTTCATCGACCCGTGCGGGCGCCGGGAGGAGGCCGACGGGACGCTGGCGACCTTGACCTGCGGGCTGCTCACTCGCGCTTCCCCCCGCCGCGGAGGATCTTGTCGAACACCACGCCCTCGACCTTGGACACGGCATCGAGGTGCTCGGCAACCTCGTGGTAGCGGGCGGACGGCACCGCGACGAGCACCCACACGGTCTCCGGCGGCGGCTGCACTACGACCGCCTCGATCTCGAACTTCCGTCGCGCCTTCTCCTCGGCCTTGGCGAACTCGCGCTGGAGCGCCTCCGCGAGGTCGTCCGTGCGGAGCCCGTCCAGCGCCTCCGCCGAGACGCCCTCAAGGAGCCCGAGGAGGTCGGCCGTGAACTCCCCTTGGAGCTTCGGGTTGTTCAGCGCGACGTTGAGCGCCTTCTCCTCGTCGTCGGTGAGGTCGACCAGCGCGACCGGCGCCTCGGCCTCGCCCATCTCGCGCAGCGCGTCAAGCCGCTGGTGGCCGCCGACCACGCGCCCCGTACGGCGACTGACGACGATCTCCTGGACGAGCCCGAACCGCTCGATCGAGGTGCGGAGCCCGGCCTTGGCCTCGTCGGAGATGTGGCGCGGGTTCCCCTCGAAGGGGTGCAGTTCGGCGATCGGCAGCATGCGGCGCTCAACGGTTCTCGGCACGACGGCCCCCTCCCGGCAGATTCTAGCGCGCCGGGGCGCGGTTGGTACCGAGGACGGGGCTCGCACCCGCGACCTCCGCTTTATGGGAGCGGCGCTCTCCTGCCTGAGCTACCTCGGCTGGTGGAGCGGGCCGGTTTTGCGCCGACGTGGCCCGGTCTTCAGCCGGGTGCTCTACTGATTGAGCTACCGCTCCAAGGATTCACGAACCTGGGGTGGCCGGCGGGATTTGCACCCGCGCTGCAAGAGTCACAGTCTTGCGTGCTCCTGCTACACCACGGCCACATGGAGCCCAGAGAGGGATTTGGACCCTCAGCCTCCTCGTTACGAATGAGGTGCTCCACCGTTGAGCTACCTGGGCTAACTACTCTTTCCCTGCGCATACCTAACTCGTCTCCAGTACCTACCGTTCCCACGATTCTTGGACGTGAAGGTGGGCAACTGCATGTTGCAGTTGCCGCAGACTAGCCGCACGTTCGATAGCCGCCAGTCATCGGAGTTCCCGTTGATGTGGTCAAAGACGAGTGGAATCGGCCGCCCCATCCACGTCGTTCGCTTGCAGATCTCGCATCGATGGCCCCTCGTCCTCAACAGATACGTCTTGGGCGTCGTGTTATCCAAGGTGGCATCGAACGCGCCGATTCTCTCAACTCGCTCAACGTACTTCTTCTTCTGGTAGTCCTGCTGGCAACGGTTGGAGCAGTACGTCCCAGAGGGCCGAGACGCCTCCTTTCCGCAACTGGGGCACGTTGATCGAGGCTTCCTCGGCATCGGCATGGACGGATTATGCCACGAATCGGCAACCTCTACCATACTCAAGTATAGGTTGGAGCCCAAGGGCGGGATCGAACCGCCGCTAGGGCAAACTTGAAAAGTGCTTGTGTCCGCCCCTTCTGCATGTCCGGAGACGATGACAGTTAGAACAGACAACCTCACACTTCTCGATCTCCTCAAGCAACCTTCTCTCGGAACACCTACTGATAAGCCGAGAGATGTTCTCGAACTTCTTCCCCCGAACATGGTCAAAATCCATAACGCAAGAAGCAAATCTACCGCCACAATCAAGACAGACTCGATCCTTCTTTTCGGCAACAAGCGCCCAAAGACGTTGTTTCACTTTGGCATTGCTTACTCGCGCACGAGCGATCTCTCTCTTTCTGTTTCTCCTGTAAAAGTCGCTCCATGCCTTCCTCTGGCATACCAGGCAATGTCTTTTCCCCTTGACGAGCCGACCCCCTTTGCCGCATCGAATACAGATAGGCATGGTGGGATTGTAACGCATGAGTAGGGGTACAATCAAGAGTGGAGCCCGAGAAGGGATTCGCGCCCCTGCCTACGAGGTACAGGCTCGTCGTGCTGCTGCTACACCACTCGGGCATCGCCGATATTTTTCTCGCGCGTCGGCCTAGAGGGACTTGCACCCCCAGCGCGCCTGGAGCCAGAGGACGGTGCCGCCCCGTCGCCTCCTCGATACCAACGAGGTGCTCTGCTGCTGAGCTACTCCGGCAGCGCGATGCGGTTGCCTCCGCCGGGGCGTCTACTACCCCCGCGTCCGACGGCGCAACCGAGACGCGAACCACTCCGGCGGCCGAAGTAGTAGCGGATGTCACCGCCGGGCGATCGCCCGCGTCTCGCGAGGAGAGGCCCCGCTCCTGCATCGCTGGCTGCCCCGGTACGAGTCGAACGTACACGGCGAGGGTCAAAGCCTCGCGGCCTACCATTAGCCGACAGGGCAGAAGTGCGTCGGAGGCGGCCGACGCGCCGGATCGGTTGTGTTTCCCGTCGCAGATCCTAGGAGCTCCACTACGGTACTCCGACGCCGAGTCTGGAGCGGCCAGCGGGCTTTGCACCCGCGACTTCCAGGTTGGGAACCTGGCGCTCTACTACTGAGCTACGGCCGCGATGTCGCCGAAGGCAGTCGGGCGCGCTGGACCCCCGGAGTCCCCCGCCCCGTCCCCCGTGAAGAGGCGCGGAGGACGGGGTGGAGGCCCGGAGGATCTGGAGCGGGCCGCGAGAATCGAACTCGCGTCCTCGGGTTGGAGGCCCGACGCCTTGCCACTAGACGAGGCCCGCATCTCGCCGGTCGCCCGGCGCCCCGGAGGCAGCCGGAGCCTGGAGAGCCGCCCGCTACACCGGCTGTTCTGCCGTTGAACTACCCGCGCGTCTACTGCACAGGGGAGGAATCGAACCTCCATCTCCCGGATAGGTCGGTGTCTGGAGCGGCCGATGGGAGTCGAACCCACGATTTCCAGCATGGCAAGCTGGCGCTCTACCACTAAGCTACGGCCGCAATCTTCTGGCGGAGGGGCGGGGACTCGAACCCCGGACGGCTTACGCCGCGCTCACTTTCCAAGCGAGTTCCTCGTCCGGCCGGACCCCCTCCACTCGACCAGGGACCGGAGTTCCGGCAGAAGGGAGGTCATCTCCTCGGCTGGTCGAACCCGAGGCTGACCCAGGCATCGCGCCTGACCGGGTTGTCGGGCACTTCCGGCGCACCCGATGGCGGGCCGAAGGGAAGGCCCGGCCGCTGGCGGAAGAGGAGGGAATCGAACCCCCACGGGAGTTACCCGGACGGTTTTCGGGACCGTTGCGCTAGCCGTTACGCCACTCTTCCGAGGTGGTGGACCCGGCGGGAGTTGAACCCGCGATCTCCGGAATGCCATTCCGGCGTTCTTCCATCTGAACTACGAGCCCTGGTGGACCTGGCCGGACTCGAACCGGCGATCTCCGCGTTGCGAACGCGGCGCTCTTCCAACTGAGCTACAAGCCCATCTGGTGGACGCACCCGGCTTTGCTCCGGGCACCCGACCGTGCAAGGGTCGTGTGATGCTGACTTCACCATGCGCCCATCGCGAGCCGATTCCCCTCTGGCTGACCGGGCGGGCACCTTCGCTTCTACGCCCTCGGCTCGAGAGGCGTCGGCATTCGGAGACACGGGCGGGAATCGAACCCGCACACGTCGGCTTTGCAGGCCGCGCCGTTGTCCACTCCGGCACCGTGCCGTTGGCAGGAAGGCCGAGATTTGCACTCGGGCTAGCGGATTTGGAGGCCGCCGTGCTGCTGTTGACACTACCCTCCTACATTGGTGATCCCGGGAGGACTCGAACCTCCAACCTCCGGTGTAGAAGACCGGCGCCGTTCCTGTTCGGCTACGAGATCAACTGGTGACGAGGGCGGGAGTCGAACCCGCATTGAAGCCGCGTTAGGACCGCGGTGCCTGTCCGCTCGGCCACCTCGACATCTGGTCTTCGGGGGGAGAGTCGAACTCCCACGGGTTTCCCCACTAGGTTCTGAGCCTAGCGCGACTGCCAGTTCCGCCACCCGAAGATGCTGGTACGGGCAGAGGGTTCCGACCCCTCTTCTCCGGGTTGAAAACCCAGCGTCCTAGCCACTGAACGATGCCCGCATCTGGTCCGCGCGGCAGGAGTCGAACCTGCACGCCGAAGCACCTGTTCTTGAGACAGGCGGGTCTGCCATTTCCCCCACGCGCGGATGCTGGCGGAGAAGCAGGGACTCGAACCCTGGAGACCCTTATGGGGTCTACCTCTTTAGCAAAGAGGCGCCATCGACCGCTCGGCCACTTCTCCATCTGGTGCGCGAGAGAGGACTCGAACCTCCATGCCTTTCGGCACAAGAC
>Ga0334722_10003731_pt1 | contig 16240 bp, 15 predicted proteins | sample C3_bottom_MG_FD_207210 | JGI IMG/M metagenome (GOLD analysis project Ga0334722, IMG submission 207210) | Sediment microbial communities from Yellowstone Lake, YNP, Wyoming, USA - C3_bottom | ecosystem: Environmental > Aquatic > Freshwater > Lake > Sediment | place: USA: Wyoming | collected...
GCTCGGATTCGTGGATTCATGGGCTGCGGTAGCGTCGGGCGGGCTATCGCTGTCGGAAAACCACCTCTACACCGTGGAAGCGTTCAAGGCCTATTTCGACCACCTCTCGCCGGACGGCGAACTGGTCGTCCTGCGCTGGGATGTTGACGTGGCGCGCCTGATCTCGAATGCCGTCGCGCTGCTGGGCCCGGCTGAAGCGGGCAAGCGTGTCGGCGTGCTCCTCGAGAAACGGGATGGCGGACCCAGCGATCCGCCGCAGATGATCTTCATTCTGAAGAAGCGGCCGTTTAGCGTGACCGAGACCGCGCAGATGGCGGGCTGGCAATCGGCGCGGCCAGTGGTCATCCCGGGCCGTCACGTCGAACAACCGTACGCCTCCCTGTTCGACGGACGATCGACGCTCGCCCAGTACATCGACGCTGCCGACACCCGCGTGGACCCGGTCTTCGACGACCGCCCGTTCTTCTTTGCGCGCCAGAAGCCCTGGGGCATCCCGGCAACGATGAACCGTGCGTTCTTCCTGATCCTCGCGCCGATCGCCCTGCTGTGCCTCGTGTTTCTCGCGTTCGGCAAACCCAAAGGACAGCCCGCCGGTCCCTACGGGCGATCTCTGGTCTACTTCGCGTCGTTGGGTCTCGGATTTATCGCCGTGGAACTGGCTCTGCTTCAGCACCTCACGTTGCTGCTGGGCCACCCGATCTTCACGCTGTCAATCCTGCTGTTCACGCTGCTGGCAGCCGGTGGCATTGGCAGCCTGTCGAGCGGCCGGTTCTCGACGACCTGGGTCTGCGCCGGCATCTCTCTCCTGGCGGCTGCGTACGCGTTATCCTTGCCCCACCTGGTCCCGGTGCTCCTGTGGATGCCGCTGGGCGCGCGGATCGCGGTCGCCATCGCGGTGGCTGCGCCGCTCGGTTTCCTGATGGGCATGCCGTTTCCCCGTGGCCTCCAGGCCGTCGGCGTCGGACCATTCCCGCCGCCTCCGTTCTATTGGGGCCTCAACGGCGTCTTCTCCGTGGTGGGATCACTCGGAACGATGGCGGTCGCCGTGATATTCGGCTTCACGTGGGCTATGCTGGCCGGCGCCGCGTGCTACGCCGTGGCTGCGCTCGCTTCGGGTGTGTTCAACCGCCCGGGGGGCCGTGTACCGGCAGACGAGGCGGCGGTGGCCGCCTGACGGTCAGGTGAGAGAACCTGTATTCGCGACCGAGAGAAGGACGACGATGAAGATCACAGGCATTCGCGCGTATCAAGTGGACTTGCCGCTGCACGAAGGCAGCTACAAATGGTCTGGCGGCAATTCGGTCACTGTGTTCGACTCGACCGTGGTGGCCATCGAGACCGACGCCGGGCTGACTGGCTACGGCGAGGTATGTCCTCTCGGGCCGGCGTATCTCCCCGCGTACGCCCGCGGCGCGCGGACCGGCATCTCCGAACTGGCCCCGCAGTTGATCGGAACCAACCCGCTGGAACTCGGCGCCCTCAACAGGAAGATGGATCAGGCCATGCGCGGGCACCCGTACGTCAAGTCGGCCATCGACATGGCGTGCTGGGATCTGCTCGGTCAGGCCAGCGGAATGGCGGTGGCCACGCTGATGGGCGGCCATGTGGGCGCCGACTTCGCGCTCTATCGGGCAATCTCGCAGGACACGCCCGAACGGATGGCCGCCAGCGTGGCAGGCTACCGCGCCGAGGGCTACCGCAAGTTCCAGCTGAAGGTCGGCGGGGATCCTGATACCGACATCGACCGCATCCGTTCAGTAGCCTCCACGCTGACGCGAGGCGACATTCTCATCGCGGACGCCAACACGGGGTGGACCCAACATGCGGCGGTCCGCGTCGCCGACGCGGTCCGCGATGTGGATGTGTACATCGAGCAGCCCTGCCACTCGTACGAGGAATGCCTCGTCGTGAGGCGGGCCACACCGCGCCCGTTCATCCTCGACGAAGTCATCGACGATTTGTCCATGGTCGTGCGCGGCGTGCACGATCAGGCCATGGATGTGATCAACCTGAAGATCTCGAAAGTCGGTGGTCTCACCAAGGCTCGGCAGATTCGTGACCTGTGCGTCTCGCTGGGAATCGCGATGACGATCGAGGACACCTGGGGCGGCGACATCACGACGGCGGCGATCGCCCACCTGGCACACAGCACCCCGGAGGACTTGCTCTTCTCGGCCACCGACTTCAACAGCTACGTCACCGTGTCGTTCGCCGATGGCGCCCCGCAGCGCGCGAATGGACGCCTCTCGGCTTCGCGCGAGCCCGGCCTTGGCGTTCATCCGCGAATGGACATTCTCGGGAAGCCGGTGATGACGGTGACCGCGTAGGTGCACAAGTTCCCGGCGACGGGAGGACGGCCCGCTTCGGCGGAACGACGGTTCCTCCGCGTCCCCGCTCACGCTCGCCGGCAAAACTCACCTTACCAGGATCCGTCACCGAGTCTGCGTGGGGACCCCCATCCCCACGCCTGTCTCGGCCTTCACGGTGCGTTTTGCGAACTGACGCTGTCGGCTCGGTTCGAGGGGCCGCTTCGGAAGCCGTCCGTCCGCCGCCACCTGCCGTCCCCTCACATCGCGCTGAAGAGGATCGACGCGCCGAGAGCAAACACCACCATCCAGCGAAGGTGGCCCCGGAGAGTCAGCACCTTCATGCTGACAATAACTTCTCGAGCGAACGCGAGCGGGACGAGCGCCACGGCGCCCAGATAGGCGCCTTGCAGCCAGTACGGCATGCGTTGCCACTCGCTGTGCCCTCGCAGTAATTCAGCGAGCGACATGCCGCGGCCTACGCCGAGCGCGAAGGCGCCCACGGCGTAGGCCCCAAGCGCCACCATGAGAAGTCTCCACCACACCGCAGTGCCGCGAGGCACCGTCAGCCGCAACGTCGCCAGCGCGATGATCAGCAGCGCGGTTGAGACCAGGACGACCGGCATCGGATGTCTGAACATGACGACACCAGTGCCCGCGACTTCTGGATACAGGGTCAGCCCGACGAGGATCCCCAGAAACAGATAGAACGCCGCCGGCGTCTGCGTGACGAGTCCGGGGGCGGCCAGACGCGATCCCTGTGCCAGCGCCCATCCGCTGAGGAGGATGTACAGCGCGATGGGCGCGACAACCCACCAGCGGGCAGGTGACCCGCTGAGCCACGTTTCGACGCCGGCATCGATGAGGGCGGCGTCCATCAGCAATCGCGCCAGCAGCAGACCGGCCCAACGCCACCTCCCGCCGCGATCAGGCGCCGTCATCGAGCCGCTCTCACGATCAGCGGCCTGACCAGGGCCATGATCGCCAGCGCCACGCCGAAGGTACAGACAATCATCGCACCGGTCGGGAAATCAAGGATGAGGGAGAGGTACACGCCCACCGCCGACACGATTGTCCCCATCGTCCATCCGATTGCCAGGCGCGTCCCGATATGCTCCGAGTAAAGCATCGCCGCCACCGAGGGCACGATCAGGTAGCAGAACACCAGCAGCACGCCGGCAATCGACACCGACGACGTCACCACGAAACCGAACGACGCATAGAACAGGAAGTCCCAGAAACGGACGTTCAATCCTGTGTCCTCGGCCCGCTCGTGATCGATCGATATGGCCAGGAACTTCCTTCGGAAGACGAAGTGAAACGCGCCGATGGCCGCGTACAACCCCGCGGTCAGGAAGACCTTCTCCCACGACACCGCCAGGATATTGCCAACCAGCATGTCCTTGAGGTGCTCGCTTTCAGACGGCGCCTTGCTCATCAGCAGGATCGACGCCGCCGACGCGACCGCGTAGCAGATCCCGATGATGGCCTCCTGCGGTATGCGCGACTTGCGCGTCCGCACCGTGGCGAATACCGCCGCGCCGACAAACGTGAAGCCGAGGCTCATCCAGTAGACGAGCGACGTGTGGCCGTGGCCCGCACCCGCCTGGAGCATCAACGCGAGCGTCGCGCCGAGCACGGCGAATTGAGCGAGGGACAGGTCTACGAAGATGACGCCACGCTCGATCACGTGCACGCCGAGATACGCGTGAATCCCCGTCAGGATCAGGCTCGCGGCAAACGGCGCCGCGAGAAAGCTCACCATCGTCGAATCCATGTGGTCTCCTACTTCCCGCCGGCGGCCTTGATCGCGTCCACGAAGAGCTTGATGTTGTAGTCAAAGAGCGAGAGATAGTCGGTGACCTCTTTCACGCCACCGACCGACGGTGGCATGACGAGCACTTGCGCCCCGGTCGACCGGCCGATGGCTTCTGGCGTCTTGAGGTCGAAGTACGGTTCCACCAGCACCAGCTTAACGTTGAGACGCTTCATCGCCTGGATCAATTCGAAGGTGTGAGCCGGGCTCGGCGGAATGCCCGGCCGAGGCTCCACGTAGCCCACGATCTCGAGGCTGAACCGTTCCGCAAAGTTCGGGAACGAGCGGTGATACGTGACGATCTTGGTCCCCTTGTACGGCGCCATGTCCGCGTACCAGCGTTTCTCCGCCTCCGTCAGCCGCTTCGAGAAATCCGAGAGCCGCTGCTCGAAGTACGCCCGATCGCCGGGCCGGAACTGCACCAGCTTGTCGACAATCGAACGTGCGATGATCCGCCCATTCTCGGGATCCATCCAGTAGTGCGGATTGCCGAGCGGGTGCACATCGCCCATCGCCCGCGTGATCTGGCCGGTCGGGATGTCGAGGATCTTCACGCCTTGCGACGCATCGAGGTAGCCTTCGGCGCCCGGCTGCACCTTGGCATTTCGGCACTGCTGGATGAGCGGGGGCAGCCAGCCGATTTCGAGTTCGCGGCCGACGACAATGAGCAGGTCGGCCTTCTGCAGCTTGAGGATGAAGCTGGGCTTGGCCTCCACGAAGTGCGGATCCTGATAGCCCCGCGCGATGCTCTCAATAGTGATGTGATCGCCGCCGACCTCTCGCGCCAGCGACGCGAGATCTTCGGTGGCGGCGACGACGTTGAGCTTCGACTGCGCTGATGCCGCCGCCGGCCACAACAGCGCGGAGACGACGAGCGTCACAAGGTGCCTGGTCATCTGTCAGTACTCCTAGAACGGATGGGCGCCATGGGCGCCGATGGCGAACTGGAACTGCATCAGGAATTCATGAGCGATCCGGCTCTGCTGTGCGTAGCGCGTCCTCCTGTACATGCCGCGAATCACGCTGAATTCGCTCGGCATGTAGGTCAGGACGAGCGCCTGTCCCGTGTCGAGCAGGCTGGCGGCGTCGGCATGCTCGGAGTGGTCGACGCGCGCGCCGGCGAACCATCGGCGGCCGAGCTGGTAATCGCCCGACACATAGTAGCCAAAGGCCGACTGCGGCCCGCCGCCCTGATCGCGCCGGCTCCACACGAATTCGCTGCGGGCGATGAAGGAGTGATAAATCGAGCGCTGCAACGGCTTCCAGCGAAGCGTGGCGTCCGCACTGAACAGCCGCGTGGTGAACCGACCGGGGTCGACGCCACTGACGACCCCGGCACCGTTGTGGCCGGTCGTCACCGACGCGCCGAGATCGATGTTGGTCGATTCGCTCAGGTCCTGGTAGGCCCGCAGGCGTGCGAGATACATGAGGTCGCCGCGCTGATTGGACCGGAACACGTCGGCCGAGTCGCCCCGGAACACCTGGCCCGTCGCCTCGAGGAAGAACCAGGGAATCGGAATGATGCGGGCCACCGACACGCCCGCGTCGTTGATGCCGTCTTCGCCACCCACCAGGTTCCTCGTCACCAGCGGGCGGTCTGCCCACGGCAGCACATGTGTGTGCAGGCCATTGACCTTGCCGAACGCCGCTCGCATCTTCCCCACTTTGAGCAGCAGCCCGCCAGGGATTGTCGGAAACGTCACGAAGCCTTCCTCGACGTTGACGCCCTGCTCGCCGAACGACAGGAAGAAATCGGCGCGCGCATACGGATCGACGATCGCCTGGAGGGCCACTTCGGATTCGTGCAACTCGAGCGCCTTGCCGGGATCGGGATTGCCGGGGCTCCGACCGGACGTCCCGAGAAAGTTGCCGATGACCGCGATGTCGGGGTTGAACACCTTCGAGCCCGCCCCACCGCCTGCATCGGCGGGCATGGGTGCGGGCTGAGGCGGAACGTCGACCGGCGCCGGGGCGGGGGCGGCGGGCTGGTTCGGCACGGCCGCCTGCGCCGCCGCGATCTTCGCTTCGAGCGCAGCGAGACGATCGCCGTACTGCTTCCGAATCTCCTCGAAGTCCTTGCGCAGTTGTTCGATTTCCTTCCGAACGGCGTCTTGACCCTGGGCCTGCGCCCGTGCCGGCGCCGCGGAGAGCAGCAGGGCTGCCGCCGCTCCGCAAACCGTCACCATCAGCCAGCGTCGCATAGGAACCTCCGAATGCCTGGGCCACTCAAAGAGTAGTGAGGGGGCTCACGACGAGCATAGCCTGTATCTGTTAACAGAATTGTAGTCCGGCTCTGGCGGTTGCCCATACGCTGGTGCCCATAACCTGGCGTCCGGACGACGTCTTTCGGTTTATGATGTGCTCACATCGGTGCCGTCTGATCCGGACGGCGCGCGTCCCCGGAGTGTCATATGAAGAAGCTGTTTGCAGCGGTGCTGGTGGCGGTATTGTTCATCCCGGCGGCGGTGCTCGCGCAGAATCCGCCGAAGGAACCGGAGAAGCCCAAAGACACCAAGGCTCAGAAGATCGACGTGACCGGTGTGTGGGACACGGTCGTTGAAACCTCGCAGGGCGCGTTCAACGTCACCACGACGTTCAAGCAGGACGGCGAAAAGGTGACCGGTACACAGGCCAGCCAGATGGGTGAGGTCGCCCTCGAGGGCACAATCACTGGCGCGGACCTGAAGTACGGAATCACGATCGACATGGGTGGCCAGTCGATGTCGCTCGCCTTTGCCGGTAAGGTCGATGGCGACACGATTTCGGGCGTGTTCGACATGGGCGGCATGGGCACCGGCAGCTGGTCTGCGAAGAAGCAGAAGAAATAGGCGCCCCGGATGAGACACAAGCGCTTTCTCCTGTGGGGATTCAAGCCGCCTGGCGAGCTCGTGAACACGGGCCTCGGGACGCTCGAGCAACAGGTCCTCGACATCGTGTGGTGCGGTGGCGATGTCACCGTGCGCGACGTACACGCCCAGATCGGCGGCGGCATCGCGTACACCACCGTGATGACGACGCTCGACCGCCTCTATCGGAAGGGCTTGCTCGATCGCACGAAACGAGCGCGAGCGTTCGTCTACGCCGCCAGGGCCACGAGAAAGGAATTCGAGGACAGCATCGCCAGCGATCTCGTCTCCGGGCTCCTCGCTCACCAGTGGCCTGCTCCCCTGCCGTTCCTCTCGAACCTGGTCGATGCCGTTGGCGAACGCGATGAGGCGCTGCTCGACGAACTCGAGCGGCTCGTCAGGATGAAGCGTCGCCAACTTCTGATCCGAAACGACTGATGGCACACGTGCTGTTCGCGACCGTTCTGGCGTTGGCATGGTTTGCGACGGTCAACACCGCCACATCGGTGGCGGCGGCCGCACTTGGCTGGGTGCTGGAACCAACGCTTCGAACGGTGCGGCCGGCAGCCGCAGCACGCGTGTTCTTCGTCGTGCGGGTGCTGCCTGGCGTGGTCTCGCTCTTCTTTACAATCGCGCTGTTCCTTCCGGCGCACTGGCGCCTCGAGCCGACCAACGCGGACGAGTCGGCCGGCTATTGCCTGTTGATGCTCGCCACGATTGGCGCCGCGATCCTCGCGGCCACAGCGTGGCGGGCGACGGCGGCGGCGAGAGCCACAGGCTGGGTCGGACGTGTATGGGCGCGGCGCGGCGCGCGCCGCGCAATTGAGGCGGACGGCGTGCCGGTCTACGGTCTGCCGGACGCTGCTCCGGTCGTCTCGCTGGTCGGTATCTTCCGTCCCCGGCTGTTTGTCGCCACCCAGGTACTCGACGCGCTGACGGCCGACGAACTCGACGTGAGCGTGGCCCACGAACTTGCGCATCTCGATACGCGCGATAACCTGAAACGGGTGCTGGTGGCATGCGCTCCCGACCTGCTGTCGGTTGTGGGATTGAGCCGGCGGGTCGAGGATCGGTGGCGTGCGTCGCTCGAGTTTGCCGCTGATGCCAGAGCGGTTGGCAACGACCAGGCGCGGGCGCTCAGCCTGGTGTCGGCACTGGTCAAGGTCGCCCGGCTCTCTCCTGCGCCACGCGCCACACGAGTGCCGATGATCGTCGGCAGCTACTTCTACGAAGGGGCGTTGCTGGCCGCTCGTGTCGATCGACTCCTCAAAGTCGATACCTGGCGGCAACAGTCGTTCGCGGCGGTGCCTGTCTGGCCAGTGTCACTCGCAGGCCTGGGTCTGCTGGCGGCGCTGCTCCCGTCTCATCCGGTGTGGCTCACGGTGCACACGGTGACCGAGGGATTGATCCGAGTTCTGCCGTAGCTTCTTTAGAACTTCACGACATACGACACACTGAACACGTTCACGGTGTAGTTGAACGGCTGTTCGTTGGTCGGCAGGACTCCGCTGAGCGTCGTTGCGAACTGCCGCCCCTCGTACGCCCAGTCGGCTGACCGCATGCGCAGGTAGGCATACCCCACACGTACGGCCTGTTTCGCGCTGATAGCGTAACGGCAGTTCAGACGCACTTCTGCAGAATCGGTCGACACCGTCGGCAGTGCCGCGGCCGGGATGAACCATGCCGCAATGGTCGTGGGCGCGGCCCCTGGGCCGTTGAGAATGTTATTGGCCCAGTTACCGCCGCTCACGTTGTTGTCCCAGCGCGCCCGACTGAGCACGGCGTCACCGGTGACGTCGAACTTCTCGGTCTTCAGCCGCAGGCCGAGCCCGAACGTGTTCACGTTGTCCAGCATGTTCGCGGACCAGTTGAGACACGGATCGATCTTGTTGTTGTTGTTCCGCTGCTGCAGCGTCACATACCCATCGCAGCTATTGCCGGACAGACCGACGACGCCTGGCTGGCCGTTATTGATAGAGCTGACATTGCTGTTGGCCGTGTAGGTATTGCCGGCGGTGATGGAACGCTGCGTGTCGTATGTGTAGAACACGGTGGCGCTCAGGTTCTCGCCCAGCGCGTAACTTCCATCGACGTGTGCGGACCACCCCTTGGCGCTCTGCAGGCCATATCTGGCGCCGGGGTAGACGTCGTTGGTGAGATCGACGCCGGCCTGCACGGAGAACTGATCGGTGGTTTGCCAGTCGAACAGGGTGCGGACCTTGTTCCGATCGCGGGCGGCCACATAGTACCGCCGCATGCCTGGCAGCTCACTGATCCTGTTGAGGTTCGCGTACGTCGCATTCGCCAGGGCGTTGTTGCTCGGGAAAAACAGGTTCATGTCACCCGTGGTCGCCGCATAACCCGCCGCAGGGCCCCACCCGTTCCAGCCGGCCGCGGTCATAAAGGCAAACGCCGTCATGCCGGCCGTCGCACCCACCGGACCGACGTTCGCGTACGGCACCAGCGCCAGAAACGCATTTTCGTTGTAGCCGGGCGCCTTGCGCGTGGAATACGCGTATCCGACTCTCGCCGTCAGACGCTCGCCGGCGTGCGCTCGCCAGTCGACGCGCAGCGTCTGTTCGTTCGTCGTTGGGGCATCAGCGCAGCCAATCCAGGAACCCGGACAGGCGCGACCGATCTTCTCAAACTGATAGCTCCCCTTGATCCACTGTCCCATGCCGAGCGCATAGTCAGCGTCCGCGCTGAATTGGTTGACCCGCCGGCTGTACGGCCGGTTCGCATTCGCGTTCTGGGCCAGCACGGCACCGAGCGGATTGCTCGCACCGGCGGGGAACAAGGCACTCGCACTTGCGGCCTCGCCGGCGTCGGCGAACTGGTAGATGTGGACGGGCGTGCGGTTGTCGCGGTTGTCGTACTTGTACGCGGCGAAGAGGCTCAGGCGCTTCGCCGGCCTGGCCGTCAGCTTCACGTTGAATGCCGTCGAGACGACGAGGCCGTTCAGCGACGTCACGGGCACGACGGGGGTCGTGGCGTCGGTCAGGAACGCGTCATTCTGCGTGTTGCGCGCGTACGACCCGGTGGCGACCAGTTTCGTCGCGGCCGTCAGGTTGAGGCCGGCCGTCGCGCTGAACTGATTGAACTGGTTGCCGGGGGCGCTGCCCATCACGTTGACCGTGCCGGTGCCGGCAGGGCCTGTCGCCCAGTTCTGCCACGACATGAACGGCACGTTGTTCTTGAAAAAGGCGCCGTAGTACCCGGCTTGCGCGAAGCTCTTCTGGCCCTTGAAATTCAGACTCACGTTGATCTGATCGGTGTCCGTATCGACGAGGTCCGGGATGATGGTGGCGATGTCGCCGCCGGTGTTTCGGGAGACCGTCCCCATTAGTTTCGTCCCATCCTTGTGTTCGGGCCGAACGCTCGCGTCGAGTCCCCATTGCTCGTTGAAGATGAGGTTGACGCCCGCATCGAATCTGGTGCGTGTCGTGGACACGTTGACGTTGTGGAACGCAGGCAGGTCGGCATCGGCTGCGGCGTAGACCTGGGCCAGCTGAGCCGCGTTCGGCGTGATGAGCGATCCCATGGCCGGTGAATTGGTGGACGTGATGATGTAGGGCGCACCCCCAATGACCTTCACCAGCCCCCTCGCACTTATCACGTTGACGGCGGTGTTGCTGCTGCTGCTCCCTGCCACCGTCGGCACCAGCCAGTTCGCGGGCAGGGTGAGCACGTTGGTCCCGGCGCCGCTGTACGGCGTCTGGTAGCTGTCCGATCGGTTCTTTCTCAATTCGTCGTAGCCGACGGTGAACTGGAACCTGCCCTGCACGCCGGCCTGAGCCAACACGCTGCGTGATTCCAGCCCGAGGTCAGTGCCGCGGACTCGCCAGCGCAGCCCGTTCGCGCCTCCGTAAGACGGCCCGCCGCGCAGATCGACGCTGCCGACGAGGAAGGCGCCTTTGTCCTGCAGCCCGTTATATTCGCCAGCCTTGTAGGATGCCTGGCTGACGTCACCGACGCCTGCTTCGACCGTGCCGGTCGGTTTAGGCGCCGCGGGACTCGCCGTGGTTTGAGCCTCGGCGTTCCTCGCGCATGCCGCCAGCGCCAGGACGATCAGACCTCCGCGCACCACCGCCGCCCCGACCGTCAATGTGATCGCATTCGTGTTCATGACGCGTCCCTGAAGGAAAACAGTCAGCGCTGGAACTTCGCGCCAGCCGGGTGATTCGAACCATGCACGAGCACGTGGCAATTCAGACAGGCGCGAGCGCCCATTTGAGCGCGCGGCGCAGCCGCTCCGGGCTGCTGGGTACCATTGATGGTCGTCACACTTCCGCCCGCGAGATTGGCGCCGCTGTTGACCTGATTTCCGTGATCACCGCTGTGGCATTCCTGGCAAAGGAACGGCGCCCGCGACTTCAGAAGGGGCGCATTGCTCGAACCGTGAGGCGAGTGACAGTTGGTGCAGTTGTCGGACACCGGGGCGTGTTCCCAGAGGAATGGCCCTCGCTTCTCCGCATGACAGGTGTAGCAAGTCTCATTGACCGACGTCTTGACGAGCATCGTCGGACCAGCCGATCCATGGGGGTTGTGGCAGTCGGAGCACGACATTTTGGCAGTGCTGGCCAGGCTGGTCGCCGTCAGCGGATGGGTCGAGATGCGACGGGCCTGGGCCCGCTGTTCCTTGTGGCAGAGGTAGCACACCTCGGCTTGGGTCGCCTTGCTCAACACCTTCTGGTCGGCCGCGTGGATGTTGTGGCAGTCGGAGCAGCCAACACCACGGCTTTCGTGCTGGCTGCCGGTCCAGTGCGTTCGAAATCCCGAGTCATGACAGGTGAGACAGACGCGATTACGCAGCGCCACCGGGGATTTCAACGGGCCCTTGAACACAACCGCCGCGGGATTGCTCGACACGGCGACGTGTTCGGGGCTTGCGCCGTGGCACGATTCGCACTGGTGCTGGCCGAACGGTGTGCGCGAATCAGCCTTGACCGCATGCGGCGTCTGCAGCATGAGATTGACCGGCGGCATGTCGTGACACCCGAGGCAGGTTCGTTCGCCGTGTTCGGCGTAGCCGGCCTGAGGAGCCTGCCCGGCGTCGGCGGCCCGACCGCTGCCAGCGCCGATGAGGACGGCGAGACCGCACAACAGCACGACGCCCCTTGAATTCAGGCTCATCTGATTCCCCTCCTGCTGGCACCGTCCGACACATTCCTGATGGAAACGGCGTTGAGGCGCGAAACAACGTCGCCCCACGACGGCCACTATGGCCACTCCAGATGAAATGAACGTGAAACTCCGGTGAAGACACCTTCATCGTTGGACCGGTGCGAGGCGGCGATCCGAGGCTGTCCGTGGCTGTGGTTGACTTCCCCGCCGCCGGCCGTCCATACTCCAGATTGGGTTTCCAATCCTCCAACTTCACTGACTCTCTCCGGACGGAGATGGCGCCAATGCGCGTGCTGGTCGTCGAAGACGAACATCGAATGGCCCTGCACGTCGCTCGCGCACTTGAAGAGGATGCGTTCGCGGTCGATGTGGCCTACGACGGCGAACAGGCGCTCGCCTACGCCCTTGCCCACGATTACGACGCCATCGTGCTCGACCTGATGCTGCCGAAGATCGACGGCATGGAGGTGTGTCGCCGCCTCCGGGACGCCGGACGGCGGGTTCCGGTGCTGATGCTCTCGGCCAGGGATCTGGTCGAAGACCGGGTCGGCGGATTGAACGCGGGAGCAGACGACTATCTGGTCAAACCATTTGCGATGCAGGAACTGATCGCCCGTGTGCGAGCACTGGTTCGCCGGCAGACCGTCGATCCACGGTCAACGCTCAAGGTCGCGGATCTCGAACTGGATCCCCTCACCCGGCGCGCGCATCGGGGGACACGCCAGATCGCGCTCACGGCGAAGGAATTCGCGGTGCTGGAGTACCTGATGCGGCGGCCGTCAGTCGTGCATACCCGCACCATGATCGCAGAGCACGTGTGGAACTTCTCGTTCGATCACGCGAGCAACGTCGTCGACGTCTACATCAAGCACCTGCGCGACAAGATCGACGACAAGCTCGATCAGAGCAAGCCCAGCTTCATCCGCTCCGTCCGAGGATCCGGTTATGTTCTCAGCGATCCGGACGAGGATCAAGCGTAGCAGTCTCCCTGCCCGTCTCACGTTCTGGTACGTGCTGACGCTGGGCGCCAGCCTGCTGCTGTTCGCCGTCTTTGTCTACGCGGTGCGCGCAAACGCGCTCAACAGCGAGCTGAACGCGGGTCTGGCCTTGCGCGGGCACCAGCTGCTCGACGAACTGCGGCCCGCCCTTCTCGGCCTCGATGTGGCTGGCGATCTTGACGCTGGCGGCCGTCTCAGGAATGTGCCGGCGATCGTGCGGGAGGCGCCCGGCCGCTTACTGTTCCGCTCCCCTGCCTTTCCAGCGCTTGACCTCAATAGCGAACGCGTGCTCGAAACCGCCGCCCGCGAGGCGACCGCGGTGGTCACGGTAGACGATGCCACCGGCGCCACGCTTCACGTGCTCACCGTCGGAGTCGATCGGCCCGGAGCCGAAAGCCTCCGCATCCAGCTGGCTGGGCCCACTGCACCCGTGCGCCGTGAACTGGCGCAGGAGGCAGCGGGCTTGTTCGTGGGCATCGTGCTCGTCCTCACGGTCGCCGGCGTGGGCAGTACCATCACGTCGCGCCGCGCCCTCGCGCCCGTGGACGAAATCGTCGCACGAGTTCGACGCATCCAGACGCAGCATCTCAACGAACGGCTCGAGGTGCACGCCGATAGCGACGAACTGGTCCGGCTGGTTGAGACACTCAACCAGATGCTCGATCGGATCGAAGCGTCGGTTCGCGCCGCGCGGCGATTCGCTGGCGATTCCTCGCATGAGTTGCAGACACCACTGGCCGCAATGAGAGCGGCGGTCGAAGCCTGCCTGGCCGGCGACAGAACCGTGGCCGACTATCGGGTGATGGCGACAGAGGCCCTTGGCGAGTTGACGCGCATGTCGATGCTCATCCGCGATCTGCGGCTGCTCGCGCTGGCCGATGCCGGGTATCTCGTCACGAGCCCCGAAGCGGTGGACCTGGCCGCGCTCACCGTCGAGTGCTGCGAGGTGGCTCGAGCCATCGCCGAAGACTCGCAGATTTCCGTTGAGGTCGCGATCGGCGCCCGGGCCATCGTCTCGGGCAGTGCCCTGCACCTGCGTCGCGTGCTGCTGAATCTCACGGAAAACGCCATCAAGTACTCGGCGGCAGGTTCGAGTGTCGAGGTGTCTGTCGGCCTCGACCATGGAGAAGCTGTCGCTATCGTGCGAGATCACGGACCGGGGATTGCCGCCGCAGACTTGCCTCACATCTTCCAGCCGTTCTACCGAGCCGATCCGGCGCGCGCCCGCGACAGCGGTGGCAGCGGCCTCGGCCTCGCCATCGCCGACCAGGTCGCCAGGGCCCACGGCGGACGGCTCGAAGTCGTCAGCGTGCCCGGTGACGGTGCCACGTTCACACTTCGACTTCCCACAGCGCCGGGTTAGCAGGTCGGGCAGGGCCGCCTCCGTGAAATCTTCTTCACCGGACTTTCATGGAGACGTCATCCACGCACCATATCGTAACGACGTGAACCGTGCGGTCCTGCTCGCGCTTCCCGTGGCTGTGCTGGTGGGCGCGGGCCTCCTCAGTCGATCTCCGTACCCGATCGCCCGGCGCAGCCCCGCGACGACGGTGCCCGACACGGCGGCCCAGCGAGGACGGCTGGTCTACGACCGGTATGGGTGCAGCGTGTGCCACGGCTCCGAGGGTAATGGCGGCTTCGCCAACGCGAACGCCGAAACCGATGGCAAAGTCCCCGGCGTGACCCGCGTCGCCGAAGGCTACACCCCGAGTGAACTGAAGAAACTGATCCTCACCGGCAAGCCCCTCATCGGCAAGGCCAGCGCCGCCGGACCGCGTCCCCCGTACCGGATGCCCGGTTGGCAGGATCGGATGAGCGGCCAGGATGCCGACGACCTCGTGCGATATCTCATCAGCTTGAAGCCGAAATCCGGCGGCGGGACGTGGAAGTAATCAGGAGAGCGCGTGATGAACAAGACACTGTCAGTAATCGTGGTCAGCGCCGTGGCCGGCCTGCTCGCCACCGTCGCCGTCTTGCGCGGCCAGGATGAGCTCGAGCCCCGCATCGCCGCCTACGACAAGGGGCCGGCAAAGATCGACGTCTCGAAGTACCCCGCGGACATGCAGGCGAACTACAAGGTGTTCACGACCAAGTGCGCCAAGTGCCACTCGGTCGCGCGCGCGATCAACTGCGAGTTCGTACTGGACGACGAGTGGGAACGGTACGTCAAGCGGATGATGAACAAGTCGGGCACCTGGATCAGTGCCGCCGAGGGCAAGCAGATCTACGACTTCGTCGTCTACGACTCCAAGACCCGCAAGAAGGCGTTGTACGACCGCAAGCTCAAAGACGCGGGCAAGTAAGAGCGCAATGGCACCAGACGCGCCTGACAGGCCACGCCCCCCGGCTGGCCCCCAGACGAACCGGCGTCAGTGGTGGATCGTCTCCGCCCTGACGCCGGCCGTTGCCGTCGGATGGCTTCTCGTCATGCCGTCTGCTGTTCCCGTGACTCAGCCAGTCGCGTTCAATCACGTGCGCCACCGGGCCCTGGCCTGCGTCACATGCCATCGCGGCGTACTGTCGCTGGCACGGGCCACCCTGCCTGCTGCCGCCGACTGCGCAAAGTGCCACGCCACTGCTCCGCCCGGCGTTGCCGACGACCGCTGGAAAGCGTTCAGCGGCGCTCAGGGGCCCGGCTGGATCCAGGTCACGCAGGTGCCCGAGCACGTCACTTTCTCACACCGTCGTCACGTGGCGTCGGGCAAACTGGCGTGCGAATCCTGCCACGCCGATATCGGCCAGCGCACCGCGCCGCCCACGACGGCACCCGTACGACTGGACATGAAGGCCTGCCTGTCCTGTCACAGCCAGGAACGCGTCACCGAAGACTGCGCGGCGTGTCACCGATGAGCGACAGGCTGACCAGGCGGGACTTCCTCTTTATCGGCGGCGCGACGGTCGCCGGCGTGACGCTCGGCGAGTCGGGGCGGCGATTGCTCGCTCGAGCCGATGCGCGTCAGGGAACTCTGCATCTCACGACGGGCCAGCAGCGATGGGCGACCACGGTGTGCCGCGAGTGCCCGGCCGCATGCGGCGCGCGCGTCAGGCTCGTCGACGATGTGCCGGTCAAACTCGAAGGCAACCCGTTGTGTCCATTCGGACGTGGCCGGCTGTGCGCGAAGGGCCAGGCGGCGATTGAAGGGTATTTCG
>Ga0334722_10003732_pt1 | contig 16237 bp, 21 predicted proteins | sample C3_bottom_MG_FD_207210 | JGI IMG/M metagenome (GOLD analysis project Ga0334722, IMG submission 207210) | Sediment microbial communities from Yellowstone Lake, YNP, Wyoming, USA - C3_bottom | ecosystem: Environmental > Aquatic > Freshwater > Lake > Sediment | place: USA: Wyoming | collected...
GAGGAGAACACTTAGTCTTTGATGAATCAAAGCCGATGTATTGCGGAAGTGATATCAATGCTTCCGATACAGTCACATCGAAGTGGCAAAAGCAAAGTGGCGGTCCAGCTGGAAGTGAATGCGGTTTGTTTGTGTTGCAACCTGTGACTGCAATTCTGTTTGAAAACCACCCCAATGACAGCCGAATCACTGGTCCGCATAATGTTGCGCCGTCTTGCGTTTCAAGATATGGAACTGGTGGCGGCAATGTGCCACTCGTCATTCCAATTCAAGATTCAAGAGTGATCGAGAAAAACCAAAATGGTTTAGGTGTTGGCAAAGATGTTGATCCATGTCCAACGGTGTTGCAGCCGTACAATATAGTTTTTAACGATTCAAATGGGAAAAGAAAAGATCGTTTAAATGGTGGCTTATATATAAACAAAACAGAAGTTTCTACTTCATTAACACAAGCGGAATCTGATACAAAAATTCTTACGAATGTTCACGCTGGCGCACAGGCTGTTGCAATTCAAGGAACGGTAATCGGTCGGCAAGATCACAACGGACCTAACAGTTCGGGGTGTTCAGATGGCGGCGAAATGTTTACGCTGAATAGCACGGATGTTCACGCTGTGGCATATTCGTTTGATTCACTTGCAAGCAACTCTATGAAATCCAGCAACCCAGTCAGCGGTTGCAATATGGTTGATGTTGCAAAGTGCATCGATACTTCAAATCCTTGCCCAAGCAAAAATCAAGGTGGGATTGCTGTGGCAGTTGTCGGTCAAGTCGATTGGCGCACAACGAATAATGATGCAGGTCAAGTATCGCAAACTTTAAAAACTGATTTGGCGCATCAAAGCGGACCGTGCTTGGCAGTCACCGCCCCAACTTTAACCGCAACAAATGATCCATCTAGATCGCCACAGTCAAGCGAAATTACTCAACAGGTTGCCGCCGTTCATTCAGCAACTATGCAAGTTCGCCGACTGACTCCGACCGAATGCGAACGGCTACAAGGATTTCCCGATGGCTGGACGGCGATCCCTTGGAAGAAGAAACTTGCCGACGACTGTCCCGATGGACCTCGATATAAAGCCCTGGGAAATTCAATGGCAGTTAATTGTATGGAATGGCTTGGAAAACGAATCCAAAAATTTGATCAATCCTCCCTATGTCAGTTGCCGTGAAGAGAAACGGGTCTCGAAGCAACATTTTCCAAATCGACGCGCAGGTGCTGGGCAAAGTCCCAAAAGCCCAGTCAGCGCAGATCGATTCTGAAGCGTTCTAAATTTGGACTGACGGTAGGACTCCCGAAGCAAACAAACGCTCCACAGTCGATCCTGCTTGGCAAGACTGCCAGCGTGGACGATGAGAGCAGGAATAAAAAAAGCCCCTTTCGGGGCAGGAATCATTGTGGGGCGGACACCACATACAACCCCATATTTTTCTTCAGGACTGTTCGCCCACGCAACTTCGCCCACGCCCTCAACGCTTGCGTGGAGGTGGGAGTCTCATCCTCGTGCAGGACACTCGACTTGACATTCACCCAATGCCCAACGCCCTCGCCCTCAAGCCCTGCGAAGAATCCGAACTGCTTCCACGCAGGAAGCCAAAGAGCGTAAGTGATGATCTTTTTCATTTGGATTCCTCAATCAGGACGATGTCCATTGCGTGGGGAGTGTAAAAAAGATTGCGACCGTCCGCAAGAGTCCCAATGTAGTGATTGTCTTCTGCAAGATTTTGGTCGCAGTCGATGTAATCGGGCAAGCAGTCGATCCAATTGCCGCCAAGCGCATCTGCTTTGGCAAACGCCTTGGTGACATCGTCAATGATTTGTGAGTCTGTTGGAATGTTTTTCATGTTGTCTCTTTCTTTTTTAGGATTGATAGAACACAGTTGAGTCGTCAAGTTCTGCGATCACATCGCAGTTGGAGTAATTTTCGAGTTCTTCGGTGTCGCTGTTCTCGACCTCGACATACTCACAGCAGATGCCGACTACATCGAGTTCAATGTCTGAACCCTCGTCAGCTGGGACATCGCCTTCCGCTTCTGTGATGTAAGCGAAGATGGCTACAAGAGCCTCACGAGAGAATTGATCTGCTCTCGATGAGGTGCGGAATTCTTCCAGGAAAATTTGTTCGGTCACGGTGATTTTCATTTGATGCCTTTTTTTAAGTGTGTGTCGAAACTTCTGCGAAGTTGCAGACTCTTCTCCCCTGCCAAAGGGAGTCGAGTGCGGAACTACACGATTGAGATTCTTGCGCCATCTCGATAGCAAGCGTTCAAACGCAACTTGGTCACGATGATGTCGGTTTCAAATTCCATCCACCAATTTGCATTTCTGAGTGATCTGATTTTGTAATCGTATGAGTGTTGCCTTAACCCGTGGGTCAGCGCCTTCCTCGCTTGCGCTTCGGTTTTTCCGTATGCGGAAAATGAAAAATGTGGCGTATCAAGTTGTGCGTTGAATATGTTCATTTGAACTCCTTGTAGAGAAATCGTGCGAGGACAACTGTTGAATTGTTTTCTTCCTTCCAACCCATCGAAGCCCAATCGCCAAATTCAGCGATGAAGTCGGAAACCCGATCCTGCACCGTGATGTCAATGCAGTCCACATCATCGAAGAATTCTTCTGTGGACATTTGTTGCGACAGAATCGAATGAGCAAAGCCCATCCATTTTTCTTCAATGACTGCTCTGTCAAACTCTCGTTGTCGTGCGACGATCCGTGTGGAATTATTGTGTTGCTTTTTCATATGTGTTGCCTTTCTTTGTTCAGTCTTCAATTGCGGCTTCAACGAATGTCGAAACAAACTTGCACAGGATTGTTGCCCGTTGCTTGACCGTGTAACGCTTCCAAATCTCTGCGTATGAGAGACCGAGTTCTTCTTCGGGCAATTGTGATACTGATCGAGTCCACGATGGTGCGTGGAAATTGTCAGCGACGAAATAGTCCATTGTGCCACCATCAATGAATCCCAGCGACTCCATCACAGGAAAAAGCGCAGAGTCCATATCTGCGTTTTTTGATGATGATTGAATTGTCTCAATGAGATTCTCCGATGCCAACTCATACGATCCATCGTCTGTGTCCACGATGAGCATTCTGTTATTGTGCAAATCTGTTTCCAACACGATCATCATTTCGTTCACCGCTTCGACAATTGTTGAACCTTGATTCTTGGCGATTTGCTTTGCGACCTGAAGCACGGTTTTCTTTACTTTTGACATTGCGTTTTCTTTCTGCCTTTCGGCGGGTGTCCAAATTTCTGCGGAGTGCAGATGTGAGAAGTCTACAAGGTAATCGGCTGTATGCAAGAGTATTCTTTGGTATTTATCAAGATTTATCGAAAATGCCTATTTTTATAGATATTATTTTTTGCTATTGACATCGATTTTGGGGTGATTAAAGTGATTGAATGACCGTAATTGGAATGAATGAGAATGGATATCGAATCGGAATGTCTCACCAGAATTGCACTATTTCACAGGAAATCGTGGACAAAATGAGAGATATGCACGAAGATGAAATGGTTGGATATCGCCGACTTTCTGCGATATTTGGTATCAGAAGGTCAACTGTTCAGAAGATTTGTAAATACTACATTCGAGCGCAAACACCGTGTAAATGGAGGAGAATCAATGGCTAGAGTGACAAGACCGTCAAAGGAAAATGCACCAAAAAGTGCAGGAAGACCGACAAAATACAATGCGAAAATTGCCGATGAGATTTGCGAAAGATTGGCACTTGGGCAGTCTTTACGAGAGATTTGCAGAGATCCAAAGATGGTCGGAATGGCGACTGTGATTAGATGGATAAGAGAAGATCGTGAAGGTTTTGACCTCAAGTACACGCAGGCGAGGGCATTGCAAGCGCATACTTGGGTGGATCAAATGAAGGATTTAGCGACATCATTGCCTGAAAAAAATCCGTTGACTGGATCGTATGACAGCGCAAGCGTGAACCATATTCGCAACCAAGTGATGACCTTGCAATGGTTGGCAATGAAATTAAATTCCAAGCGATACGGCGATCAGGCTCGACTGTCTCACGATGTCGCAGGTGGTCTAAATCTGCGCGTAATCACAGGCGTTCCTGATGCAAGCGACGAAGCAAACTGATATTGAAATAAAGTATTCGCCTCGACCTTGGCAGAAGAAATGCCATAAAAAGTTGAAGCGATTTACTGTGCTGGCACTTCATCGCCGTGCAGGAAAAACAGAATTGGCGTTGATGCAACTCATCAACTCCGCATTGAAATTTGACAAGGATCAAGGCTTCTTTTGTTATGTTGCACCGTTCTTGTCGCAGAGCAAATCGATTGCCTGGGCGAGGCTGAAATTAAAATTAGAACCTCTTCGATTGCTCGATGCGATCATCATCAATGAATCCGAATTGTCAATCAAATTCAAGCACAATTTGAGCATGATTCGACTGTTCGGCGCAGACAATCCCAACGCAATGCGAGGCTTGCGGATTGACGGCGTTGTCATCGATGAGGTGGCACAATGCAAGCCTGAAATTTGGAGCGATGTGCTTCAACCTGCGACATCGGATCGTCACGGCTGGGCAGTCTTTATTGGAACGCCCAACGGTGTGAATTTGTTCAGCGAACTATTCCAAAAATCGTTGACGCTGGACGATTGGTACGGCGCAAAATATACAGTTTATGACACGAATTCACTCGACTCCAAAGAAGTGGATCGATTGAAAAGGGATATGTCCGAGGTCGCATTTGCCCGTGAATATCTGTGCGACTTCGACGCATCCGCTGAAGATCAATTGATCTCATTGAGCGATGCGATCACGGCATCAAGGCGTGAATATGTGGACAAAGATATTGAGTCTGCTCCTCGAATTCTTGGCGTTGATCCTGCACGATTCGGCGATGACAGGTCAGTCATCTGCAAGCGTCAAGGCTTGGTGTGCTTCGAGCCTCTCATCTATCGGGGCATCGACAATATGGACTTGGCGGGTCGAGTCGCAAGCGTCATCGAGGCTTGGCAACCCGATGCTGTGTTCGTGGACGCAGGGGCAGGGAGCGGAGTGATCGACCGACTGCGCCAACTCGACTATGACCCCATCGAAGTCCCGTTCGGCGGGAAGGCGGTGATGGACAAACAATTTGCGAATCGGCGCATGGAAATGTGGTGGCTCATGCGTGAATGGATCGAAGGGGGGGGTGCCATCCCCGATTGCGCGAACTTGAAGCAGGAACTCGCCACACCTATTTTTTGGTATGACGCGAGTGGGAGAAAAGTTTTGGAATCAAAGGATGACATTAAGAAGCGTTTGCAAGGCGGTGGAAGCCCTGACATCGCAGATGCTTTGTGCCTGACCTTTGCGTACCCAGTTTCGAAGCGTGTGCCATATGACATTGCGACTCGTTTGAGGAAGAGGATTCATCACGAGTACGACCCATACGCTCCTGAGTTTCAGAAATGATTGTGAAGAGGTACCCGTAACTCTTGTGTTAAGAATAATTTTCAACATTGGAAACATGTATGACTGAAGTCAGGCGCATTACTTTTTCTGAAATATCGACTGATGAATTTGATCAGATTGTTGATATGGCAAAAAGGTTTCTTGCGTTTGCCCCTCACGGTTCTTTGATTAAAAACACGACAGAAGACATTGTAAATACTGTGAAATTGGTGTTGGAATCTGGCGTTATTTTTGTTATTGATGTTGGAGGCAAAGCGGTTGGAATCTTGGCTGCGATGATGACAACTGTTTGGTATTCGCCTTCAACAAAATTGGCTGCTGAGATGATGTGGTGGGTAAATGAAGAGAATCGAGGCACAATTGCTTCGATTAAGTTGATCAAGGCTTACGAGAATTGGGCAAGAGAGAATGGCGCAGATTTAATTGCGATGTGCGATTTGGTGATTGAAGGACAGGAGCCAGTTGGTACGACATTGAACAGGCTTGGTTACGAAATGAGTGAACGAACATACATTAAAGGAGCGAAGTAATGCCATTATTTACAAGTATTGGACTTGCTGTTGGTGCATCTGCCGCTACTGCTGCTGCTACTGGTGCGGCAGTTGTTGGAGCCGCTGCTGCTGCCGCAGGTGCTGGCTACACAATTGCTGCTGGCGAAGATGCCAAGCGTAAGCAAGCGGATTCTTTGGCGCGACAACAGAAGGCGCAGACTCAAGCGGTCAATGCGGCTCAGGGTCAGCGCAAGCAAAGCGAGATGGCGATGAATAGGGCAAACCAGCAACAACCGAATATTGCAGGGATTATGGAATCTGCCTCGGCTGCATCAAGTGGTGGTGCAAATGGAACTATGTTGACTGGTCCGACTGGTGTTGATCCAAACGCTCTTGCACTTGGCAAGTCATCTTTACTTGGAAGTTAATGCAGTATTCACCCGACAATCAGTCTTACAAGGGCGCACCAAAGCGGGAGCAATTGCTTACCCGTCTTGGTCATTTGAAGTCTGAACGGGCAAGTTGGATTGCACATTGGCAGGAAATTACTTCTTACATTTTGCCTCGCAACGGTCGATATTTTCAGCAGGACAGGAACCGTGGGTATCGCCGTCACAACAACATTTACGACAATACTGGTACTCGCGCCTTGCGAACTCTTGGCGCTGGCATGATGGCTGGTGCGACTTCTCCTGCCCGTCAGTGGTTTCGTCTAGGGACTGGGGATCCTGATTTGAATGCATATTCTCCAGTCAAGTTGTGGCTGGACACGGTGACGAAGAGGATGCAGTCTGTTTTTCAGCAGTCGAACACATATAGGTCTCTGCATCAGATGTATGAGGAACTGGGAGCGTTTGGAACGGCTGTCAGTATTGTGTTGCCAGACTTTAAGAATGTGATTCATCATTACCCTGTGACTGTCGGCGAGTACTGCATTGCGTCTGACTATCAGGGAATGGTTTGCACTTTGTACCGAGAGTTTGACAAGACGGTTGCCGAACTCGTCAAGGAGTTTGGTTACAAGAATTGTTCTCATTCTGTCAGGAATCTGTATGACCGAGGCAGTTTGGATCAGTGGATACCGATTATTCATGCAATTGAGCCTCGTGAGGACAGGGATTCGTCGAAGAAGGATGCGAAGAACATGCCCTTTCGCAGTTGTTACTTTGAGGTTGGTGGAGATGACGGGAAATTTTTGCGAGAGGGTGGATACAAGCACTTTCCAGTGATGTGTCCGCGCTGGAGCGTTGTCGGTGGCGACATTTACGGCAATTCCCCTGGTATGGAGGCTCTTGGCGACATCAAACAGTTGCAGCATGAGCAGTTGCGTAAGGCTCAGGTCATTGATTACCAGACAAAGCCACCTCTTCAGGTGCCGAACTCGATGAAGAACCGAGATGTTGAGAGTTTGCCTGGCGGTATTACATTTGTTGACGGTGGCAGCCAGGGTATTAAGACGGCGTTCGAGGTGAATTTGAATTTGCAGCACCTTCTCGGCGACATTCAAGATGTTCGTGAGCGTGTTCGTGGGTCTTTTTATGCTGACTTGTTCATGATGTTGGCAAATGCGACTGATACGCGTATGACTGCGACAGAGGTTGCTGAACGGCACGAAGAGAAGTTGTTGATGCTTGGTCCTGTGATCGAGCGCCTCCACAACGAGTTACTTGACCCACTTATCGACATTACTTTTCAGCACATGATTCAGGCTGGCATTGTTCCGCCAGCGCCACCAGAGTTGCAGGGCATGGAGTTGGAAGTTGAGTTTGTTTCGATGTTGGCACAGGCTCAACGGGCGATTGGGACAAATAGCGTTGATCGGTTCGTTGGCAATCTTGGCGCAATTGCCCAAATGAAGCCTGATGTGCTAGACAAGTTTGATTCTGACAAGTGGGCAGACTCATATTCCGACATGCTTGGCGTTGATCCGAATTTGATTGTGGCTGGCAAGCAGGTTGCAATGATTCGAGACGCTCGAAACAAGGCAATGGCTGCGAAGGAGCAGTCTGCGATGATGGAACAACAGTCGGCAACTGCAAAGAATTTGGCACAGTCGCCAACAGGAAGCGGTCAACAGAACGCTTTGATGGATGTCATGAACCAATTTAGTGGATATGGATCACCTTCACCAAGTCAAGTTTAAGGAGTAAACAATGGCAATCCCAGCATCATTATCAATTGCATCTTCGCCGAACAGTTTTGAATATGCAGCCGCAATCGTTGTGGCGACTCCGTTTCCAGTTTGCCGCGCAATCTATGTCGGAACTGGCGGGACAAGCATGACAGTCACTATGGCAAATGGAGACTCTGTCGTCTTTTCAAATCCTGTCAGCGGATCAACTATTTTTCTTCGCGCTACAAATGTAAGCGCTGCTACTGTTGTCGCAAATCTTGTCGCTCTCTATTAAAAATAAAGGAACAATTCAATGGGACTCAAACAAAAAAATAACACTCCATTTCTTTATGACGAAAACAACAACCTTGTTGGCGTAAAAAATGAAAATGGTACAGATCAACGATTATTTTCAAAGATTTACAATTCTGGAACTGCTGTGAGTGCTGTTTCTGGTGCCGCTACATTTGTAACGCTTACGGCTGCCGCTGGCGCAAGTTCCACGCTTACCCGTATTAGTAGCGCTGGAATTCATAGTCTTACATCAGCATCAGATGGTCTTGGTGTTTATGTGTCTTGGGATGGAACTGGAAGCGGAGTGAATGGCATCTACGCAATGACATATGTAAGCACAACTGCAATCGACATTGCATCTAAGTTCCTTGCAAATGTTGTCACGATTGGTATTCAGTCTCCTGGTGTGTTTACATGTGCAAGTCACGGTTTTTCATTGAATGATGGAATTCGTTTGACGACGACTGGAACTCTTCCTACTGGTCTTGCTACAGGAACAACTTACTATGTAAACAATGTGTTGAATACAAGCACATTTACGGTTTCTGCAACTGTTGGTGGAGCAGGAGTCAATGTCACGGCAGCAGGATCTGGTACTCACACAGCGACAAGTTATTACGGCGTTCCAACCGTGGGACTTATTACAACAAATATTCCCGTTGCGTCTTTTACAGTTGGAGCAGGAGAAATCACAAGGACTGGTTACATGAACCTTTCTATGATTTTTACTCTTGTGTCAAATGCAAACAACAAGGCAATTACTGTGCAGTATGGTGGTGTTGACTGGGTCAATACAGGAACACTTACAGCATCAATGTTGTCTGCATATATCAGCAAAATTGCATATGCGCGTACACCGACAACGCTTGTTGGTCCACCAGTTACATCTCTTGGTCACGGCGTATTGAATGCGGCAAATGTCGTTATTACAAAAGATTATTCGGCTGCACAAACACTTATCATTTATGTCAAATCTGGAACAGTTAATGAAGCAATTACCCTTGAGGGGTATGTGCTTGAGGTGAACTAAGCGGTACCCGTGCTTTACAGACAATGATTAGATTTTAAAAGTGAGTAACTACGATCCGCTAGACATTCGAGGTCAAGAGCAAACGAAGGAAAATAAAGACCTTCGAGAAAAACTAAATAGGCAGAATGAAGAATCAGATCTGAAATGGCTGATGAGTAACAAGAAAGGTCGAAGGATCGTATGGAGGATGTTGGATCAGGCAGGAGTTTTTAGGCTTAGTTTCAGTCAAAATTCAATGCAGATGGCATTTAACGAAGGAAACAGAAACAGCGGACTAAGAACGATTTCGATGATTCATCAGACTTGCTCAGATTTGTATCAGGTAATGCTAAAGGAACAAAATGACACAAACAGAATCATTGATGACAACACCAGCACCAACCAATAACGCTGCTGTTGCATCGACTGAATCTCCTACAGGAGATGTATCAAATGCGGTTGTGACTCAAGACCAGCAAGTTGCAAATGCAACTGAGACTGGCAATACAGAAGGCGACAGTAAGGATGCTCCAAAGACCGAAGCGGTTGGCGCACCAGAAAAGTATGAATTCAAAGCCCCAGAAGGCAAGAATTTTGACAACGAAGTCATTTCGACATATTCGGATGTTGCCCGTGAATTGAACTTGAGTCAGGCTTCCGCGCAGAAGATGTTAGACACACTTGGTCCAAAACTCGCTGAAAGGCAGATGGCTCAGATTGATTCCATTCGACAAGGATGGGTTGATTCGTCACGAATTGATAAGGAATTCGGCGGAGAGTCACTCGACAAAAACATGTCGGTTGCTAAGAAGGCGTTGGACACATTTGGGACACCTGAACTGCGAACGGTATTAAATCAATCTGGTCTAGGGAATCATCCTGAAATCATCAGGTTTTTCTTTCGAGCAGGAAAATCAATTAGTGAAGATGGTTATGTCGGTCCGTCAAGTGGCTCAGGTTCAAAGGGACAACCACAAGACTTTGCATCACAAGCGTCAATGCTTTATTCAAATCAAAAATCTTAATTTTAAGGAAACTTTTTTATGGCAACACTTACAACAACAAATTTAACTCTCGCTGACTGGGCGAAACGAACTGATCCAAACGGATCTGTTCCAGTCGTGGCTGAACTCCTCTCGCAAACAAATGAAATTCTTCAGGACGCAGTTTTTAAGGAAGGCAATTTGCCGACTGGCGAACGCGTTGTAATCCGAACAGGATTGCCAACCGTGTACTGGAGAGCATTGAATCAAGGTATTCCAAGTAGCAAGTCAACGACTGCACAAGTTGACGAAGCATGTGGAATGCTTGAAGCCCGTTCAGAAGTGGACAAGGATCTTGCAATGCTCAATGGCAACACGGCTCAGTTCCGTTTGTCCGAAGACACTGCATTCTTGGAAGCAATGAACCAAACACAGGCAACGACAATGTTCTATGGCAACCCAGCCACAGAACCAAAGTCCTTCCTTGGATTGGCTGGTCGATACTCAGCCCTTGGAACTGGCGGAAGCGGTAATTCGCAAAATGTTTATTCTGCTGGCGGTTCTGGCTCTGACAACACTTCGGTGTTTTTGGTTTGCTGGGGCGACAATACCGTGTATTGCCCATTCCCAAAGGGTTCTAAGGCTGGCTTAATTCACGAAGATCTTGGCGAACAAACTGTGTTTAACAGTGACAATCGCATGCAAGCGTATGCAACTCGTTACCAATGGAAGAACGGTCTCGTTGTCAAGGACTGGCGCTATGTTGTTCGTATTTGCAACATCGATGTGTCTGATTTGCTTACGCAATCAACTACGCAGACTCAGGCTGCTAGCACAAACATCATTAAGTTGATGGCAAGAGCAATGTATCGCATTCCAAACATGTCAATGGGTCGATGTGCGTTTTACATGAACCGAACAGTTCATTCTGGTATGGCTTTGGCTGCTATGGACAGAAGCCAATATGTGTTGAAAATCAACGAAGGTCTCACTCAGTTTGGTCAACCACACAGTTGGTTGTCATTCTTGGGAGTTCCACTTCGCAAGGTTGATGCCTTGCTCAACACAGAAGCCGTTGTCACCGCATAATTCAAATTTTACAAAAGGAAAAAACATAAAATGATTACTGATAATTATCTACGACTCTCTGGTTCACTTACGGCTGGTTCTGCAACTGGTCAAGCCGTCACTACTACAGCAAATTCAACCAATGTTGTCGATCTTTCGCTTGCGCGAGATGTTGGCGAAGGCGAAGAATTGTATGTGCAATTTACCGTTGGAACTGCATTTACCGCAGCAGGTTCGGCTACTTTGACTCCAACAGTTGTTATTTCTGCTGCTGATACTCTTACAACGCCAACCACAATTGGTACTGCTGGAACTATTGCGGTTGCAACTCTTGTTGCTGGTTACACATTTGCAGTTCGTTTGAATCCACAAATTGCTTCGCTTGGCTTGCGTTACTTGGGAGCAATTTATACTGTTGCCACTGGACCAATGACTGCTGGAACAATGACAGCAGACATTGTTACTGACATTCAAGACGGCAAGAAGTATTATGCATCTGGTATCCCGACACTTTCAAACACTTAATTTAAAGGATTATTTATGGCAAGAGTAAAAGCAAAAGTCGTATGTTTCATTGACAACTCAATCAGAAATGAGGGAGATGTCTTTGAATACAACGGTCCAAAAAACACGAATGTCGAAATTATCGACGGGACTGAATTTGAAAAGACCGAAGTTAAAGTGGATGACACTCAAGTTGCAAAACAAAAGTGGACTCCAAAAAACAAGACTGTTGCTTCTCAGGCTGACTAATCTCGTTTGTAAAGATTCATACGAGCCAGGGGAGTCGATGAGAAATCACGGCTCCTCTCGTTTTCATAAGGAGGTTCAATGGCTAGTGTTGTAGATATTTGTAACCTTGCGTTGGCTCATATTGGTGACGATGCAACGGTTTCGAGCATTGATCCTCCTGAAGGTTCTGCACAAGCCGAACACTGCAAGCGTTTCTATGCAATTGCAAGAGACACAATGCTCCAAATGCACAATTGGAACTTTGCTTCAAAGCGCATCTTGTTGGCTCAAGTTACAAACCCAATAACTGAATGGCTGTATGCATACGCTGCCCCTTCGGATATGTCTGTTGCCGTTTCAATTCTTGCTTCAGATGCTGGTGATGATTACTCTGCTCGTTTCGTTCCCACCGACACACCATTTTTCCCGCCAGTTGTTGCGGCTGGGCAGTACACACCTCAACCATATTCAATTGAAGTTGACACTATTGGCAACAAAGTCATTTACACGAATCAAGAAAGTGCTGTGCTTCGGTATCAGGCTTTAATTACAGATCCAACAAAGTTTGATGCGTTGTTTGTTCTGTCGTTGAGTTGGCATCTCGCAAGCATGCTTGCAGGTCCAGTCATCAAAGGAGATGCAGGATCTGCGGAAGCAAAGCGCTGCATTCAGATGATGGCTGGATACTTGCAAGCAGCAAAGCAGTCGGATTCAAATCAAAGGAACATCAGGGTCGAACATGTTGTTTCGTGGACAAGCGGACGCTAATGCCAACAACCAGAACATTTAATCGATCATTTGCTGGCGGCGAATTGTCGCCCGAAATGTTTGGTCGTATTGATGATCAAAAGTTTCAGACTGGTGCTGCAAAGATGCGGAATTTTATTGCGTTGCCGCAAGGTCCTGCCGTAAACCGACCAGGGACAAAGTTTGTACGCGCAGTCAAAGACAGCACCAAGAAGACTCGACTCATTCCATTTACATACAGCACCACACAAACAATGGTTCTTGAGTTTGGCGAGGGCTACATTCGATTCCACACGCAGGGCGAAACACTGCTTGTAGGAACTCCAAGCGCATTCAGCGCAACAAAGACAATTACGGCTGTTGATATTGCTACAGAAACCGTGACAAGCAACGCGCACGGTTATGCAAACGCAACGCCAATTCAAATTGCAGCCACCACAACAATTCCAGTGGGCTTGTTGGCTCTTACAACATATTATGTTGTTGGGGCAACCGCAAACACATTCCAATTCTCTTTGACTGTTGGTGGAGCGGCAATTGACATTACAAGTGTTGGTGCTGGAACAATTACCACAAATCAAGTTTATTCTTTGGGTGATCTTGTAAGTTACGGCGGTTCAAATTATTACTGCATTCTTACATCGACAAACAACTTGCCGACCAATGTCACATATTGGTTCTTGATTTCAAGTCCTGCCTACGAAATTCCAAGTCCATACTTGGAAGCGGATTTGTTTGACATTCACCATGTTCAATCGGTAGATGTGTTGACATTGGTTCATCCGAATTATCCGCCACGCGAACTAAGAAGACTTGGACCAATTCAGTGGACTTTGGTCAGCATTCCATTTACTCCAGCCGTATCAAGTCCAACTGGTGTCGCAGTTGCAGCATCCTTTGGTGAAAGATTTGACATTGTTTCTATTTCACAAGCAAGCCCAGGGTCAATTGCGTGTTCTTCTCAACATCAATTTGTCAAGGGTGATTCGGTGTATATCAGTAATGTTGGTGGAATGACCCAATTAACAACAGGATTTTATGTTGTAAATACTGAAGGAGCCGCCGCATTAACGGTAAAGGATTACACGACTGGCATACCTGTAGACACAACTTTATATGGTGCATATACAAGTGGCGGCAAAATTGAATATGGAACAAAGATATTTGACATATTAAATTATTATGTTGTCACTGCTATTGCGGCAAATGGGGTTGATGAGAGTCTTGCATCCTCAAGCGTAAGCGTGACAAACAATTTGTATGTTAATGGCGCGTTTAACACAATTACTTGGTCTGCGGTTACTGGTGCTATTCGATACAACATTTACAAGATTCAATCTGGATTGTACGGATACATTGGTCAAACTCAGGCTTTGTCATTTACAGACAACAACATTGCGCCTGACATGGGAATCACAACTCCAATTGTTGAAACGGTTTTTAATAGTGTCAACAATTATCCTGGAGCCGTTTCGTACTTTGAACAACGCAGAGTGTTTGCAGGAACAACCTACGCTCCACAGCAATTGTGGATGACACGGTCAGGGACTGAAAGTGACATGTCGTACCACTTGCCCGTAAAGGATGACGACAGAATTTCGTTTAAGGTTGCAGCGCGTGAAGCCAATACCATTCGACACATTATTCCGCTGCAACAGTTGATGTTGCTGACCAGCGCAGCCGAGTGGCGTGTGTCGCCCGTGAACAGCGATGCAATTACGCCAACTACAATTTCAGTTCGACCTCAGTCTTACATTGGCGCAAACAATGTACAGCCATCAATTATCAATAACAGCATGGTCTATTGCGCGGCGCGTGGCGGTCATGTGCGAGAGTTGGGGTACTCATGGCAGTCCAACGGGTACATCACGGGAGATCTTTCACTTCGAGCAGCGCACCTGTTTGACAATTACGAGATTTCTGACATGTGCTACAGCAAGTCTCCGCATCCAATAATTTGGTTTATTTCATCAACTGGATATTTGTTGGGATTGACCTATGTTCCAGAGCAACAGATTGCTGCTTGGCATTGGCATGACACGGACGGCACATTTGAAAGTTGTGCCAATGTTGCCGAAGGAGCAGAAGACCATGTGTATGTTGTTGTGAAGCGAACAGTCAATGGCAACTCAGTTCGCTATGTTGAGCGAATGTCATCAAATGCATTTGATTCTCTCGATGATTGTTTCTTCGTGGATTCTGGGTTGACATATGACGGGAACAACACGACTGCAACAACTGTGACCGTGTCAGGTGGAACTCTTTGGGGACCAACCGAATTACTGACAATAACAGCATCAACTCCGATCTTTGCGTATCCAGCGCTGACAGATATTGGGGATGCGTTTGTATTTACGGCAACTGACGGAACACAATACAGACTGACAATTGAAGGATGCTCATCAACGACCGTGGTTCAGGCTCGATCTGACAAGGTTCTAGCGGTGGCGTTCCGCAATGTGCCTATCTCAAATGGCGCATTTGCAAGAAATTCTGTTGTAGGTCTTTCACATTTGGAAGGCAAGACCGTTTCTATATTGGCTGACGGAGCCGTCATGCCAAGCAAAGTTGTCGTTGGCGGATCAGTTTCAATTGATCGAGCGGCAGTCAAAATACATGTTGGCTTGCAATACTTCAGCGACTTGCAGACCCTGCCGCTGGCAATAAACATTGAAGCATTTGGTCAGGGTCGAGTTAAGAACATTAATCAGGCTTGGGTTCGAGTGTTTCAATCAAGCGGTCTGTTTGTTGGACCTACCGCTGACAAGTTGACCGAAGCCAAGATGAGAACGAACGAACCATATGGGTCACCGCCATCGTTGCGTTCCGACGAGATCAATGTCAACATCACACCGACATGGGCGCAAGGCGGTCAAATCTACATTCGTCAGGCTGATCCACTTCCATTGACAATTGTCGGAGTAACCATTGAAGCGGTGGTAGGAGCATAAACATGTACACAGATCCTTACGCCACATCTACAAGTTGGAATCCCAATTACCAAGGTCCACCAAGCGGATTAGTGCAGTTCGACCAAAGTGGCGCACAAATGGGTGGCGGTGGTATGGATGCCGCTGGAGCGTTTCAAATGGCTGGCGGAATCATGGCGATCTTTGGCGCGGCAAACAGCGCCATTGGGACTTTCTACCAAGCCCAAAGCGCACAGAACCAACTAAAGGTTCAGGCTCAGAACGAACGGTTCCAATCGCAGATGTCTGCCATCAACGCTCAGAGCGCCGAGTTTAGCGCCCAGCAGAGCCTCTTGGCTGGCGAAAAGCAGATTGGGCAGTACACAATGAGGGCTGGTCAACAGAAGTCGTCAGCGGTCGCCTCAATGGCTGCAAGAGGCATCCAAGGTGGGGTTGGATC
>Ga0334722_10003734_pt1 | contig 16235 bp, 14 predicted proteins | sample C3_bottom_MG_FD_207210 | JGI IMG/M metagenome (GOLD analysis project Ga0334722, IMG submission 207210) | Sediment microbial communities from Yellowstone Lake, YNP, Wyoming, USA - C3_bottom | ecosystem: Environmental > Aquatic > Freshwater > Lake > Sediment | place: USA: Wyoming | collected...
GAAAGCCGGCCGCCTCGCCGATGTGCGACCCGAGGACTCGCGGTCGCTTTCCTACCTCGTCGAGGGTCTTCGCAGAGTGGTCGAGGGAGCCGCGGGGACGACTCCCGTGGCCGGCATCCTGGTGGCGCCGGTGGACCTCCCGGCCCTGATCTTCGGGATCGAGAGCTGGCTCGAGATCCTCCTCTTCGACCAGATCCTGGCCGACAGCCTCCTCGAGCTCTCGGTGCGGCACTTCGACGAGATGGCCGCCGCCTGCTTCAAGGCGGGGGCGGCCATCGTCGCCACGCCGGTGATGTTCACCAACCCCAAGATTTTCAACGCCTCCCTCGTCGAGCGGCGCCTCCTTCCCTCCCTGGCCAAGGCCTTCGCCGGAGCGGGCGGACCCCTCATCTTCCATCACGGAGCCATCAGGGTCGAGAACGTCATCGAGCGCTGGCGCGACCTGCCGGGCGTCGCGGGCTTCGTCGTGGACGAGAACGACGACCTGGCCCGGGTGCGGGACATCCTGGGGCCGGAGAAGGTCATCCTCGGCGGCTTCAACGGTCCCCTCATGGAGAAGCGCGATCCGGAGCGCATCCGCGGCCTCGTGCGCGCCGCCCTCGAGAGCCGTGCCGGGGATCCTCGCTTCATCCTCGCCAGCTGCGCGGCGGACGTGCCCTGGGACACCCCCGAGGCCAACATCGATGGGGTGATCGAGGAGGTCGCGACCTCGGGCGCGGTCTCGGGCGCAGCCCGGTGAATCAGGCCGGGCGGCTGGAAGTCGTCTCCTGCGGCATCTTCGTGAAGGAGCTGTCCTGCATCGAGGAGGGGCTCCGGGCAAGGATCCATGTCCGCTATCTCGATTCGATGCTCCACATGAAGCCGGGGCTCCTCGAGGAGAGGCTCGTGAAGGCCCTCGAGAACGGTCCCGCTCCGCCTCGCCTCGTGCTTTTCGGCGACTGCTGTCCCCACATGGGCGAACTGGGATCGGCGCCAGGACGAGTGCGAATCGATGCGATCAATTGTGTGGAGATAGCCCTCGGCAAGGAGAGGTACCGAGCCCTTCGCAAGGAGGGAGCCTTCTTCTTCATGCCGGAGTGGCTCTCCCGCTGGGAGGAGGTCTTCGGGTCGGGACTCGGCTTCTCCGATCCCGAGCTCGCGAAGGATTTCATGCGCGAATCGGCCGGCTTCTTCGTCTATGTGGACACGGGCTGCAAGCCCGTGCCGGTGGAGACCCTCGAGGAAGTGAGTCGCCATTTCTCTCTGCCCTGGAGGGTGGAGAGTTGCGGGCTCGGGGGAATCGAGAGGGCCCTCCGCGAGGCCCTCGGGAGAGTGGACGAAAATGCCTGAGCTGTCTGAGCCGGAGAAGGGATCGGGACGGAAGAAGGCCGACCGGGCCTACGAGCTTCTCTTCTCGGACCTCGTCGAGAACATCATGGCGCGCGCCGCCGACCCCGCGCGCTGCGTCGAATACATGGCCACCGAGCTCCGGTCCTTCGTCGGTGCGGGCACCATCCTCATCTACGAGTGCGGATCCATGACGGGCTTCGATATCCACCGACTCATTTCCGTCCAGCCCCAGAGGCGAAGTGGACTCGGCATGGACCCGATCTTCCAGGAGCTCGCCGTCATGAGCCATGACTGGACCTCGGCGCGCCACCTGCGCCCGGATGACGGAAGCCCCGCCAGCCTTCTCCTCGGCCGGGCCTACCCGGGCGACTCCCTCGTCCTTCCCCTCGTCTACGGCGAGCAGCGGGTGGGAGTCATCTTCCTCCTCGGCCTGATCGAACCCTCGAACGTGAGGTCGGTCATCTCGACCCTGGAGCGCCTCTCGGCCGTCCTCGCCCTCATCCTCAGGAACGCCCACCTCTACGGGAACCTCGAGGACGAGGTGAGGCAGAGGACCGCCGAGCTCGAGAGGAAGAACGCCCTCCTCGAATCCCTCCTCCGGGAAAAGGAGACAATGCTGAGGGAAATTCACCACCGGGTCAAGAACAACCTCCAGATCGTCAACAGCCTCCTCTATCTCCGCATGCAGGGCATCGAGGAGGAGTCGATCCGGACCCTCTTCGAGGAGAGCCAGAACCGAGTCTACGCGATGGCCCTGGCCCACGAGGAGCTCTATCGCTCGGCCGATCTCTCCCTGGTCGACATGGGCGAGTACATCACGCGCCTGGTCGACCGGGTGCTCGACAGCGCGGCCGTCCGCGTAGCGAGGTCGTTTAGGCTCGATCCCCTCAGTCTCGGGCCCGACGAGGCCATTCCCTGCGGCCTCGTGGTCGACGAACTCGTGATGAACGCCATCAAGCACGCCTTTTCGGGCCGCGACCGGGGCAGTCTCGAGGTGACGCTGAAAAACGAGGCGGGGATGGTGAGCATCATGGTCGCGGACGACGGCCCGGGCATCGATCCGGTGCTCTTCGAGGGCGGAAGCGGAGGCCTCGGCCTCACCATCATCCGGGGGCTCACGGGGCAGCTGCGCGGCGAGGTGATCCTGGAGCCGGGCCCCGGCGCCCGCTTCGTGATGCGGTTTCCGCTGGCGCGGGAGCCTCAGAAGTGAGGACCGATTCCGCCCGGAGGCCGAGGTAGGGGAGTTTTTATCGATACCACCATCGCCTTCGGCCTGTTCGAGCGGTCCAGAATGGACAGCATTGTCAATATCGAAATGCCCCGGATCAAGCCTCGGGTCCCGGCGCGGCGGACTTGTCCCCTTCCTCCCCGTCTTCCCGAGATCCGAGACACCAGCTAAAAAAACCGTCCTCGCTTGATTTCCCGTCGGGGAATACCTAGCTTGACATCAGTGCGTCGGGCGGGGAGGGCCGCCTTCCCTCTCGACGTTTCGTGGCGCCCGCCCGGCCTCCGAGGGCGGAGAGCGCCGCGGGAGGCCGAGCATGGAAGTCGAGCCGCGGTTTTCCACCTTGGCCGGTCTACTGGCCAGGTTCGAGCCCGGTGACCTCTGCACGCTCTCCGAGATCATGGATGTCCTGGCCAGTCTTCGGGACCGTTGCGCAGACAGCGGGGTCTGCATCGACTTCATCGACAAGACTCTGGGTTGGATCAAGGGCCTGCTGCACGGAGCCGACCCGCCGGACTTCGCCGAAAGCCTGGGGCGGGCCCTGGCCCTCCTGCAAGGCTGGGACTCCTCCACGGAGGGGAAGAACCGAGGAGCCGTCGAGGAGGCCCTCGCAGCCTTCGCGGCCGCCACCTACACGCAAGGACCCGCGGCCTGCGGTGATCCCCCTCCTCCCAAGGCCGCGGAGGACCCCTTCCAACGCGAAGAGATCCTCGGCCTCTTTCTCACCGAGGCCCGAGAACGCCTCGCCCAGGCCCAGCAGCTCATCCTCCTTCTCGAGTCCCGGCCCGGCGACGCCACCAGCCTCGCGGCCCTCTTCCGCGTCTTCCACACCATCAAGGGCGAATGTGGTTTCATGCACCTCTCGCAGTTGGGGGAGCTGACCCACCGCCTCGAGAACGTCCTCGACCTTCTCCGCGGGGGAAGGCTCGCGCTCTCGAGGGAGCTCGTCGATCTCCTCCTCGCCGGCATCGACCGCAGCGGGGCCCTCCTCGAGGGGTTGGCCGGGGGGACGGCAGCCGACGAGGCCGGCCTGGAGGAATACCTCGGCCGTCTCGAAAAGATATCGAGCGGGGTCCAGCCGGGCCTGGGAGCCCTCCTCGTGCAGGCGGGCAAGCTCGACGAGGACAAGGTCGAGGGCATCCTCGCGAAGCAGCGTTCCGACCACTATAGCCGGCGCTTCGGCGAGATCGCAGTGAAGGAGGACATGATCAGCCCCGTGGATCTGCGCCAGGCCCTCATCGAGCAGAGCCTGGCCGCCGGCGGGTCCGAGCCGAAGAGGTCCGGTGAGGAGACGCCTGCCAACCTCCAGGGCGAGATCATCAAGGTCGGGATAGGCAAGGTGAACTTCCTCGTCGACATGATCGGCGAGCTGACCATCGCCCTGGGTCAGGTCGCCGAGGACTCCCCGGCCATGGCCCTGGTGCGCAAGATCACCAAGGGCCTCAGGAACGGGGCGATGGAGCTCCGCACCGACACCATGCGGGGCCTCTTCGGCACGGTCAGGCGCATCGTCAGGGACCTCTCCCACAGCCTCGGCAAGAACGTGGAGATCGAGATCGAGGGCGAGGACCTCGAGGTCGACCGCAACCTCATAAAGAAACTCGAGGAGCCCCTGATGCACCTCGTCCGCAACGCCCTCGACCATGGCCTCGACAAGGGAGGTCGGATCCGGGTGGCCGCCCGGCGGAAGGGAAGCACCATCGTGATCGCTGTCGAGGACGACGGGGCCGGGCTGGACAGGGACCGCATCCTGGTCAAGGCCGTGGAGAAGGGCCTCGTCACGAGGGAGGCGGGGGCGGCGCTTTCGGAGGCCCAGGTATTCGCCTTCATCTTCCAGGCCGGGTTCTCGACCCGGGCCACGGTCAGCCAGGTCTCGGGCCGGGGGGTCGGGCTGGATATCGTCCAGTCCATGGTCCGCGCCTCTCGCGGCACTCTCTCCTTCACCACGGCCAGGGGAAGAGGCACCTCCTTCGTCATGACCTTTCCCATCAGCACGGCCATCATCGACGGCCTAGTCGTGCGCGTGGGAGAAAATACCTTGATAATTCCGACGAACTCCGTCGTCGAGCTCCTCAAGCTGAGGAAGGGCCAACTGTCCCGGGTCGGCGGCGAGGTGGAGCTCGTGAGTCTCCGCGACAAGGTGATGCCCGTCATCCGCCTGGGCGCGGTCCTCGGAATCGAGGCCGGCGGGGACTGGGGCTCCCTCGTCGGCCTCGTCGTCGAGAATTCGGAGCATCAGCCCCACTTCCTCGCGATCGACGAAGTCATCGCGAAGCGGGAGATCGTGGTCAAACCCCTCGGACCGCGCTTCAAGGATCTGAGGGGGATCACGGCCGGCACCGTCCTTCCCGGCGGGGCCATCGGCCTCGTGATCGACATCGACCAGCTGGTCGGCCTGGCCCTCGGGAAGGAAGGCCCCGGCCCCCTGCGGGAATCCGAGGAGGTTCCATGGAAATGACGAGACGCAAGCTGATGACCGGGCCCCGCTATCTCAACTTCCTGCTCGACGGGGAGTCCTACGGCATCGAGATCAGGAAGGTGAAGGAGCTGATGGGGATGGCCGCGATCACCCCCGTCCCCCAGACACCGCCCTTCATCAGGGGCTTCATCAACCTCAGGGGCCAGATCATCCCCATCGTCGATCTCCGTCTGAAATTCTCGATGGAGTTCCGCGAGTACACCAAGCGCACCAGCATCATCGTGGTCGAGGTACCCTTCGCCGGGGAGGTCCTCCTGATGGGCCTCGTGGTGGACTCGATCCGCGATGTGGCGTCGGTGCCCGACGAGCGGGTGACCCGCGTTCCCTACATCAACGCCAAGATCCGCTCGGAGTACATAATCGGAGTGGCCAACCTCGAAGGCGGGACCATGATACTTCTCGACGTCGTGAAGATCCTGAACCAGGACGAATTCGTCCGGATCCAGGGCCTCGGCGAATCGGCGGACGCCACGCAAGGAGGGGCCGCACAATGAGCACGCGCAAGAACGGACTGGGCATGAATCTCAAGATCATCCTTCTTTCCCTCGGCATCGCCCTCGTCTCCGTCGCCGTGGGCGTGATGGGGCTCGTCGGGCTCAACGAGGTGCACTCTCAGCTCGCCTCGATCTACCAAGGGAATCTCAAGCCAATCATCGACTTCAGCGACTTCGCCTCCCTCGTCAGCACGGTGAACCTGGAGATCAGGAACCATGTGATCTCCTCGGATCTTGCCGGGATGGTGGAGGCGGAGAACAACCTCGCACGGTCGCGGGCCGATATCGAGAAGCTCTATCCGGCCATGGACGAGGCGGGACAGACCCCGGAGGAGAAGACCTCCCTCGCCGAGATCAAGACCCTGGTGCCCCAGTGGTTCAACGCCTTCGAGCGGATCATCCCTCTCTCCAGGGCCCAGAAGACCAAGGAGGCCGAGGCCCTGCTCAATTCGGTCGCCGATCCCATCGGTCAGGACATCGCGAAGGCCGCGGGCAAGCTCGTGAACTACAACGAGGAGCAGGCCAAGGATGCCTATGCGGCCTCGGTGGCCTCCTTTTCACGGACCAGCCTCACCTCGGTCTCGACGGTGGCGGCCGGTTTCATCCTCGCCCTCGTCCTGGCCTTCCTCGTCTCCCGCGGCATCAGCCGGCCGGTGGTCGCGGGCATCCGCGTCCTCGGCGACGGGGCCGGCCAGCTCACCATCAGTTCGCGGCAGCTTTCCACCGCCAGCCAGGAGATCGCCAACGGCGCCGCGGAGCAGGCCGCCAGCATCGAGGAGACGACGAGCAGCATGGAGGAACTGGCGAGCATGGTCAGGCAGAACCTCGAGAGCGCCAAGGAAGCGAGCATCCTCGCCTCGAAGAGCTCCGAGTCGGCCGTCCAGGGCTCCGCCCAGATGGAGAAGATGCTCTCTTCGATGAAGGAGATCGCCCGCTCGGCGGACGAGATCAAGGACGTAGTCGATGTCATCGAGGACATCGCCTTCCAGACCAATATGCTGGCCCTGAACGCCGCCGTGGAGGCCGCCAGGGCGGGGGAGGCGGGCATGGGCTTCGCCGTGGTGGCCGACGAGGTGAAGAACCTCGCCAACCGCAGCGCGGAGAACGCCAAGGAGACCGGCAAGATGATCAAGGTCGCGACCACCCGCACCGAGGAGGGCCTGATCGCCGCCGAGAAGCTCGCCGAGGTCTTCAGGGAGATTCTCGGCAGCTCCAAGAAGGTCAACGAGATGACCAAGGAGATCGAGAGCGCGAGCCGCCAGCAGGACGAGGGCATCAGCCAGGTCAACAAGGCCATCATGCAGTTCGACACCGTCGTGCAGAGCAACGCCGCGAGCTCGGAGGAGACGGCGAGCGCGGCAGAGGAGCTCCAGAGTCAGGTCGACACGACCAACACCGTGGTTCAGGACCTCGAACTCATCATCACCGGCAAGGTCGCGCGGAACCGGGTCCGGGATCGGGGCGAGGGCGCCGCGTCCCCCTCCGCGAGGCGTCACGAGGAACGCACCCAGCCGCCCGCCGGGCGGGAGCGGACCGTTGCCCTCACCCTGCCCGACAAGGCGGGGCAACCCGCCTCGAAGGGCGGCGGCATCGACCTGGACTACGAGAACGACAAGGAGTTCGAATCCCTCTAGCCATGGCCTCGAGGCAGGAGGTTCTCCGCGGTCTCCTCGAGTACGTGAACGAGCGACTGGGCTTCCGGCTATCCGCAGCCAACCGGGGGAAGCTGGGAGTCAAGTTGGACACCCTCCACCTCCGCGGACGCTGGCCGGACCTCGGAGCCTTCCGGGCGGACCTCCTCGCCGGCGGCGTGGAGGCCCGCGAGACCCTGGTCAGGGCGATCACCGTGAACCACACCTACTTCTTCCGCGAACAGGCCCAGCTCGACGCCCTCGTCGCCGAGGCCAGGCTGCGGGAGGGGCCGACGATCTGGAGCGCGGCGAGCTCTTCGGGGGAGGAGGCCTACTCCCTGGCCATCCTCCTCCTCGAGGCCGGCCTGGAGCGCTTCCGGATCGTCGCCAGCGACATCAACGCGAGGGTCCTCGACGAGATGCACCGCGGCGTCTACGCGGCCCCGCGGCTCTCCGGCTTGCCCCGCCATCTGCGCCTGAAGTATTTCCTGCGCGAGGGAGAGGAGACCTGGCGGGTCAGGCCCGAGATCAGGCGCCGCCTCTCGGTCAAGAGGATCAATCTCATGGAGGAGCCGCGCTTTCATCGGCCCTTCGATTTCATCGTCTGCCGCAATGTCTTCATCTATTTCGACGACCGGACCAGGGCCAAGGTCCTGGCCAGCCTCCTCGCGAACCTCGCCCCCGGGGGGCTCCTCGTCCTGGGCCTCACCGAAGGCCTCCTCACGGTGCCCGCGGAACTCGAGCGGGTGGGCCAGTCGATATACCGACGGGTCGCCCGGGGCTGAGGAGGGGACATGGAGAGGATCAAGGTCTTCATCATCGACGATTCGGCCATCGTCCGCGAGATCCTCGCCGACAGGCTGGGCCGCGATCCCCGCCTCCAGGTCGTCGGCACCGCCATCGATCCCTACGTGGCTCGGGACAAGCTGGCCCGGACCCAGGTCGATGTCATCACCCTCGACATCGAGATGCCGAGGATGGACGGTCTCACCTTCCTCCGCCACCTCATGGAGCAGCACCCGATGCCCGTCGTGGTGCTGAGCTCGGTGGCGGAGAAGGGCAATCGGGCCGGGATCGAGGCCCTGGAGCTCGGCGCCGTGGACCTCGTGCCCAAACCGGGCGGTCCCTTCAGCGTCGAGGAGGTCATCGAGCTCCTCATCGACCGCATAGTCGCGGCCTCCGCCCTGGATCGGCGAAAGCTCGCCCTCCGCGCCGCGCCCCGGGAGGAGGGGAGGGGAGGAGGCATCCCTCCCGGGAAGGGATACCTCGGCTCCATCAGGACCACGGGCACCCTCATCGCCATGGGGGCCTCCACCGGGGGCACCCAAGCCTACGAAGCGGTGTTCCGGGAGCTCCCCCTCGACATCCCCCCCATCCTCGCCGTCATCCACATGCCCGAGGGCTTCACGCGCAGCTTCGCCGAACGCCTCGACGAGCTCTGCCTCCCCGCCGTCCGCGAGGCGCGCAACGGCGAACCCATCGTGCCCGGGACCATCTACATCGCCCCCGGCGCCTATCACCTGGCGGTGCGCGCCTCGGGAGCCTCGCGGAGCGTCAAGGTCTTCAAGGGGCCGAGAGTTTGGAACCAGCGTCCGGCCGTGGATGTCCTTTTCGACTCAGTAGCCGAGAATCTCGGTCGCAACGCCGTCGGCGTCCTCATGACGGGCATGGGAAGGGACGGGGCGAAGGGTCTCCTCGCGATGAAGACCGCCGGAGCCTCGACCCTGTGCCAGGACGAGGAGAGCTGCGTCGTCTTCGGCATGCCCCGGGAGGCCATCGCCCTGGGCGCGGCCGACAGCGTCCTCCCCCTCGATCGCATCGCCCTGGCCATGCTGGCCCTGGCGGAGAATCGACCCTAGCCCCCCGCCTTCGCCGACGAATTCCCGTTACTTCCCCGCGCCTCCTTCGTAGTCCATTATGGAAGACGACGAAGGAGAGGGCCGATGGACGACGAGGGATTGGCGAAAAGAAGCGCAGCCGGCGATCGCGAGGCTTTCGCGAGGCTCTACGACCGCTACGCGGGACGCGTCTACGCCTATCACTTCTACCGGAGTTTCGGCCGCGAGACCGCCGAGGACCTGACGAGCCAGACCTTTCTCAAGGCCCTCGAGGGCATGTCGCTGTGGCGGGCGGAGCGGGGCGCATTCTCGGCCTGGCTCTTCGGCATCGCGCGCAATTGCCTGATCGACCGCGTCCGCTCGCGGGCGAGGGCGGCGGGCCTCGAAGGAGGGGAGGGCGCCGAGCCCTTCGATGGCTGGGACCTGCCGGCCCCCGCGGACTTCGAGCATGACCTGGCCCAGCGCGACCTCTGGGAGCGCCTCAAGCCCCACCTCCTGGCCCTCGGCCCCGAGGCCCGCGAGATCATCATCATGAGGCTCTGGGACGGATTGGCCCATGCCCAGATCGCGGCCATCCTCGGCCGCAGCGAGGCCTCCTGCAAGATGTCCTATTCGCGCAGCCTGGCCCTCCTCCGTGACGCCATGCCCGCGGCCCTCCTCGTCGCCTTCCTGCTCCACCGGCCCCTATCGGGCCAGTGATCCGCCCATGGAAATGAGGAAGGAATCCGCCATGAACCAGACCATCGAAGAGCGCGTCGCTGGGATCCTCGAGGACCTCTACGCGATCGATCCCGCCCTCAGGGGCAGGGAGGACGAGATGAAGAAGACGATCAGGGAGATGCTCGACGCCCGCCCCGAGGCCAGACTCGATCCCGAGTTCGAAAAGGAACTGCGCGAGCGTCTCCTCTCCGCCTTTTCGGAGAAGGAGGGTGCCTTCGCCGGGAAGGGCGGGGTCCGGTCCCTGGTCGCGAGGCCCTGGTTCCGCGCCGCCCTCGGGCTCGCCGCCGCGGCGACCCTCATAGTTGGGATCACCCTGACGCGGGGGCCCTCGGTGGCGACGGATGGTCCGGGACAGCCGCCCCTGGTCGCCCTCGCGCCGGACAGGACCGGCGGCGAGTCCGGACCCCCACTCGCCCCGACCTCTCCGCCTCCTGCCTCGCGCCCCAAGGCCGCCGGCGCGGCTTCCAAGACTGCTGCGTCCATCGCCGCAGCGACCGCGACCACCGGCACTCTGGATGCGGCCGCCCTCAAGGCGGCATCGGCGCAGGCGGGCACGACGGCCTCGAATCCGGTGATCGGCGGGGGCACTGCCCTCGCCCTCGCCGACTCTGCTCTCTCCCCCGAGGCCGCCCTCGCGCCCAAGGCCGAAGCCGAGATATCGAGACAGAAGCAGAGCGGGGGCACCGCGGCCCAGGAGTCCAAGCGCCTGAGCCCGGTCCTGGCTCCTCCGCCCCTCGCCAGCGCGGGTCCGCCCATGGACGCGGCGGTCAAGTCGGCCGAGGCCCTCTCGCCATCGGTCCTTCCTCCCCTTTTCGCTGGCTCGCCGAGCCCTTCCCGGACCACGCCCCAGGGCTTCAGCACCGAGGGCTACGACCACCTTGTCGAGAACCAGTTCCTGGATCCCCGCACGGAGCCCCTCTCGACCTTCTCCATCGACGTGGACACGGCCTCCTACTCCAACGTGCGGCGCTTCCTCGACTCGGGAAGCCTTCCCCCTCCCGACGCCGTCCGCATCGAGGAGCTCGTCAATTATTTCCCTTATACCTATAAGGAACCCACGAACGACGAACCCTTCGCCTATGCCACCGAGCTCGCCCCCTGCCCCTGGAACAAGGACCACTACCTCCTCCGCGTCGGCCTCCAGGCCCCCCGGGTCGAGGAGTCCGACCTTCCCCCCTCCAACCTCGTCTTCCTCATCGACGTCTCGGGCTCGATGCAGGACGAGAACAAGCTCCCCCTCGTGAAGGAGTCGCTCAAGCTCCTCGTCGGGAAAATGCGCAGGCAGGACCGCATCTCCCTCGTCGTCTACGCCGGCTCGGCCGGTCAGGTCCTCGCCCCCACGGCGGGCGACAGGAAGGACGCGATCGTCAGGGCCATCGACGCGCTCGAGTCCGGCGGCTCCACCGCCGGGAGCGAGGGCATCGAACTCGCCTACGAGGCCGCGCGCTCGGCCTTCATAAAAGGCGGCAACAACCGCGTCGTCCTGGCCACCGACGGCGACTTCAACGTGGGCCCCTCCTCCGACGGCGAGCTCGTCCGCATCATCGAGAGGGAGAGGAAGAGCGGCGTCTTCCTCACGATCCTGGGCTTCGGCATGGGCAACTACCAGGACGCCAAGATGCAGAAGCTGGCCGATTCGGGCAACGGCAACTATGCCTATGTCGACAGCCTCAGGGAGGCCGAGAAGGTCCTCGTGCGCCAGATGGCGGGCACCCTCTACACCATAGCCAAGGACGTGAAGATCCAGATCGAGTTCAATCCCGCCACCGTCGCCTCCTACCGCCTCCTCGGCTACGAGAAGCGCCTCCTCCTCGCCCAGGACTTCGCCAACGACGCGAAGGACGCCGGCGAGCTCGGGGCCGGCCACCGCGTGACCGTCTTCTACGAGATCGCGAGCCAGGGCGGCGGCGCGGGCGGCCGCAGCGACCTCAAGTACCAGTCCACGACCCCGAGCCCCGCCGCCTCGAAGGGCGACCTCATGACCATCAAGCTGCGCTACAAGAAGCCCGACGGGGATGTCAGCAGACTCGTCGAGACCGCCGTCCCCTGGAAGCCCGTGGCCGGCACGCCCTCCGAGGACTTCCGTTTCGCCGCCGCCGTGGCGGAGTGGGGCCTCCTCCTGCGCGACTCCGAGTGGAAGGGAGGCGCCACCTACGCCCAGGTCGAGGATCTGGCCGCCGGGGCCCTGGCCCGGGGCCGCGATCCCGAGGGCTACCGCAGCGAGTTCCTGAGGCTCGTCCGCGAGACCATGAAGCTGTCGCAACACTGAGATTCTTCGGGAGGAGGGAGGGGGCCGCGGGACGCGGCTCCCTTCTTCCGGCCGGGCCCCCTCACGTGAAGGTCGCGCCCTCCGTCAAAGCACACTACAATTGCGGCGGAGGCTTCATGGCGCGGACCCTCTTCTCGATCCGCGATCACGATCCCGCCAACACCCTCTACACGGGCATCCTCGCCGCGGTGGGCTACGGGGCCGCCAGGCGCTTCGACAAGCTCTTCGAGGACGCCCTCGCGGCCGTCAAGGAAAAGGAGCACATCCGCGACATGTTCGGCCGCTACATGTCGGAGGAGCTCGTCGACAAGATCATGGCCCGCGAGATCTCCGTCGAGGGCGAGAAGCGCGGAGCCACTGTGATGTTCATAGATATACGCAACTTCACGCCGCTCGCCGAGATGACCGATCCGAGGACGCTCATAACAATTCGCAACGATTTCTTCAAGCTCTCGATATCGACCATCACCAAGCACGGCGGCTTCATCGACAAGTTCATCGGCGACGCCATCATGGTCTTCTTCGGCGCCCCCGAGCCCGACGAGGCCCACAGCGAGTCGGCCATCGCCTATTCCGTCGAGCTCACCGACGCACTTTCCACGATGAACGCCACGAACCGAGCGACACCCACGCGACCATGTTCCTGCCGAGCGAGCCCGCCAACTTCGGTACGGTGGTCTGCGTGGCCCGGGCCTTCGCCGACCTGGCTAGGGAGATCGATCGGGGGAGCTTCGACTGAGGACGGCAGGTTGGGCGATGCCGTCGATGAGGCGGGACCCCCGCCTTGCGCAGGGCCCCTCTCTTCGCTATGATGCGCCCATTCTTTTCCGGGAGGTACGACATGTCTGCGCGAGAGTCCGCTCGAATCATCCGATGGTCGACCGCCCGGGAAGGGGTTGAAGGCGCCTAAGGCCCTTCTCGTCTCGATCTCCCCCTCCCTTCGACCTTCATTTCCTCCGATGTCGCGGTGACGCAAGCCGGCTCGCTATCGCAGCCCCCGTCCCTCGACTCAGCACAGGGGGCGCCCACGAGGCGCGCCTCCTCCCCCCTTGCCCCGGTCATTCGAGACAAGCGGCGGCTAGGACGGGCCAGTACAAGGAACGAAGATGGAAGCGAATTCGCCGGAACGAGGTTCCGGCGAGAGGAAGGCCGGAGACTCCGGCTTTCGGAGAGTGAAGAGTTTGGAAGGTGCGGCCGAAGCCCGCGAGGGCGACGGTCTCGACCCGAAATACGAGGCGAGGAAAAAGGATCGGGGCGGAGACCAGGAGCGCCGGGATCATGCCGCGGAGCGTCTCGCACGGCGTCTCGAAGATACGATGGGACTTGCGATCTCCCTTCCCGCGATCGAGGGTCTGGAGGACTTCGCGATCGCGGAAGTGCGCCACGGCGGCCGAGGCAATTGCTTTGCGGTGAGGGTGTATTGCCTCGATCCGACCCTGCGCTACGATCCGGCCGAAATCCGCGAGCGCTTGAAGCTGGCCAGGGGACGGCTCCGTGCGGACATCGCCGGGTCGATCACGCGGAAGCGGGTGCCGGATCTTGTCTTCGAGGTCCTGCCCCCGGGGATTCTGCCTTGACCTGCGCAACACGGGCAACTGCCTGCTTTTTCGCCGGCCGGCCGAGCCCCGGTCTTCGGCGTGACCTGACGGCGATCGCGGCCCTGCCCGATCTGAGGCGCTTGGCTGTCATGCCGGATGCCCATGAGGGCAGCATGGTTCCCAATGGTCTCGTGGCCGCGACAAGGGAGCTAGTCTATCCCGAACTCGTGGGGGCCGATCTCGGTTGCGGCTTTTCGGCGATTCGCCTCGCCGGGCGGGTCGATGGTTTTGGCGCCGGGGAGGGCGAGGACCTCCTGCGCGCGCTCGGAAGAGCGGTGCCGACGATCAAGAGACCGACTTGCCTCGCCCGGTCCTGGCCCTTCTTCCCTCCGGCCTCCGGTCTGAGCGACGAGGCCCTGGCCCGCGTGGCCGACCGCGACGGGGTGCTGGAAGCCGGAACCCTCGGATGCGGGAATCATTTCATCGAGCTCGAGCGTGACGAAAAGGGCAGGCTTTGGCTCCTCGTGCATTCGGGTTCGAGAGCCTTGGGCCCGCGCATCCTCGATCATCATCGGAAGATGGCGGGCTTCCGGCTTCCTGGGCGTCCTTTCAGTCTCGTCCTCGGCGAAGCGGCGGCTCAGGCCTATCTCGGGGACGCAGCCTGGGCCCTCGCCTGGGCCAAGGGCAATCGCATGGCCCTTGTGAATCTCGCCGCCGATGTCCTCGAAGCGCACTTTGGTCTCGAGGTCGAACCTGACTCCTTCATCGACTGTCCCCATAATTTCCTGCGCTTCGAGCGCCACGGGGGCGAGGACCTTCTTGTGCACAGGAAGAGCGCCAACTCGGCTGCCGAGGACGAGCCCGGGATCATCGCCGGGTCGATGGCCAGCGGAGCGCGGATCACGAGAGGGCTCGGTGAGGCTTCCTCCCTCAAGAGTTCCTCGCATGGGGCCGGCCGCGTCCTGGGCAGGGCCGCCGCGGCCAAGGCGATCACCACCACAGCCTTCGTCCGAGGATTGGGCGACCTGGTCTTCGATCGACGTCATGCCGCGGCGCTGAGGGACGAGGCGCCGGCCGCCTACCGCGACCTCGATGCGGTGATGGCCGCCCAGCGGGAGCTCGTCAGGACCCGCGAACGACTGGTGCCGATTTTGAACGACAAGCGACCGGGCGGCTGACCGATTATGATTTCGGCCCTCCTCGCCCGCGAAGACAGGCCCCCGTCGCCCAGGGGACCGCCTTCCTCAGTATCTTTGCCCTATGCAGGGGCCGAGGGGAACTCAGAAGTCAGAGCGCAACCCAGGCGAAGGACGGACGCGCCTTTCGACGCCCGAGGAAGGGGAGGGGCCCCTCCTCCTCTACGACGGCGCCTGCGCCCTCTGCTCGGGGGCCGTGCTCTTCGTCCTCCGCCACGAGAAGCGCACAACACTGCGCTTCGCCTCCCTGGCCGGCCCCGTCGGCCTGGCCCTCCTCGCGGACCACCCCGAACTCCGCGGCCTCGACTCGATGCTCTGGGTCGAGGCGGGCGGGGCGCGCGTCCTCGCGAAATCGGCGGCCGCCCTCCGCGTCGCCTCCTACCTCGGAGGACTCTGGCGCCTCGCCCCCAGTCTCCTGATCATTCCCCGGCCCCTCCGCGATCTCGCCTACGACCTGGTCGCCCGGCATCGCCACGCCTTCGCGGGAGAGGCCTCGAGCTGTCCCCTCCCGCCACCCGGCGAGAGGGGCCGTTTCCTCGACGCACGCGCCGAAGGGGCTCCGACAGTCTTCGAGGGAATATCGGAACCCGAGCCCTACTGACCAGGCGACCGAAGACAAGGTCGGGTCAGCAAGCCTCGGGGCGGAACGGCGCGTTATCGCCGTATCGCAGGCCCTGGCCTGTCCTTCGGTCTGACTTGAAGGCGCCCCGCCGACCGGCTAGACTGATGCTTACGGATGGGCAGGAGACGGCCTCGAAGCCGCCCGGCCCGCCGGCCATCTCCCCGTCCCACCGCGGCCAGATCCCCGACGAGCCCCTCGCACCGCCCTCCCCGCAAGGAGGCCTCCCATGCATCGGACCGCGTTCTCCGTCCTCTTCCTCGCCCTGGGCGCCCTCGTCATCCTCGGCCTCGGCGCCTGCGAGCAGCAGTCCCTGATCATCGCGACGGACGAGAGAGTCACCTTCGCCCTCGTGCTGGAAGTCGAGACCTGGAACTCCCTCAACGTCTACGCCGACTACTACGCCAACGACACGAACCACACCCTGCTCGGCACCCTCTCGGCCCCCCTCGCCCATGCCGTCAACACGGCCCATTCCTCCGAGGCCAAGCTCACCACCCTCGACAACATCCCGACCAACGCGATGTACGAACTCAGGTTCTTTATCGACGTGAACGGGAACGGCATCAAGGACGCGGGCGACATGCAGGGAGTCCAGTTCTTCTACGTCGCCCCGAGCGCCGTCTGGGCCGAGGAGAAGTACTTCAGCTACGAGCTCGAGACCCTGCCCTGAGCGGCCTCGCGGAGGGGAGGGGAATCGTGCGGGAAGGGCAACCTTTCGGGGAAAGGTTTCCCTTCCCGCGCCCATCCCTTCCAAAGCGCGGGGCTGTTCCCGGCCAGGGTCGGGGCGGCCTAAGGCAGGGCCCTTCCACCGAGCATTGACGGGGGCGGAGGGCGGGAAGTAGCTTGACCCCTTCACCCGCGTCCAAAGCCGCGGGCGGGGGGAGGGCGGGCATG
>Ga0334722_10003735_pt1 | contig 16230 bp, 23 predicted proteins | sample C3_bottom_MG_FD_207210 | JGI IMG/M metagenome (GOLD analysis project Ga0334722, IMG submission 207210) | Sediment microbial communities from Yellowstone Lake, YNP, Wyoming, USA - C3_bottom | ecosystem: Environmental > Aquatic > Freshwater > Lake > Sediment | place: USA: Wyoming | collected...
GGTTTTCATGGCGGCCATTTCTGCAATGAGTGTTTTGCCGCTTGCGGTGGGTGTGCAAATGAGTAAGCTGGTCCCATCGAGTAGTCCTGCAGTGAGGGCTTTTTGCTGGGAGGGTCGCAGTTCTTTGATTCCTTCTTTTTCAAGGATGTGTTGGAATTTGATGGGTAATTGTGCGTGCATGAAATAAAGAAGAAAAAGTGCAGTTAAAAAGCTAACTGCTTATTCTTTAGCCCGGCGTGTACCCGCTGCGGTACATGAGGAATCCGTTGTCGTGCAGGTTTGTTTGGCACTTGCATTCATAAAGCCTGCGTTGTTCGTCGTAGTTTCCTGTGGGGATTGCGACAAGACCGTCGTGGCAGGTTTGGCGCGCGCAGGCTCGTGCTGCTTGATCTGCATATTTATACCAGCTGGTCGCGATTTTTTGTTCGGCGGATAAATCGCCGGTAGTGGGCGGAGTTCCGCCTAGGACAATAATAAAAGCAAAGACCGCCCCGAGGGCGATAATTGCAAAAATGATTAATCCCAAGCTGTCGTTCATACTTTGACGCACGCAAGTTTGGGTGTTCCGCTCGGGTCGCTTGTTCCTGATACGCCAGGGCAGTAGAACCAGTCACACATGTGGCCGGGGATTGCCGCGTAGGGGATGTTACCCATTTCTCGCGTTCTTACTGCGCCATTGGGGCAGCGGGGCAAGTTGGAGCCTTCGAGTGTTGCAACGATGACTGCGTTTCCTGTTTGTCCTGTTTGGACCGCGATCGCTTGTGGCGAGTAGCCAACGGGCGCGGGCGATTGCACTTCAGGAGGAAGTGGTGGGGGCACAAATGCCTTTCCTGTTGCTGCTGGGCTTGTGAACATCAGGACAAGTCCAACGATGGCAAGGATTGCCACGATTCCTAAGAGCAAAATGTTCACTTCTTTTTTGTCTGTCATTTTTGACCTCCGCTACTTGAGCGCTATCGGGTGAATATGCGCTGTGGTTTTTTGCACGTGTTTTCTCCAATCATATCTTCAGGGCAGCAGTACGTGTCGATGTTGCCAGGAGCGTGTATGATGATAAGATCAGTGTAGGATTGTGCGCAGATGATGGGAAAAAGGGATTGGGGTACGGTTTCATACATGGTTTGTCCTTGGGTGATTTGTGCCGTTGGGCTGTGCAAAAGAAGTGTTGCGCTTGCAAGGATGCCGACAATGCTCACAATACTGAGCACTGCGACTGCTTCACCTCTTTGCATGGTATACATTTTTGGTTGTATTGTATTTAAGCTTTGTGGTGTAAAGTACGGCTTTGGCTCTGCCAAAAGTTTAAAAAGAAGGTTTCTTTACCGTACAAGGAGCGATGCTCTAAAAGAGGTGATGGAATGATTTCGTTTGGAGAAGCGATTAAGCGGCCGTTTAGCGATGTGAAAGCACTCGCAATTGGTGCAGTGCTATTGATGGTTTCAGGGGTGTTGATGCCTGTTTCAGGTGCCATGGTTGCAGGGCTAGTCTGGCTCGTGCTCACTATTCTCGTGGACGGGTATTATTATTATGCAGCAAAGTCAGCGCTGAAGGGCGATTTGTCGATGCCAAAGTGGACTGACTGGGGCGATTTGTTTGTGAAGGGTCTGTGTGCAGCGGTGATCGATTTGATTTGGATGATTCCTGCAACCGTGGTGTTTTTGGTTGTTGCAGGTTCTGCGTTTCTTTCGCTGATGACGTCCGGAGGGGTTTCAAATCCGCAGGCGATGATGGGGTTGTTAAGTGGTGGAACTGCAGTGGGTGTGCTAATCGCCTTTGGGCTGCTCTTGCTCACGGTGTACGTGCTTCCTGCTGCGACGCTCGCATTTGTGGATACGGGTTCGATCATGGCCGGGTTTCACGTTGGTGATGTGTTTAAGAAGGCGTTCCGTGGTGTGTGGTTTGTGACGTGGCTCAAGATGATTCCGCTCGTGATTTTGTTCGCGATCGTGACAGGAATTTTGGGCTGGATCGCAGGGATGATCGGAGGGTTAGGTACGGACCTCACGCAAGTGCTTGCATCAGTGCTCACGAGTTGGGCGACGTTCGCAATGGTGGTTACCGGCTATACGTTGTTCGCAGGGGCGTACGAAGCGTGATTTTTTTTTCTTAATTTCTTTTTTTTAAAGAAGTATTTGTTTTAAGAATTGGACGGCAAAGCCGATGAGGCCGATGACTGCCATGCCGATGGCGGAAATTTTGACGATGGTGGTGAATTCTTGTCGGTCGGGTTTTTTGGTGACGCGAATGACGCGTTTGCATTCAATGATGAATGTTTTGAGTTGGTCGAGTTTGCCCGGGATTGCTGAACCGATGGTTTTTGCTTCGCCGGTGAATTTTTTGGGAAGTTCTGGTTGTTCCTGCGATTCTTGTGCTGCCGTTTCAGTTGCAGGAGTTTCAACAGGTTCTTCGGTCATTTTTGTTGGTTCCTGCGCAGGTGGCTGGTTTTCGTCCATGGTGCTTGCTTCCTTGAGGGTTGGTTTATTAATTTTACTGTGTGGGGAAAGCAAACCTTTAAAAATACTCGTATCTGTGGATGGACGAAAGAGGTGAAGAATGCTGTCGGTCTATGACTGGGTCTATGGGATTGCGGTTCTTGTGGCAGTGTTCTTGAGTATTGTTGCTGGTTTCTTGGCAGTGAGCTTGTTTGAGAAGAGTTCGCAGCGAAAGGTGCTTGGTGCTTGGAAGCCATTGATTGTCGCGTTGATGCTTTTTGCGGTTGAGGAAGTTCTTGGCGCGCTTAAGGTCTTTGGTGTTTGGAAGACGCCGTATTTGACGCATGTTGTTCCGAGTTTCATTCTGGTGTTTTTGATCGCGGCGTTGATTCGGCAAACGAACGTGACGCGAGGGTATGAAGAATGAGTTTGGGAACGAGTCTTGCTCAGGTAGCTCCCCTGTATAATTTAGGTTTGGTCGTGATTGCAGTTGCGTTGTTTATCCGGTTGTTTAAGACGCCCGTGCGTGATAAGCGGGTGTTTTTGCGTCCGTGGAAGTTGATTTTCTTTGCGCTCTGCGTTTTTATTGTGGAAGAAGGATTGACGGTGCTTCGTTCGATGCAGTTCGTGAGTATTCCAATTCACATCAATGGTTTTTTTGAAGTGATCATTATTGGTACGTTTATTTACGCGCTCTTGCTTCAGAAAGAACACGTGGCGCGTTAGAGTCGCATGCGTGCTTTTACTGCTTCCTTGTTCATTCCTATTTTTTTATAGAGTGCGGCTGCTTTGGTAAACTGGTGGGTGAGGGAGTATAAGTTTGCAAGGATGAGCGTGGCGCCGCGTTGTTCGGCGCGCAAGAGTTGTGGGATTGCTTTTTCGAGGTATGCGATTTTCGTCGTGTCGTTTCGAAGAAGGTCAAGGGTGTGTTCGAGTGTTGTAAGGGTCATGGAACGCGGATGTGCAGGTGCTGGGTGGTGATGGTGTCTCCGTCGCTTGCAGTGAGGGTGATTTCTCCGGAGTGCGTGGCATAGATGGTGAGCAGGTTTCCATAGAGTGCGGCAGTGATTCCGGGTTCGGTTTCTGCGGCAAATGAGAGGGGATCTGCATCGGGGTCAAAGAATGCGTGATTGAGGTCTAAGGTTGCAGTTCCGTCGTGGGTGACGATGTCGCTTGTGGGGTAGTCGTATTGGGGCGGGAGGTTTGCAACAACGGCGCTTGTTGGCGTGAGGTTTGAGAGTCCTGCGAGTATTCCAAGGAGGAGGAGAAGCGTGATTGCGTACCAGAGTTCTTTCATTGTTTCCTCAAGGGGATGCGTTTGATGGTTCCGCAGTCAAGGCAGCGGATGATGAGCGCGCCGCGTTGGCGGAGCGTTGCGTTTTTTCCAAAGACGAGTAGGCTGTTGCACGTTTTGCAAAACTGTCGTTTCAAATGTTTTGGAATGGGCGTTTTTGCGCGGGTTGCTATTTTTCGTGCAAGTGCGATGTATCGTTTGGCATAGGCCAATCGTTCTCGTGCGTGCGTAAAGAGTGTTTCGATGCGCTCGCGCGCAAGTTCTTTGGATGTCACGCTCTTTTTCATGGGTTTAAGAAATGCTGGTTTAAAAATGTTGTGAACGTTTAAATATATAAACATTTGCGCGGGATTGATGGAGTGGTTGAAGGGATTTTTTTATAAGAAGAAGACGCGCGAGGAGTTGAAGCGTTGGCTCGAGGAAGAGAAGAAACTGCTTGCGCAAAAAGAGGAAGGGTTGGCAAGTGATCTTGCGCAGGAGTTTCCATTGCGCGTCCAGGAAGCAAGAGCTGCAGTGGCCGCGTTGGAAACTGCGGGGCTGGTGAATCCGAATATTCCTGAGCGGGCAAAGCATTTCATGAAGGGAAACAAGGAGCAGTTGGCGCGTCTCACGCAGCGTTTTCTCGATGATATTTCGATTCCAAAGACGCGTGAAGCGTTAAGCGAGCTTGATGAGCGTTTTCATGAGTACGCGCAAGGGAGTAGCCGTCCTGCGGGGATTTTGCGCGAGTTTGTTGAGGATGAGGTGAAAGCGCTTCGCAAAGCGCTTGCGGATATTGAGCAGGTGTTGCACGATTTGCGATCGTTGTTTCAAAGAAAAGAGGAGTTGCACAATGTGGGCGAGCGGCTCATGCAGCTTGATGATGTTGCTGCAAGGCGTGAAAATGCAATAGCGCAGCGTGTGGAACTTGATGCAAGGATAGTTGAGCTTAAGGGCAAAATTGAATCTGCGCAAGAGGAGAGGGCAAAAGTGGTTGCAAGTTCTGCGTACGCGAAAGTGAAGGAGGATATTCTTGGGATTGTTCGCGAGAGGCAGTTGGCGCAAGATGAGATAGCGGGTCTTTTCGCGCCGATTGCGGATGTGATTCAAAAGTTCGCGCACGAGCAGGCGATTGAAAAAATTGATGAGTATGCGAAAAATCCTGTGCAGGCGCTGATTCACGATTATGATCTTTCTATTCTTAAACATATCGCGGGCATTCAAGCGCTTCTGCGAGAAGAAGGGGGCGGGCATCGTCCGGAGCGTGCGCAAAAGGCGCTTAAGGTGCTTCCGCTCGTGACGAAGGAGAATTTGAGCAGGATGATTCATCGGTATGCGAATGCAAGGAAGAAAGAGTCGCAGGTTCAGCAGGGGATGGGGGATGTTCCGGTTATGCGCGAGTTCGAGGCAGTTGTTGCAAGGCAAAAGGAGCTTGAGCGTGCGCGTGTGCAGTTCGAGGAGGCGCGTGCGAAGGTGCACGAGCCGGATGAGGGGGAGATTGTGAAGGAGTTATCGTGTGTTCTTGCAAAGTTTAAGATTCAGTTGGTGTGAAGGGCTTCGATGCCGGGGAGTTTTTTGCCTTCGAGGAATTCGAGTGCTGCTCCTCCGCCGGTGCAGAGGTGGGTGAATTTTTTTTGGAGTTTGAGGTGTTCGATTGCGGCAAGGGAGTCTCCGCCTCCTGCGACTTTTGTCCCTTTATTTTTTGCGATTGCCGTTGCGATCGTTTTTGTTCCTGTGGCGAATGCTTTTTTTTCGAAGAGGCCAAGGGGTCCGTTCCAGAAGATGGTTTTCGCGTTTGCGATGATTGCGGCGTAGATGTGTTGTGTTTCGGGTCCGATGTCAAGGCCGATGAGTGTTTTTGGGATGTGTTGTGCGGGAACGGTTTTTGCGTGGGTGTTTGGGTTTTTTGCGGCGATGATGTCCGTTGGCAGGATGATTTTTTTGCTGCGTAATAGTTTTTTTGCAAGGGGTGTTTTGTTGGGTTCGCACAGGCTTTTGCCGGTTTCGTATCCGAGTGCTTTGTAAAAGGTGAATGCCATTGCTCCGCCGATGAGGATGGCGTCGACTTTTGAAAGAAGGTTCGTGATGACGCCGATTTTGTCAGAGACTTTTGCTCCGCCCATGATTGCGATGAAGGGGTGTTTGGGTTTTTCGAGCAGGTGTGAGAGCATGCGTACTTCTTGTTCAAGTAGCGGTCCTGCGAATGAGGGCAAATAGCGAGTGATTGCAACAATGCTTGCGTGATTGCGGTGGCTGTCGGCAAATGCGTCGTTGACGTAGATGTCTGCGATGCTTGCAAGTTTTTGCGCGAAGCGTTCGTCGTTGGCTTCTTCTTCAGGGTAAAAGCGTAGGTTTTCGAGTAAAAGGACATCCCCTTCGTGTAGTCCGCGAACGCTTTCTTCAACGTCGTTTCCGATGCAATCAGGTTCATAGTGAACAGGGTAGTTCAAGAGTTTCGATAAGTGGTTGGCGATTGGTTGGAGGCGTAAAGAGTCAACGACTTTTCCATCGGGTCTTCCAAGATGAGAGATGAGGATGATTTTTGCGTTTTTTTTGCGCAGGTATGTGATAAGGGGGAGGCATGCTTTGATGCGCGTATCATCTTCGATCGTGCCGTCTTTCAATGGGACGTTGAAGTCGACGCGAACAAGAACTCGTTTGCCGCGAACGTTGGCCTCTTTTATTGACTTCATGAAGGAAGTTCTTTTCTCGCGCTATAAAAATATTTGCAAACTCTTTTAAACTCGTATGTCGTCTTGCAGAGAAAGAGGTGTTGTGATGGTGCTTGTATATTTGATTCCGTTTCTTCGAATCGTGCTTGGTTTGCTATTGCTCATGACGGGTCTTTTGAAGCTGCCGAATTTGCGGGGTTTTTCAGTGATCGTGGCTTCGTATGGTCTTTTGCCGCGCTTGCTTGTAAAGCCCGCGGCATACGCTCAACCGTTTGTTGAAGTGGTGGTTGGCGCGTGGGTGTTAATTGGCAAACAGCTCGTGTATGGTGCAACGTTGGGATTCCTGTTGATGCTTGCGGCAGACGTGTTTGTACTCAAGGGTTTGACGAATAAGCGCAAGATGGAAAATTGCGGGTGTTATGGGGTTGCAATGAAGGTTCCGCTGACGTGGAAAAAGCTCGTTGAGAATGGAGTGTGGACGTTGCTTTTTGCGCTGCTTGTTGTTGCTGCACGGCAGGCGAGTGTTTTTTAGTTCGGTTTTGTAAGGGTGTTTTTCGGCACTCCCGCGACGAACGCTTGGATATTATCAATTGTGGTATCGAGGATTCTCATGAGTGCTTCATTTGAGTTGAATGCGTTGTGGGGGGTGATGATGACGTTGTCCATGGTGAGGAGCATGTGTTCTTCGAGCATGGTTTTGAGGTCGCAGGTTTTTTGGAATGTTTCGTGCAAAAGTTGCATTTCTTCTTTGATGGCGCATTCTTCTTCGAGGACGTCAAGGCCAAGGGCAGAGAAGTTTCCTTCTTTCATGCCGATGAGGAGTGCTTCGGTTTCGATAAGTCCTCCGCGGGCGGTGTTGATTAAAACGCATCCTTTTTTGATTTTTCGTACGTTGTTTGCGTTGATGATGTGGTGTGTTTCGGGTGTTTCAGGTAAATGGATGCTGATGACGTCCGATTCTGCGAATAATTGTTCGAGGGGAACGTATGAGAAGCCGCATTCTTTGGCAAGGGCGTCGTTGGGGTATTTGTCGTAGGCAATCACGCGCATATCAAAGCTTTCTGCGTAGTGTGCCATGTTGCGCCCGATTTTTCCTGTGCCAAGGATGCCCAGGGTTTTTCCTTTGAGGTCAAAGCCGCGTAGGTTGGCAAGGTCAAAGCTTCCTTTGCGCGTGCGCTCAACTGAGGGGATTATTTTGCGCGAGAGTGCAAGTAATAACGCCATGGCGTGTTCTGCGACGGTGTTTTCGCCATATGATGGGACGTTGCATGCGATGACGTTTCTTTTTTTGCAGGAGTCAAGGTCGATGTGGTCAAAGCCTGTGCTCATGGTCGTGATCATTTTGACGGTTTGCATTTTTGAGAGGATGCTGTCGTTGATTTTTGAGTAGATGAAAAAGCACGCGATGGTTGACCCGTTTGCTTTGCCTGCAGTTTTTTCGCTGAGTTGGTCTTCGACAAATGTGATGTCGTGTCCTTTGAGGTGTGTTTTGATGTAGTCTTTTTTTTCGCCAAGTCCGAATTTGTCAAGTTCAAAGAAGATGATTTTTGCCATGGTTCTCTTTTTTGAAGATGGTGGTAAGAATGTTATTTAAGCGTTTCGTGGGTTTAGGAATAGTCTGCGTGAAAGGTCGGAACCTTTTTTGCAGGGGTCATGATGTAGAGTTCGACGTGGGGGCGGTGTGCTCCGGTGACGGTGACGTAGGTGTCAAGGGTGCTCGTTCGCATTTCGCGCAGAACGCAAGGTTTTGCATATCGTTCGTTTTCTGTTGCGGCAAGGATTGCGTGGGGGTGGGTGAGGGTGATTTTGCGGTGGTAAAGTTTGCTTGAATCAAAGGGGCGATTCATGAGTTCAAAACCGTTTGATTTGAGCGTGCGGGAAAGGGTGCGGGTGTGCGTGTAGGAGACAAGTGCAAAGAGGTCTTGGGTGGTGGGTATTCTGTCGTTTTTTGGGGTGAAGTGGGTGGAGAGCACGATGTCGACGCGGTTGGTTTGGACGCGATGTGTTTCGCCCTCTTGAATTTCGTAGGCAAAGAGTATTCCGCAGGGTGTTTGCATGAGGTGGCGGTCTCCTTGAGTTGAAACGTGTTTGAGGTGGGGGCAGGGGTTGGGTATGCGGCACAGTTCGTCGTTTCCGCGTAGGTAGCGTTCGATGTCGTTTTCTTGGACGTCGCGAAGTGCGAGTGCAAGGCAGACTGCGTCTCCTATTGCGGTTGAAGGTGTGGGTTCGATCTGTGCGTCGTTCAGTCTTTTTTTGCGTTCGTCGACAAGATGCGTAAGTCCGCGTGCTTGTTCTTGGCCCATCAGTATACACATTTGTATACTGTTCTTTTATGGGTTGTGACCAAAGTGAGTTATTTGACGATGTTTTGACGTATTTGTGTCAAACCCGTTAGGTTTTTATACGTGAAGTTGTTGAAAAGGCACATGGAAAGCATTAATCAGAAGGTGTGGCATGCGATGCGTGCTGATCCTGCCGTGATGAGTGGTTTGCAGAGGGGTTTGATCAATATGCGTGCGCTCGCAAAGCATTTGATCGAGACAGAGGGGTTGAAGGCTTCGCTTGATGCAGTGATTTCAAGCATTCGTCGTTTTCCGCTTGAGCACGTGCATGAGGAAGAGAGTGTGCTGCGTGACATTTTCAAGGATTCAGTCGTGAGTACGACGAATAACATCGCGTGCATTACGATTCCGCAAGCGCCAAGTGAGGTGTTTGAGAAAGTGCACGATCTTTCTTTGCCGGCATTCAGAGTGGTCACAGGGATTGATAAGGTGAAGATTTTGGTGAAGAATAGTCATGTTGATAAGATCAGTAAGTTGTTCAAGAAATGCGATATAGAGCATGGGCTCAGCGAGATTAGTGTTCTTGTCGCAGAGAAGGCAACGCACACCAAGGGTGTGATGGCGAGGATCGCTGCCGAGATTGCTTTGGCAAACATCAATATTCATGAATTGCTCGTCTGCCCGCCGCAATTTCTCATTTATGTTTCTGAAAAAGACATTGTTAAGGCGCACGAGCGAGTGTTGTCGCTGACAGAATAGTTTTTATACCGTATTTCTATTCCGTAATCAATAGTTCACAAAAGAGGTGTGTCATGGTTCGTGTTGCGATTAATGGTTTTGGTCGTATTGGGAGGCAGGTTTTACAGGCAGGGATTAATGATCTGAGTATTGAATGGGTTGCAGTGAATGATCTCACAGACACGAAGACGCTTGCGCATTTGTTGAAGTACGACAGCGTGCATGGCATTTCGCCGTATCCGGTTGAGTGTGATGAGAAGAATTTGATTGTGAATGGGAAGGTTATCAAGGTTCTTGCAGAAAAAGATCCGTCGAAGTTGCCGTGGAAAGAGCTGAAGATTGATGTGGTGGTTGAATGTACGGGTTTTTTCACCGATCGCGAGGGTGCAAAGCTGCATTTGAAGGCAGGTGCGAAAAAAGTGGTTATCTCGGCTCCGGCAAAAGAGGTGGATATCACGATTGTGAAGGGCGTGAATGAGCATTTGTATGACAAGAGTAAGCATCACATTATTTCGAATGCGAGTTGTACAACGAATTGTTTGGCTCCGATTGTGAAAGTGTTGCATGATAATTTTGTTGTGAAGCGTGGGTTTATGGTGACTGCGCACGCGTATACGGCAGATCAGCGCTTGGTTGACGCGCCGCATAAGGATTTGCGTCGTGCAAGAAGTGCTGCGGTTTCTATTATTCCAACAACGACGGGCGCTGCAAAGACCGTGGGTGAAGTGATTCCTGCGTTGAAAGGAAAGCTTGACGGGTTTGCCTGGCGGGTTCCGGTTCCTGATGGGAGTATTGTTCAATTTACTGCGGAAGTGCAAAAGCCTGCAGATGTGCAAAAGATTAATTGGCTGTTCAAGCAGGTCGCAGAGTATCACATGAAAGGAATTCTTCAATACACCGAAGACCCGCTGGTGAGTCGTGATATCATTCACAACCCGCACAGTTGTATTTTTGACGCGCCAAGCACGAACGTGATTGATGGAACGCTTGTTTCAGTCTCAGGATGGTACGACAACGAGTGGGGCTATGCATGCAGAATGGTTGATGTCGTGAAGTTGCTGTGATTTGGGTAACCCATCAAAAAGGTAGAATTTATCTGTCTGTTTGAATATGGTCGTTAAGGACTAAGCATGGTTCTTCATACTTGCTGAGTTGAACTACTTCTATTCCCTGCTGTTTCAAAAACTCAATCCCTTTGCAGTCTGCAACAAAATGTGGCGGTTCCTCGCATGCATAAACAACTCTTGTCGCGCCTGATTTAATAATCAGTTGCGCACATGACAACGGTCTTGATGCTCGTTTGCTGCATGGCTCCATTGTTGAGTATATTGTTGATCCTTTAGCAATTCCTTCAAGTTTGCTCAGTGCGGATTCTTCGGCGTGAACTTTGTCACCATCTTCTCTGCTATATCCCAAACTTAAAACATGTCCATCGAGAACAATCACGCAGCCAACGCTGTACGCAGTTTGTGATGGCGGACATTTCTTAGCTTCTTCAATGGCCAATTCCATGAACAGATCATCTATCATAGTACCGCGATGACTGTGTGCACAATATAAAGCTATGGCAGAAAACCATCACCTTTTCGTACAGTTCAATTAACTGTTCATCCCAATCAGGGTAACAATATTAGTTTCAAATAATTTCTCAAGTTTTTTTCGTATACCGTGCGAGTTGTTCTAGAACTTTTTCGTGAAATTGGTCAGTGACCGTGCACAGTTTTTTCTTGATGATTTTTTCGTGGATGGTGAAGATGCGCTGTGGTTTGACGAAGCTTTCGAATGGGAGTTTGCCGTTTTCAAAGGTGTTTTTGGTGAGTTTAAGTCCGTCAGTTGTGTGTTGGCTTGTTATCAGGCAGCAGATTTTGTCTGGGCCTGCAAGGTTGGTGTTTGAGATGATGAGTGCGGGGCGTTGTTTGGCTCCTGTTAAATCAGAGTAGGGGAATGGGAGGAGTACGATGTCCTTCTGGTTATACATCATTCCACCGCTCGTCTGCGTCGTTCTCCCAGTCTTTTTTGAGTGTTTCTTCGGATGCGAGCATGGTGAGTATGGTTTCTTCGTCAGGGTTCTTTTCGAGTGATTCAAGTTCTTCGATTCGTTTCTTGATTGCTTTTCGGACAAACTCGCTCCATTTGACTTCGGAGTGTTTGCGCATTTTTTTATAGATTGGCTCTTCGATTGAGAGGGTAACATTGGTCATAGAGAGAGATAAGTGGGCTCACTTATTTAAATGTTTGGATGCTCACAACGGTACTTTTTTGAAGAACCATCGTTTGACGAGTTCTGCGGTGATGAATTGTGCGATGACGAGTATTCCTATGAGGAGTGGGATGATGGGTGGGGTGAGGGGGACGAAGGAGAAGTAGGCGGCTCCAAGTTGCGTGTGGGGTATGAAGAGCGTGAAGAGGATCATGAGGGTGCTCATGATGACAAGGAGCGTGCTTGGCAGGCTTTTGTAGAATGGTTTTGTTGTGCGTAGGGAGAATGTGATGAGGATTTCTGATAGTGCGGAGAGGACGAACCAGGAGGTGCGTAAAAGTTCGGGGTGGACGTGGAGTAAGATGATCAGAGGAGAAATCAACAGCAAATCGAATGCGGTGCTGATGAGTCCAAAGGTGGTCATGAAGTGTGAGATAAGTCCAATGCTCCAGCGTTTGGGTTTTTTGAGGAGTTCTTCGTCGACGTTGTCGGTTGCGATGGTGAGAAGGGGTGCGTCGGTGATAAGGTTTACAAGAAGGATTTGGGAGGGTAAGAGGGGGATGAATGGGAGAAAAAGTGAGGATATTGCGACCGTGAACATGTTTCCGTAGTTTGCGCTCGTGGTATTTAGGATGTATTTGGTGATGTTTCCAAACGTCTTGCGTCCTTCGATGATGCCGTGGGCGAGGACGCGTAGGCTTTTTTTGAGGAGGATGATGTCGGCTGCTTCTTTTGCAATGCCTGCTCCGGTGTCAACGCTAATGCCTACGTCCGCGGCTTTGAGTGCGGGTGCGTCGTTGATGCCGTCTCCTAGGAATCCGACGATGTGTCCGTGTTCGCACAGGGTGCGTACGAGGCGGTGTTTTTGTTCGGGGGTGAGGCGTGCGTAGACGTTGTACGCGGATGCTGTTTGTGCGATTTCTTGGTCGTTCATGGTTTCGAGCTCGTCTCCGGTGATGATGGTGTTGTTTTTGATGGTAATGCCAACATCAGTGCAGATTTTGCGCGTGACAATGGGGCTGTCTCCTGTGAGGATGTTGATTGCGATGCCGAGTTTTTGTAGGGTCGCAAGGCTTTCTTTGACGTCTTTTTTGGGCGGGTCTGAGAGGAGGAGCAGGCCTGTGAGGGTGAGGTTTTTTTCTGCAGGGTTGGTCGTTTGTTTGGTCGCAACTGCGATGACGCGGTGTCCGGTTCGTTCGTGTTTGGTGATGAGTTCGGTGATGGTTTTCTTGAGTTTTGGCGTGAGTGAAGTTTTTCGTCCGTTCCAGATCGCGCTGGTGCACGTTGCAATGATGCTTTCGGGTGCGCCTTTGGCGATGAGGAGTGTTTGTTTGGATTGGCGTGCGAGGATGCTCATGCGTTTGCGGTGGAAGTCAAAGGGTGAGCGTGACACAATAGTGTACGTGGAGATGGCGCGTGATAGCACTGCAGCGCGTTTTGATTCGTGCAGTGCGGCATCGATGGGGTTGCCGGTGAGTTTTCGTCCTTCGCTTGCGTTGCACAAAAGGCCAAAGAGGAGGGTTTGATCCGAGGTTTTTCCGTGAAGATCGATTGCGTTGACGAGCGATATTTTTCCTTCGGTGAGGGTTCCGGTTTTGTCGCAGCACAAGGTATCGATGTTGCCAAGGTCCTCAACGGAGATGAGGCGTTTGGTGACAACTTTTTCTTTGGCCATGCGCAGTGCTCCGTGGGAGAGGGTTGCGGTGATGATGATGGGGAGAACTTCCGGGGTGATTCCGACGGCAAGGGCGATGGCGAAGAGGAATGAGTCAAAGAGTCCTTTGCCAAGGATTGCGTTGCCGATGAAGATGAAGAGGGTCATTGCGGTGATGATTTTGAGCAGGAAGTTTCCGAATGCGGTGATGTTTTTTTCAAAGTCGGTTGGTGGGCTTTGTTTGATTGCGCTTGCGGTTTTTCCAAAGAACGTGTTTTGGCCGGTGGCGATGACAATGCCGTATCCGGTTCCGCTTGCAACGGATGTTCCCATGAATGCGATGTTGTGTAAATAGTGGGGGAGTGAGTGTGTTTTGCGAACGGTGGTGATTTTTTTAAGGACGGGAAGTGATTCTCCTGTGAGGCTGCTTTCGTCCGTGCAGAGGTCTTGGACGGAGGTAAGGCGAATGTCGGCAGGGACGATGTCGCCGATGCTAAGGTGGACGATGTCGCCTGGGACGAGCTCGCGTGCGTCGATGGGGGCGAGTTCTCCATCACGTAGCGCGTGTGCGGTGACGGTGATGTATTTGGCAAGTTCTCGTACGGCTCGTTCTGCGCGGTATTCTTGGAGGAATCCAAGGACTGAGTTGAGCAGAACGATTGCGCAGATGACGGTGGCGTCGACCGCTTCTGCGAGGAAGAATGAGATTGCTGCGGCGATGAGGAGGACAAAGAGGAGGGGGTTTTTGAATTGGGCGAGGTAGATGTGAATGCCGCGTCGTTGTTGTGGCGGGAGTTCGTTGGGTCCAAATGTTTTAAAGCGTGATTGTGCTTCTTCAAGAGTAAGTCCTTGGGGTGTTGTTTTGAAATGGTCAAAGACTTGTTTTTGGGAGAGTGCCCATAGGCGCAATTCCTCTTTTTTCATAGGAATCAAATAGGAGTGGAGGGTTTAAAAGGGTTGTCTCTGTGTCAATCCTTAGAACGGTCCATCGTTATTGGGTGATTGTGCAAAAAGGGCTTGGCCAACGTCCCACATTTCGAAGATTTTGCCGTTTTTGAAGCGAAAGAGGTGTACGACGGCGATTCCGGGGTCTTTGGGTTTGAGGATGACGTGGGAGTGTATTGCGACAAGGTCAGAGTCTGCAAGGACGTTTTTGATGGTGAATTGTTTGTTTGGGAACTGTTTGTGGTTTTCTTTCATGGCGTCGCGAAGGGCAAGAAATCCGCAAGGGAAGTATTGGTAGTGGTGTTTGCCCGTGAAGTCAACAGAGGTCTCATACGCTTCATCGATGTTGCCTGCGACGACTAAGTTCAGAAAGTCAAGTGCTGTTTGTTTGTTGGGTTGGTGTGTGTTCATGCGGCGTAGTAAGTCTTGTTTGATTTTATTTCTTTGTTATTTTTGCGACAAAGAATCCTTCGGTGTCATTATCTTGTGGCCATAATCGTAATGTTTTTTTGACGTCGGGATGATACGTTGTTCCTTGAAATTCTGTGACGGGTTTTCCTTTGGCGATGGGGAGTTTGATTTCTTCTGCGTGTGCGTCGGGGTGTGCGATAAGTAATTTGCTTACGATTGCTTCGTTTTCTTCAGGTTCGGTGCTGCACGTGCTATACACAAGTGTTCCGCCGCTTTTGAGGCAAGTCCAGGCGGTTTCGATGAGTTTGTGTTGGAGTTTTGCAATGCGTAAGATCATGTCAGGGTTCCACATCAATATTGTTTTTGGGCTTTTGCGAATGGTTCCGGTTCCTGTGCAGGGCGCGTCGAGTAGTATGCGATCGAATGTGATTCCTGCGCGGGCGAATTGTTCGCCTTGCATAAGAGTGATGATGGTGTTGGTGCTTCCGATGCGTTGTAAATTGATTCCAAGGGCTGCAAGGCGCATGCCTTTGATGTCGTTTGCGATGATGATGCCGCGGTTCTGCATGAGGGCGCTCATTTGTGATGTTTTGCTTCCGGGCGCTGCTGCCATGTCAAGGATGATTTCGCCGGGTTGTGGGTCAAGAACAAGGGGCGGGATCATGCTTGCGGCTTCTTGGACGTAGTAGTAGCCAAGGGCGTGTTCGATCGTGTTGCCAACGTCTCGTCTTCCTCCTTTGTGTTCGATGAAGAATCCTTCCTTGCACCAGGGGATTTGTTCGAGTGTCCAGTCTTTTTCCAGGCGTTTGAGGAGTTCAGGGGCGGTGATTTTGAGGGTGTTTACGCGAATGGATTTGCGAAGGAATGACAGCGTGTATTTTTTGAACGTGTCCCAGTCGGTAAGTTCGGTGTATCGTTTGATGAATGCGTCTTTGAAGACGTATTTGTCTGCGTCGGGGAAGCTTTGGAGTTTCATGGGGGTGTTGTTCAGCTCATTGTTTTATATGTGTTTCTTTCGCGAGTGTTTTACTCATGTAAGGTCCGTCTCGCGTATAGCCGTGTTTTGCGTAGTATTCGCGAACTCCGATTCCTGAGATGACGAGCATTTTTGTGCAAAGAAATTCGTCGCGCGCAATTCTTTCTGCTTCGGTAAGTAGTTGTTTTCCAAGGCCGCGGTGTTGGACGTTTCCGGTGTTGCCAAGGGGTGTTGCTTGTCCGTAGACGTGCAGTTCTCTGATTCCTGCGCTGTTTGGAGGTATTTCGGGTCGGTGGCTTTTGGGGACGATGCGTAGGCGGCAAAAGCCTAGCAAAAGATCATTTTTGGTGTCTTCAAATGATAAGAAGATTTCTTTTCCGCCGCTGGCAGTGTAGTCTTCGCGTAGGAGTTTGACATCGTTCCACGAAATAGTGTGGTCGCGGGGTTCTCTGCAGCGAATGCATGTGCAATGGATGCCTTGGTCGTTCATTTTTTTCTCGATGAGTTGGCGCAAATTGGTCATGGCGGGTCCTGCGTCGATGACTGTGCTTGGGATGTCTCGTTGGACGCGCATGATTCTGCACCATTTGGGAACGTGTTTTTTTGCTTCAACAATGATATCTGCGGCGTCTTCTGCAGTGAGGGGT